>ERZ1645192.3937-NODE-3937-length-11920-cov-5.944374_pt1 | contig 11920 bp, 10 predicted proteins | sample MGYA00575354_ERZ1645192 | MGnify/ENA primary metagenome ERZ1645192 (study PRJEB40844, sample SAMN11349763) | freshwater sediment metagenome | isolation source: river sediment | host: Sediment | place: India: Faizupur Khadar , New Delhi | collected 2017-02-21 ... | reverse complement strand
TCAGACGGACACGAAGAAAGGAGGTAGTACCGGAGGGACAGATGGGATTTGGAATATAGTAAAAAATGCAGGCTGATATAAATCGGCCTGCATTTTAATTTAAACATATTGATATCACAATGGAGTTGACTAACAACTCAACATGTGCTATTATGGTTATGGAGATTGATATGGAAAATTTTTTTGGATCTGCACTAAAAGAATTTCGTCGAAAGGCAGGATTAAGTCAACGAGATCTTGCGGAAAAAGTTGGGGTGGATTTTTCTTACATAAGTAAGATTGAAAATGGTAGATTACCTCCCCCATCAGCAGACACTATTGTTCAAATTTGTAAGATCCTTAACATTCCATCTGAAGACTTGTTAGCATTAACGGGGAAGATTCCATCTGATATTACGCAAACTATTGCAAAAAACTCGACTGCCCAAGAATTCTTACGGGAAGTACAAGAAATGGGCCTCACAGAAGATGAATGGAGAAAATTAGTCGGTTCGTTACGTAAACTTCGAGGTTCAAACAAATGAATTATCAGCTTTCATTTTTTGATTCTCCACCTGCTAATGAGGTACAAGAAAGTAATGTTGATCAGACTACAAGAGCTGAGAGAATTTCAAAAATATCTTGGTCTTATAGTCGCCGGTCGGTAATGGAAAAATGTCTCCGTAATTATTATTATGAATATTATGGTGGAAATAAGCGAACAGCCACTCAAGAACCGAACAAACAACTAATAAGTCAATTAAAACAACTTAAGAATCGTTATGCGAGGACTGGCGAAATTTTACATCTAGTAATTAGTACGTACCTTCGTAAAGCTAAACAGGAAATAATATGGGATGAAAATCGTCTTGTTTCTTGGGGGAAAGATTTATTCGGCAAAGATTTATCATTTTCACAATCAAGTATTGGTAATTGGAAACCAACCAATGAAAAGTATTCACCTTCTATGCTGTCAGAGTTCTATTATCAAGATCCCTCGGCTCTTGTTAAATGCCTTTCATCTCAAGACCGCTTGGTAGCAGCAATTGTATCATTTATGAATGATCCTTTATACTCAGAATTTCGGCAAAAGGGGTCACAGGGCAATTCAACAATTGAGGGTTTTATAAAAATTCGCCCTCATATTCCATGTCTAGTTGATGGAAGAGTTGATTTGGCTTACATAGAAGATTCAAAAGCCACCATTGTAGATTGGAAATTGGGTAATGAAGATGGAATTGGAGATGATAGTCTTCAACTAGCCGCATATGGATTATGGGCTGTAGAATCATTGAAATGTCGAGCAGAATCGATCAGGATATGCAAGGTACATTTTAGTTCGCAAAAGATAGTGGATTTTGAATGCAATATTCAAGTTTTAAATTTAGCCAGGGCGAGAATAATGCAAGATGCCGAACGAATGGCTTTTTTGGAGGGGTATGGGAAGAATGCATGTGTGGAAGCGTTTACTCCGTGTAGACAAACTGCAATTTGTCAACAATGTTCTTTCTTAGCTATATGCGATGATGGCAAGGAGATCACTTATGCTTGAAACGAATATCCGTATCATTCAACCCGGGATGAATCTGTATGTTTGGGTAAGACAAGCGACAGTAACGGGTCCAAATCTAACTTCAGAACTGATTGAGAAATCTTGTGGTGTAATTCGTAGCAGATATCATTTAGCCGCAGTAGCTCACCCAAAGATGTCAAATACGATACTAATAGCTTCGAATCACCAAATTAATCCGGTTCATCTGGATGGAGAAGACTGGGAGTTAGATGTTACCGACTCACTGAAACCCCCTGAAAAATTAACCCTTTCGGAAGAAGATGGGATGAGATTAATACCCATACTTGCGGAACGGGCTTTATTGGCTCAAATTGCGACGTCGACAAGCTTATGGACAATGGATAGTCCGCGAATTTGGTATGAAGCTAAACCTATATTCATTGAGAATGGAATAGCAGCATATCGTAGGTATGAGATTGGATCAATATTTATAAAGAATGTTGGTGTAGGGATCGTAATAGACACAGGTGTCGCTTTTTTTAGTAAAGAATCTTTAGCGTATTATTTCGATTCAGCATGCGATGCAACAGAGCGTGCTCTTCGAGAAAGAAAGTTTATGCAACTAATTCGGAGACAAGATGGGCAAAAAGGCACATTAATCTATGATAATGGTAGAAAAAAGACTAAGTGCTATTTCGTTTCTCCTTCTTATGGAATGACATGTGCCACCACAGGAACTCTTCGAATAAAAAACCAAAGTTACGATTCTTTATTTGATTATTACAAGGCAACAAATCCAAATATAGTAATTGAGAAGGATACTCCTGCAATTCGTGTCTCTTTTCAAAATATGGATCGCCCTCAACCTGTAGCAGCTGATCATGTGTGGGCAAGAGTAATGAATGAATATTTACCTAACTCTATGCGCGATATCGATAAAATTACTCCAAATGAAAAAAGGAATATTTTAATAAACTTTTGGGGAATCCTAGGCCCAAAACCCCTCGGACAAATGGCTCCTGGTATCGAAAAACAGTTTTGGCGTCCTTCAAAAGATCAGATATTTCAATTCCCTATTCCAAAGCTTGACTTTGGAGCTGATAATGTTTTGGCGACTCCAAACGAATTTTCCAACACTGCATATTTAGATCACTTTCGAAACCGCCCACAAATGCTGAAAAAATTTGGCTGTTATCAGGTACCGCCAAATATTAGTCGAACTTTTTATTGCGCTTATCCAAACGCACTTGGTGAAGATGCTGCAAGAACACTTGCTGTTGATTTAGCTTCTGAATTACAAAAATTAACCAAAAAACCAATGGTTTCACAATTGGTTGGTTATGACAATATTAGTGAGGCGATAGAACAATTACGAGACCTTGATCAAAATGGGATGGTTGTTTTTGTTCTAAATGAGGAACCATCAGCATACTATGAAGCTGAATTTCAACTTCCTGGATGGAGGATCAAACGGATTAATAAATCCACAGTCGAAGATCAATTTCTCCATCTTCAAAACGGAGTAAAAGATAAAAGTACTAAATCTTTGAGCATGGATACTGGAAGAAGAAGATGGTCAGGTTTTGTTTCTATGACAGCGTTAGATGTTATTCAACTTCTTGATGTTACACCTTATCGAGTCGATTCTTTAGGTCCTTATGAGGGTAACTTAATCATCGATGTTGGACATGATCGAAGATTTTTTGCTGTTTCGTTATTAATCTCTCGCCCTAATATTAAAACACCTGGTTTTAGAATAATCTCTCATACTCAACATAAAGTTGATCATAAAGAAGAAGCAATCAACCCTGTTATTTTAATGGATGAAATAACAGCTCTGTTTAATCGACTTCCAAAGAAATTTGATCCATTAACTTCATTACTGATTATTCGAGATGGAAAGTTTGTGAAACAAGAACCGGATGGTCTGAATAATGCGTTACTTAAGCTTAAGGCCACAGGATTTATTTCTCAGGATGCAAGAATAGACTGGGTAGAAGTTAGGAAAGACACGCAAAAGGTTATTCGCCTTTGGGATCTGGATGAAACATCAATTGCGCATAATCCACTAATGGGAACAGGAATAAAACTGGCTGATGAAATGGTAATTATGGTTAATACTGGAGCTCCGACTCTACCGCAAGCAACAGCTGACCCAATATTAATAGTCGCGAATGGACATTGTTGTAATGTGCTTGATGCAGCTCAAGCAAATTTTTCGGGTGCGCAAATGAATTGGTCAAGTCCACGAGTTGCTCAAAGATTACACATTGGTATGAAACGTACAGATGAAGATCTTAAATCTAGGTCTGCTCAAGAGGTTAGGCGACTTAGGTAGGAATTCTCAGATACTCAAGGAGAGTTAACATGAAAAATGATTGGTTAACTGCGTCAAGTTTTGAAAGAACATTTAGCTTAGTGTCTGCAATAAATACCCTTTCTATTTCTGCAAAACTCAAATCTACTGGAGTGACAAATCCTCTTTCTGTAGAGGAAGTAAATCAATCTAGAAAAATATTAGATGATTTCTTTAATGGGCTCCAGAGTGTTATTCAAAATGCAGAAAAAGATAAATATGGAATAGTCATTGGCACGGATCCTCGCTTAGGAGCATTTGCTCTTCAGTACATCAATGAGCGGAAACGTGTACCACCTCGTTCAAAATTATTTACTTTAAGTATTCATCAATTAAAAGAGATAATTTATTCTGAAGAAAGAGATAACTTGGAAGAGCAAATTGATTGTTTAGAAGCTTTACGAACACTCATAGAACAACATGCTCAAACAGACGTCGCGGGTATATTTGGTGATGAATAAATGATCAAAAGTTTATTAGAACAGCACAATCATGAACTATATCTGGATCTGCAATCCCTTATTCAGTTAGTCTCTTTGGCTCCAGTCTCGGATGAATTGTTAGGTTACAAAACCGGGATTATTAATTATTCCCAAGCCTTATTACAAAATGTAAATATAAACCTCGCGCTTATAAAAATTGGGAAGTCATCAATATACAAAGATATTCTCAGCCGCACCCAACAGACTACACAAAGATTTCAATTGTTAAGTTCTATGTTGGTAATTCCCATCGTAAATTCCAAAAAAGAAGATCGCATTTGCTTACAAACAATTCGCTGGCTTCACAATTCGCTACCTGAGACAAAAAAATATCCAGCTGCCTTTCTGAGTGGCAACTTTGCAGTTCGGCCATTTCAAGACATTGCTCCTCTTTATTATTTTCCATCTCTTGAACAAAGAAGTCTTTTGTATCAACCTTTACTATTTCATGAGTATGGTCATTTTTTGTACCAGATTCACAGACAAGAAATGGATGACTTGGTACAAGATCTACAGGCAGAAATTGACGAGATTTTAATGCCTATGTCACAAAGAAATGATCGTTTTTCTGATGCGATGGCAATTAAAAGACAGATGATTGCATATACTTGGTATTCTTGGGCGCAAGAATTATTTTGCGATGCAGTGGGTTTTACAATTGGGGGTCCTTGTTTTGTTAGATCATTTTCAAGGTATCTTTTATTAAGGGATCCAGGAAATTTTTATCGAGATCAACAAGATTTAGAAAACAGCTCTCATCCAGTCACATGGTTACGAATTCACAATATTTCCAAACGCGCCGAAAAAGCCGGATTCAAGAATTTAGCGAAGGAAATTGAAAAGCAATGGCTTTCAATAGCACAGATGATGAATATATCAGAAGATTATCATGGATTTTATGATGAAGCAGTTGATGATGTGATTAATCGCACGATAGAGGACATGCTAATTGAAGCATCTCCTCGAAAATTTTCTCAAATGGATATTTCAAGTTGTGATTGGGATCCATCTACAGATTCACCAGTACGACTTTTCTGTTTAGCTTGGCAAAAATATTCATATGACTATCAAAGTTATTCCACTTGGGAAGAAAATCAAATAAATCTCCTATTAGCTTCACATTAAGAATTAATCCTTCCATTAATTATGGATAGATCATTCCCTTTGGGCATCACAAACAAGCACTTCCCATTACTTCGTTTTTCCCATACATCACCAATAATCCGCTTTTCTCGTGAATCTTCATTACTCCAGCGGTCTTCCCCCTTGTATTCAACGACCAAATATCGTCCATCATTCAATAAACAAACAAAATCAGGATAGAACCGGTCTGTCGATGTCTGAAGCCAGAAAGAATGATTAGGTCGGCGCTCAAGGTTACGTACCCAAACCTTAACCTCAGGTAGGTTGTCCAGGAAAACTGCACAGTTAAATTCCTCACCGCGATCCTCTAGATCACCGACTTGTTTGTAATAGTGTTTTTTGAATGGGTATGCACCATGATAAAGAGTATTGTACGGGTAAGCCTCCAGAGGATAAGTGAAGCAAATTTCAGGGTGTACTTCTAAAGGGGTTTGGCAATCAGGGAGTAGGAACAAGTTGTATGCGTTCTTTCTCGCTTCAGATCGATGGAACTGAACCTTATCTGCCACAGCATCACGCAAATGGTATTTATCCATGACAAGCTGATCAAGAGTGAAACCACGCCCATCATCAGAATCGATAAGTTTCATAACTAGTTTAGAGAGGAACGCATTTGATTCTGTAAAAGTAATATCCGGGTGGGGAATGGCCCGATCTAGCCAGTAGACCAATTCTGCCGGGGTCCAGCCCTGATCGGTAGTAAAAAGTGTCATGTCGTATTGCAATTCGTTGATGAATTCTTCTTTCAGCTTGCCTTTGTCTGTCACATCATATTCGATCTCTGTTCCACCCAGACGTTGACCTGAATACTCGCTTTCCGTTAACAACGGATCACATTTTGAAAGATTCCATGAATTATCTAGAAATATGGTTTCTTCGAACAGATCTAATTGTTTTTCGTGTCGAACAACAAGCTGCGGAATGGCCAGAATTTCGCTACGTTCAGCCGGCGAAAGGGCTGGAAGGATTGGCTGTGGGCGGGTGATGCGTTTGATGACTTCCTTAATCCCTGCTTCAACGACTGCAACAGGTAACATGGCGAGAAGTAAGGTTGCTTCTTCAGGATCAAGCTGTTGGCGAACAATCAATGATTTCGTTCTCTCATCGTATTGCATTTTTGCGCCAGTTTCAGGTGACAAATCTTCAAGAGGCGGGGTAGTCGATAAAGAAATGGATACCGGTTCCTGTAGGGTGGTTTCAGTTTCTCCGCCAAATAAAGGTAAACCGGATTGTTCGGTTGGAGTTTGTATCATCGCTTGTGCTTCATAGCTTTCGAAACCATTTTGTACCAGACTATCGCGGAGCTGATTTGCTACCACACCAAAACTTTCTGAGGTAGCAAAAGCATAGGCTAGATTTAGCGAATCATTCTGTTTATGAGTTGCCTTAGGAAGCCGTAGCACGCGTCCTAAAATTTGTTCCACAGCTGTACTTGACTTGCTTTCAGCAACCGAGCAAAGTACATAAGCGAATGGACAATCCCAACCCTCGCGTAGCGCTTGAACGGTGATAACGTAACGAATGGGACAATCCGGCTGACTGAGATCCGTATCATCAATCTCATCAATTTCGCCTGTCGCACGGGCAATCTGATTCTCTTGGATTTTAAAATCATCCAATAACGTTTGCCTAACGATGTCTACTGTAAGCGTTTCTTTATTTTGATTCCGCGGTTGGGCTTGTAATAGCATAATTGGACGCAAATATTCACCGGTCTGACGTTGTTCAAGTTTGGCGGCTGCTTCCAGCCTGCTGCGTTGGGCAATCGCGTCTGAAAGCAATTCTTTCCATTGCGGATGAACTCTGAGCCGAATAGGCATTTTAATCATCGCTTCAGCTTTCAATTCAGCGGCTGAAGTGGCGTGCAACACATTTGAGGGGTGATCCTGTGTGGCAGGTGTAGCTGTGAATTCAAGGATGCAAGCCGGGTGAAAACGCGCTAATGTTTCAAAAGAAAGAGGGGTGCGAGCATTGTGTGCCTCATCTACGATAACAATAGGTCGGCGCATAAATAAAACATTCGCAAGCGATTTCTTGGGTTCGCCATTTGTCATTTCCAGCCCTTCACGTAGATCTGGTGAAAGGTTAGTAAAATGACTCATGAGAGCACTGGAGGTTTCATAAACCTTCCGACCTTCGGTATTATCTACCCGGAAAGCTTGAATGGTTCCAATAATAATTGTTGTACTGGAATTGAGAGTAGCGGGTTGAACATACAATGCTTCACTTACATTCATCACCGTAATAGGGCCAACCCTCGATTCGACCGCCTGGCGATAGGGATGGCTGGGATCCGATAAAGCTCGCAATGTTTGATCACGAATCACATTAGAGGGAGCTAACCAAAGAACAAGAGCATGGTCCGTATGTAGTAAATCGTGGGCAGTGATACCTATTGCATGACTGGCCACCAAAGTTTTTCCACCGCCAGTAGGAATACGTATACAAACATATGGCAATCCAGGCAAATCATCGACAGGTTGGTAGGGAATTCCTCTTCCAAACGTCTCCCGTGTCAAACGGTAAAATGCAGTATCTGCATCGCCCAATTGTTGTGATAATCGAAAGTAAGTCTGTAGAGTATCGAGAGCACGTTCCTGGTATTCTTTCAGAGTAAGCATAATCTTTACCGTACCTTGATTTCGTAGGGGATTTGTTTAAAGGTGATGTTCATTTCACGCAATCGTTCTCTACCGATCTTACAACCATCAGCGTAGATTACTTTAGGTCCGTCATATTGGGGAAGTCGATTCAATGTTTCCGGGGTGAGTACATTACCGGCATCGCGCATCACGCCGTTGTAGAGGAGAAATATGGCCGTATTATTGAATAATCCTAATAGTGCGTTTTCTTCTTTTTCAGAAGGTAGCGGTAGTCCTGTTTCTGCAAAGAAAATATGTCGGGCAAGATCAACAAACGAAACATCCTTTCGAATTTGACCAGTAGAATCGAAGAGGGTTTGCCCAAGTTCACAGAAATTAAACCCACCTCCCAGACCGGGAATTTTGTCATACCCATCAATAACTCTTCTCAAGCGAATTGCGTTGATATTTCTTGCAATATTGGGATCCATTTCAATAAGAATAAATCTTCGATTACCGCCATCTTGCTTGTTTAGTTTTAAAACCGCGTGTCCTGTAGTTCCGCTTCCCGCAAATGAATCAAGAATTAATGAATTCTGTGTTGTAGTAAAACTTAACAATTCGCTTATGAAATCTGATGGTTTTGAGAATCCAAATACTCTTTTTTCTTCTGGAAAAATCCTCCTAAGTTCATTTGCTCCTAGCCTTGTATCCATTTCAAAAATGCTTGATAGTTTCGCTTTGTAATCTTGTACATAAAGTTTTAATTCAATTATTTTGGTCTCGTCTTCACCAAATAAAATCTTTCCCTCACCTAACAACCTTTTCATTGTATCTTCAGGGAATCTATAACCCATCAGTGGCTGTTGGCATGGTTTTCCAGTTGTAGGGTGAATGACATCATATCGATAACCTTCTTTACCAGGGTTATGTACACTTTGACTTCCGGTAAATATTCCGCCATCATCAATATACTTGTACCGATCAAATGGCCACATAAATGCTTTATTTTCGCGGAACCATTCTGTATAAAACTTTTGCCGTTCGGATAAATTTGGTATTTTTTCTTTAAGCTCTTCCGCAAGATTTATTAGTGTATCTTTTATTGGAATTGCAGTAGCTTTCCAAACACTTTCTAATTTCCCTTTATCCTTTGCATAACACAATACGTACTCGTGTTCAACACTTATATTTGTCGGATTATTGTCAGTAACATTTTTCCAAACTATTGAACCAACAAAATTAGTCCGTCCGAAAATTTCATCTACTAATAAATGGAGGGTAGCAAATTCATTTTCATCGATTGATATTAAAATTACCCCATCGGGTTGTAAAAATTCTTTTAATAGAGTTAACCGAGGATACATCATACAAAGCCATTTATCATGTCTGGATAGGTCTTCAGATTCACTGCCAACCACTTTACCTAACCATTCTCGAATTTCTGGACTATTTACATTATCGTTGTAAACCCATTCTTCGTTACCTGTGTTGTAAGGCGGATCGATATAAACGCACTTTACCTGTCCAGCATAGTAAGGCAGTAAAGCTTTTAGTGCTAAAAGATTGTCGCCCTGCACGAGCATATTTCCGTTAGCTTCACCAACCGATAGGTCAGGATTACAACGTAATAAGTGGAAGGGAACTTCATTATGATGGTTCAAAACGGCTTTTTTGCCGATCCAGTCAAATGTGGGCATGAATAATTTTCCTTGTATTTCTAATCTTCAACGATTGAACTTTTCCAGCGAATTGGACCTGCCTGAACGGGAAGAGCTCGTAATAATTCATGAAAGCCTTCCAAGTCGTTCGAGACTGTAGCCCATGTGTAGGGTTTGAGCAATTCGGGAATATTACCCCCGTAACGTAGAGTAATGATAGTAAACTTCTTTCCCTTCTTACGTTTTTGCATAACAGCATAATCCACTTCGGTTGCCAAAAAGTTTTCATCCTTGAAGTTCTCTGTGATGAAAAATACCGCTGCGCAGGATTCTTCGAACCCCTGAAGAATCCCCCTTTCGAGGTTCGTCCCAGCCGGCATATCCGGCTCGTCAAGCCAAGGCGATAAACCCAAATCGGCCAATGCTTGGTAATACCGTTTTACCATTGGCTTATCTTGAGATTTATGGCTCAGGAAAATTCGCACCTCATTACTTTTAGGAATATATTTCAACGGAACTGCCTGCATAGATCGTTCTTCAGGAGTTGCCAGGTCGATCACATCTCCCAACCTATGGCTCAATTCATCCGCAAAGGGACGAATAATTAGATTGCGGAACATTTCTTTCCATTCGGATGCTTTCCACTTTCGGAGAGCTAAACCGAAACGCATGCCAGCATCTGACTGTTGCACCGCGTCTGCCATGATCGCATAACGAAGAAGAAATTCTTCATCTGGGTCTTCTGGAAAACAAAGATCCATCTCATCTCGATCATCTGATTGGATCTTCTTCCACCAAGATTGAACATCAGTTGTATACAGTGCTTCTAAAGGGGTAATAACAGACTGAACTAAAGAATCTTTCTGACAAAAATCACAAAATCGCTTGAAATTTGGTTCAAATGTATCAATATCCTCGTGCAGTAAATCATCTCGGCGCGATTTGAATAACCGAAGGGATTTTACGACTTGCTCTTTAGGTAGTTGATTCATTGTTGGTCCTCATTTACCGAAGTACTTCAATAGAAGTGCAATACGGACAATATATTCCGCAGTTCCAGTTTTCCAGGATCTTGATTTCTTTGTTACAACACAACAAATTAACGATTTTCATATCCGGTGGTTCAGGACCTGATATTGGCCGTGGAGGATTTATCGACCTGTTAAATTCCATTGATAATTCAATCGAAAGAAATCCTCCTCCGCTTTTTTGATGACCAATTGAATCTGCTAAACCTTCAAACATACTATTTATTTGAGGGAGCATTACTTCGCGATATACGAATCTTTCCAGATATCTTTTGAAATCCAGTGTCAAGAAATCACAAGTCTCGGATTGCTCACCGCAATAAGGACAAATAAGACAACTCTTTACGTTATCGTGATCTTCATCGGATTCAGGAGTTTCACCAATTTCCAATCCCATTTGGCGAAAAGTGGGTTGAAGAATGCTGGCAATTTCCCCCGGTTCGGCTTTCGTTTTAAATTCAAGACCACATTTTGGACAAGCTCTGCGGAAGAAATTTTTCCGGTCTAGTGAATATGAAAATTGAAATGTGTTTATCGATCTGGGTTGATCATCCATATTTTGCTTCGATTGAGTTTGTTCCCTTAGTTCGATGGATTAAGCTCTTGATGTTTTTTTTCAATCTTTGAATCCAACCAGTTATCTATTGTTTCTTTTCTAAATCGCCAATGCCTTCCAACTTTTTGGCATGGTATTTTTCCATCCTGCGCAAGTTTATAAAGTGTGGAGAGAGGTATGCGAAGGTATTTTGATGCTTCTTCAATCGTTAGTACTTGTGGAAAGTCGTCCATAGTACCTTCTTTAAAAACAAAAGAATGAATATAAAGAAATTATATACTCATTATTGATAGTTGCTAATCAAATAAGCAAAGAAAATCTAGATTATTGTTCTGGATTTGGCGTAATGCCCCATTTGGTAAATGTAGCACTGAGTATTCCCCCTGCATCCGGCGAACTAGCTGAGATACCCTTCACTTTCATTTCATTTTCTGCTTCCCAAAGTGCCTGAGCCAGGCGACTGCGAAACTCACCATGCAAATGAGAAAAGGCATGATAAATCTTCATTAATTCAGGATCCACTACAGGAAGACCAAGGATTGAATAAACCTCGGTTCCGACTGCACCCGCAATACTCAGAATTTCTGGACCTTCAGGTAAAAACTCACCATGTAACCAGC
>ERZ1645192.3936-NODE-3936-length-11921-cov-4.319147_pt1 | contig 11921 bp, 9 predicted proteins | sample MGYA00575354_ERZ1645192 | MGnify/ENA primary metagenome ERZ1645192 (study PRJEB40844, sample SAMN11349763) | freshwater sediment metagenome | isolation source: river sediment | host: Sediment | place: India: Faizupur Khadar , New Delhi | collected 2017-02-21 ... | reverse complement strand
CCAGTAGGCGACGCCGGCGAGACGGCAGGCGCCGCGGTGGTAGCCCGCCGGGAACAGGCGCTTGAGGTCCTTGAGCCGCATCTTGAAGTTCATGCAGGTCACGTAGACCAGGGGGACCCTGCCGCGTTCCTCGAAGGTGTCGCGGATGAAGCGGATCACCGTCCAGTGCTCGTCGGTCAGGCCGCCCTTGATGCCGGCCGACCGGGCGTAGGTCCTGGCGAAGCCCTCGTCCCAGTCACCGGGGGAGATCAGGAAGCCGTTGTCGTCGATCCGATACTCCTGGCCGTCCGGCTTCCGGGGCATCTCGTGCCCCCCCCGGCCGCGCCTCGTCGCGCGGCCACCGAGCGCTTCGTCTGCGCCGAGTGAACTCCGGGCGGTGCGCTGTCGGCCGTGCGCCCGTCGTCATGACAGGTGTCGCAGGTCGGCGAGGCGTCGTAGCGGTGGTCCACGTGGCACGCGTCGCAGTCGATGTCGGCGTGGACGTCGTCGAGCACCAGCCCGGTCACGTGGTGCTTGAAGTTCTCCGGGGTCCACTTGGCATGGCACGAGCTGCACATGCTGTTGATGCGGCCCATCCGCTTGGCCTTGGGGTGGCATGCCCAGCAGTCCAGCTGCTGGTGGTAGCCGGTGAGCGGGAAGCCGGTCCGGTTGTGGGTGAAGCCGGGGCGCTCCTTGGTGTCGTGGCACTTGGCGCAGGGGTCCTTGGCGTGGCACCCGTTGCACATCTCGTGGACCTCTTCCTGGGTCCGTGCGCGCTGCCGGCCCACCGTGATGTCGTGGCAGTCGGCGCAGCTCTCCTTGATGTGGCAGTCGGTGCACTGGAAGCCGAAGAGCTCGACGTGCTCCTTGTGCTGGAAGGTCACGATGGGCCCCGCCTGGTAGGGCGTCGTGAAGACCCTGGTCGTCGGCACCGCGATCTCCGGGTGGACCGCCCCGACGATGTCGGTCGGATCGGCCGCCGCGGTCGCCAGCTCGGCCTGCCGGCTCGGGGCATGGCACACGACGCACTTGGTGTCGTGGCTCCACTCGCGATGGCAGGCCAGGCACTGGCGGTGGTAGGCGCCCTTGAGGTTCGGCTTGCTGAGGTCGGCGGCGCTGCCGTTCGGCTCGTGGCAGTCGCTGCACGGCGGGATCAACCCCGGCGGGCTGAAGTGGTGGCAGGTCGCGCAGTCGAGGCCCATCTCGGCCATGCCGGCGTGGGCCTTGTGGTTGAACTCGACCGGCAGATAGAGGTCAGCGATCTGGTCGAGCTGGACCACGCCGGGAGCCTCCCGCAGCTGGTGCTTCGACGTCATGTGCACCATCTGCGTTCGCGGGCAGGACTTCAGGCACGTTTCGCGGGCGGTGGGCACGCCACAGGTGTGGCACTCGCTGCAGTCCGCGGGCATCGCCTGGCTGCCGGCGGTCTGCGGGCTTGCCGACCCGGGCAGCAGCGCCACGAGCAGCAGAGCGAAGCTGACGATCCAGGGGCGGGCTGAGCTCATCGGGTTGCTCCCTCCGGCTCCGACGCCGGTGCCGTCGCCGCGACCTCGCGATGGTCCTCCAGAGGCGGTGCGGCGATGACCGGGAAGATCATCACCAAGGCCCGGTAGACTAGCACCAGGGTGGCGATCAGTCCCACGGTGACGACGATCTCGAACGGGCTCGGGAAGTAGCCCTTCTCCGGGTAGAGCGGCTGGTACGCGACGAGAAAGACGTTGATCCGGTTGAGCGCGACACCGAAGATCACGAGGCTGGAGGCGATGAACAGGCCGGTGAGCGACCGGCGCACCTTGGTCACCAGCAGCAGGACCATCGGCGCGATGACGCCGAGCCCGATCTCGATGAGGAACATCACGGACTGCAGCGATCCCTCGAAGACGTAGCCGACCGCATCGCGCTCCACGAGGTCGGCGACCTTGAGCGCCAGGTAGGCGGCGAGGATGATCGGGGTGTACAGGGCGATCTCGGACAGCAGCTTCCGTTCAGGTTGAAGCTTGAACGAGCGGCTCGCGAGGATCGACTCGAAGATCACCATCGGGAAGCCGACCGCGATCGCCGACATCAGGAACAGCAGGGGCGAGACCGGGGTGTACCAGAGCGGGTGCATCTTGGTGGGCGCGATCACCATGAGGGTGCCGAGCGACGACTGATGCAGGCACGACAGCACGACGCCGGCGATGATGAACAGCGAGATGAACCGGCCCAGGAAGCGGTGGCAGACCACCAGCCAGGAGTTGACGACGCGGTTCAGCAGCCGCAGCGGGCCCGGCAGGTTGACCCGCCCCATGAACCGCTCGGCAACGATCGGCAGGAACTCGATGTAGAGCACCGAGAGGTAGATCATGACGCAGATGCCGACCTCGAACAGGACCGAGTCGCCCTGCCACATGCTGGGCAGCATCGGGTGCCAAACGTTGTAGTAGCGGCCGAGGTCGGCAAGCAGGCCGATCACGACGAAGGTGTAGCCGAGCATGGCGGTGAGCAGCGCCGGCCTGACGATCGCGTGGTACCGCTCCTTGTGGAAGATGTCGGCGAGGGCGGCGGTCGTGAATCCGCCGGCGGCGAGGGCCCCCCCGGAGGCGACGTCGATCGCGATCCAGATGCCCCACGGCCACTGGTTGTCGAGGTTGGTGGCGGCCTCGAGGCCGAACAGCAGGCGATAGAGGTAGGCGGCGCCTCCCACCAGCGCGAGCGCCACCAGGACGAGCGTGCCCCGCGTCAGGTAGGGGGTCTTGACGGGGTGCGGATGGTGGTGCTCAGCCACTGGTGCTCTCCTCAGACCCTTCCTCGCCGCGCATCGCGTGCATGATCAGACCGAGGAAGCCATAGAGCGCCAGCGGCGGCACGAACGACTTGAAGATCGCGTGCTGGATCCGCTCGGTATGGTGGGGGATCGGGTCGTTGTCCAGCACCGGCAGCCCGGTGTCCCAGAACTCGACCTGCGTCAGCTACAGCCAGCAGGTGCCACCGCCCTCGAACTCGCCGTAGACGTAGGGGTGGTAGCGCCCCGGGTTGCCCTGGATCCGAGTGTGAGCGGCGTCGAGCAGCGACTGCCGGGTGCCGAAGGTGAGGGCCTCGTTGGGGCAGATCGCGACGCAGGCGGGCGCACGCCCCTCCTCGAGGCGGGAGTCGCAGAACGTGCACTTGCGGACCCGCGGCTGCACCGCCTTGTGGTACTCGTAGGCGGGGATCTGGAACGGGCAGGCGACCATGCAGTACCGGCAGCCGATGCACTTCCACTCGTCGTACCTCACCGGGCCGGCGTCGGTCTTGACCAGTGCCCCGACCAGGCACGCCGACGCGCAAGCCGGGTCGACGCAGTGCATGCACTGCAGCTTGACGGTCCACGAGCGATCGGGGACGGACGGGCTGCGGAAGCGGTTGACCACCGTGTAGACGTCGTGGTCGGGCCGCCGCGGCGTGTCGACCACCTTGAGGTCGTCGAAGCTCGAGGCCGGAACGTCCGCCAGCCCATGTTGGACATTGCACGCCCACTCGCACTTGCGGCAGCCGATGCAGGCGACCGTGTCCACCAGCACCGCCCACGACTTGGCCGCGTCCGGGCTGGAGGCCGATTCGGCGTCGGCGGGTCGAGCGCCGGCCGCCAGGGCCGCGCAGCCGGCCCCCGCCAGCCGGAGAACCTGTCTGCGATCAAGAGTCATGAACCCCCCTCACGAGCATCGCCGGGCAGTGTAGCGACAGACCCGGTGCACCGCAAATCGTTCCTGATCGTGCAAGCGCCGTACCACCGGCGAGGCGGATCCCGGGTTCGAAAGCAAACCTTTTCCTTGGAGTGACATACGCCGAAGCGCCAGGGGCCGGTTGACGCTCGGGGGTGGGACAGAATGTTCCAGGGCTCCTGTCAGCCCGCGGTTGTCGAACGCAAGTTGCTTCCTATCAAGGAGATCGACTGTCGACCCCGACTGAGACAGGATGTCCCAAGACGGCCTGACACGCCGGACCGCCCGTGCTGCGAGCGGCGCGTCGCTCAGGCCTGCCTCTCCTCGAGGTCGTCGATCAGCGGCTGCCACGCGCCGTCCTCGCGAATGGACGGATCGCGGGCCAGCACGTGCCCGCAGCTCGGACAGGTCGTGGACGCGGCCGGCTCGTGCGACGGCCGCTCCCACTCCTCGTAGCACTCACCGCATTTCGGGCAGGAGACCTCGATCTTCTGGATCGCCCAGCTCATGAGTCCTCCTCTCCGGGCCCCGGCAGAGGCCGTATCGCCACCTCCAATGTAGGTCATTCGGGCGGAAAACGCCCGTTTTGTGGGGCAGCCATCCTGGCTTCCTTGTGTTTGCGACCGACCGCTGTCATCATCCCGCGCATGTCGCGCCCGTCGCGCAAGGAGAAATCATGAGAGCTCTCGTGGGGATCGATCGCCGTTTCCGTGGCCGACTGCTCATGGCAGTTGGCGTCATGTTGCTGGTGCCCGTCCTTGCCGGTGCGGACGAGGGCGCGCCGAAGGTCGTCAAAGGCGAGCCGCCTGCCGACGTCTGCGCGATGCTGGACGACGTCGAGCTGCGCAGCCGGATGGACGGGCTCCTGTTCAAACTGACCGTGCTGTGCGGCCGAACGGACCTGCTCGGCCAGGTGCCCCCTGAGCCGGCGGCCGAGGTCGGGCCGGCGGAGCCGGACGCAGGGGGCGTCGACATCCCGGTCAACGACCCGGCCGGCGACGCTGGCCAGACCTCGCACACCCAGAGCGAGACCTCGATGGCGCGCAACGAGGTCACCGGCACGATTTGCGCCGGTTACAACGACTCCTACAACTACTCGGTCAACGGCGTCACCGGCTTCTCCCGTTCCGTTGACGGCGGCGCGACCTTCACCGACCGCGGCGGGCTGGATGCCAACAGTTTCGGTGACCCGAGCCTGGTCTGGCGCAAGAGCGACGGCCACTTCTACTTCGCCACTCTCCACACCAGCGGTCTGGGCATCTACCGTTCGACCGACGACTGCACAACCTTCTCCTTCCTGGGAGTGATCTCCAACGGGGGCTGGTCTGACGACAAGGAGCTGATCGCGGTCGACAACAACCCGGCGAGCCCCTACTACGGCCGGCTGTACTGTGTATGGACCGACTTCGGCGCCGGCCAGGTGATTCGCTCCACCTACTCCGACAACGGCACGACGTGGTCGTCGCCAGTCACCATCAGCACCGGCACCACGCCCCAGGGAGCGTGGCCGGTGATCGCGCCCAACGGCGACGTCTTCGTGTCGTGGGCGCGCGGGGTGGAATCGCCGTCGCTCACCATCGACATCACGCGCTCCGCGAACGGCGGCGTCAGCTACACCATGGCGACCTCGCCGGCCGCCGGCAAGACCACGCCGAGGGATGCATCGGGGACCGGCAGCTGCGGTCGCTACGCGCTGAAGGGCGGAATCCGCTACCTGCCATCGCCGCAGATCGCGGTCGGGCCGGACGGCGTGCTCCACGCGGTCTACAGCTATGACCCGGACGGCTACAACACCGGCGACGTGAGCGACGCCTTCTACCGCCGCTCGACCGACAGCGGGGCGACCTGGGGCCCCGAGGTGCGGCTCAACACCGACGCGACCACCCGCGACCAGTTCTTCCCGACACTCTCGGTCGGCGCCGGCAACATCGTCTCCACCACCTGGTACGACCGCCGCGAGGACGCCAACAACACCCTGTTCAAGTACTACCAGCGCTTCTCGTTCGACGGCGGCATCACCTGGGAGCCGGACGAGCCGGTGTCCGACGTGGCCTCGCCGGTCTACCTCGATCCCAACCTGGCCACCTGCTACCACGGCGACTACGACACCCACCTCCAGACCGGGACCCACGCGGTCGCGCAGTGGTCGGACGATCGCTACGTCCAGAGCGGACACAACGACCCCGACGTGTTCGCGGACCTGCTGCCGATCAGCACCGACTTCCTGCTCCTGCCGCAGGAGACGTCGCTGGCGGTGTGTGCACCCGACAGCGCGGTCGTCACCATCGACGTGCCGCAGTTCTCCGGCTTCTCCGAGCCGGTGACGCTCGCCACCGGAACCCTGCCGCCCGGCCTCGCCGCCGGCTTCGTCCCGAACCCGGTCACGCCGCCCGGGTCGAGCGACCTGACCCTGAGCGGCACCGGCGGCGTCGCGGCCGGCAGCTACGAGATCACGGTGACCGGGACCTCGAGCCCGGGCGGCGTCGTCCACGACGCCAGCATCACCCTCGGCGTGTTCAACGCCCCCGCGGGCACGGTCGACCTCGTCGCCCCGGCCAACGGCGCCCTCAACCAGGCGCTGCGGCCTGCCTTCGCGTGGTCGGCGGCCACCCAGGGGTCCAGCTACACCCTCGAGGTTGACGACGACCCGGCGTTCGGCAGCCCGGCCCTCGTCGAGCCCGGAATCACCGAGACCACCTTCACCCCGAGCAGCGATCTGGCGTCCAACACCACCTACTACTGGCGGGTCACCGCGCTCAACGTCTGCGGCGCCGGGTCGACCTCGCTGGTCTTCTCGTTCACCACCGAGGCGCTGCCCGGCGACTGCGGGATCGGCACGATTCCGCTGGTCACCTTCACCGAGGACTTCGAGGAGCCCGGCGCGCCGGGATGGACCCACAGCGGCACCGGCGACACCTGGACCCTGTCCGGGGCGCGGGTGCACGGCGGCGCCTTCGCGTACCACGCCGACGGCGTCGGAACCACCACGGATCAGCGGCTGGTTTCGCCCGAGCTGGTGCTTCCCACCGAGATCCCGGTGACCATGCAGTTCTGGAACTGGCAGTCGATGGAGCCTTCCGGCGGCGGCTGCTACGACGGCGGCATCCTCGAGAGCTCCACCGACAATGGCGCCACCTGGACCTACCTGCCGACGACCGTGATGCAGACCGATCCCTACGACGGTCCGGTGTCCGGGCTGGGTGGCCTCGAGGGCTGGTGCGGCGACCCGCAGGACTGGCTGCGCTCGGTGGTCGACCTCGATGCCTACGCCGGCCAGACGGTCCGCTTCCGCTTCCGCCTGGGCACCGACGTGTCGGTGAGCCGCGAGGGCTGGTACGTCGACGACGTGGTCGTCCAGTCGTGCGTGCCGGCGTTCCCGGACTTCTACCTCGGCACGACGCCCGGCAGCTCCACGATCTGCGCCGGTGACAGTGCCGACTACACCGTCAACGTCGGCGCATACAGCGGTTTCTCGAACCCGGTCACTCTCGCGGCGAGCGGCAACCCGGCCGGCACGACGGCCGGCTTCTCCCCGAATCCGGTGACGCCCCCTGGCTCGAGCCTGCTGACCATCGGCAACACCGGTGGCGTCGCCGGCGGCAGCTACGGCATCACCATCAGCGGCACCGCCGACGGCAGCGCAGGTCACTCGACCGGGGTCACGCTCAACGTGGTCGTGCCGGTCGCGCCGCCGGCCCTGACCGCGCCGGCCAACGGAGCGATCGACCAGCCGCTGCGGCCGGTCTTCCAGTGGACCGCGGCGGCGGGCGCCTCGAGCTACGCGCTGGAGGTCGACGACGACCCGGCGTTCGGCAGCCCGGCGGTCGCCGTGACTGGCTTTGCCGGGACGACCTACACGGCGACGACCGATCTCGACGAGGGCACCACCTACCACTGGCGGGTGAGGTCGGAGAACCTGTGCGGGCCCGGCGCCGCCTCGACGGTGTACTCGTTCACGACCTTGAGCCTGATGCCGTTCGCGGACGGCTTCGAGTCCGGCGACACCAGCGGTTGGTCGACGACCGTGCCTTGAGGAGGATCCAGGGGATAGGATCTGGGGGATAGCCCCGACCCACGCCGCAACCGAGGCCGCCCCGGGAAACCGGGGCGGTCTTCCTTTCCCAATTCGGGAACGGGAACGGGGACGGGAACGGAAGCGGAATCGGAGACGGGCACGGGTGGATGGACGTGTTGCCCTGGATCCTAGATCCTAGATCCTAGATCCTGGGTCCCGCCCCGATGCCCCTTTGTGCGAGCTCGTCGTGGATCCACGCCTCGAGGTCCGGCGTCATGTAGAAGCGCGGGCGCAGCAGGTCGTCATCCCTCGCGATGACATGCTCGGCCTGTGCCGCGTCGGCGAGCTCGGTGCCGGGGTAGATCCGCACCCCGACCGTCACCCTGAGCAGGTCGAGCCCGAGCGACTGGGCGAAGTCGAGCGAGGCCGTGACGCTGGCTCGGGTCTCGCCCGGGCCGCCGAGCAGCAGGAAGCCGAAGCGGCCGATGCCGTGGCCGGCGAGGAGCTCCGAGACGCGCCTCACCTCGGCAGCGTTGAAGTGCTTGCGGTACGCACGCAGCATGCGGTCGTCCCCGGACTCGAAGCCGAGGCTGACGGCCCGGCAGCCGGCTTCGGCCATGGCGCTCACCAGCTCCTCGTCGAGCCGGCTCGGGTAGACGATGCACTGCCACTCGACACCGGCGTCGAGCGCGCTGATGCGGCGGCAGAGCGCGAGGACGTGGTCGCGGGGGATGTTGAAGACGTTGTCGACAAACTGAACTCGCTGCACTCCGGCAGCCGCCATTCTGGCGAGCTGTTCGGCGACCAGCTGCGGAGACCGGCAGCGCAGGTGGCAGCCCTCGATGAGGGGGGTCGAGCAGTAGCTGCAGCGGAAGGGGCAGCCGCGGCGGGTCTGCACCGGTCCCCAGACATCGGGCCGCGCGACGTCGGCGCTCGCCCACAGCCGAGGGCCCGGCTCGGGCAAGGTGTCGAGATCTGCCACCGCGGCCCGGCGCTCCGCCGGCCGATGTCCGGGGCCGAACACGCCCGGCAGGTCCCAGGCGTCGCTGCCGATCTCGAGACGGTCGAGCAGCGCCGGGAAGGCCTCCTCACCCTCGCCGCAGACTCCGAGGTCGGCGTCGAGGTAGCGAAGCACCGCCTCGGGGAACAGCGTGAAGCCGGCGCCACCGAGGATGACTGGTGCCGCCGAGGCCGACCTGCAGGCCGCGATCAGCGGCCGCACCTTGTCGAGCAAGAAGGCAGGCCGCGCCATCTCCTGATCGTCGATGTTGCGAACCGAAACGCCGATCGCATCCGGCCGCGTGACACCGATCTCGCGGCGGAGTGCGAGCTCCGGATCCGCCTCGCCCATGAGGTCGAGGAAGGCCACGTCGTGGCCGTGCGCCGCAGCCGCGGCGGCAACCAGTGCTGCGCCCAGCGGCAGCGTCGGCAGGTTGATCCGCTCGGTGTTGGCGGCGACGACCAGGACCCTCACCGGCGGCCGCCTGCGATCAAGGCGTCGTACGCCTGCTCGAGCTTCTGCCAGTGCCTCGTCTCCTCGACCGCCAGCGCCTCGAGCAGGGTGGTGATCCCCGGGTCGTCGGCGGCCGCTGCGAGATCCCGGTACACCGTGTAGGCACGGCGCTCGGCGTCGATGGCGGCGAGCAGGACCTGAGCCGGGGTCGCGTCAGGGGTCAGGGCCGGCACCGCCAGTGGGGCGGAGAGCTGGACTGTCGGCGACCCCTTCGCGAACAGCGACAGGTCCCCCTCGCGCACCCCTTCGAGGGCCTCGCGGTGGGCGTCCTCCTCGCCCGCGATCAGCAGCAGCAGCTCACGCAGGCCCGGGCCGTCCACGCGACCGGCGAGGTCCCGGTAAATCGTGGCCGCCTCGACCTCAGCCGCGATCGCGAAGTCGAGGACCTCCTCGATGGTCATCGGATCCATGGCAGTGACCCCCAGGGCCACGCGGGCCGGTGAACGGTTCCCCCAGTATGCCCGACTCCAAGAGAAACTGAACCGCCTACGGCACCGTCGCCGACCACGCGCTGGTGCCGCCGGAGTCGAAGCCGTCGGCGAACAGCAGGCCGGCCTCGAACGCGCCGAGGTCGCGGGCGCCGTCGTCGGGGCGGGGTGCGGCCGACTGGTGGCGGACGTACTGCCAGACCGGCTCGTGGTCGGGAACCGCCTCGGGGTGGAGGTCGCCGCCGGCGTCGACCAGCGGGCTGGCCGGGGCAGGGGAGAAGTCCTGCAATGGGAGGTCGGTGAAGCCCGGGTCGTCGCCCGCGAGGTTGCCGCCGTTGTCGACGAAGCTGCCGTCGAAGGTGCCGTGGCTGACCACCCAGCCGGCGCGCAGCCAGCTGTCGCGCAGCTCCAGGACGCCGGACGAGTCGAGCAGCGCGAGGTGAGGCCCGGTCGCCGTCGTGTAGACCACGTTGTCGCGCACGTCGGCGTGCTCGTCGTTGGTCGACAGCCGCATCAGGGTGGTGTTCTCGGCGCGCGTCGAGACCACGGTGTTGTGGAAGAAGTGGAGAGTGCCCTTGCGGTAGTCGCTCACGGTGCCGCTGTCGCCGCCGTAGTGCACGACCTGGCTGTTGCCCTCTCCGTCGGACTCGACGAGGACATTGCCGTAGACGAAGGTTCGCCGGTAGTCGGGGTGGTTGACCAGCACCGGGCTGTCCTCGGCGTCGACCAGGTCGAGCTGCCGGTTGCCGTCCTCGATCCAGTTGTAGCGCACGACCAGGCCGGCCGAGCGGTCCTTGAGGTTGTTGCCGCCGCAGCCGTCGCGCAGCCGGCCCATGCGGTTGAGCTGGTAGGTGATGTGGATTGCCGCGGTGTAGGTGTTGTGCTCGTAGTAGCTGCCCTCGATGCCGTTGCCGTAGATCCAGTTGCGCTCGACCAGGATGTCCTGGGTTTCGCCGTCGAAGGCACCGACGAAGAGGCCGTTGCCGGAGTCGCGCAGCACGCAGCTGCGGATGACGAGGTGCTCGGCCTTCTCAACGTAGATCGCGGCGGCGTTGTTGGCGTAGGTCTCGATGTCTCCCGAGTCATTGGTGAACGTGAAGGGCGGCCGGCCGGAGCGGATGTCGAGCTTCTCGACGACGATGAAGCCGGGCAGGGTGTCGGGCGGGACGCTGGCGCCGCCGATCTTGAGCACCCCGCGCGCCTCGTTCCAGTAGTCGAGCTCGAGCCGGGTCACGGCGTCGCGGCCGTCGATGACCGGCAGCTCGCCGCCCGGCCCTGGCACGCCTGAGACCGTGATCGGCGCCTGCTCGGTGCCGCGGCGGCAGAGCACCCACTTCTCGCGGTAGGGCTCGGCCCGCCAGTGGATCAGCACCCGGTCGCCGGGTGAGAGGCTTTCCCAGGGCACGTCGCCGATCGCGGCCAGCATGCCCGGCCCCTCGCCGACCTGGTAGTCGGTGGCGAGCGCCGGCCCCGCCGCGCCGGCGGCCACGACAAGCGCCCAGGCGACCCGCCACGGCCACGAAGTCGAGCGCAGCATCAGGTTCGACTGTATCGCCCGGCCGGCGCCGGGCGGGTGACTGCTGTCACCCGAGCGGGAGCCAACCGTCGACTGCTCCGACGCCTGGCCGAGGGGCCTGCTGTTTCAGCGGGAGAAGGGTTCTCACTGCCGATCTCCAGATCCGATTCGCGCCAGCGGATCGGACTACATGTTGCGCCGGTACTGGCCGCCGACCTCGTAGAGCGCGTTCGAGATCTGGCCGAGGGAGCAGGTGCGGACGGTGGCGAGCAGCTCCTCGAAGATGTTGCCGCCGTCACGTGCCACGCGCTGCAGGCGGGCGAGGGCCTCCGGCGCCCGCTCCCGGTGCCGCTCCTGGAAGTCGCGGAGGTGGGCGAGGCGGGCGTTCTTCTCCTCGGGAGTGGCGCGGGTGAGCGGGATCTCGCCGCCGATCGCTGCGTTCGGATCGATGAAGGTGTTGACGCCGACGATCGGGTGCTCGCCGGTGTGCTTGAGCCGTTCGTAGTGGAGGCTCTCCTCCTGGATCTTGCCTCGCTGGTACATGCTCTCCATCGCGCCGAGCACGTCGCCGCGCTCCGAAAGCCGCTCGAACTCGTCGAGCACCGCCTCCTCGACGACGTCGGTCAGCCACTCGACGAACTGCGAGCCCTGGAGCGGGTTCTCGTTCTTGAGCAGGCCGAACTCGAGGGCGTTGATGAGCTGGATCGCCACCGCGCGCCGCACCGACTCCGGGGTCGGGGTGGTGATCGCCTCGTCGTAGGCGTTGGTGTGCAGCGAGTTGCAGTTG
>ERZ1645192.3935-NODE-3935-length-11922-cov-12.958456_pt1 | contig 11922 bp, 9 predicted proteins | sample MGYA00575354_ERZ1645192 | MGnify/ENA primary metagenome ERZ1645192 (study PRJEB40844, sample SAMN11349763) | freshwater sediment metagenome | isolation source: river sediment | host: Sediment | place: India: Faizupur Khadar , New Delhi | collected 2017-02-21 ... | reverse complement strand
TTCTGGCCTTCGATGCTGTTGATGCCCGCGCTGCCCTTGGCTCTGGAAAGCGAAGCGCCTTCGAAGAGCACAATGTAGCGCGAGACTTCGGTTTTGTCGACAACATCGCCTGCGTCGACAGTCGAATATTTATCAACCGGGGTGTGTCCGGTGGGGACCAGATCGCTGCGCCCGGGCAGGCCGCCCTGGGCTTCGACGGTATTAAGCCTTAGGCCGCTGACCGGGGAGGCGATCATCGCCAGAACTATGATTAATGCTAGGATTCGGATAGTTTTCGATCTCATGAGTTCACTCCATTGGTTTAAGTTTGGATTTGTGACGGAGACGAGATTTTCTCAGACCAGACAAACATATTGGTTAACAACCTGTGGGCTGAGGGTTTGGAAGCGATTTGTTTTGCGGCAAATATTGCTCCTCCTTTTGTAATAAGTACCTGCGGTTTGCGAAAGCGTTTAATGTGCAAAGAAACACACAGATTACTCTATGCGAGTTCGAATAGTATACCACCTGAACAAAAAAACAAGCTGCCGGCTATCAAAAATGGCCTTATGGGCTCCCCAGGCGGTGATAATGGCTCGCTTTCCTTAATAAGAGCTGTTGGAATGCGATATTTCGATACCTCTGACGCATAAAAAGCGCGGCACGAGCAGCGCGCGCGGGTTGCGCATCCCGTAGCTGTTCGAGACGTTATACGCGCATTGTTCGCGCGAAAGCCATGCCAGACGCTCCCCGAACAAATCCGCGAAGCTCTGCGTGATGCGCACGTTATAGGGCACCGCCACGCTGCCGTCCTTGCGCAGCAGCAGCGCGCCAAAGCGCGAACTGCCCGTGAGGATGCCGGCGGTCGGGTTGACGATGTTCATGTAATGCAGGTAAGGGATGTAGAGGATGTCTTCCTCGCGCGGCAGGGCTGCCAGTTCTTCCAGGCTGCCAAGCGCTTTTTCGCCGCCGGAAAGCACCAGGTTGTTGTGATAGACGCTGTGGCCGGTAGGTTCCGCGCCAAACTCGTCCGCGTCGTCCTGGTTCCAGAAGAAGGCCTTAAGCACGCCCGCTTCAAAGAGCGGGAAGCGTTCGCGGCGTTTGCCCATCAGGTCGCGCGAGACCGGGTAGGTTGGCAGGCAGCGCGGGTCGTCCGTCAGCGTAAACAGGGGAGAGAACACCTGTTTGCCCAGCTGCGCTTCGCTCAGGAAAGAGTAGCCTCGCTTCATCATCCCGCCGTTGGGTCCAAACCAGTTAAGCATGTCCAACACGTCCCCCACAGCCGCCGCGCCAAACACAACAGTGTACTTACCCAGCGGCAGTTGGACGGCGGGCTGTTCGCTGTACTGGCGCACCAGGAAAGCCAGTTCACCGCGCAGGCGCTCCGGGTCCAAGTCAGTCTTCGCCTGGGCGGACTGCAGCGCGTTCACTTCCCACTTAAGCGTCTGGTGCGAAAGCACCGCGGTAATGGAAGCATCGGTGCAGGCAAAATACTGCGTGTGTTCGCTTTCGGTGCTGATTTGGGCTGTAGTGGTAATCCCATTTGAAAAGACACCCGAAAGTTTAAGCTCCTCGGTTTCCAGGCCGCGTGCGAGCGTGTTAAAGAACTCCAGGCGTTCAGCGTTGGTGATGCACGCCAGGAACGGGTCGTAAGCTTGCATATCTATCACGCTCTCAGTATAGACAGGAATGCTGGGGGTGTACGAAAGCGGCTCGGCAAAGCCTGCCATCTCGGCAGCTGTGTCAATCCCGCGCTTCAGCGGCTCAATTTGGCCGGGATCAGCTAAGAGCATGGTGTCAGCGCGTCTGTTTCCGTCAAACACGCTTATCTGCAGCCGGACGAGATGTTCGTTCGTGTTCAGCGAGATGGCAGAATTCGCGAAACGCATCAGGTAGCTTTCTTCCTCGTGGTAAAAAATGGCTGCCTGGATACCTTTCTCCAGGGCATACGCGCGCAGTTCCTGCAGTAAAGCGATGACATTGTGCTGCATGGTTACTCTCCTACCGTCACATGATCAAAGCGGCAGACCGGTACGCCGTGCCCCAGCTGCATAATCTGGTTGGGCTGCCCTTTGCCGCAGTTATCCACGTACATCACTTCCCAGGTGCGTTCATCCCCAACCGCGGAAAGCGAATTATAGAACTTGAGCGTGTCGCCTTTGTAGGTGGTGTTTTTCAACACGCCCTTGATCTCCCCATCCTCCACCAGCCAGCCAATATCGGTGGCAAAGTGGAACTGCTCGCGGTTGGAGCCAATCGACCAGCTTTTTTCGCCGTCCAGGATGACGCCGCGTTCCGTGCCGCGCACGATGTCGTTCAGGTCGCCGTCCGTCCCGGGATCCACATTAATATTGGTCATGCGCTCTATCGGGACGCGGTAGAAGGCGGTGGCGCGGTTAGCGCCGCTGCTGCCGCTGAAGATTTGGCGGTGAGCTCTGGCATTGGCTTCTTCCACCATTTGCCTGCCGGTGATCGCGCCGACCAGAATGCCTTTGTCAATCAGCAGGTTGTTTTGCGCCGGTACGCCGTCGTCGTCAAAGCCAAAACTGCCGGGAGAGTTTTCAAGCGTGGCGTCCGCGCGTACAGTCAGCTTTTCGGAACCATAGCGCAGGCTGCCAAAATCTTCCAGGCGCACAAAAGAACCGCCAGCGAAAGCCAGCTCGTAGCCGAGAATACGGTCAAGCTCCAGGGGGTGACCAATGGTTTCGTGGGTTTGCAGGAACATGATGCCGGGCAGCAGGATCACGGAGCGTTCGTCCTTCGGGCAGTTTTCGGCTACCAGCAGCTGGTTCAGCTCGCGCACCAGCCGTTCCGCGGTAGCGGAGAAATATTCAGGGTCCAGCGATTCCCAGCCGCGGGTGTTCCCCAGGCGGGCAGATTTGTACTTGCGCGCCTGGACTTCGCCATCTTTGTCGACCCCCATCACCTGGAAGGATGGGAACACGTCGATAATGGTTTTCTCGATTTCGCTGCCTTCCGAGTCCAGGAACACGATCTGGCGTTTGACAAAGTCCAGAGCCGCCACGCGCTGTGCGACCCCGGGCTGGTTCAGTTTGGCATCCATCATCCGCAGGAATTCCAGTTTATCCGTCAGCGGAACCGTGAAGGGATCAATCAGGTTCGGGCTGGAAAAAGATGCCCGGACAGCGTCCTTCTCCGCCAGGCGCACCGGGAAGTCCACCCGTTCAGCTGCCGTACGGGCGTTGTCCAGCGCTTTCCCAAAAATCGCAGCGGTATCTTCCAGGCTGGATGCGGCGGAAAAGCCCCACGCGCCGCGATAAAGCACGCGCACCCCCACCCCGCTCTGGGAAGAGGCGGAAAGGTCCTTGAGGTTGCCATTCCACATCATCAGGCTGTTGCTCTCCTCTGTGGGGTACCAGCGCGCGTCCACGTAGGTGGCTCCTTGCGCCATGAGGCTATCAATATTCTTTTTGAGTTCCTGCTTCACAGTCATTCTCCTTCATTGGTCACGAGGTGTTCTTCGCCCCGGCGATACATCTGATGATTATACCGGAGAAAGCCGCTTGTGGACCCAAACGCGCAATTTACTGCGCAAGCTCGCCGGGATTGCTTTCAGACTAAGATGGAGCTTGACCCCTCCCGACTGCTGTTTTTCTGCATCGTCAACTGACTGACAAGAAACAGCCGCCAATCCTGGGGATTGACGGCTTGGGTTTAGTACGACGAAAAGCGGTTTTTGTTGTAGACCCTGCGCGGACTCTTCTGCGGAAGCCCCGCGGATTTCGGGCTCTCACTGGCTGGTTTTCTCCGCGCGCTGGGGCTCACATCATTCAGGCGCGAGACCTTGACGCTGTCCGGTTTTCTGTTCGTTTGCTTGACGACCTTCAACGCCGGGCTATTGATATTGAAACTCGTCTCAAACCCGTCCATTTTGCGCACTTCCAGCTTCTGCCCCATCAGGCGTTCAATCGTGCGCAGCATACCCAGGTCTTCCTGGGAGACAAGCGAGAGCGCGGTTCCCAGGCGCTCCATGCGCCCTGTCCGGCCGGTGCGGTGGGTGTAGGCTTCCGGGGTATCCGGAAGGTCATAGTTAATCACATGCGAGACGCGCGAGACGTCAATCCCGCGGGCGGCAATATCGGTGGCGACCAGAACTTGCACCTTGCCGAACCGGAAAGCGCGCATGGCTGTGTCACGCTGGGATTGCGAAAGGTTGCCCTGAAGCGACGTAGCGGAGACCCCGGCTTGCTGCAGCTCAAACGCCAGCTTTTTGGCACGGTGTTTTGTGCGGATAAAAACCAGCACGCTGCCATCGCCAGCCTCTTTGAGCAGGTTCAGGAGCATTTCCTCTTTGCGGGCAGGTTCAGCCAGGTAAACCGCGTGCGTAATCGTATTCAAGGGCTCGCTGATGCTGATTTCGATGGTCACCGGGTTATGTAGAATCTGGTTGGCCAGCTTGCGAATTTCTTCCGGCATCGTCGCTGAGAAAAGCAGGGTCTGGCGGTTTTGGGGGAGCATTGCGATGATGCGGCGGATGGAAGGCAAAAAGCCCATATCAAACATTTGATCCGCTTCATCCAGAACCAGAATCTGGATGCGGCTCAGGTCGAGCGCGCCCTGGTTTTTCAAGTCCAGAAGACGGCCCGGGCAAGCAACTACGATATCCACGCCTTCTTTCAAGGCGTCTTTCTGCGGTTTTTGCCCCACCCCACCGTAGATAGTGATGCTGCGCAAGCCTGTCTGGCGGCCGAGCAGTTTGATGAAGGTATGCGTCTGTTCCGCCAGTTCGCGCGTAGGCGCAAGGATCAAAGCCCGCAGCTTTCCGCGCGGACCGCGCATGAGCTGCTGCAGGATGGGCAGCACAAAGGCGGCCGTCTTGCCGGTGCCGGTCTGGGCGAGACCCAAAACGTCCTTGCCTGCCAAAATGACAGGGATAGTTTTTTCTTGAATGGGGGTTGGGTCAGCATAATCAGCCGCCGAAATGCCCGCCTTAATTTGCGGGTGAAAATCAAAATTATTAAAATCCACGAAGTGTTCCTTTACGCGAAGCATGCTTCGCAATGGGTCGGCGCTGTACGCGTTTCAATCAAACACGCCCACTCCCTCGCCCTGCTATGCAGTGTTCCCATATATTAAAAGGAGCGGTCAATTGACATAAGAAAACCAGGGGTCAACCTGGTCCGTTGATAACTATTATTAAGTTCAACAAAACAAAGTGTTCTTTACAACCTTATTAGTTTACCACAAAAGAGGACTCTCCGCAAGCCAAAGCCGGAGGCGTACACCCTGCCCATTGGAAGAAACCCACGCAGCCCTAATCTGTTTCGAGGAATTAAAGAGCTACAGCGGTCAAGGTGGTACGGCGTGCAAACATAAGCAATATTGAAAACGCAAGCAGAGTGATTACAATGTAAAGGAAGCACAGTTTTCAATCTCATCAAGAAAAGAGGCTTCGATGTTCACCGATCCCAAAGGACCCATCACTCATTTTGAATGGGCGCGGTTTACAATCAACGGCGCTGTGCACGGACCGGATGAGGGCGTTGGCAAAGACATCTTCCTCTGCAAGGAAGGCGTATCAGCATGGCATGAGCGCAAAGGACACAAACTCAAACCCGGGATGCTCACCCGCGCGCTCAAGATAAGACCGGAAGTGCTCCTGATTGGCACGGGCGTGGAAGGCGCGCTGGAGATTGGTAAGAAAGCGCGCAATGCAGCGTCATCTGCTGGGGTCCAAATGGTGGCTATGCGCACCCCACAGGCCTGCCAGGAATACAATCGCCTGTTCCACCTTGGAAAGAAAGTGGTCCTCCTGGCGCATGGGACCTGCTAAACGCAATGGGTCCGGCGGAAACTGGTCAGTATCTTAAGGCACATCAAAGCAGAGAGACTGGAATCTGCCAGTACTTTTCATTAATGGGTAGGAGCTCCGGTGAGAGACTCAACACCCCTCCAAAGCCAATCTCAACGGCCAGTTTTTCCACAGCAGGGAAGTTTTTCAATGCATGACTGGGATTAGCGCTTTTTTTGATCTCAAACGGTAGAAGCTGCTGATTTCTTAAAATAATCAAGTCCACTTCTTTCTGCATTCTATCCCTGTAGTAGTAAACATTGGGGAGTTTTCCGTTGAACCACCAACTTTTCATAATCTCAGACACAACCCAAGTCTCAAACACGGCACCGCCGTAGCTTCCATTCAACATTGCTTCAGCTGATTGCCAACCAGTAAGATAGCCAGCCAGACCTGTATCCATAAAGTAGATTTTAGGACGCTTAATTAATCGGTCGCTCAGGTTCCCTGAATAGGCAGGTAGCTCAATAACAAGGCCGGTTATTTCCAGAATATCCAACCAACGGCGGCACGTCTTTGCATCAACTCCAATCTCTCGGGCAAGGGCTGCCAAATTAAGTTCCTGGGCGGTTCTGGCTGCGATAAGCTTGATAAAGCGCACGAATTGACCTTCATCCGAAATTGTCGTAATCAAGCGAACATCACGTTCAAGGTATGTTTGGACATAGGAGGCGTAATAATTCTCAACATCCATTGCAGGCTGTGTAATCACCCTGGGCATAGAACCCCGCCAAATGGATTGATAAATTTGCTCAGCAGATTTCGGACTCTGTCTTGAAGCAAGTGCAATTAAATCTTTTTGTTCAGGGGGAAAAGCCAGCGCAGTGCGTCCCTCTTTTTCTGCTTGAGAAAATCCGTACATTTTTAACAAACTAACTCGCCCCGCAAGGGACTCCTGCACATATTTCATCATCTCGAAGACCTGAGATCCTGTCAACCAGAACAAACCATTTTCCTGGCGTTCATCTACGATCATCTTGATGTATGGAAACAGTTGAGGGGCATACTGAATCTCATCAAGAATCAGAGGGGGTGGAAAACGTTGAAAGAACAAATCCGGCGCGGATCTGGCGGCTTCTCTTATTGCAGGATTATCCAGAGTGACGTAAGTTCTTCCAGGCTGCTTCAGATGCCGCAGCACCGTACTTTTTCCAGTCTGCCTTGGTCCCGTCAAAAGAACAACCGGAAACGTTGCTGAACTATTAAGAATTGTTTCTTCAATCTGGCGTTTTATGTACATTTCTAACTCCTGCTAATCAGGCATATAATTCCTGTTTAGCAGGTACAGTATACCCGATTAGTAAGGTAAATACAAGCTGTCAAGCCCCGCCGGGAGTACAACCGTCTGTTTCTCCTCGGAAGAAGGTGGTCCTTTTAGCGCACGGGGCCTGCTGAATAAGAGGAATTTGGCAGGAGCCTTCTGCCGCTGCTTGTGGATATCTTTTCACGAAACGGGTAAAATGTTTATATTTCTAGAAGCTCCCACGACTGCGCGCTGGGAACAAAGCGCGCCGATTTTCGTCCTGAACATAACTTTACGTAAAAGACAGGGTGCTATGTCTGAATCCACAATCGAAAAGAACAAAACCGCTGCGCCTGAGATGCACTGGCGCTGGCTGCCCGGTATGCTGCTAAAACCGCGCAAAACCATCCAGGCAGTCCTCGCGGAGAAAAAAGCGGTCTGGCTGACGCCCTTGCTGGTACTTTCCGCGCTGATCATTCTGGCTGTGCTCGTTGCTGCGCCAATTCAGCGCCAAATTGTCCAGTCGGGTTCGAATATACCGGAGAACTTCCAGTACTGGACCAGCGACGAGCAGAACGCTTTCTTGCAAGCACAAGCCTCGCAAACATCGCCCTTGTTTTTGTATGTTTTCCCTGTCCTGCGCCGGGTGAGCGGGTATTGGTTGATATGGCTGCTGACAAGCAGCCTGCTGCACCTGGCCATTACGCTGCGGGGCAGCCGCTCCAGCCGCATAGGCGCCAGCAATCTGGTAGCCTGGTCCATGACACCTTTTATTCTGCGCGTTCTGGTGGAAATCTTTGTAGTCCTGTTCGCGCGGAGGCTGGTTGAGAACCCGGGTCTCTCCTCGCTGCTCCCATCAGATGCTGTCGGATTCAAAGCCTACCTGCGCAGCGTGCTTTCGTCCGTGGACCTGTACTACGTCTGGCATATTATTCTGCTTCTGCTTGGCGTGCGGACGCTTTCAGGTTTGTCCAAGAGCAAGGCGCTCACATCCGCGCTGGCAGCTGTTTTCGGCATGCTGCTGCTGCTGGGTATACCCGGATTTCTTGGGGCTTTGCTGAGCGGCATATCCACAACAAGCAGCTTCTATTTCTTCTAATGGCAGCCGAAATGAATGATGGTTTCATCAGCACCGCTGATTTAAAAAAGCACTACCGCATGGGCGAAACAGACGTACGCGCCCTGGATGGCGTAACCCTGCAAATTCAGCAGGGCGCTTTCGCGGTGATTATGGGTCCGTCCGGTTCCGGCAAGAGCACCCTGCTGAACCTGATTGGCGGTCTGGACTGGCCTACTTCAGGTTCCATTCGTGTGGACGGTGAGGAGATTGCTGCGCTGGATGAAAACGCCCTGGCGTCCTACCGCCGCAACAAACTTGGTTTTGTGTTCCAATCCTTTAATCTGGTTTCAAGCATGACCGCGGAAGAAAACGTCGGTTTTCCACTGCGTTTCTCCGGCATCAAGGCTTCGGTCCGCAAGGACCGCGCCCGGGGAAAACTGGAAGAAGTCGGGTTAGCGGACCGCTTTGACCACAAACCGACCGAGCTTTCGGGTGGCCAGCAGCAGCGCGTGGCCATCGCGCGCGCTTTGATCAATAATCCCCTGCTCATCCTTGCCGACGAGCCGACTGGGAACCTGGATACCAGCAGCGGCGTCGCCGTTATGCACACCCTCGTGGACTTACAAAAAGCAGGCAAGACCATCCTGGTGGCGACCCACGATCCGCGCATGCTCAGCGTTGCTACAGACAAGATCTATCTGCTGGATGGCAAGCAGGTGAGTGAAGCACAGTATCACGAAACTATTGAAAAAATGACCTGGGAAGGTGGCGAATAACCATGAAAAAAACATTCTATCGATTTTCCGCAGCAGTACTCCTACTAATATTCCTGCTGGCAAGTGGTCCCATACAGCCATCAGCCGCGCAAGCCACGCAGCCGTTGCTTTACATTTATTCTTACTCTCCGGGGCCAAATACCGCGGTCTCGCCGTGGTCGCCTTTCGACTTCACTTTCGTAATCAGCAATAACAGCCCGGCCGCTGCCAGGAACGTGGTGATGACTTTCAGCAGCGAGGACTTCGTCCCTTTGGACGGCGGCGTATTCACCCTGAATGATATTGGACTCAACGACATGCCTGGCACCACTCTGCGCTTCCGTGTGAGCGATTACAGCACCTGGAAATATTCCGGCGTGATTAACGCCACCGCCACTTATACCGATGACGCCGGCACGAGCTACACCAGCTCCTTCGTCTTTTATATTGCCATTGCCCAGTCAGCCGTGGTCAGCCCGACCCAAACCCCTACCCCGGGTCCGACCACAAAGCCGCAGTTGGTGATTTCCGAATACAGCACGGATGTGGATCCGCTGCAGCCCGGCTCGTCCTTTAAGCTGAAGCTGAAAATTGCCAACGCCGGCGTGGCGGACGCCAGCAATGTTTCGTTGGTGTACGGCGGCGGCGTTTCGCTCTCGCCCAATGAACAGGGCACACCCCAGCCTGGCATCTCCGGTTCCACCGGCGACCTGACCAACTTCGCGCCTGTAGGCAGCTCCAACGTGGCGCTCCTGGGCGACCTGCCGGTAGGCGCCTCTGTGGAAACCGAGCAGCAGTTCGTGGTGAATGTCAGCACTGTGCCCGGCGCTTACCCGCTGAAGGTCTCGCTGGTCTACACCGCCCCGGGAGGAACCCGCGCGGTTGATGATCAACTGATCACCCTACTGGTCTACGCCCTCCCCCAACTGGAGATCAGCTTCTACCGCGATCCGGGCATGTTCTTTAACGGCATGATGACCGCGCTCCCAATCCAGATTACCAACCTTTCGCGCAAAACCACCGTGCTTGGCAATATGACTGTCAGCTCCGAGAATGCTGACCTGCAAAACAATACCGGGCTGGTGGGCACGCTTGATCCCGGCGGTTACTTTACCTGGGACGTGATGTATACACCTTTTGGCGAGGGACCGACCAAGATTAACATAACCATCAACTACACGGACGACTTTAATCAGCTGCGCGTGTATGAATCCGCGCTCGATATCGAGGTACAGCCCCCCATGGAAATCCCTGAAGAACCAATTCCCGGCGAAGGCGAGATGCCTGTAGAACCTGAGCAGCCGGTCGGCTTCTGGGCAAAGATCTGGAACGCGATCAAAGGCTTTTTGGGCATCGGCACAGGCAGCAGCATTGAACAACCTATCGAAATGCCGATGGAAGAGGGCTTCAAGAACGTCCCTTGATTGGTTGGAAAACGTAACAAGGATTTCTTATGCGATTTAGCGATCTCGTCGACCTGATTGTCGCCAACCTTGCCCGCCGGAAGGGTCGGGTTTTACTTACCGCTATCGGGGTAGTGATCGGTACCGCTGCGGTTGTGACGCTTGTCTCGCTTGGCGCAGGCTTGCAAAAGAACGCCACCGAGTCCCTGTGGGGCATCAGCGACCTATCCAACATCACCGTCTACCCGGGTTATCCGATGGAGATAAAGGGCGGTGGCGGAGGAGGCGGCGGAGGCGGTAATGGGATTGACCAGCAGGATCTTGTCTTAATTACACCTTCGGTCATTGAGCAAATCAAGGCGCTCCCGGGCGTCAAACGCGTCATCATTCAGGATTACATCAGCGTCGGTTCAGAAATCACTTTTGACAAACTGACCTCCTGGGGAAATTTCCAGGGAGTGGATGTGGCGGACTTGACTGACATGAACCTGGAAGCCTCCCAGGGTACCACCGAACTTGGCAGGGGCAAGCTGGTTATCGGCGCCTATATCAATCGCAACTTTTACGACCCCAACCCCAGACCCAACGCGGAGCCAATCGAGCCGCCGGACCTGATGGGCAAGGTGCTGAAAGTAACCCTGATCAAATGGAATCAGGACGGGACCGAAACCCGCCGTTCCTACAACATGGAAGTGGTCGGCGTGCTCAAGGAAAGCAAGGGCGAGTCGGACTACAACATGTACATGACTCTGGATGAGCTTACCCGCTGGAATGAATGGGGCATGGGCAGGAAAATCAACCGTGAAAAGGAAGGCTACAACCAGGTCCTGGTCAAAGCGGAAAGCCCCAAAGAAGTCGTCGCCATCAGCGAACAAATCATCAACATGGGTTTGCAGGCGTACACGCCTCAATCCATGGTGCAGGGGATTAACTCATTTTTCACCATCATGCAGATTATCTTTGGCGGCGTCGGCGCGATTGCGCTGCTTGTGGCTGCCATCGGGATCGCGAATACGATGACCATGTCTATTTTGGAGCGCACGCGTGAAATTGGCATTATGAAAGCCATCGGCGCAACCAACAATAACATCCTGACCATCTTCCTGGGCGAGGCAGCAGGCATCGGTTTCGTTGGCGGGATTGGTGGGGCGGCTTTGGGCTGGATTATCAGCGCGGTGATCAACGTGTTTGCCAGCTCTTACCTTGCCAGCCAGGCTGCCAGCAACGGCTACATGAGCTCCGCGCCCATTGCAACCTCCACCCCCTTCTGGCTGCCGATTTTCTCCATCGTGTTTGCCACGCTGGTGGGATTGCTCTCCGGGCTTTACCCGGCTTTGAACGCAGCCACGCTCGTTCCCGTGGACGCGCTAAAGTACGAGTAGTTCCTCACAGGTACAGTTACCCAGAGAACTTACCAGCCCACAAAAGAGCGCACTTAATTTTCCGTGCAATTGTCGTGTATGAACTTGCAGCGCGGGTTTGTAATCCCTGCAATGAGTTATACGAACTTGATGATAACGGAAGCGGGGCATAGGAATCATCCCTTATGGACTCTGCATTTTGGCTTGTTAGTTATCAAAGGTCTTTAGACTATCCGAGCCTAGAAGTGTAGACAGCCACGACCCTTTGCCATACCAATGAAGATCATTACAATATAGCTGGATGGCAAA
>ERZ1645192.3933-NODE-3933-length-11925-cov-6.106234_pt1 | contig 11925 bp, 10 predicted proteins | sample MGYA00575354_ERZ1645192 | MGnify/ENA primary metagenome ERZ1645192 (study PRJEB40844, sample SAMN11349763) | freshwater sediment metagenome | isolation source: river sediment | host: Sediment | place: India: Faizupur Khadar , New Delhi | collected 2017-02-21 ... | reverse complement strand
TGTCACATGGCCGGGACACGAGGGCCGCAGCGGGATCCGCATCGGCGCCGACGGAAAGAAAAACGTCGTCCCGAACGAAGGGATCGGGGGCAATTACTGGGACCTCCTCCCCTTTGGCGGCGAAGATGCCCTCTCAACCATCTATTATTACGATGCGGTGCTCCAGATGGCCGGGATCGAAAAGGCAATCAGGGACCACCCCGAGTGGACGATGCCACGCAGCCCGGACGCTTTCGATGCCGCGGATCTGCTAAAACATGCGGCGGAAGTAAAAGCATACAGCACACAACGGTTCTGGAACCCCGCCACACGCCGTTACGGCACGGTGGACCTCGAAAACGCCATGCACGATTACGGCTTCACATTCCTCAATAACGAAGCCGTGTATTACGACTTCGCCACGCCCGCCCAGGCCCGGGACATCAGGGACTGGATTTCAGGCCGACGCATTGTCGAGGGCGACACCTCGACCGGCAACGATATCTACCACTGGCGATTCGGACCGCGCTCGACGACACGGCGCAACGTGGACTACTACTTCTGGGGTTGGTCCGCCCCGGAAAGCATCCCCTTCGGAAACCAGGTGCAGGATGGCGGCGGTGTGCTCGGCTTTTCCTACCACGACCTGATGGCTTGCCTGAAGGTGGAAGGGCCAAACGCCGCGTGGCGGCGGTTGCGCGAAATCACCGCATGGTTTGATGAAACACAAGCCGCGGGCGGTTATCGGGCGTACTATAAGGATCCATCGCGCGGAACGATGCAGGGCGGCAACGTCCCGGGCGGCCTCGGACTCGACAGGGAATTCTTCGAGAGCATTCTCGTCCCGCAAGTGATGATCTACGGCTTCATGGGGTTGCGGCCCTCGTTCGATGGATTGGAGATCCACCCTCGCCTGCCGGACGACTGGTCCAGTCTCGGCATCAGCCGAATCCACATCCGCGATCACATGGTGGATGTGTCGGTCAAAGAAGCGACCGTCGAAATCAGAAGTTCCATCGAGAACGCCGCAGGCGATCAACCCCTGAAGATCAAAATCCCGGCAGGGTGGTATCTGACCAATGCCTCGCCTGCAAGCCTCACGCTCACCATCACCACTCGATAAGCGCGGCGCCCCAGGTCAGCCCGGCGCCGAAAACCATCATTAGAATCAGGTCGCCCCGCTGCACAAGGCCGGACTGCACCGCGTCGTCCAGCGCAATCGCCACGGAGGCAGCTGAAGTGTTTCCAAATTTGTGCAGGTTGATAAAAAGTTGCTCGGGCTTGGCGCCAAGGCGCTCGCCAACCGCTTCGATAATCCTGCGGTTCGCCTGGTGCGGGATGACCAACTTCACGCGCGTAATGTCCACCTCGCAACGCCTCAATGCCTCCTCCGCGGCGGTCTGCATTGCCTGCACCGCGCTCTTAAACGTCTCCTTCCCTTCCATCCGCAGGAAATGCATCCTGTTGTTCACCGACTCCAGCGTGGCGGGGCACCGACTGCCGCCCCCCGCCATGAAAAGAAGATCCGCCTTTCTGCCATCGGCCCCCATCACGGCTGTTAGCAGACCGTGGCTGTCTGGCCGGTTCTGAAGCACCACAGCACCCGCCCCATCCCCAAACAGCACGCAGGTATTCCGATCCTGCCAGTCCACAATCGAGGACAGTTTTTCGGCCCCGATCACAAGCACGGTGTTGTAGGTGCGGGACATGATGAACTGCTGTCCGATTTCCAGCCCATAAATGAATCCGGAACAGGCAGCCTCGAGATCAAACGCAGCCGCGCGGTGAGCGCCAATCTTGCTCTGCACCAGACACGCCGTCGAGGGAAACGGCATGTCGGGCGTGATGGTCGAAACCGAGATCATGTCAATCTGGTCCGCCGTAACGCCGGCATTCGCCATGGCGCGCTCCGCCGCCTTCACCGCCAGGTCCGACGTGAATTCGTCGGGTGCCGCGATGTGCCTCGCTTTGATCCCGGTGCGGGTGGTAATCCACTCGTCCGTGGTGTCAACCATCTTCTCAAGATCGGCATTGGTCAGAATCCTCGACGGGACATACGCCCCCACACCCGCAATCGAGCAGGTGCGGCCCTGAAAGTTGTACTTTGCCCTCGGATTCTTAAACTTGGGGATGCTAGGACTCATTAATTACAGTGGCCGGAACATTTTTCGTCAAAGCCGCAATCTTCTCGTTCGCCAAGGCAATCTCCTGGCGAATCACTTCGTTCACACGATGCTGCAGGTTGAGACACGTCACACGTATGGCGTTCGTAATCATTCTCTCTCGCGCCGAAGCGTGGGCTTTGGTCACCGCTCCGACAAATCCAAGCAGGGGAGCTCCGCCCGCCACTTCAGGGTCGAGACGTCGCTTGATAGCCCGGAAAGCATATTGAATCAAGTACGCGCCCAGTTGCCTCCGCAGGCTGGCGCGAAGCTCGTGCTTGAACATGCCAAACATCGCCATCGCCAGGCTCTCACATGTCTTGAGCACGATGTTCCCCACAAATCCATCGCAGACAACAACCTCAACTTTGTTTTCGAACAAATCGTGTCCTTCAACATTCCCGACGAAATTAATGTTCAGCGCCTTGCAGAGGCGGAAGGCCTCGAGGGTCAGACTGTTGCCCTTGTTATCCTCGGTGCCGATGCTCAACACGCCCACACGCGGATTCGGGCGCCGCAGCACTTCGCGGCTGTAGATGGACCCCATGACCGCAAACTGCGCCAGGTGTTCCGGCTTGCACTCGATGTTCGCGCCGGCATCCACCAGCACAAACTCGCTTTCGGCATTCGGAATCACGGCGGCAATAGCCCCACGATGCACTCCCTCGATCCGCCCCAGCTTGAATGTGGCCGCGGCAAATATGCCCCCGGTGTTGCCCGGGGAAATAACCGCATCAGCCTCTCCGGCGCGCACCAACTCAACCGCGCGCACAATCGAGGAGTCTCTCTTCCGCCGCACCGCAGCGGCAGGTTTCTCCTCCATTCCAAGCACCTCGCCGGCATGAACCACTTTCAGACGGTGATCGTGCAACCCCGAGGGAATGGAACCGTGAATCGAATCTTTGTGCCCAACCAGAAATAAAGTGCTGATCCTCTTTTCGGCTTGTAACGCGCGTAGAGCACCCTCAACGATCACGGACGGACCGTGATCGCCTCCCATGACATCGACCGCAATACGCATAAGCGGATTGCCTGGCCTCGCCTTGGCTGGTTATGAACCCGCCTTGACCGTCAGAACCTGGCGGCCCTTGTAAAACCCGCACGCCGGGCACACCCGGTGGGGCACATACGGGGCAGCACACTGCGGACAGGTGCTCATTTGTGGCAGCTTCAGAACGCTGTTATACGCCCGCCGCATGCGCATCCGGCTTCTCGAGGGTTTTCTCTTGGGAACGCCCATAAATCTTTCAGTCTAATTTTAGCTTGTTTAACTCTCCCCAGGCGGAAGTCTCCGCTTCGCTTTTTTCAGGGGTCCTGGCCTGCTCCGCCTTGTCCATCGTGGACTTCGGCAAGCCGCCGCATTCCGAACCACACAACGGGTGTTGCGGAAAGTTGAGAAGAATATCTTCCCGGATATAGGGAGTCAAGTCCACCATATCATTTGTCACAGGCGCCGCATCCTCCCCCTGGAGGGGCAGATGCGCCGACCATGGATCCAGCAGCACCACGTGCTCAAAACGTTCAAGGCACCTCACGCAATCGCACGAAAGCGGCAGCGAGAGGCTACCCTGCACCAGCAGCGAGTCCTCCAGCTTCTCCACCTCGATGTCATAAACAAGGGGCTTCTCCACCCGAATAACCACATCCTTCGGATCAATGTCCAGATCCCCCGGAGCCAGTTCGCCCCGGAGCCGCAAATCGTTATCCTCCAAATGCCTGAGATTTACTTTTAATGCCATAATCTGCCTGTCACGCCGCTCGCCGATGCAATCTGCGCAGCAATGCCGTCCGCACGTGCGCCGGAACAAATGGGCTAACATCCCCCCCGAGTTGCGCAATCTCTTTAACAATCCGCGAGCTTAGGAAGGTGTACGTATCCTTGGGCATCATGAAGATGGTCTCAATCCCTTCTTCCAGTTTGCGATTCATCAGGGCAAGCTGAAATTCAAACTCAAAATCCGACACCGCCCTGAGGCCGCGAATGATCGCCTGCGCCTTCCGCCTCTTGACATACTCGACCAGCAACCCTTCAAACATGTCTGTCTCAACATTCCCCAGGCCCGAAACAGCCTTGCTCACCAGCCTCCTGCGCTCCTCCATGGTAAACAGCGGATTCTTGCTCTCGTTCCGCGCCACCGCAACAATCACTTTGTCGAAAAGCCGCGCCGCCCGCTTGATCACATCCAGATGACCGTTGGTCAACGGATCAAAGCTGCCGGGATATATCACCGTTCGCATAAGCCGGACCTTACCAACTGGCCCGCCGTTAATCCAGTGGACAATTAACCTGCCTCATCTGTTCGAGAAAACGCCATTCCCCGGACGCAAAGCGGCAACCACTTGCGCGCGAGGAGTTTCTTCAAGTGGATTCCCGGCCGGTTTCCTGTATGCTATAGGCGTCGCGTCCAAACAGCGCCCGGCGACCCGCGAATAACATCACAGACCCGGGCGTCTATACGGGCGAGGCCTCGTGGCATTAAAACCCCGAGCAAGCACTAAAAACATGAAACAATCTATCGTAATGAAATCAACTCTCGCCATCGGAATGGCAACCGCGGCGCTGCTCCTCGCCGGGTGCGCATCAAGCGGCGTCAAAAACCCCTCCGGCGTGCCCGTCACCCGGATGAACGCCGACGAGCAGGGCTTCGTCGCAGGCACCGGCATCGAGTCCCAGGATATCGTGGCAGTCACGGATAAAATGGCCCGCAGCATTCTCGCCATCCCGCAAATCGCCGCAGCCGCCGTCCCGCCCGTCGTGGTGCTCGATCCCGTGGACAACCAGACTCGTTTCGCCATCAACAAGGATATTTTCCTCACGCGCATCCGTACCGAACTTAACCGCAAAACGGCGGGCAAGGTCATGTTCCTGGCGCGGGACCGGATGGCTGCCCTCGAGCGTGAGCGGAATCTCAAGCGCGAGGGAGCCCTCACGTCCTCGTCCGATCCCCGGCTCCAGGAGTTCAAAGGCGCCGATTACCTGCTGACCGGCACGCTGCAAGGCCTTTCGACACGCACCAGCGCGGGCACCAGCGACTACATCCTCTACGCGTTCCAGCTCATTGACACGCGCACCAGCGCGATCGTCTGGGAGGACGCCGCAGAGGTGAAGAAGCAAGGTTTGGAGGATGCCGCTTACCGTTAAGATCCTGCCCGCCCGGTGCTGGCGGTTCAGCCTCGCTTGCGTCTGTGCGCTGGCTCTTTCCCAGGGCTGCGCCACAGCGCCAAAACAGCCGCCGCTCAAGCTCACCGGCGACATCCTCGTGGATGGCCCGGCCGCCGTCGAACTCGGACCCCAAAAGGATCGAGTCCTTTGGGCCTGCCGCACCGCCGCCGCCGCCATGCGCACGGGGCAATTCGATCTCGCAGAGCGCATGCTCGATGACGCGCTGATGACCATCGGCGGAATCACTTCCGGCGCCGCCGACAAAGGCGCAAAGCAGGCCCGAAGCCATTTCTACAGCGAGTCCAGAAAATCCTTTATCGGCGAACCCTACGAGCGATCCATGGCATACATCTATCGCGGCATTCTTTACTGGATGGATGGCCAGCCGGATAACGCCCGCGCCTGCTTCCGCAGCGCGCAGATTGCCGATTCGGATACTGAAAACAAGACCTACGCGGGCGACTGGGTGCTGGCGGATTACCTGGACGGTTACGCAACCGCGAAGCTCGGCGGAGACGGCGCCGACGCCCTGAAACGGGCTCAGGCCGCTGCGAAGAATGTTTCGCTGCCACCCTTTAACACCAGGGCAAATACGCTCTTTTTCATCGAGTTCGGCCCCGCCCCGGTCAAGTTTGCCGCCGGCCAATACGGCGAGCAGCTACGCTTCAACACACCGCCTTCGCAAATCAAATCCGCAGAACTCAAGATCGGTCAAATGAGCTTCCCCGTGGCGCCAAGCGATGATGTCGCGTTCCAGGCCACCACTCGCGGCGGCAGGGTCATGGACCACATTCTTGGCAAAAAAGCCGTTTTCAAATCTACCACCAGCACAATCGGGGATGTCGCTCTCATCGGCGGGATCGGCACCGCCATGGCCAGCAATAACCGCACCGGGCAACAGATCGGCGCCGGCCTCGCTTTTGCCGGCCTGCTCAGCAAAGCCCTCTCGGCTTCAACCATGCCCGATGCCGATACCCGGATGTGGGATAATCTTCCCCGCCACCTCAGCTTCGCCACACTTCAGTTGCCCGCAGGCCAGCACGAAGCCACCATCCTCTTCAAGGACGCTTCAGGCAGCGTGCTCCAGAAATATTCCAAGACCGTTTCTTTCAATGTCCCTTCCGAAGGAAAGGACAAAGTGGTGTTCGTCAGCGACAAATCATCAACTCCTCAAATACAATGAAAAATTATATCGCACTTCTCCTCCTCGCTTCCCTCGCGCTGGCCGCCGCCGGCTGCAGCTCTACACGCGACCGCGGTCCTTACCTCCCGGAGCAGCCAAAAACTCCCTCGCATGAGCTCACTCAGCCTGTCGTGCTTATGGACCCCGGCGTGCAATACTCCATCACTCTCGCCGCCCCGCCTCAGGCACGCATCCTCGAGGATGGCCGCATGGAGGTGGTCGCCCAGCTCCGCAACCGCGAAAACCGCCGCATCGAGGTGCAGGCAAACTGCGTCTGGAAGGACGTCAATGGCGTCGGCATCGGCGATGAAACGCCGTTCCAGACCGTTATCCTTACCGAGAATTCCACCGAACAGGTGCACTTCGTCTCCTCGAACAACAAGGCGCAGAAATACACGATCCGGGTCCGGCAGGCGCGCTAAAGCACCAGCGCTACTCTCCGGGAAGTTCCATCCCGAAACGGCGGGCTGGGGTGATTCCCTTCTCCCCCGCATGCCTTGCCGGGTCGGCTTGGCCACTTCAGCGGAGCCGTCTGTGCAGGTTAACTGTTAACCGTTTAACTACCAAGGAAATGCTTGACTTCATCCATAAGTTTCATACAATCGAGGTCCATGAAATCGAACCTACTGATCTTAGGTGTCTCTGCCGCCATTCTGCTCCCACTCTGCGCTCAATCCGCTCCAGTGACCGGTTGGTCCATAGGGCTGAATAACGCGGGCCTGGTCTCGCTCACCGGGGCCGATACCGCCTCACCAACCCTCGGAGATGGCACGGCCGAAGACGCCGATAACACCGCCATCTGGGCAGCCTTCCCAAGCGTAACTCTCGCGGTGGGCGAGCAACTGACCCTCTCCGGCTCCGTGCAGATGTTGAACAGCGTCGGGTTGGCTTCCGCCGGTGACCTGGCAAATAATTTCCGATTCGGAATCTTCGACGTCAACGGCAGCAGTGACGTAAACGGATGGCTTGGGTATTACGCCTCCGCTCCGAATGCGGCCACGGCCTCGGGCGTTCGCCGGCGGTCCAGCAGCGCCTTCTATTCGCAAACAGGGGCGACGCTCCTTTATGCCAACTCGCTTGTGGACACAACCAAGACGATCGTGGATGCCACCTACGACTTCAGCTTTGCTTATGAACGCACCGCGACCGGGATCAAGTTAACCACCACGATGTCCAATCCCCTCGGCTATGAAATCGCGCCCCTGACGTTCGAGGATACCGGCGCCACGACGTTTACGTTCAATCGCGTGGGCTTTCTGGCAGGCGGCGCTCTCAATGCCGACTCCTTCCAGTTCAACAATATTGATGTGAGCCTGGCCGTCGTGCCGGAACCGGGCACCGGAATGCTGGCACTGCTCGGCGCCGCTCTGCTGGTTTACCGCCGCAGCCGCCACAGCTAAGCTGCCAAAGAGTTCATAGACCCCACATTAGGGCCGGCCTTCAAGAGGACGCGGCCCTTTTTGTTTGCTCCTTCAGTGAGCAGGCACCCTCCTGCCAGAACGCACACCCTGCCAGGATCCCAACTCCGGCGCTTTGCCCGGTCGGCATCCCCTGCCCCACCTACGGCTTCCGGATCAGGAGGCGCATGAATCGGGAGGAGGCGTTTGTGATGGATTGCCGATCGCGCGCGGTCACCACCTCGTAATCGCCTTGAGGTTCGATCGTTACCTCGACGTGCTCGCCGCCGGAACTCCAGGAGGACATGTCGCTCGCGACTTCCGGAATATACTCGATGTCGCTGATCCATTTGTTCCGGCTAAACACCATCCGGAGGTGCCCCTCGTGAAGCGACGCATAGGGCAGATCCTGCAAGGATGTCGGAACCCATGGATCGATTCCGAAAGCATATTTCACGAAGTTGGGCACTCCGTCGCCGGCCGGGTCAGCCGCGGCGCGGGTAATATCCGGATTCTCCTGCTCTTCAGGACTGAAGACATAGGATTGCCATTGGCCAAAAAGCACCGGCCTCGCAGCAAGCAGGAATTGAAGCTCGCTGGCAGTGCCGGCGCTGTAGCCGGTCCCGTGAACCAGCGAGAGCCTCACGGTTCGCGCCTCGGGAACCCAGGCATTTGTGTGGATGCTCAGCTCGGTTGAAAGTGAAACCGCATTTGCTGAAAGCCGGATCGGAACGTCAAATGTGCCGGGAGCAAAAAGGGCCCGGTCGCTTTCGCTTGCCGTCAGCCGGATTTCCCGCGAACCGTCGAGCACCCCTGCGCGTTGCAGCGTGATTCGCACCGTGTTGCCGGATTGCACCCCGAGATTGGTCGAGCCGAAATTCACGATCGTGATCAAGCCGCCGACCCCGCCAGGCCCGAGCCGCTCCTGCAATTGCTGCGTGTAAAGGCTGACAGGCAACACATTGGTGTTGTGGGATTCCCAGTAGCCATCGGTTGCGTAGGCTGGAAAAGCCCCCGCCCATTTCGTGCCATTTAGACCAATCGCCCAGTTCTGAGCTGTCGGCGGATTCTGGATGGCAAAGCGCGCGGCACGGCTATTCCACACAACATGGTTCGCCCCGGACCAGCCGTGGCCGGATCCCATGTTCAGCCGGTTCTGCACATTCAAATCATTGTTCGGCACACGCACGTTGTCATACAAGGACCCGACCGCCCAGCGCTGATGCGGGCCGCTGTCGGAATACGAATGATCGGACGAGCAATCAAAGAAGACGTTCGGACCGCACACCTTACTCGAGGTCGAAAAGTCGTGCCGCGCATATCGCGCATAGCAGCGTTGCACCAGCGCAAGCTGCCCGTAAATGTAGAAGGGATACATCCGGCTTCCGTCCACCAGCGCCTTCGGGTCGAGAAGAGAACAATCCTCCACCGTCACCCACTTGGCCCCGGATTCGATACTCACGGTGGAGAATGCAAAATGGGCTCCTGTCACACGGCGCACCCAGCAATTGCGCACCGCGCGAAGCTCCACGCATTCCCAGGAATGATTTTCATCCGAGTCCGAGGCGAATTCCGAAACGCCGCGCAGATCTTCAATGCCAACCTGGTTGATCCTCGAGGTCCAGACATAGCGGTAAATCGAGCCGCCACCAAATTGCTTCTCCAACGAATTCACCATGGGAGCGTCAACGGTCACCGTGTTGTTCGAGATCGCGGTTATGACACGATCGAACTTCAGATCGTAGGCTCCCGCCGCCCACTGCGTCACGGGCAGCCCATCGCTGCGCGGCGGAATGGCATTCATGCCCAGGGCGTCAATCCACGAGGCCGTGCTCGGACGATGCACCATGATCTGGTCTCCCACAGAAAAACCGGCCGCGCTGGCCACCCGGAAACTCCGCGCGCCCACAGGCACGTAATCATCCAGAATCGCCTGGCGCGTATTCACCACTTCCGAGGCGGTGGTCGTTCCGCCAACCAGTATCAAAGGCCTGGTGCCTGTGCCGGCAGCGATAAGGGTCGTCCCTCCAATCTCCTGCCCCTCCCCCCGCAGCACCACACCGCTGGCCGTGATGTTCAACTGGCCGTATATGTGATAGGTCCCTGCCTTGAGCAGTAATGCCCCCCGAAAACCGTTCTGATCCAAAGGCAGACTCGATAGCTGGTTGATCGCCGTTTGTATCTGCGAGGTATTGTCGCCCGCCACCGGAGACAGCTCCGCCCGCACGGGCACGTCCGGAATCGGCACTCCGCCCCCCATGTAGCCGGCATTGGAAAAATCAGGAATGACGGTCCCGGCATGATCCGGGAGATGCTGCAGTTTGCCGTCCCCGCCCAAAACAACTCGCGCTCCCTGCGGCCTGGGCGCCGGCGCAATCAACACCGAAGCGCCCTGCCTCAACACGATATTATCAATTTCAAAGTTGAAGCGATCCGTGCTAAAGGTCTGGATCGCAAGGCTGGAAATCGGTCCGTAACCGGATTGCCGCGAGAAAACGTAATTGGTGACAGCGATCCGCCCATCCAGCCACACAGCCGCGCTGCCCGCGGGCAAAGACTGCTGACCTTTGGGTGAACTGTAGGAGACGGACGAACTGCTGTTGTTCACAATCACGTCCCATCGCTGCCGCACCCCGGCCCCGTATGTCCCCGCAACAGACCTGATCTCTGTGCCATTTTGCAACGAAAGAATGTGCGCCCGATTCGAGGAATAGGGCGAGCCATCTCCGGCGTAGAATTGGACCGTCAGCCGTTCCGAGCCCGATGAGGCAACCGTGGTGCGCCGGTCCACCATGTCAAAACTCAAGGTCACAACCTCAGCCGAAAACCGGTTCTGAGCCAGCAACAGGAACCCGATCCCGTTCTCCACGCGCAGGAAGCGGTTGGTCCCGGCATTCCCGAACCACCCATTCGTGTCCGCAACCACCTTTAACCCTGCCGCCCCGGAACCGGGGTGGACCGTCGTCCATGGACCACCTTCCGCCAGCACCCTGGGAAGACCTCCCGGCTCCACATCATCGAAGGAATCCTTTAGCAGGATCGTCTGGGCGCAAAGGGCATAGCCCAGCAATAGCATGGCGGCGCCCGCGAAACAGCGGCGGACACGGCAGGGTAACTTAAACAACATGTTACTTCAGGATCGTGTGTCTGTCGTATCGGAAAGAAAAGAGGCGCAGGCCGCAGCCCGTGCCTCTTTTCACACAGTAAAAAACTATTCTGTCACATCCACCACGCGGTAGAACCGAATGGCTTCAGTCAGGTTTTCTTCAAAGAGTTGCTCGCCACTCGCGAGCGCCTCGATCGGCGTTCCCAGGTTCACCCAATCCCCGGCATCCAATTGCGCCCGAATTTGAACCTGGTATTTCGAGCCCCCCGTACCGACCCACCGAACCTGCACCTTTCCTCCCGCAGCTTCAGCAGAAAGCCTCACAGGAAGCGGAATCGGCTTGAAGGTCCCGTAAACCTCCACGTTGTCCATATCAAAGGAGCGCCATTGCGGATTCGAATCCATGAAGAACCGCACCCGGTCAATCTCCGGCCCGAAGGGGAACTCGGACGGACGCGAATATATGTACTCGGGAACAACGTTTTCCCACCCGTACCCGGCTGCGCGAATCCAAATGGACGCCTTCCCGGCGCCGAGTGTTGCCGTGCCCGAGCCATCCAGGCGATCGTAGGTGATGTTGCCCATGCGATTGTTCAGCACCGTCATAATACGCACAAGGCTGTCATTGGGTCCGTAGGAGGCGCTAGTGGTGCCGCGAATGGCGGTGCTGCTCATCGTCAGCGAGGTGAGGTGCACCGTTCCGGTGGCGTTCCGCGCATCAATGTTCACCCAACGGTTCGAATCGTACTCATAGTAGTAGCCAACAAAATCGAACGCGTATGTAATAACTTCCTGCTTCGGATTGAAAAGCGGGGTGATCAACCCCGGATTCAGGTTGTGGGTGTTGCTAAGTTGAAAATACCGATTGGCCTGGCCCTGCCCGAATATGTCGTTGATATCCTCAACCATCTGCGCCGTCCCGTTTGTCCCGGCCC
>ERZ1645192.3932-NODE-3932-length-11925-cov-7.014406_pt1 | contig 11925 bp, 9 predicted proteins | sample MGYA00575354_ERZ1645192 | MGnify/ENA primary metagenome ERZ1645192 (study PRJEB40844, sample SAMN11349763) | freshwater sediment metagenome | isolation source: river sediment | host: Sediment | place: India: Faizupur Khadar , New Delhi | collected 2017-02-21 ... | reverse complement strand
GCAACTGTTGTGCCTTCAAGTATTTTATTGCATACAGCTTCAGCACTTTTATGTTCATTGAACATGTGGTGCGACTGTAAAGGAGTTTTAATATTGAAATGATGAAGGAGCTTGGAGGACTGCCGCGTGTCTTCTGCCAGTATCAGATCGGCACTTTCAAGTACTTCGAGGGCCCTTAATGTGATATCCTTCAGGTTACCCACAGGAGTTGGAACAAGGATCAGTTTACTCATTAAGGCTGAGTTTGCGTTTCACCAGGTCCATAAGCTGCTTAACAGCCTCATTCTCAGAATTGGTTCCGGTAAAGCTGATCAGCACTGCTTTAGCATCTTCTACTGATTCTGCAGCCTCCATCCTGGAGATAACCTGATCATAAGCCTTATTGTCGCCATTGAATATTTCTCTTTGAAACAGGAAGCGGTCATTTATGCCAATAGCCTCCCTTAAACTGCTGATAGGCTTCGATTTAATAATTTCAGTAACATCCTCTTCAGCCTTTCTCCCTCCAAGCTGTTCATTAAGGCTCGCCGGGATATTTAAAAATTTGTCGGCTATTATATGTGAATCTGTGTGCTGGCTTATAATGATATTTTCAGAGGTTTCCTTTTCCTGTTTGAATTCATTTTGTTCAGGAACCGGCTTGCTCTTTGGCTGCCTGGCTGTTGCTTTTTTTTCTGTCTTAACAGGAGCAGGTTCAGGTTCAGGTTGAGGTTGAGGTTGAGGTTGAGGTTGAGGTTGAGGGATAACAGGATTTACCTGGTGGCTGTTAGTCTTCAGAAGTGAAATTACATCCGCAGCGCTTTTGCATTTTGCCTTTGCAAGCTCAACCTGGAGTACGGGAACACCCTTGTAATTTTTAAGATCATCAATTATTCCTGAGGCTTCATTGAGATCTTTTATAATTAAATCGATTGTGGCATTGAAATCCATACAAACAGTTGTAAATATAACAAAGCATTTTCCTTATTTTGCAAAATTAATATTATTCCACTTGCAGGCATATTTTAATTATGAAGATTTAAGGGGGATAATAAACAATTGACAGCACAATGGAATTTCTTGAAAATTCAACGGCAACAGGAAGCAGAAGGGGATCTGTTGAGGTAATCACCGGCAGCATGTTCTCGGGCAAAACGGAGGAACTCATACGAAGGCTGCGCAGGGCTCAGTATGCCGGGCTGAAGGTGGTAATATTCAAGCCGGCTATCGATAAAAGGTATTCCGAGACAAAAGTTGTTTCGCATGATGAAAGATCGATAGTTTCAACCCCTGTTGAACATGCATCATCAATCTTGCTTCTTGCCGGTGATGCAGATGTGGTTGCAATTGATGAGGCTCAGTTTTTCGATGCATCCATAATTGAAGTATGCAGTCAGTTGGCAGATGCAGGCACAAGGGTCATAGTTGCCGGCCTCGATATGGACTTCATGGGAAATCCCTTCGGACCTATGCCGGGAATAATGGCAATTGCCGAGTTTGTTACAAAGGTTCACGCAATATGCATGCGATGCGGTAACCTGGCCCAGTATTCATTCCGCAAAACAGATGAATCACAGGTGGTGCTGCTAGGTGAGAAAAACCTGTATGAGCCGCTTTGCCGCAGTTGTTATCTTGAAGCATCAAAAAAGCAAAAGTGAAACTCCGCTCGGCAGAAATAGCAGATATAACCGGTGGAGCTTTATTTGGTCCTGGTGATATTATTGTAAATGAGATAGTTACCGACAGCAGGCAGATAAGCTTTACCGAAGAGGTGGCCTTTGTCGCAATCAGGGGACATAATCATGACGGGCACAGATTCCTGGATAACCTCTACCAGAGGGGTATCAGGGTATTCATAGTTGAGAATCTTCCTGAAAACCATGGCAGATTCGACAGCGCAGCATTCATACTGTCAGCCGGTTCAGTTGATGCCCTTCACAGGCTGGCTGCCTGGAAAAGAAGGTTATTTACCTCACCTGTTATTGCAATTACAGGCAGTGCAGGAAAAACAATTGTCAAGGAGTGGCTGGCTGATCTGCTCGGCTCTATACTTCCGGTAATACGAAGCCCCAAAAGCTATAATTCACAGATAGGCGTACCTCTCTCAGTTTGGAAACTGGAAGAAAAATACCGCATGGGTATCTTTGAAGCCGGTATATCTCATCCCGGGGAGATGGAAAAGCTTCAGAAAATAATTGATCCTGAAATAGGTGTTATAACTAATATCGGTGATGCTCACAGGGAAAACTTCAGGGATGACAAAGAAAAGGCTTCTGAAAAACTGAAACTGTTCACTAATGCGAAAGCAATAATATATGGCAAGGATTACAGGATAATTGATGAGCTGATTTTAAATGATCCTGTACTCAGTTCCAGGGTGCTTGTATCGTGGTCGATGAACAACAGAAATGCCGCAGTCTTCATCAGTAAAACCGTTCATGATGAGGGTGGTACGGCTATGACAATTGAATATAAAGGAAACAGTTTCATGTTCCGGGTCCCCTTTCATGACAGGGCATCTGTTGAAAATGCTGTTACTGCCATATCAGTCTGCCTGTACCTCGGTCTTGATGTAAAACTGATCTCAGAAGGTCTGCTGAAGCTTCTTCCTGTTCCTATGAGGATGGAAATTAAGGCAGGAATAAACAATTGTCAGCTTATTGAGGATTACTATAATTCTGATCCCGGTTCACTTGGAATGGCTATTGATTATCTGATGGCCCAGAACGGGAAAAATACAACACTGATATTGTCTGATTTTGTCCAGGCAGGAAGGGATGTGGAGGATCTTTACGGGGAAGTTGCAACACTTGTAAGTCGCTCAGGTATTAAACGGTTCATAGGTATAGGACCGCTGCTTTCTTCAATGCGCGGACTTTTCAGCGCTGATGACCGCTTTTATTTTTCAACTGATGATTTTCTGAGAAGTCTGATTTCCAATGATTTCAATAATGAGATAATCCTGATAAAGGGTTCAAGGATCTTTGAGTTTGAGAAGATCGGAAGGGTTCTTGAACAGCAGGTGCATCAGACCCAGCTCGAGATAAACCTTAATGCGATAGCACATAACCTGAACCTGTTCAGGAGTTACCTGAAACCTGAAACAAGGATAATGGCAATGGTAAAGGCCTTTGCATACGGTGCAGGATCCTCTGAGATTGCTTCCTTCCTTGAATACAACAGGGTAAGCTATCTCACTGTTGCCTATGCTGACGAAGGAGTGGAGCTGAGAAATGCAGGCGTCTCCCTGCCTGTTATGGTAATGAATCCAGATCCTTCTTCTTCCGATCTGATGATAAAATATTCTCTTGAACCTGAAATATACAGTTTTTCAATTCTTGAGTCATTCGCCAGAGTTGTTGTCAGGAATGGTTTGCAGGGCTACCCTGTTCATATTAAGATAGATACAGGAATGCATCGCCTTGGTTTCCTGCCTGATGAACTTGAGAGGATGCTTGAATTTGTCAGGAAGAATGACTGCCTGCGTATTGTATCTGTTTTCTCACATCTGGCCGGTAGTGACGATGAAAGCCTTGATTCTTTCAGCAGGAAGCAGGTTGAAGTTTTCATAAATGCAACAGCAAGGATCAGAGAGGCAACAGGTTATCCTTTTCTGAAGCACATACTTAATTCATCGGGCATTATAAGAATGCCACAGTACCAGTTTGATATGGTCCGTCCCGGAATCGGCATCTACGGTGCAGGATCATTCAGGGGAGCTGCATTTAAGCCTGCCGGAAGGTTCATTACAAGAATATCGCAGGTTAAGAAGGTAAACGGGGGTGAGCCTGTCGGCTATGGCTGCGCGGATGTGTCTGAAAAAGAGCGTATTATTGCAATATTACCGGTTGGTTATGCTGACGGATTGAGGAGAAAAATGGGCGAGGGCAGAGGATTTGTGTTCATAAAGGGAAGGAGGGTTCCTCTTGTTGGCCGTGTCTGTATGGATATGTGTATGGCTGATATCACCGGCTCTGATGCGGCAGAAGGTGATGAAGCAGAAATATTTGGCGAAAATATTTCAATAAGTGAGATCGCTGAGATCTGTGAAACAATACCTTATGAGATACTGACATCAATACCTTCCAGAGTAAAAAGAGTCTTTTTCAGAGAGTAATTATATTTTTTTTTATCCTGATTTGCTGATCTGTTCAAGGGCAGCTATGTCAATAAGCCTGATTTTTTTTTGTCTCAGTTCTATTTTTCCTTCAGATGAAAGGTTTGAGAGAGTCCTTATGGCGTTTGAGGTAGTCATGTTTGAGTGATGAGCCAGATCATCCCTTGACAGTATGGCATTTATTGTTTTTCCGTCGGCTTCGAAGCCATAAATCCCGGCAAGCATGAGGAGTGTCTCAACAACCCGTCCCCTTACATGTTTCTGTGTCAGTGAAATGATCCTTTCCTGGTAAAAGGAAATCTCATCTGCCATCTGTTTCATCACCCTGAAGGCAAAATCATTGTTATGCTTCAGCAGGGCTGTTATGCTGTTCCTGTCAGTCTGGCAAAAAACACAATCTTCTGTTGCAACAGCTGAATTAGTCCAGTTTGCAGCCTGGAAAAGACTCCTGTAGCCGATAATCTCTGAAGGCTTCACGAACCTGAGAATCTGTTCCCGGCCCCCAACGCCCACACGGAAAACCTTGTATTTCCCTTTGGCAAGGCAGACAAGTCCCCTGGCTTTTTCACCTTCGCTGAAGATGAATTCACCTTTTTTTGCAAAGCAGGTGACAAAATGCTTTGCAACAGCCTCTTTTTCCCTGTTTTGCAAGGTTCTGAAAACTGAATCGGGATTCTCAAGGCAAAACTCAACATAACTGTCCTGATACTGCATTGGAAAATATGTTATAAAACATATCAAAGGTATAAATAATTATCAATGTGATAATAAGCAATACCATTTAATATGCAGGATTTGTAGTTCAGTACCTTGCAACAAGGGGCATCCTCCTGCCTGCGCCGAAGGATTTTGAAGAGATTCTCAGTACCGGTGGAGCCTGGTATCTCTTGTATTCATTGAAATTGATCAGACGGATCACCCTGTTTACCGTTGAAGCATCTGCTCCGTCTTCAATTATCTGAGCAGGTGGTTTCTGCAACTCAATGTACTGATAGAGTATATCGTCAAGTATTGAATATTCAGGTAAGGAGTCGGAATCAAGCTGATCAGGTCTCAGCTCGGCCGACGGCTGTTTTGTGATTATGTTTTCCGGAATAATCTCTCTCGACCTGTTAATATGGGCAGCCAGCTTGTAGACATCTGTTTTATAGACATCACCAATTACAGACAGTCCGCCTGCCATGTCACCATAAAGAGTCCCGTAGCCAACAGCTGCCTCACTTTTATTCGATGTGTTGAGCAGTATGCATCCGAATTTGTTAGATACGGCCATAAGCAGGGTAGCCCTGATCCTGGCCTGTATGTTCTCTTCGGTGACGTCAGGATTTCTACCTGTGAAAAGAGGTGCGAGATCTTCCTCAAAAGCCCTGAATGGCTTTTCTATACTAATAATATCATATTTTGTATTAAGTCTTCCGGCCAGATCGACAGCGTCCTTCACTGAATGTTCTGAAGAGTACCTTGATGGCATGAGGAGTGAGCGTACATTTTCATTTCCCAGGGCTTCTGCAGCCAGGCAGAGGCAAACAGCTGAATCTATTCCTCCTGATAATCCTACTATCGCCTTCTTCAGGCCTGATTTGCTGAAATAATCCCTAATTCCTGTTACAAGTCCCTTATGTATAAGAGAAACAGGGTCGGGATTCTCATGTTTTTCCCCACCTTCCGAACTGAGTATGCTATTTGTATCAAATGTTACAATTTCCTCTTCGAAGAAAGGCAGCTTTCTGAAGATCTCCCCGTCAGGTTTTACAATTACGGAAGCGCCATCAAAAATGAGTTCGGTATTTGCTCCTGTCTGGTTTATTGAAATCACAGGCACCCTGTATTTTAAGGCCTTGTTTCTGAAAATATTTTCTTTTGTCTCTGTTTTTGTATAGGAGAAAGGAGAAGCGGCAATATTTACAATAAGGTCCGGTTTCTGCCCTTTCAGTTCCTCCATCGGAGAAATTGTGTATAGACGGCTCTTTTCAAATTTATTGTCGAAGGGCTGTTCGTCCCACAGGTCCTCACAGACAGTAAGAGCAATCCTTAAACCATTCAGATTGAATATTCCAAATTTTCTTTCAGGTTCGAAATACCGGTATTCGTCAAATATGTCATAAGTTGGCAGCAGGCTTTTGTTTGCGGAGAAAACAACCTTCCCTTCCGAAATTGCAATGGCAGAGTTGAAAAGCTTCTTTCCTTCCTTATTCGGGTTTATTACAGGTGCCCCTACAATTGCAGTTATACCAATACATTCATCAGCAATTTCCCTGACTGACTGACTGCATTTTTCAATGAAATCATACCGGTCAAGAAGATCAAGGGGAGGGTAGCCGCAGATGCATAGTTCTGAAAAAATCACAAGGTCAGATTTTTCTCCGCGCGCTTTTCTTACAGCATTTATAATCAGGTTTTTATTTAAATCAAAATTCCCGATATGGTAATTCAGCTGTGCTACTGTTATTTTCATGAATTTCCCTTAAAAATTAAGTCCTAGCCTGAATCCCAGCATTTTATGCAGTATTTTGTCAAGCGGCTGATCCGTAATGTCAATAAAGTTGCTGTCGAAATTCAATCCGAGAACAACAGCTGTTGTTCCCCCAAGGGAATACTCTATTCCGCCTGTTATATGGTATCCCATGTTGAATCTCTTAAGCTCTGAATCAGCATTCTCTTTTGAAATTTTCATTGCAGGTATCTCAGCTTTTCCTCCAAGTACAAATTTTGGATCAAGGCCTATATCTGTGAAGAACCTGACATATCCTATCTGGTTTGACTGCAGTTTCAGTCCGAAAGGAACTGCAAGGTATTTAATGCTGTAATTTACTGTCATATCAGGAGGCAGATCGGTTGGTCCGGCAAGCATCAATGTAGTAGAATCCCTATACAGCAGGCTGCCACCAGCAGTAATCAGGCTGACGCCTGCCGAGAAGGCATAGTTTTCCCTGAAGTACCTGTTGAATGTAAGTCCGAAATTCAGTCCTGCCCTGGCACCTGCAGGCGTCACATTCCTGATGTCGGAAGTGAACCAGCCGATTAATGGGTCAATATGTACTCCGAATCCGATTTTTTCCTGTGCCTTTGCAAGGTCAGGCCTGCAAACTGTCAGGAAAACAAGCAGGCATGCTGTTGAATATTTAAATGTTCCGGGGTTGAAAAAACTCATTTCAGAATGGTTTTAGAAAATATTTAAGCTCTTGCAGAAAGTAAAATTAGCATTTTTACGTTGAACAAACAGGGCAGTGATAATTTTAATATTTCTAAGCAAAAAGTGTTTATTTTTGAAACCCGGAAACATAAGGCAATGAGGAAAAAAATTTCAGGATCAGTTTTGCTTCTTTTTATTATTATTTTTGTTAATTCCTGCAAATCAGGGCAATATGATGCAGATATTTCAGGAATTGAAGCTGAAGTCAGCATAAAACGGCTTGAAGTGGATTTGTTCACTACCGATCCGTCTGCCCTGCCTGCCACCACGGAAGGACTTAAAAAGAAATATGGCGGATTTCTTCAGCTGTTCAGTTATGTAATCAATACCGGGGATGTAAATGACAGTTCTTTTACCGATTTTCTTGTCAGGTTCGGCACTGACAAACTGAACACTGAAGTTTACTCATCGGTTATGAAGGTGTATCCTGACCTGTCCGATACTGAAAAGAAGCTTGGAATGGCATTCAGATATTACAGGTATTATTTTCCTGAAAATAAAATACCGGCTGTATATAGTTGTATCTCAGGTTTCAATAACAGTATTATCACAGGCGATTCAATACTTGGCATAGGTCTCGACAGATATCTGGGAGCAGAGAGTGACTATTATCCGCGGCTTGGAATTTATAAATATCTCTCCGACAGGATGACACCTGCTCATCTGGTTCCCGACTGCATTTACGGATGGGGATCGTCAGAGTGGGATTTTGCCTCTGCAGGATACAGGGACGATAATGTTCTTACGGAAATGATACATGAAGGCAAATTAAGGTATTATCAGAAATGCTTGTTGCCTGAGACTCCTGACGAGTTGCTTTTCGGGTTTACCGGCGACCAGATAAAATTCTGCAGGAACAATGAGGATCAGATGTGGCTGTACCTGCTTGAGCATGACCTTCTTTTTTCGACCGACCAGCTGGTTATCAGAAAGCTGACAGGGGAAGCGCCATTTACGTCTTTTTTCACGAATGAATCACCCGGCAGGGCTGCTGCCTGGATTGGTTTCAGGATTGTAGAAGCTTATATGGCAAGGAATAAGGGGATTACACTTGCAGAGCTGATGAAAGACACTGATGTCCAGGGTATTCTGGAAAAAGCAAGATATTCCCCGAAATAAAAAAGGGCGTTGCTGAGCAACACCCTTTAATCTCTTCTATGCGGAAAACTATGCCGGATGAATAGCCTCAACAGGACATACATCTGCACATGCACCGCAATCAGTACATACGTCCGGATCAATTTTATAGATATCACCCTCAGATATTGCTTCAACAGGACATTCGTCTATGCATGTTCCGCAAGCAGTACAGTCATCGTTAATTTTGTAAGCCATTTCTATTATTTTTTGAATTGTTAATTACAATAATGGCCAAAATTATCTTATTTTTTGGAATAAGAAAAACATAAATGATAAATATATCAATTTGTCAGGAAATTAATTATGAGCCAGCTCATATTTGCAACTCCCGTTCTAAGGCCATCTTCGTCAATATCGAACTCGGCAGTATGCAATTTTCTGATTTCACCGTTTTCTTTCAGTTTGCCCATGCCGGTTCTGTAGTACAATGAGGGAGCCAGGGCTGAATAGAAGGAAAAATCATCTGAGGTCAGTCTTGTTTCATAAAATACAACATTCTCTTTTCCAAGCAATTCTCCCGACAGCTTTGCAGCTTTTGCTGTAAGAGCCTCATCGTTTATGAGAGCAGGATAACCCTCGGCAATCCTTACAATGATCTCTACACCGTATTCATTTGCAGTTTCCAGCGATATTTTCCTTACAAGTTCAAGCGCCTCTGCTCTCCATTTCTCATCAAAGGTCCTGAAGGTGCCCGCAATCTCCACTTTTTCAGGGATCACATTAGTGGCGCCTTCTCCGGATATCTTTCCAATACCCAGGACTGTAGGGATATCTTTTTCAGTTGCTGCCGCACTTACTTTTTCCTTCAGCCGTACTACAAGTTTTGATGCAATCAGTATCTGATCGGTTGTTAGGCCTGGCAATGCCGCATGGCCGCCGGTTCCTTTTACAGTTAAGTATATTTCGTCGCAGGATGCAAGGTATCTGCCAGATATAAAACCTGCCTTGCCGGCTGAAAGTTCCGGCAGATTATGTGTGCCGATAATAATATCAGGCTTTATTTCGCTGAAGGCTCCGGCTTCAATCATCATTCTTGCACCGCCGGGCGATTTCTCCTCTCCGGGTTGAAAAACCAGCAGGATGGTACCGCCAAATTCTTCAGAAACAGATTTCAGAAGCATGGCACTGCCCATTAATATTGCCATGTGAGCATCATGACCACAGGCATGCATTAACCCGGGATTAAGGCTGGAATAATCAGTATTGTTCTTCTCTGTTACAGGCAGGGCGTCCATTTCGGCTCTTACTGCAATTACACCTGATCCTTTGCCGCTGCCATGAATCACACCTATAATGCCTGTGCCTGCAATGTTATCTCTGAAGCTTATGTTATGTGTTATGAGCCAGTTACGAATGTAGTCTGCTGTCCGGAATTCCCTGTATGACAATTCAGGCTGTTTATGAAGATCCCTTCTGAATTTAATTACTTCACCATGAAGCTCTTCAGATCGTTTAATGATTATTTCTTTTATGGAGGACATTTCAGAAGTCGAGGCTGAAAGAGAGATAGAATATTTTTGGAAGCACATATCCGTTTTCAACTCCCCATGCCCAGTCAGCCCTGACGAAATAACCCATTAACTGAGCCCTTGCTCCAAATCCGAATCCTGCAACAATCGGTGAACGGTTTGAATCGAGAGTTACCTGCACCGGGCCGTTTGTGATTACTTCCCTGTCATAACCATTGTCACTCTTCCATGGCGAGACTCCTGTCCATGCCGATCCGACATCACCGAAACCCACAACCTGCAGACTGTTCAGGAAATTGGACCTCAGCGGATGACCTACAAGGTACCTTATGACCGGCCATCGTAATTCACTGTTAATCAGTGCAAAATTATTCCCATTGCGGACATTCTGTGAGAAGCCCCTCATGTTTGTTGCAAGAGCCTGAAAGCTGTAATTCTGGTTTGGAGTTACCGGTGTGCTCTGATCGAACATCTGGGCGCTGTTGAAAAGATAACCCATCCAGTTGTCTACTCCTCCAAGGTAATAAAGAAGCTTTGTGGGCCCGAATGAAGAACTTGCTGCAAACCTGTTTGCCCAGATAAGTTCCCTGTGGATCTTTATATATTTTCTGAAGTCGACGCCAACGACAAACATGTCGGATTTAGCCCTGTTAAGCTGCTTGTAGTATTCTCCGAAGATCTTTGCCCTTGCTCCGTAATATATGTTTATTGCCCTTTTTCGGGTATTGTCGTAGATAGCTTCTCCCTTTAGGCTTGCCCAGTGTTGTGAAATAGTCTTGTATGTGAGCGTGGCAACATCTGTTGCAAGGAATACATGTTTGTCGTACCTGTATGATACGGTTCCCTTAAGCGCAAGAACAGGAGTAATAGGTTTGGAGAATGTCAGGTACAGGTTATTTGAATGTGTTTTGAAGAGAGAGGTGTCGTTGTAGCTGAAGAAAGCCTGTCTGTGGTAGATAAGCTGCTTATCGAAGACTCCTTTCAGGTTCTCGACGCTGAAAAGATACTCATTGCTGTCAAAATTGCCAGCGAGCCTGAAGCCTCCAGTCACCCTGTAATTTTCGAACAGGTCTACTGTTCCGAACCTTGTAAGTATATTGAATCCCGGATTATAATATGGTGCGCCTCCGCTGTAAACCTGATAGGAGTTATTGAGGAAGCTGAAATCGATCTGGCCTACTATATAGTTGTTGTAAAAAGAAGTTTCATATATCCTTATCAGCGGGAATTCAAGTTTTGCAGTGTCCAGATCAATATCCATATAATCCTTTCTCCAGAGCTGCTCATAATAATTCTCCTTTTCCTTCTCAAAAATATAGTGCGATATGTTTATCGGTTCATTTTTAGCATAGTACTCATAGATGGGCTTTGTAAGTGTATCCCGTCTCTTTTTGTCCTCGATTATCAGACGCTGACGCAGTTGTTCAATGCTGTCAGCCTTGTGAAGCATCTTTGTCCTGTCTTTCCTGTATTCGGTTGTAAGTATTTCACTTTCAGGTATTCTGGACTGGTCTCCGAATTCTCCTTTCCGCAGGTTGAATTTCCTCTTACTGAAGAGGACCTCGCTGAAGGTACCCGGTCCGTTTGCTACTGACTGGTTTAGTATGTTCCTGTCATAATTAGTTACAGGATAAGACTTTATGAAATACCTGTAATGCGATATCGTATCGATATAGCTTATAGTACTGTCGAAGGTGCCGACATACCTGTTGAACACTCCGTTCTGATCGCCAATGTATGTCAGTTTGTTTTTTGAAAAAGGGATTGCCTGAAACCTGTCAGTAAACCTGTCTTCAGGCAGCCTTGTAAGAACATTGTTTCTTTTGTTAAGGTTATATGTGAATAAATCATATACACTTCCTGGTTTCTCAAAGGGACTTGCATCATTTACAAGCGTATCAGAAAGCCTGTTCGATGAAAATATGATTTCGCCGGGAGAGTCTTTTAAAAATGATGGATTAAGGTCATCAGGCACGTCTCTTGTAATCTGTTCATTTGTGCCGGATGAAATTGTATGGATATAAATG
>ERZ1645192.3929-NODE-3929-length-11933-cov-3.923725_pt1 | contig 11933 bp, 12 predicted proteins | sample MGYA00575354_ERZ1645192 | MGnify/ENA primary metagenome ERZ1645192 (study PRJEB40844, sample SAMN11349763) | freshwater sediment metagenome | isolation source: river sediment | host: Sediment | place: India: Faizupur Khadar , New Delhi | collected 2017-02-21 ... | reverse complement strand
CCGGAAATCGATACCAGCATTGGAAAGAAGATCAGAAACAGCCGGCCAATCCTGGCCCGCTTTGCGAACTCCGGCATTGGGATTTACGCTCGCGATCCACCTGTCTCTCGCCATTTCGCTTGATTCATTCATCCAGGCTTTATTTTGATGTCGGCGAAGGTAATCATTTTTACTTTTTGTACCTTTATCCAAATCATATCATATGAAACGGGTATTGATCATCGGGGTAATAACATTATTGTCTGCCGGAATGGCATTTGCACAAGGGGTGCCATTAACTGCGAAATATTTTAATAAAACCGAAGCAGGATATGCTTTTGGAATCGGAAAATTTCAGAATCATATTGTTGATGGTATCCGGACGCATACCAACAACGACCAAACTATCTTTTCGTTACAAACGGTCAACGGATTTATGTTCAACAACCGGATCGGACTGGGAGCAGGCTTCGGGATAGAATTCTGGGAGAAGGGAATGTTTTATCCCTTATTCGGACAACTCAGCTATTACCTTAAACCTGCCCCAACGACCTTTTATGCCAATGCAAGCCTGGGATATGGCTTTGGGAGCCGGGATGAAACAACCTATTATGCCTCGGGAACCGGTGGATCGATGTTCAATATCGGGATCGGGTTTGCGAAAGAGATTTCACCGCGATTCCGCTTCCATTTTGAGGTGTGCTATCATAACCAGGCTATTCAATCAGCCTATAATGTTTATATTCATGATACGCTCCGTTCGCAGGTTGATTATAAAATAGCCCTGAGTTTTATCGGGTTTCGGGTGGGTATCCATTTCAAGTAACAGACCGCGAAGGCACTAACGGATCATTTTCTTTCCTGGCAAAAAGGAACAAACTGTACCAGAACCAGAAGAAAGTAACCCTGGCCTGTGATTCAAGAGTATCTTCGGTGATCATGGAACAGCAGAGCATGATCAGGATAGTAACGGTGAAGAAATCGCCGAATTTTTTCAGTTTCAGGGGAGGATAGAACAAGGCTGCCACAAACCAGATGAGTCCGAAGATCCCGAAGGTGAGGAAGATAGTCAGAAACTGGTTGTGAGCTCTCCATCGTTGATCGGGCGCAAGTTGGGTATGCATCTCTTCGTAACGGTTCTGGAACGCCATGTTCACGTCGCCGGTGCCAACCCCGGTAATCCAATGCCGGCCGATGATCCCCGAAGCCGCTTTCCAGAACTCCAACCGCTGCATGAGAGAGGATCCGGTAGGGTCGCCCGTTTTTTTATACTTATTATAACCCATCAGTGTTTCGTAGATGCGGCCCCGGATACTGAACTTCTGCATATACACCACATCGGCAATTCCTTTCTCGATGGCATGCACTTCTTCGTCTGTCAGGGCATTGACCCCATCAAGATCTTTCCTCAATCCCTTGGAAGCAAGAAACCGCACCAGCGTAAAAAACACCGGCTCCCCTTTGAGGTTCAGACTGTCGATGTGAATGGACGATCGTTTTGACCATGCTTCCGTCATCTCGTCTTTCTGAACATAGATCCAGACATAATTACCGTTCTCCACAAGTCCGGCCTTGCGGTCATGATAATAAACATTGCCCCGCGGAGTGGTCCGGTCAAGATGCTTCAGATCTATGGGATTCACATGATAATAGTCCTTAACTACTGACCGGAGATACAGACCGCATCCGGTCACGGATACCAGGATCACGGCCACCAGGATCGGCCGGAGCCATCGTTTCCTGCTTCTGAAAGCCACGATCAGCAAGAGCAGCACCAGGGTGATCAGAAAGACCGAAAGCCCGGTCATCGATTTGGTCATGATCATGTAAGTGAAGAACCATCCTGAAACGACCACAAGCAGGATTTTTGCCCAGAAAGGGATCAGTCTGCGGTGAACAATGAAATAACCACAGGTGAAAATCCCCAGTGTCAGCATCAATCCCAGCAGGATGTGCGAGGTATACCTGGAGACATCCCGGATATCGATGAACTCTCCGTGCAGGAACCGGTATGAATTGAATGCCGTTACAACCACCAGGGAAAGGAGGAACAGCATCAGGTACCGGTAGAATGCTTTTTTGTCGATTGCTTCGGAAGTAGAGAGGAACAGGGGCAGGATAAAGATCGGCACCTTGATCCGGAGGTCTTTGATGGCGTACGCAAAATCGCTGGTGAAGATGAGTCCGGCGATATGGAGCACATAGACCGACATCAGCACCATGGCTGCCTTGTTATGGAACAATGCTTTAAATCCTTTCCAGATACTTTTCAGGAGGAGTCCGGGGAGAAAGAGAATCGCCTGCAGGTACTTCTTTACCCGGGCCGGTTTCCGGAACCAGGCCATAAATTTCTCCTGATCGACCCGTTCGAGGGCCCAGGCACCTGTGACGATGAACTGACCAATGCTGAGAACGTACCTCGAAAATGGCATCATCGCGATAATGACGGCAATGCCGAAGAGGTAACAGAAACGGACAAAGAGATCGTATGTCAGCCGGGACTTCACGCTTTCTGTTGATTTTGGTAGTATTCAATGGTTTTGGAGATCTTCAGGGAGGCGTATACCGATCCCATCAGGGCCCATATGAACCCGGGGTACCCATCAAGGATCCCTCCTTTCAGAATATAAAACGTGAAAAAACCGGTCTTGAACTTCACGATCACCCAGATCTTCGGAAAACGTTTGCCTTTGCGGAAATTACCGGCAGCGATCTTCTGGGTGTACTCATTGATCTTAGCCAGATGATGCGAGAGATCACGATACGAGTAATGTAGCAGCCTTCCCCCGAGGACTGCCGTTGTTCCTTTTACAATAATCTTTTCGTGAACAGCTGCTCCATCGAAGGCGCCGTTCCTCCTGTCAAATACGCGGAGGATCCGTTCGCCGGAGGTACCTCCGTGTTTTAACCTCTTCCCCAGGTAAACGAGATCGCGAAGGATGTAAAAGCCATCGGCAGCAGGAGTGTCGGCATGCATCTGTTCCAGAATGGATTGTTTCAGTCCGGGAGTGACCTCCTCATCTGCATCAATAGACAGGATCCAGTCATTGGAAGCCAGGCCGACAGCATACTGCTTCTGTTCGCTGTATCCGGAGAAGTCGTGTTGAAAAACGCGGGCGCCGAAGGAAGAACAGATCTCCGTCGTCCGGTCATTCGAATGGGAATCCACCACCACGATCTCATCGGCCAGTCCCTGCAGGGAGGCAAGACACCTTCCGATGTTGTACTCTTCGTTATACGCGATAATTACAGCTGACAGCCTGTTCATCGGATCAATCGTGTATAGTGAATGAATCCCAGTCCATGCCCAGGGTAAAGGAATCCCGGAAAAGCTGAAGGTCCCGGTAACAGAGGGAGACCGTCTGAACGGATGTCTGGTTATCCGCGGCTTCGGCCATGATCTTCCCTTTGGCATCGCATATCATGGAACCACCTGAATGCAACGCCCCGAAATGGTCGGTCCCGGTACGGTTCACGCCGGCCACATAAGCCTGGTTTTCAATGGCACGCGCCATCAACAACGACCTCCAGACCCATGAACGGTTATCGGGCCAGTTAGCGAGATAAAAGAGAAAGTCATATTCGTACTCCTCATTTTCATACCTGTTTTTACTCCATACCGGGAAACGCAGATCGTAACATACCAGCGGAAGTATCTTCCATCCTTTGTAACGGATGATGGTTTTCTTCTTTCCCCCGCTGATGATCCGGTACTCTTCACTTAAACGGAACAAGTGGCGTTTATCGTATATTTCACAGGCGCCATCGGGAAAATAAAAGTAAAGCCGGTTGAAAAAGTTTCCGTTTTCGCTGACCAGCATTGTCCCGGCCACAGCACAATCCTTTTTCAGGGCCGTTTCCTTCAGAAAGGCAGCGGAGGGGCCGTCGGGAGTTTCTGCACAACCGGAAGGATTGATTGAGAAACCGGTGTTGAACATCTCGGGGAGAAGGATCAGGTCGGTGTCGTGCACTCCGTTCAGCAATTCCCGGAAATGATCCAGGTTGGCTCGGGGATCTTCCCATTTCAGATCCGTCTGCACCCAGGTTACTTTCAAGTCTTCCATATCGTTTTCAATTCACCGTAAAATTAAAAAGATTGCCGATGACCCTTTAAATATTTTAACTTTGTACTTTATCAAAAATGCAATGGTCATGCGTACAATCGATCAATTTAATTTCAGAGGAAAGCGGGCGCTGATCCGTGTCGATTTCAACGTGCCCCTGGATTCGTCGTTCAACATTACGGATGCAACACGTATTGATGCAACCATCCCCACCATCCGAAAGATCCTTGCCGACGGCGGGTCGGTGATCCTCATGTCGCATCTTGGCCGGCCGAAAAGCGGACCCGAAGAAAAATTCTCCCTGATCCATCTGGTTCCCTATCTCACTAAGAAACAGGGTCAGCCGGTGAAGCTTGCCGACGAATGCATAGGGCTTTCCGCAGAGGAAGCATCCGTATCGCTGAAACCCGGTGATGTTCTGCTGCTGGAAAACCTCCGGTTTTATAAAGAAGAAGAACAAGGTGATGAGGAATTCGCGAGAAAGCTCTCCACCCTCGGAGACATCTATGTCAACGATGCTTTCGGAACAGCGCATCGCGCCCACGCTTCCACCGCCGTTATCGCGAAGTTCTTTCCTACTGCCAAAATGTTCGGTTATGTGATGGCAAAAGAAATTGCTTCCATTGACCTCGTATTGAAAGAAGGGAAAAAGCCCGTTACTGCCATTCTGGGCGGTGCAAAAGTATCCAGCAAGATCGAGATCATCAACCACCTAATGGATAAGGTAGATAACCTGATCATCGGCGGAGGCATGATGTTCACTTTCATCAAGGCACTGGGCGGGCAAACCGGCGCTTCGATGGTGGAAGATGACCAGCTTGACCTGGCCAAGAATATCGTGGAAGGAGCCAAAATGATGGGAGTAAATCTCTACCTGGCTCCGGATGCTGTTATTTCCGATGCTTTTTCCAATGATGCCAACACCAAGACGTGCAGCGCCTATGATATCCCCGATCCCTGGATGGGTCTCGATATCGGACCGGTAGCCTGCCAGAAATTCTCCCAGGTGATCGCCAAATCTTCTTCCATCCTCTGGAACGGGCCCATGGGGGTGTTCGAGATGAGCACCTTTGAAAAAGGAACCCGGTTCATCGCCCAGGCTGTGGCCGAAGCCACTAAAAACGGTGCTTATTCCGTGGTCGGCGGAGGCGATTCCGTTGCGGCCATTAATAAATACGGACTCGCCGACGAAGTGAGTTATGTTTCCACCGGCGGCGGAGCTATGCTGGAATATATTGAAGGCAAGGTACTTCCGGGCATTAAAGCCATCCTGGATTGACATCTTTATTCTTTTTCCTTTCCTCCGTTGAGTGACTTTTTTCGACGAAAAAATGAAGTTTATCGACGAACGATTAATTTTTTAGTTGACAAACTAAATTTTTAGTTGTATCTTTGTTTCCACTTTTATCAGCATGCTTAATTATGAAAAAGGGAGACAAAACCGGAGAAGAATTTCGCGAACTGACGCGGGCGGAAGAAGAAGTGATCCGGATCTTATGGGAAATGGGAGAAGGAATGGTGCGTGACATGCTGGACCATTTTCCCGATCCGAAGCCGGCTTATAATACTGTTTCCACGATCATCCGTATACTTGAACAGAAAGGGTTCGTCAATCACCGGGCCTATGGCCGTACATATGTTTATTATCCCCTGATCACGAAGAAAGAATATACCCGGTCGTATTTCAGGAATATGGTATCGGGTTACTTCGGGAATTCCTACAAGGCGTTGGCCTCTTTTTTTACCAGGGAAGGAGACCTCGGATTAAAGGAACTGGAAGAGATCCGTCGTCTGATTGACGATGAGATCGAGCATAAAAAATCAACAAGGAACGATCATGAATGAAACGATCAGATACCTGCTTATGTCAGGATGCAGCTTAGCCTGCTTCTATGCGGTGTATTGGTTCTTCATGCGCCGCGATACCACTTTCAGGATCAACCGGGTTTATCTCCTGGCAGCCACGCTCATCTCTTTCGCTTGTCCATTCTTTCCTGTTCATTTTCAGACCACCAGCCCGTTGGCCCCCGTGGCCATTCTCCTCGATCCGGTCATCATCAAGCCGGAAGTAATCAAAACAAGCACCAGCAACCATATTCAATGGCTCGAAATATTCGCGGTCATCTACCTGACGGGTGTCTTCATATTTTCCGTAAGGTTCTTGTTCCAGTTGGTTCAATTGCTGTTACTGATCCGGAAAACAGGGATCACCCATCGTCATGGAATGCGTATAGTGCTGGTCGATCGCGGATATTCCCCGTTTTCATTTTTCCACCTGTTGTTTATAAGATCAGCAACGATTGATCATGATTTGCTTCCGGCAGTCATTGAACATGAGAAAGTCCACATGCGACAATGGCATTCCGTCGACCTGATCCTGATGGAGCTGACCACTATTATCCAGTGGTTCAATCCTTTCGCCTGGATGATGCAGCGTTCGGTAAAAACCATACATGAATACCTCGCCGATGCAGGAGTGCTGCAGAAAGGTATCGGAGTGAGTACTTACCGCCAGATGATCTTTGATCAATCTCTTGGTTTACCCTTGAATAATCTGACCAATCATTTCAATGTTTCACTCATTAAAAACAGAATTATCATGATGACAAAATCGCGTTCGGTAAAAATGGCGGGATTGAAAGCCATGGTTGCCCTGCCTGTTTTCTTTGCACTTCTTTTTTTCTTTTCATCCGGAGTCATAACGACCTTGTCGGCCCAGGAGAAAACCATTAAAAGAGAAAATCCCGACAAGGTTGAAGCTGTACAGGCACAGGAAAAAACAGCAGAGAAAGAAAAACAGGCCCAGTTTGAAAAAGCACAGGAACCTAAAAAATCATCCAAAGGCCATACCAAGGATATCAAGAAAGTCCCGGATTTTCCACCGGAATTCCCAGGGGGATTTGAGGCTATGTCGCATTTTCTAAGTCAGAATATTAAATATCCGAAGGATGCCATGGATAAAAAACAGGAAGGGAAAGTCTTCGTAAACTTTGTCGTTGAAAAAGATGGAACCCTTTCCAATATTAACATCATCAGGGGTATTGGTGGCAGTTGCGATGAAGAAGCGCTGAGAGTAGCCAAGTCGATGCCGAAATGGGAACCCGCCCGGATGAAAAACGGTAAAAAAGTCGCCGTGGAAATGAATCTTCCGATCAACTTCAAACTGGAAAGTAAGAAAGTTCCCCCTGCTCAGCCGACCAGGGAAGAGGTCACGCCTCAGAAATAAACTCCGGTAAGCGTCTTAATGCCGGTTTCCATATCCCGTTTTAATCACACCCGCTGTCTTATTTTTAAGGCATCCGGCAGGTTAAAACGGGATTTTTTCTATCAGTAAGGAAACAACTTTAGCTACAGGTTGATAAAAGATGGCGTGTTCTTTGGAAGAAGGACTGATCATTTTTCCACCCGGATCGGCCAGGTTGATGAGGTAAAAGATAGCGCCCATGATCAGCACTCCTTTGGCAAACCCCAGGAGAGCTCCTCCGATGTGATTCAGAACCCCCATGCCAGTCTTTTCAACCAGGTTTTCAACCAGCTTACCGATGAGGTAAATCCCGATCAGCACCACCAGGAAAGTGGCAGCATAAGCCAGAGCGGGGAGCCAGCATGACGATGGATGGAAGTTCCTTTCAATGATGCCGGAAGCATAATCAGAAAAATGAATAGCCAGGTAAATGCCCAGGAACAGGCCAGCAAGGGTAGCCAACGTGACGATGAATCCCTTCTTCAGTCCCAAGAGGGTGAAAAGGCCGACTACCGCCAGAATGACAATATCCAACGTGTTCATAAGGGTTACCTGCGCAAGCGTGATGTCAGTTCGGTGCCAAAAACGAAATCATTCAACTGGGAATTGTCGGTATGGAGTACATCTTCCTTGGAACCCCGCCACCAGAGTTTCCCTTCATAGATGAATGCCACGGTATCACCGATGCTGAGAACTGAGTTCATGTCATGGGTGTTGATGATGGTAGTGATCCCGTACTCCTTCGTGATCTCGCGGATAAGGATATCGATCAGTCCGGATGTCTGCGGGTCCAATCCGCTGTTGGGCTCATCACAAAAGAGATATTTCGGGTTCATGGAGATGGCCCGGGCGATGGCTACTCTCTTCCGCATTCCGCCGCTGAGTTCTGATGGCATCAGGCGGTTTTTATTTTCCAGGTTTACCCGTTTCAGCACGAAATTCACCCGGTCGATTTTCTCTTCAGCTGTTTGTTGAGTGAACATATTTAGCGGGAACATCACATTTTCTTCAACATTCATGGAATCGAAAAGAGCTCCCATCTGGAACAACATTCCCATCTCCTGGCGTATTCCCTTGCGCTGCGTCATATTCATCTCCGAGAAGTTCCGGTCATCGTACAGCACTTTTCCGCTATCGACTTCATGAAGTCCGACCAGACATTTCATCAGCACCGTTTTTCCTGATCCGCTTTGACCGATGATCAGGTTGGTCATGCCGGGCAGAAACTCGGCGGAGATGTTACTGAGCACCTCCTGATCGCCGAATCTTTTAGTAATTTCCACCGCCTTGATCATGTGAGTAAAAGTTGAGTTAAAATCAGGTTGAACAGGATGATAAGGATGCTGCTCCATACCACGGCGTTGGTACTTGACTGACCGACTTCCAGGGCGCCACCTTCGGTTTCATATCCATAAAATCCTGACACAGAGGATATAATGAAGGCAAAGACCACGGTTTTTATCAGTGCGTAAAAAATGGGAAATACTTCGAAATACGATCGGATCCCGTAAATGAAGTCATGGGTAGTGACCAGTCCGGTAGCCATCATGGCCACCAGTCCGCCGAGAACACCCAGGAACATGCTGATAATGATGAGAACCGGATTAAAAAGAAGGCAGGCTGTTATTTTTGGCAGGATCAGGTAGTTAGCCGAGTTGACCCCCATGATCTCCAAGGCATCGACCTGTTCTGTTACTTTCATGGTCCCTATTTCCGATGCAATGCGCGATCCCACTTTCCCAGCCAGGATCAGGCTGATAACAGTGGGGGAAAATTCAAGGAATACCGATTGCCGTGTCGTAAAACCGACCATAGACAAGGGGATCAGGGGGCTGTCGATGTTAAAAGCAGTCTGTATGGCGACAACCGCACCCATGAATACCGAGATGACCGATACAATCCCCAGGGATTCGATCCCTACATGTTGAAATTCATTGAAAAGCTGAACGCGGAAGATCTTTCCTTTCTGAGGAACGGTGAAAACCCGCTGTATCAGGAACAGGTACCGGCCGATGGTATGAAAGACTTTATACATGGTTTGATGCTCAAAATTAGTTATTTTTGGGTTCGTGTCCGAAAATAAAACCCGGAAACGGAAGTTGTAAGTAAAATGACCGGCCCATGAAAAACCCTTTCAGGATTTTGGTATTCATTGCCTTTTCGATGGCCCTGGTCATGCTGCTTGGAAGTTGTTCCAATTACCGGTATTATAATCGTTATCCAAAACCAAGAAAATGCGATTGCCCATCTTTCAGTCAGCGAACGACCATACCGCTTCTTTCCTGATTTTCAGGCAGATGCTCGAAGGCCGTGTTCCTGATGCCGCCTTGGAGCAGATCGCCCGGACCTTCTCCCTCCAACAAATCCGTCTGAAGATCACCCGCGGGAGGGCTACCAAAACAGGTGATTTCCGGCCTTCCCAGAACGGAAACCCTTGCGCGATCACGATTAACGAGAACCTCAATCCATACGCCTGTCTGATTACCCTGATCCATGAACTTGCACATTATCAGGTGTATAAAAGCAAAATGGACCGTTTCTTTTCTCCCCGTAAAAACCGGAAGAATTATTCTCCTCATGGTAAGGAATGGAAAGAAACATTCCGGCTGTTGTTTTTTGAATACCTGACGGAAGATATCTTCCCGGCTCCTGTTCTTGACGCCCTGATGATCCACCTGGAGAACCCGAAAGCCTCCACATTCAGCGACCAACAGTTGCTTCGGGCGCTGGCTGTATATGATGCCGCGTCAGGTCTTGTGACTGTTGAATCGCTGCCCGAAGGGTCCAACTTCAGAACGACCACGGGCCGACATTTCCGGAAACTGGAAAAGAAAAGGACCCGGTATCTCTGCCTGTGTCTCGATAACCGGAAAAGATACCTGTTCTCCCCCATCGCGCAAGTGACTCCGGAAGAATAAAAAAATACCTCTATGCCCGACCATCCGAAGAAAAAGCGATTCATGAAACTCCCCGAATACGAGGGTGGTAGCCGGGCCATCAGTGAATTTGTAGCGACCAACCTTCGTTACCCGGCAGAAGCCCTGCAATCGTCAATAGAAGGTGCGGTACTGGTCAAATTCCATATTGACGACGACGGGAATGTCTTTAATCCGCAGGTGATCAAAGGTTTAGGATATGGCTGTGATGAAGAAGCCATCCGGTTGATCAGGTTGTTGCGGTTTGAAAAAGTCAGAAACAGGGGAAAAAGGGTGGAGGTAACGAAAACGACCAAGATCCATTTCAAGCTTGCCGGTCTCCGTATCAACTATTCCCTGGCTCCGGAAAACGGCCCGTCCAAACCTCAGCATGATCCCGGACCAAAACGGGACGACAGCATCCGGTACAATTATACCATAGATTTGTAGTACAGGTTTTTACGGCTGGCTTTCCTGTCCATTCTCGAATTCGAACTTTGCGTCTTTGGTTTTTTTACCGTTACGGCCGAAATTGTATACGAACCCGGCATAAATGACCTGTCCGTCGCGCTTCCGGACGGAGTGTTGGATCAGGACATCGGTATCGACGCTGTTTTCCCACTTCTGTGAATCGAAAAGGTCGGTAACGGTAACCAGGAGAGAGAATTTTTTCTTCCAAAGATCCTGCCGGACCCCGAGGTTCACTCCCCATCCTGGTTCGCGCATGCCTTGGGCGGTCATGGCTTTAGACCGGTACTGCCCGTTGAGTTGTAAGAAAGTCGTTTTAGTGATCGTCACGGCAGCATTCAGCTTTGCGTTCCACGAAAAAGTGCTTCTTTTATTACTATATCCGAGTTCTGAAGCATCGATCTGGCTGTAAAATCCTGAAGCGGAAAAATTTAAATTGACTATCCTCGCTATGTTCCACGTGCCACTCAGATCGAGACCGGCCGATTGGTCCTTGTCGAGGTTGGCAAACGAAGTGACCAGGACCGTATCGTTGAGCGGATGGGTCACGATGGTGAATCCGTTTTCTTTATAACGATAGAAAAGGCTGGGGACGAGGTTCAGGTTTTCGGTCCGGAAAGAGTATCCAAACTGCAGAGAGTGAATGTCTTCCGGTTTCAGGTCGGGATTCCCTACAAAGATGTTCCGGGAATCGCGGTATTCGGGAATGGGGTTCATGTCTTCGACATCAGGCCGGTTGACACGGCGGCTGTAGCTCAATTGCCATTCGTTTTTCCCTTGTTCAAGACTGAGGTGCAAGGTTGGATACAAGGCAAAATAATCGTCATCGGTGGTAGCATCCACCGTCTTGAAATTCAGGTGAAGCAATGCTTCCTCCGCCCTGAGTCCGGCCATAACGGCAAATTTGTTCCAACGGGAACTCAGGGTGCCATAAACAGCATGGATCGTCTGAGTGCCGTTGAAGGCATTATTTTTTGAAGAGTCGGTGACCCAAACTTCCGATTCCAACTGCTGCACCCGGGTATCCTGGTCGGATATCTGCATTTCGCCCTGGTATCCGGTTTCCAGTGATGCGTCTTTCCACAGAGGGCGGGAGTAATCCAGGGACAGTGTAAGCTGCTGTTCGGCGTTTTTGCTGCGTGTTTGTTCCGCCTCATCGGGATAAACAGGAAGAGCATAGATGTTTGTATAATAATCTTTCTCCCTTTCGCGATCAGCCTGGTATTCAAAATCAGTCCGGAAAAGATGTTCCTCTTTGGAGTT
>ERZ1645192.3926-NODE-3926-length-11937-cov-5.348342_pt1 | contig 11937 bp, 9 predicted proteins | sample MGYA00575354_ERZ1645192 | MGnify/ENA primary metagenome ERZ1645192 (study PRJEB40844, sample SAMN11349763) | freshwater sediment metagenome | isolation source: river sediment | host: Sediment | place: India: Faizupur Khadar , New Delhi | collected 2017-02-21 ... | reverse complement strand
GAGCAACAGCCAGTTGACCTCAGCCAGCACGATGGGCACCTTGAGAAAAACCACGCCAAACAGCAAGGTGATAACGACGGAGATGGAAGCAACCACGATGGAGGCCAGTCCGCGGCCAACCAGGTAAATGGGCACTTGCAGCGGGGAAATGTAGATGTACTTGAGCGTGCGGTAATGCTCCCGGTCATCCAGGATGCCAAAGTAAACACCCTGCATGGCACCGTTAACCAAGAGGTAAAAAGCGTTGCCGATATACATGTTAACGAAATCGGGATCAGCAAAATTACCGCCCCGGATGACCAGGTACATGACAATCAGGATGGCGGCCTGGGTAATCGGGCGGACAATCGAATAGAAGGCAAAGATGAACGGGTCCGTCCAGTTGGATTCGATTTTCCAACCCAGCCAGGCGGCCGAACTCAGTGTTTTGACGGGACCGGGATTTTTCTCGGATATGGGCGCGCGTACGGTGTTTTCCATTATGACAACCTGTCCGTAATCCGGCCCTGGTTGATGGCCAGGCGTTCCATGTAGCGCAACATGAAGAAGGCTGCCAGCACGTAGACGACGCTCAATCCAGCCAGGATGAGCACCTCCACGTGGGGGGTCAGCAGGCCAATCAGGGTGCCCGAAGGGAAGACCAGCTGACGCATGGCGTCCATTCCCAGGGTGAGCGGGATGATGGACGCGACCATGCCGGGCCAAAAGCCAAAGGCGCGCACCGGGAAATAGAACCCCGAGAAAAGCATGACCGGGGCCTGGACAAAGTTGGCCAGATGCCAGGCTTCCCGGTTGAGCAGGAGGAAGAGGGAGGCCATCATCATCCCCAACCCATAGAGGGCCACCATGGTGAGCACGAAAACCCCAAAGAGAGTCCAGAAGCTGACGAGGGCGTAAGATACATTGAAGACCAGGCTGCCAATGACAAAAATTGCAAGGGCGCGCGTGGTGGTGGCGAGCATACCCCCAGTGGCCATCCCCAGCAGGATGGCCATCATCGAGGTAGGCGAGGCGATGTAGAGCGCCAGGTTACCGCCCTCTTTTTCCCAGTAGAGCTGGCTGGACATGGACCATAGGATGTTAATCCAAAAGGCCGTCATGGCGCTCCCTAACACCACGAAGCCGATGTACTCCTCGGGCGCTTTGAGCGCCCGATAGACGTACACATAGCCGACCATCGTCAGGAAAGGCATGAAAATATCGAAGAACAGCCAATTTAAATCCCGCATAGTGCCCACCACGCGTGGGTACGCCCGTCCAACAACGGTCTGAAAGAATTGCTTCCAGCCGCTATTCTTGGTAATCCTGGTCTGCATTGCTATTTTCCACATCTTTCATTGAGACACCCACCAGGCTGACGAAGACGTCTTCCAGGGTGGCCTCGCGCTTGTGCAGGGTTCGGATGGTGCTGCCGTGGTCGGCCAGGAACTGGATGAGACGGGTGAGAACACTGTCCTCTTCCAGCACCAGTTCCAATTCGATGTTATCCTCCAGGGCTTTGCGGCTGGCGGTGCGAATGCCAGGCAAGGCTTTGAGGGCTTCGAAGCCTTCGTCTTCAAGCGCATCCACCTGCAGCGTGTAAATCGCGTCGGTGCGCAGGCCGGCCTTGAGGGCCTTGGGTGTGTCACAGGCGAGCACTCTGCCCTGGTTGATGATGGCGACCCGGTCGCACATTTCCTCGGCTTCCACCATGTAGTGGGTGGTGAGTAGCAGGGTGCGGGTGGGGTCAGAGTCCACCCATTCACGCACAAAGGCGCGCACATCACGCGCCGCGCCCACGTCCAGGCCCAGCGTCGGCTCGTCGAGGAAGAGCACCTTGGGATCGGTCATAAAGCCGCGCACGATATTCATCTTCTGGCGCAGACCGGTGGAGAGGTTGGAGCTTTTCGTGTTGGCGCGGTCGGCCATGCCGACAATCTTCAGCAGTTCCATGATGCGGGCATTGGCCAGGCGTGAAGGGATGCCATAGAACTGGGAGAACATCCACAGGTTTTCACGCACCGTCAACAGGCCGTAACCGGAGGTTTCGCCACCGGAGACCATGTTGATGTGCTCGCGCAACTCCCTGGATTGGGAGACCACATCCAGGCCATTAACCTTCGCGCTGCCCGAGGTAGGGCCAAGCAGAGTGGTCAGGATTTTAATCAGGGTGGTTTTTCCAGCGCCATTGGGACCCAGCAGTCCAAAAAGCTCGCCCTGCTGGATTTGGAGGTTGACCTTATCCAGGGCAACCAGCGTGCTGGCAGGCGTTTTACGCGTTTTCTTGATTTTGTAGGTGCGGCTGAGGTCCGCGGTTTCGATTGAAAGCATAAATCCTCAAATCGTAGGGTAATCGTAGGTTAAGCGTCAAGCAAACGCCGCCGTATATGTGTATTATAGGAGTTGAAAGGGCGACTTCTCTTCTTCTTCTCCTCCTTAATACTAGTGCCGGGGTCGGCGTCCTCGGCACTAGCTGATTCTACAGGCACTGCACCCCAAACGCAAGTTCAAACACAAAACCGCTTGTTTTTATCCCAAGCCTGCTGGCTTTTGGATTAAAATCCCCTTTGTGCTTAACCAAAGGAGATGAAATGGAATCAGCAAAGGAATATTACCCGATTGATATCGCCGGGGTACGGCGGGATTTGCGCCTGTTCGAAGTGAAACCAGGCCTGCGCATTGCCATATTGAATATCCTTGGCGATGTGGAACTGGTGGACGCCTGCGCCAAAGCGCTGGCTGACAAGCTGGCAAACACGCCTTATGACGTCATCCTGACGGCTGAGACCAAGAGCATCCCCATCGCGCACATGCTGGCGAAGGTAACGGGAAAACCTTACGTTATCCTGCGCAAGGAATACAAACCCTACATGGGCGAAGTGGTCCAGGCGGAGACGCTCTCCATCACCACTGGCAAGGCGCAATGCCTGCTTTTGGATGAGAAGGACATCACGCAAATCAAAGACAAGAACGTGCTTATCCTGGATGACGTCATCAGCACCGGCTCCACCCTGCAGGGCATGCGACTGGTGGTAGAAAAAGCTGGCGGGAAGGTGGCCTGCGAGGCAGCCATCCTGACTGAAGGCGACCGGGCGGAGTGGATGCAGATTGTCTCGCTGGGTCACCTGCCCATCTTCTTCGCATAAAGACCGAAAACAGGGAGGACCGGCGCTGCCATGTTAATTCGCATCGGTATGGAAGAGAATTTTGAGGAGCGCTGCCTGGCCTGGGGGTTGGACTTTCCGGGTTGTTTCAGCTATGGAGCGGATGCCGCGGAAGCCTTGCTGCGCTTTCCGCACGCCTTGCTCGCCCACGCGGACTGGGTGAACGCGCATACGGACTTCCCCTGGTTTGAGATTGGGGACATGGACTTGCGGACCGAGGAACGCTTCCGGGATTACACGCAGAGCGTGGAGGGGAAAGATTACGAAGTTAACGCCACTTTCAAAGATGATGAGCGCCTGCTGACGCCAGAGGATGTTGAGCAGGCTTTGTTGGTGTATTGCTGGCAGCGGGAGGAGTTGCTGGCCGGCGTGGAAACCCTGGCCTCCGAAACGCTGACGAGAAAATTTTCCGGGGAGCGCTGGGATATCCTGGGAATCCTACGGCACCTCGCCAGGGCTGAATACTGGTGCCTGCAAAACCTGGACCTGCCACTACTGGCGCTGGTGGACGCCCCGCAGGACCCGGTGAGTATGCTCTCGGCGGTTGAAATTGAGACGCGCAAGCACCTGGCAGCGTTCGCGGGGAACCCCGCCCAGACGCTCAAAAAAGGGGAACAATGGACCTGTCGGAAGGTCGTTCGCCGGGTACTCTGGCACCAGCGCGACCATATCAACCACATTAAAAAGCTGGCGTTCCGTCCGTTGTGACCAAGAATTCTACGTTCTGAAAGTTTTCCCACCTCATCAGGCTTGAGATTAAACTAAAACAGCCGCCTCACCTGCGGCTGTTTTAGTTTCGATCAAAATAGTGTGTTGTCACAACCTGATCCTTATCCCGTGGGTTTGAAAGGAGAGAAACAATACCCACGAAACGTTGCTAATAATTATACACAGCGATGTTAAAGAAACCTGAATTTTAAGTTATGGTCTTGTTAACAATGGACGAAAACCTGGATAACAAAAAACGGCACAGGCAGCGTGGCAGAGCCCAACTGCCTTTTGGCACGGGGTTTTATGCTATCATTAACGGCGGTAGTGGACCATGAAATTTTGGAAAAACGTATTTCCCTTCCTGCTGCTTAATATCATCATTTCCGCAGCGACAGTTTACGCGGTGTTGCTCTATTGGGAGAAGCAACACCCGCAATCCCTGCCCAGCCTCAGCCTGCCTACCGAGAGCGCGGTAACCACACCCGGTAAGGCCACTGCCATCCCCACCGTGCGCGTTACGCCAGCCGATTTGTTGCTCAACGTGAAAGGCGTATTTGGCGCGGGTGACATCAGCGTGGAATATGTGCTGATTGAAAATGCGAGCAGCACGAGTTTGAACCTAAAGAATTGGAAGCTCAGTGGAAACGGCAACACGTATACCTTTCCAAACCTCAACCTTGGTAGCGGCGGCGCGGTGCGCCTGTATTCCCAGTATGGCACGGACAGCGTGATAGAACTGTATTGGAACAAGGATGCCGCGCAGTGGAAGAGCGGGTCTGAACTTATCATCATGGATCCGGATGGACAAGTCCGGGTTACTTATACCGTACCGTAAGGGGCACGCATGTCACAAGCACTTTACCGCACCTGGCGACCCGCCCTATGGGAGGAAGTTGTCGGGCAGGAGCACATCGTACAGACACTCAAAAACGCCATCACGGGCGACCGCGTGGGCCACGCTTATTTATTCGCGGGGCCCAAGGGCACGGGGAAGACCACCAGCGCCCGGCTGCTGGCCAAAGCGGTCAACTGCCTGGATCCGGACCTTGCCAAACGGCCCTGTAACCAGTGCGCCAACTGCCTCGCGGTGAACGAAGGCCGCTTTTTGGACCTGATTGAAATCGATGCCGCGTCCAACACCAGCGTGGATGATATTCGCGAGCTGCGCGACCGGATTGGTTTCGCGCCCAGCCAGGGACGGTTCAAGGTTTACATTATCGATGAAGTTCACATGCTCTCCACTTCGGCCTTCAACGCGCTGTTGAAGACACTCGAGGAACCGCCCGCGCACGTGATTTTCATCCTCGCCACCACCGAAATCCATAAAATCCCGGCGACGGTACTCTCGCGCTGTCAAAGGCACGAATTCCGGCGCATTCCGGTTCCGCTGATTGTTGATAAGCTGAACGTTATCAGCGTCCAGGAAGGCATTCAAATCGACGCCGAATCGCTGAGCCTGATTGCCCGCCAGGCAACCGGCTCAATGCGGGACGCCATTTCGCTGCTGGACCAGCTGGCATCCATGTCCAAACACGTGAGCCTGGCCATCACACAGGACATTCTGGGCACGGCCACCTCCCAGGCGGTGATTGACCTGGTGGATTCCATCCTGTCTGGCGCTGGGTCGCAGGGGTTGGAGGTCATCCATAAGGCGCTGGATTCCGGAGCTGACCCCAGGCAATTCGCGCGGCAAATGGTGGATCACCTGCGTAACCTGCTGGTCATCAAGCTGAACGATGGCAAAGACCTGGAATTATTGCCTGAAACCCGCGTGGTGATGACGCGGCAGGCGCAAGCCCTGGGCACCGGGCAGTTGATTGACCTGGTGAAAGGTTTTGGTGAGGCGGCCAATGACCTGAAGGCCAGCTGGCAGCCCAGCCTTGGCTTGGAGCTGGCCTACGCCAGCGCGATTACCTGGCAAGCCGCGCCGGCCGTGGTGGAGGTGGCAAAATCTACCAAACCAGCCGAGAAGATGGACCGGTCCGTACCGGTGAGCAAACCACAGCCTTCCCAGGAGACAGGTATGAGTGAGCAAGCGGCCAGGGTAAACCAGGCTACGGCGCCCGAGGTACATGAAGCCCACAAGCCAGCGGAGCGGAAACAACCCAACCCTGCTTCAACGGAAACCGGGGGCAACGAGGCCGCCAGTGGAGAGAAGCTTGAATTGAGTATGGAAACCGTGCGCGGGCAGTGGGACGTGTTGAAGCGGGCCGTGAGGGAAAAGGATTCAGTTACCAGCGCGCTGTTCAATTCCGCCAGGCTGATGAACGTGCGCGATTCCACGGTCATGTTGAACCTGCCCAGCGAACTTCTTCAAAAAAGGATGCTGGAGGAGAAGAACCAAACCCTGCTGCGGAAGATTTTCCGTACGATTTTTAACCAGGAAGTGAAGATTAATTGCACGGTTGGAGCCAACCCGGTCACCGAGGCGGCGCAGGACGTGGTGCCCAATGGGCTCGCGGACCTCGCCATCCGTGAACTGCACGGAGAACTTCAAAAGGTAAACAAAACAAAAAAGTCAAAAGACAAGGATAAGGAATAGACATGGCAAAAGGATACAACGCCCCTGCCGGTGGGAAAAGCGGCGGCAGCATGATGGCACAGATTGCCAAACTGCAGGAACAAATGGCCAAGGCCCAGGATGAACTCGCAACTGAAAGCGTGACCGAGAGCGCGGGCGGCGGTGCCGTCAGCGTGCGGATGAGCGGCGACCAGCAGGTGCTGGAAGTTCACATTGAACCGGATTTATTAACCTCCGGGGATACCGAGATGGTGCAGGACCTGGTGTTGACCGCGGTCAACAAGGCCCTGGCCAGTGCCAAGGCGCTCTCTGAGAACAAAATGGCGCCCTTTACCAACCTGCTCTCTGGAATGGGAATGGGTCGCTAAGCACAATGCGCGCGCTGCCGGATCCCGTTCAAACGCTGATAGACAGGCTCTCCCGCCTGCCTGGGATTGGCCCAAAAACCGCCTCGCGGTTGGCGTTTCACTTGCTGAAAGCACCGGATGAGGACGCGCTGGAGCTGGCGAAAGCGCTGGAGGAGATGAAGAGCCAGACCGGGCATTGTGAGCAATGTTTTAATATCACGCTAGCGGGCGAAACGCTGTGCGAGATTTGCAGGTCTGAAAATCGTAGCGGGGAGGTGCTATGCGTGGTGGAAGAACCGCTGGATGTGCTGGCCATCGAGCGCACGGGTTCCTACCAGGGCAAGTACCATGTTCTAATGGGTGTGCTCTCGCCGATTGAGGGGATTGGCCCGGACCAAATCAAGGTGTTTCCACTGCTTGAACGGCTGAAGAATGGCGCGGTGCGCGAGGTCATTTTGGCGACCAACCCAAGCATGGAGGGGGACGCGACCGCGCTCTACCTGCAGCAGCGCATTACCCCAATGGGCATCAAGGTCAGCCGCCTGGCACGGGGGCTGCCCGTGGGCGGGGATATTGAATACGCGGACCAAACAACGCTGCAGAGGGCTCTGACCGAACGCCAGTCGATGGAATAGCCTCTTTTCAAGTATAATTTTTCAATTAATTCAAATTCTCTCGCATGGAGTTCGCTTATGTATTTAACCGGCAACCAGGTCCGTCAGTCTTTTCTTGATTTTTTCGCGCAACGCGGGCATACCATCGTCCCGAGCGCTTCGCTTGTTCCAGGTGGGGATTCCACCCTGCTGTTCACGAACGCCGGGATGGTGCAGTTCAAGGACGTTTTCCTTGGGACTGACACCCGGCCGTACACGCGCGCGGTCGATTCCCAGAAGTGCATGCGTGTTTCGGGGAAGCACAACGATTTGGACACGGTTGGACGCGACAACACGCACCACACTTTCTTTGAAATGTTGGGCAACTGGTCGTTTGGTGATTATTACAAGCAGGAAGCCATCAGCTGGAGCTGGGAGCTGCTGACCAGCACGTGGGGGCTTGACCCCAAGCGGTTGTTTGCCACTGTGTTCGAGGATGACCAGGGCAACCTCCCCAAGGATGAGGAAGCCACCCAGGCCTGGCTCAGCCAGCCGGGGTTCGTGCCCAGCCACCTGATGACCGGCGGGCGCAAAGACAACCTGTGGGAAATGGCGGAAACCGGCCCCTGTGGGCCCTCCTCCGAAATCCATTACGATTTTGGCCTGCAGGCCTGCAACCGGCAAAACGACCCGGGGCATGTCTGCCAGGTCAATGGGGATTGCACCCGCTACCTGGAAATTTGGAACAACGTATTCATCCAATACAACCGCGTTTCCCCCACGGAATTTTTGCCGCTGCCCAAGCGGCACGTGGATACCGGTATGGGGTTTGAACGCATCGTTTCCATCCTGCAGAATGTGGCCGGTAACTATGATACCGACTTGCTCAAGCCCCTGCTGGATGAAACCCAGCGGCTGGCCGGTCAGACCGACCAGCAACGGGTGGAAAACCTGACGTCCTACCGCGTGATTGCCGACCATGTGCGCGCGGCCGCCTTCCTCATCGCGGATGGCGTCATCCCCGGCAACCTGAGTCGGAATTATGTTTGCCGGATGATTATCCGGCGCGCGGCACGCTTCGCGCGCAAGATTGGCCTGACCGAACCCTTTATGGCCAGGGTGGCCGATAAGGTGATTGAGGGCTACCAAGAGGCCTACCCTGAATTGAAACAAAACCGGGAGCTCATTGATGAGACGCTGACCCGGGAGGAAAAACGCTTCGCGGAGACGCTCGACTCCGGCTTCGCTGAACTTCAGGACCAGGTGAAGGCCCTGCGCGCAGCGGGGAAAACCGAGCTGGATGGAAAGACCGCCTTTAACCTCTACGCCACGCTGGGCTTTCCGCTGGAAATCACGCGCGATATCCTGGCCGAAGAAAACCTGAGCGTGGATGAAAAGGGATTTTATGCCAGCCTGGAAGAACACCGGGTGGCGAGCGGCAAAGGCCAGGCATTTGGCGATAATGGCGGCTCGCAGGTTGAAGGTTACCAAAAAGCCGTGGAAGACCTGGTTGAAAAAGGCGTGCTGAGCACTGAGGGCGTGCGGTACGACCCCTACCACGCCCTGGCGGTGGAAGCGCCTGTGCTGGCGTTCTTCAAGGACGGGAAAGCCGTGGACTCGGCGCAACCCGGAGAGCAAATTGAAGTGCTGCTGGGAGAAACCAGCCATTACATCGAATCGGGTGGCCAGGTGAGCGATACCGGCCGGATTCATTCAAAGCCAGCCGGGCAATGGGAAATCCGGGTGGATGAAATCCGCAGGCCGGCAGCCGGCGCGATTGTGCATGTGGGCGAGGTGCTGTTTGGCCATCCGCGCACTGGTGACCTGGCGGAAGCGGTGGTGGACGTGGACCGGCGGCGAGCCATTATGCGCAACCATACCGGCACACACCTGTTGCACGCGGCCCTGAGGAAAGTGTTGGGTGAGAAACTGCACCAGGCTGGCTCCGCGGTGGACCCGGAACGAATGCGCTTTGACTTCAACTTCCCCCAGGCCGTAACGCGCGAGCAACTACTGGAGATTGAAAGCCTGGTGAACCAGGCCATTTACAAGCAGTACCCGGTGCGCAAGGTGACCATGTCTTTGGACGAGGCGAAAAACAAGGGTGCCATGGCGTTGTTTGGGGAAAAGTATGGCACGGAAGTGCGCACCATCGAGGTGGTGGAGGGTAAGGACCGGTTCTCCTTTGAGCTCTGCGGGGGTACGCACGTGGATAATACCGCAGAAATCGGCGCCTTCTACATCGTAAGCGAGTCCAGCGTGGCTGCCGGCGTCCGGCGCATAGAAGCGGTCACTGGAACGGGCGCTTACCACTACGCGAGAGAACGCCTTAACCTGCTAATCCAGCTGGCCAGCAGCCTGGAAACCAGCCCGGCGGAAGCCCCGGCGCGGCTGGAGGCAACCTTGGGCAGCTTGAAGCAAGCTGAAAAGGAAATAGAACGGTTGCGGGCGCAAACGGCCCAGGACAGCTTCAACCAGCTGAGCCAGAAAGCCATGGAAGTGGCGGGTGTGACGCTGTTGACGGCCATCATCCCGGATGCCGACGCGGAAACGTTGCGCAGCTTGTGCGACCAGTTCCGGCAGAAGAACCCAAGCAGCGTGATGTTGTTGGGCAGCGTGACCCACGATAAGCCTTTGCTGGTGGGGGCGGTGACGCCTGACCTGGTGGCACGCGGGCTGAAAGCCGGGGACCTGATTAAACGTGCTGCGGCAGTGATTGGCGGCGGCGGAGGAGGCAGGCCAGACATGGCCCAGGCCGGTGGCAAAGACCCCTCCAGGCTTTCGGAAGCGTTAGACCAGGCCGCGGCCTACATTCAACAAACATTGAAATAGCCAAAGTCCCACCATGGCCCAGGACCTCACCCCGTTACGCCAGCAGTACCTGGATATCAAAAAGCAGTATCCGGATGCCCTGCTATTTTTCCGGCTGGGTGATTTCTATGAGACCTTCGACGAGGACGCCCACAAGGCGGCGGAAGCGCTGGACATTGTATTGACCTCCCGGCCAGTGGCAAAGGGCGTGCGCGTGCCGATGGCAGGCATTCCATTCCACGCGGTCGACAATTACCTGGGCCGGCTGATCGAAAAAGGCTTTCATGTGGCCATCTGCGAACAAGTGGGTAACCAGCCAGACAAAGGCCTGTTTACACGCGAGGTCATCCGGGTGATTACGCCCGGCACAGTGGTTGAGCCCAACCTGCTCGCTTCCGGCAGAAACAATTACCTGGCAGCGCTGTACCTTGAACCAGAACGGGTTGGTCTGGCGTACGTGGACATCACCACGGGGGAGTTCGCAGGCACGGAAATTGGTGAAGGCAATCTGCTCGAGAAGGTGAAGGCGGAGCTTTTGCGCCTGGCACCAGCCGAAACACTGGTTGCTGAAAACCAGGCCTTACCACAAGGCGTCGCGGAGCACACCACCACCGTCCCCGCCTGGTATTTTGAGCCGGGACGGGCTGAGGAAATGATAAAAAGCAGCTTCGAAGTGGCCAGCCTGGCAGGGCTGGGGCTGGTGGGCATGCGCACGACCATCCGCGCGGCGGGCGGTTTGTTGAAGTACCTGCGGGAAACGCAAAAAAGCAGCGTGAGCACCCTGACCACCTTCAGCACCTACAACCTGGCTGATTTCATGGTACTGGATGCAGAAACGCGCCGCAACCTGGAACTGACCGAGACGCTGCGGGACGGTAAGGTGGATGGGTCGTTGTTGGGCGTGCTGGATAACACAGTCACACCCATGGGCAAGCGCCTGTTACGCAGCTGGGTGAATAAGCCCCTGCTGAACGTAGAGCCCATCAACCAGCGCCTGGACATAGTGGCGTTTTTCTTTGCCAATGGCGTGTTGCGCCGGGATTTGGCAGATATTTTGAGCCGCCTGCACGACCTGGAGCGGTTGGTTAACCGGGTTGTTTCGGGGTACGCCCGGCCAACCGAGCTGAGCGCCCTGCGCGAGGACCTGGAAGCCCTGCCGGGGTTAATCGACCTGCTGCCCAAGGAAAACGCCGCTCTGGCGCCCATCCTCGGGGCCTTGCGGGAATTCCCTGAGCAACTGGAACTGCTGCAAAACGCCATCGCCGAAGACCCGCCGGCCACCACGAACACCATTGGCATCATCAAGCCGGGATTTTCAACGGAACTGGATGCCATCCTAAGCTCATCGCGGCACGCGCGGGAATGGATTAACAACCTGGAAGGGTCTGAGCGGCAACGCACAGGCATCAAGACACTGCGGGTGGGGTTCAACAAGGTTTTCGGTTACTACATCGAAATCAGCCGGGGCAACGCCGCCAACGCGCCGGAGGATTACATCCGCAAGCAGACCCTGGTGAACGCCGAGCGGTTCATCACACCCGAACTAAAAGAGTATGAATCGCTGGTGCTGAATGCGGAAACCGAAATCCACGAGGTCGAACTGCGGGGTTACAAGCAGGCGTGCGAGCAGCTCGCCGCGGCCGCGGCCCTGCTGCTGGATACCAGCCGGGCCATCGCCACGCTGGATTGCGCGCTCGCGCTGGCCGGAACCGCGGCACTAAATAATTACATCCGACCCCAGCTGAAGCAGGAAAAGGGCATCAGCATAGTGGCCGGCCGGCACCCCGTGGTGGCGCGCGCGCACGCGCTGG
>ERZ1645192.3923-NODE-3923-length-11942-cov-6.565408_pt1 | contig 11942 bp, 9 predicted proteins | sample MGYA00575354_ERZ1645192 | MGnify/ENA primary metagenome ERZ1645192 (study PRJEB40844, sample SAMN11349763) | freshwater sediment metagenome | isolation source: river sediment | host: Sediment | place: India: Faizupur Khadar , New Delhi | collected 2017-02-21 ... | reverse complement strand
GACCTTCGGGTTATGAGCCCGACGAGCTTCCTGGCTGCTCCACCCCGCGATATTCGGGATTTGCTCTTCAGCGATTTTGGATCCGCGTCAGACACCCGATCAATGACGATTGCATTTCGGACTTGCCGGGATATTTTTTGGTGGGAGCGGCGGGACTCGAACCCGCACGGACTTGCGCCCGAGAGATTTTAAGTCTCTAGTGTCTACCGTTCCACCACGCTCCCGCAACCGAAAGCAAGGGATAGTCTACACTGCCTTCGTTTGCCTGTCAACCGCTCGGGAGTATTTCCGCTGGACCTTAACGTCCGCAAAGGCTCTCGCGAAAAGCGTTCTTCCGTAAAAAACGTCGTAAATATCAAGAAGCCACATTCACTCGCCGAACTCGCCGAACCGTATTTTTTCACATCCTGGAAATCATACGGGTACCGTCTGTTCTCTCTGTCATGCGTTCTTTTCTTCCGCGTCGGCCAAAGGCGCAGGCGCCCGGTATTTTCGGAAAACATGCGGTTCGATTCCGTGACGCGTCGAGGGGCGCAACGGAGAGACATCCCGTCTCCCGAAATCGTCGACGGCGCGACGGATAAAAACCGATTCCTGCCCGGCAATATCGATAATCCGGATTCCGGACACGGGCTTCCGGGAAGCGTCCCGCATGAGAAGCACTCTCGGACACAACAGATTGCGCTCCGTCGATTCGAGAACGACGCCAAGAGAGCCGTCGGAAAGCTCGATGGCGGTTCCCGCAGGGTATAAGCCAAGACCTGAAAGAAGCGTCCGGACAATAAAGGTATCGAAATGTGATTGCGCCTTCCCGATGATATTCGAGATCGCTTCGTCGCTTCTCTTCGTGTCCCCTTCCTGGACGACGTTAATGAGATTGTCGAAGAGGTTGGCGATGGCGACGATGCGCGCCGGGATAGGAATATCCTCCCCTTTCGCGCCGTCCGGATACCCTTTCCCTTCCCATTTCTCGTGATGTGACCGAACGGCCGACAGTATCCTTTCGTCCCGGACAAGGACGTCTTTCAGGACCGCTTCGCCCAGAAGGGTATGACATTGCAGCGTTCGCGTCTCCCCCTCGCTCAGCGTCCTGCTTTTATCCAAAAGGCCGTTTGGAAGGAAGGCCTTGCCTATATCGTGCAACAGCGCTCCCATTGTGACGGCTGCCGTGTACTTCGGCCAGAGCGGAAACATCCTCGCTGCGATGAACCCGGCAACAAGCGCGACATTCAGAGAGTGTCTCGAAATCGCCTCTTCCAGGCCCTGTATTCGCGTTATCGAGAACGTAATCTGCGGGGTTTTTCGGATCTCATCCTGCAAATACGAACCGATGGAGAGAAGGGAGAGAACCCCTTGCTCCCTTTTGCCCTTATCGTGAATATTGCCGAACACTCCCGCGATTTGACGGAGAATGACCTGAGAAAGCAATGTGTTGACCTGGGCAAGCGGATGATTGGCCGTTTTGAGCAGTGATCTGAATTCCTCGATCGTTACGAGGGGGCTTTCCTTAATGACAAGGCGCTTGATGCCATGGCGTTTCAAAAAATCTATGATATCCGGCTGCGATTGCCTGAGAGACGACAGCTCGTATCCTTTCGGAACGAGAAGAACGGAAGAACGGGACAATACGTCAGCAGCAATGACCCCTTGTTCCGAGGCTATCTGATCAACATGGATTCTCCTCGTTCTCGACATGAATACACCTCTTCCCTTTCTATTTCTTTACAATGAACATCCTAACGAAAACGAGCCGGATGTGCAAGCGGATTCATATCGTGTTTATTGCGAGGTTCATCGCGGGCGTCGGCTGCACATATTGCGCCGTCATTGACACGTACAGAGGCCCATGCTATTCTGCACATGTTCGATATTGTACACGTTAAAATACTAAAGCATGGGGTTGTTTCTTTATGATTCGACTGGACAGAAACGAGCTTCCATTCCTTATGCCTTCATGGCTTCGCGAACGAGTCGCCTCCGCAATCGCTCACCTTGATATCAACCGCTATCCCGACCCGGGGTACCTGGAACTCAAAGAACTCTTGGCGTCCCGTTTTTCGCTGAAACCGGAGAATATCATCCTTGGGAACGGCGGAGACGAAATTCTCTGGCTTTGTTTCACCGCTTTCACAGGGAAGAACAGACCCGTCTTTTTCTTCGATCCTTCTTTTTCCGAGTATGAACGATTGTCGCATGTTTTCGGCGTTCCCGTCGTATCGTCAAGCATATCGGTGACGCATGAGGCGTCGTTCGATTCTTCCGGATGCGGCGCGCTTCTGCGGAAGCACGTCCCTTCCCTGGTGCTGATGGATACTCCCAATAATCCCACGGGGAAAGCAATCCCGGCTTCTATCCTTGAAGATGCGTCCGCCTGGACACAGGCTGTCGACTCGGTCCTCGTCATCGACGAAGCGTACGGAGAATTTTCCTCCGACCGTTATTCCGACACCCTGTTACAAAAGGGCATTCCGCCGCACACCGTCATTTTAAAAACCCTGTCGAAAGCCTGGGGATTCGCGGGAGGTCGTCTCGGTTATGCCTTGTGTTCGCCCGATGTCGCTTCTGCACTGGAGAAAATACGAAGTCCGTTCAATGTGAACGTGTTTTCCGCCGCGGCGGCGTCCGAGCTGTTGCGTTGCCCGGAAATCATGCAGCAGAACGTGATCGAGGTTCTTTCAATACGCGACTCGTTCGTTCGCCGCATGAACGCTCTGCCCGGGTGGGTTGCACTGGAAAGCGACGCCAATTTTGTCCTTTTGGGGAAACAACCGATCATTCCCGATCTGAAGGACATTGCGTCCAGGTCCGGGTTTTTCCTCAAAAGCGTCACTCTGGCGCAACAGGACCGTACGTGGGTTCGCATTTCAATCGGAGCGCGCGAGGAAATGGAATCGCTGGTCTCGTTTCTGGCGACGCTATAGAGAAAACCTTTCGACTATGGAGGTGGAAAGTTTGGCTGATTCATGGAAAGACGAATGGACGGATCAGTTGTGTCGTGCGTTTCTTTCTCTGAAGACCGTGGACGAAATGTACTGCTTCCTGGAAGATGTTGCAACCATCGGCGAAATCTGCGCGCTTGCCCAAAGGCTCGAGGTCGCCCGTTTGCTGAACGAAGGATGCACGTATCCGGAGATCGCCAGGCAGACGACGGAGGGGAAAAAGAAAGTCAGCACGGCGACGATCAGCCGCGTCAAAAAGTTCCTGGAATACGGAGCCGACGGATATAAGATTGTGCTCGAGCGATTGAAGAAAACTGAAGAATAGGAAATGGGCCGGTTCTCCTTCTCCGGCCCATACGCGTATTCAGATGAATTGCCCTGCAGCAGGGCAGATATTCCGAATCGGACAGGATGCGCATTTCGGACTTCTCGCCGAACAGAGCCCTCTTCCGTGGTGAATGATATTGACGTGCGCTCCGAGAAAACGCTGCTTCGGCACGATTGCTTCATAAAACGCACTCATGTCTTCGGGACGCGTCTTCTCCGACGCCCATTTCATGCGTCGCGTAAAGCGAGCAATATGCGTATCAACAGGAAACGCAGGAATTTCCAGATCGAAAAGCAGGACGCATGCGATCGTTTTGGGCCCCACTCCGGCGAATGACCGGAGAAACTCCACGACACGCGCCGGTTCCCACGTGCGAAGGGCGCGCAGGGAAATCTCCCCGAACGATTCACGAACCTTCTCCAGGATATTCGCGATTCTCCCGGATTTAATCAACGACAACCCTGCAGGTTTGATTGCTTCGGCAAGCCCGGCCGGATCGTTCAATGCTTCTTCCCATTCCGGGAAAGCATCCCGCAGACGGGCATACGCCCTGTCCCGGTTTTTGTCGTTCGTATTCTGCGAAAGGACCGTCAGGATGAGTCCTTCAAGAGGGTCATCATGCCCGAGGCGGGGCGGATTCCGTTCATTGCGCCACAGGTCCTCAAGCAGATCGAGAACCTGTACGACGTGATTCCGCACACGTTTCGGGGGGATTTCTGATTCCGCCTGTTTCATTGACCGTCGCCGCCGTTTTCCTCTTTTTCCGGATCATCGCCCGTAACGCCGAAGAGCTTTTTGATTTTCGCCGCATCTTCCATAAATTTCCACAGTCTCGCTTGGGCGAGTCCATGAATAGTGTCCCCGGCGAATTTTCCGTTCTCGTCGCGTTCTCCGGCGGGTTTCCCGGTCAGTATCTCAATTCCTTCGTCGATCGTCTTCACCGTCCAGATATGGAATTTCCCTTCCCGGACAGCCTGAAGGACGACATGATCCAACATGAGGTGCTGCACGTTCTGGGCAGGAATCATGACGCCCTGTTTCCCCGTCAGCCCGCGGACGGAACAGTATTCGAAGAAGCCCTCAATTTTCTCGTTGACGCCGCCGATCGGCTGTATGTTCCCGAACTGGTCCACGGAGCCGGTGACGGCTATTTCCTGCCGGAGAGGAACCCCGGACAGGGCTGACAGGAGACAGTACAGCTCCGTCGACGATGCGCTGTCCCCATCGATAGCCCCGTAGGTCTGTTCGAACGTGATGCGCGCCGAAAGGGAAAGCGGCATTTCCCGCGCATACGTCCGACCAAGGTAGCTTGTCAGGATGAGAAGTCCCTTGTTATGGATCGGCCCCGTCATCTTGACTTCGCGTTCAATGTTGACGACGCCTTCCTGTCCCATGAAGATATTCGCCGTTATCCTCGACGGATGCCCGAAGGCGTAATCCATCATGTCGACGACCGCAAGACCGTTTATCTGGCCGACCGCGTCGCCTTCCGTGTCGATCCGGATCACGCCGTCTTCAAAGGCCCGCGTCACACGTTCCTGAATGAGATTCGACCGGAATCGTTTCTCACGGATCGCCTTGATGACGTCTTCGCGCGCAACGGCGTCGCTTTCGCGGGTTTTCGCCCAGGCCGCGGATTCGACGATAATCTCGGTGATCTTGTTGAATTCGGTGGTAATCCGATTCTGGTTTTCGGCGAGCCGGCTCGACCATTCGATCACTTCCGCAATCGCATCCGCATCGAAGGGAAGGCTCCCGTTTTCCCGCACGAAGTTGCCGACAAACTGCGCCATCTGTTTTTCCGTTTCTTCATTCCGCGTCATATCGATATCGAAGTCGGCCTTGATCTTGAACATTTTCTGGAATTCAGGGTCGTAATACTGCAAAAGGGAGTACAGATAGGGCGTTCCGACGATGACGACCTTCATGTCGATGGGGATCGGCTGCGGGCGCAGCGACGAGACGGGAACCGCGCCATACTGTTCCCCGAGATTCTCGATGCTCGCTTCTCCCGTGCGCAGGACACGTTTGAGCGATTCCCAGGACATGAAGTTCATAAGCACCTTTTCGGCGTCGAGGACGAGAAAGCCGCCATTCGCCTTATGAAACGCTCCCGCGACGATTTTCCCGAAGTCCGTGTACAGGTAGCCCTGTCGGCTTTCGTACTCGACCTTTCCCGAAAGGTTGTAATAGGTGGGGTTCGTTTCCCATACGACCGGGGCGCCGTTCGAAGCATCGTTCGCCACGAACACGTTCACGTAATACCGGCCGAAATCGATATCCGCGTTTTCGTCCTTGACCGCGGCCACGAAGAGATTGAAGTTCTCGATGATGTTCTCGGCGAGCGCATCCATCCAGGTGCTCAGCACGTCGCTCCCGCCGTATTTCGCCTTCAGATCCTGGAGGTAGGGCGTTATCGCGTTTCTGCAGATTTCCGCCTCGAGTTTGGTTATCTGGTCCTTGAGAACCTTCTCGAGATCCCGAATTTTCCGCAAGACTTCCAGCGTTCTCTGGGAAACCTCTTCGGAGTTCTTCTGCAGTTCTTTCTGCTTTTCTTCGGAAAGCGCCTCGAATTCTTCCTGCTGTATTTCCCTCGAAGAAGTCTCGCCGCTTTCGGACGTCTCCTGAGTCAGCGGGATATTGACGAATCCCTGCGGCGTCCTTTTCAGGGAAAACCCCTTTTCGACGGCCCACGCCTTGAGTTCTTCCATGAGTCCGTTGACTTCTTCCTGAAAGCTCTTGACGAGTTGCGCCTTCGAATCCTCGTACTGGCTCTTTTCAAAGGCCTTGCTGATCGCCGTCTTCATTTCGTCGATGAGTTCTTTGAAGGCGTCCCCCATCTCTTTGCCTTTTCCGGCAGGAAGCTCGATCGCAAGAGGACGTCCCGGATCCTCGAAATTGAAAACGTAGACCCAATCCGAAGGGGCGGGGCGTCTTTTCGCAACATCGCGCAGCCGGTCGAGCGTGTATGTGGTCCGCCCGCTTCCGGGATGTCCCAGGACAAATATGTTATACCCCTTGAAATCGACATTCAGTCCGAACGATATCGCCTGAACGGCCCGCTTCTGACCGATGAACTGCTTGGGGCACTCTATTTCGCCGGTAGTGGAGAACCCGAGGGCACGCACATCGGTTGTCTTTCTGAGTTGGTCTATGGAAAGTTCGTTCTTGTCAGCGACAGTCATGCTGCTTCCCCCTTCGCCTCTGCGTGTTTTCCGTTTTGGGTGTTCATCGGTTCATTCTACACCACACGCTCACACGGGGCATCTTGAGAAGACGAAAGCGAGCGGCTAGAATGCACCATGACAGACAGGGGGCATTATCCCATGAGCCTTTCGTATAAAAAAGTGTTGGTCTCCGGAATCGTGCAGGGGGTGGGATTCCGGCCGTTCTGCGCCCGAACCGCATTGGAAATGGGAGTAGCGGGCGCCGTCCGGAACACGTCCGAAGGAGTCGTACTCGAGCTTGAAGGAGAGGCCGCACTTCTGGATGCGTATTTGAACCGGCTGGAGACGGAGCAGCCGGATGCGGCGCATATCACTTCCATAGAAATCATCGAGAACGATGAATCTCGATTCGTACCGGCTTTCGGGACCTTTTCGATCGAACGAAGCATCCGGCGCGAGGAACAGAAAGTTCTCATCCCGCCCGACATCGCGACGTGCGACGATTGTCTGGCGGAACTCGAGGATCCTGAGAACCGCCGGTATCACTATCCCTTCATAAATTGCACAAATTGCGGTCCCCGTTACACAATAATCAAGGACCTTCCGTACGATCGTCCGCTTACGACGATGAGCAGTTTTCCCTTGTGCGAGAGATGCCGGGAGGAATACGAAGCCCCGGCTGACAGGCGCTTTCACGCCCAACCGAACGCCTGCTCCGATTGCGGGCCGCGTCTGGAACTGACCGACAGCCGGGGCGGAATGCTCGCGACCGGCGACGACGCGATTGCGGTGCTGGTGAACGATCTGCTTCAAGGAAAAATCGCCGCGATCAAGGGACTCGGCGGTTTCCACCTCGCCTGCGATGCACGGTCCGATACGGCGGTGGAAATGCTTCGCAAAAGAAAACACCGTCCGCACAAACCGCTTGCGATCATGGTTCGCGATGTGGAAGCTGCCGACTCCATTGTCGTTCTGTCCCCGACTGCGCAGCGTCTCCTGGGTAGCACGCGGCGGCCTATCGTCCTGTGCCCCATCCGAAAGGGGAACGGACTTTCGCCTCGTCTCGCACCGGGACAGACGACCCTCGGAATCATGCTTCCGTACACGCCGTTGCACCACCTCCTCATGAAACATTTTCGCGCGCTCGTGATGACCAGCGCAAACCGGAGCGACGCGCCGATCGTCTGCGAGAACGACGCCGCATTGCGAGAACTTTCGTCAATCGCGGACATCTTCTTGATGCATAATCGGGACATTCACATGCCGATCGACGATTCGGTCGTCATGCCGTACGGAAAAAGCGCCATTCTCATCCGAAGGGCGCGCGGCTTCGTCCCTTCTCCCGTCTCCCTCCCCTTCCGCGCTCCCGTCATCGCCGGAGCCGGCGGCGAAATGAAGGCGACCTTCGCCATCAGCCAGGGAAATCTCGTTTTCCCCGGCCAGTTCCTGGGTGACCTGAAACAGCTTGAGACGGTCGTTTTCTACAAGCGGGCGATGACGCATCTTCTCCGTTTGTACAACCTGCACCCGAAGTATCTGGCGTATGACATGCACCCGCAGTACCTCTCAACACATGCGGCGAAAGAGTCTCTCGGAGATGCGGCGGAGGAAACGCTTGCGGTTCAGCATCATTTCGCGCACATGGCAGCCTGCATGATAGATAACGGACATCATGGCGACACCATCGGCGTCATTTTCGACGGAACCGGTTATGGAGAGGACGGCGCTCTCTGGGGCGGGGAATTCCTTGCAGGCAACCTCGAGGGATATCGGCGCATCGCGTCTTTGTATCAGACGTCCTTGCCGGGTGGCGAAAAAGCGATTCTGGAACCGTGGCGATTTGCGTTGTCCCTTCTGAAGGAGTCTTTTGACGCCGAAACAGCGATAGCTCTCGGGGCGACACTCTGGCCGGAGTATTCCATAAAAGCCCGCGCCATCGTGAACACCATGCATTCGGCGCAAAAAACGACATCCTGCGGACGTCTCTTCGACGGCGTCTCGGCGATTTTAGGGATACGTTCCGTCATCTCGTACGACGGACAGGCCGCCATGGAGCTGGAAGCCGTCGCAAGGGGACGACTCGCGGCTCCGTTCGCTCTCTCCTGTCAGGAAGGGTTCTGGATCCTCGACTGGCGCCCGGCGATTCGCTGGATTGCAGACAGGATACGCAGCGTCGAAACGTCGGTTCTGTCGGAGGCGTTCCACAGGGGGTTGTCCCGTTCCGTCGCGGAGCTGTGCGAGATTCTTTCACGCCGGACTGGCATTCGTCATATCGCGCTTTCGGGAGGCGTCTGGCAGAACAAGCGTCTTCTGTCGCTCACTGAACGATTGCTCCGGCGACGGGGATTGATTCCGCTCATCCATCATTCGCTCTCGCCCAACGACGAATGCGTCTCGGTCGGACAGGTTGCCATCGGCGCCGCGAAATGGAGGAAATAAACAACGCGGACGAAACGTTCCGTCCGCGTTGTTTATCGGCTCACTTCTTCCCGACGGTTCCGCCTTCGTAGTCGACGCCGCTGATCGACGCCAGCTTTTTCGACTTGTGGATGGCCTCGATAAAGCGGATGGTGCCGCTGCGCGAACGCATGACCAGGGAGGACGTCCGAATCTCGTGTCCCTCGTAACGGACGCCGCGCAGGAATTCACCGTCAGTCACCCCGGTTGCGGCGAAGAAGACATTGTCGCCCTTGACCAGATCGTCAAGCGTCAGAACCTTTTCCAAATCGAGTCCCTGAGCGCGGCTTTCCGCAGCTTCCTCTTCGTTTCTCGGCCAGAGTTTGCACTGCATGTTCCCGCCGAGGCACTTGATCGCGCAGGCGGTAATCACGGCCTCGGGGGATCCGCCGATTCCCATGAGGAGGTCAAAAGCGCCTTCGTGCTTGCAGGTCGAAAGCGCCCCGGCGACATCGCCATCCGGAATAAGGCGAATCCTCGCGCCCGTGGCCCGGATATCCCGGACAAGAGACTCATGCCTCGGACGATCGAGAAGTACAACCGTTATATCCTGAACGGATTTTTGCTTGCACCTCGCCACATTCCGGATGTTGTCCGCTACGGGCGCATTGATGTCGATCGCCTGCGCCGCTTCGGTTCCCGTTACGAGTTTGTTCATGTAGAAAATATTCTTCGGGTTGAACATCGTGCCCCGCGCCGAAACGGCGACCACGCTTATCGCGCCCGAGAGTCCCAAAGACGTCAGACGGGTGCCATCCACAGGGTCTACCGCGATATCCACGTCAGGAACGTCCGCACAACCCAGTTGCTCCCCGTTGAAGAGCATGGGGGCTTCGTCTTTTTCTCCTTCGCCGATTACGACCCGTCCGCTCATCGAGACGGTATTGAGCATATAGCGCATTGCATTGACCGCAGCACCGTCCACCGCGTTCTTGTCTCCGCGTCCCATCCAGCGTCCCGCCGCCATAGCGGCCGCTTCAGTGGTTCGAACCAGTTCCAGCGCCAGGTTTCGATCAGGAGCCACCATCACCTATTCCTCCGTTCTTGTGTCGATACGTGATTTCGAATTGCTCAGGAAGTGAAACGTTCGAATATCTCGTTTACATGCGCATAGTACATCTCAAGATCAAAGAGTTTGTGAAGCTCTTCTCTGCTGATCCTCTCCGAAACACGGGGATCTTTCGAAAGCAGCTCTTCGAGCGACCCGACTCCATCCCAACACTGCATCGCGTTATCCTGAACGATCGAATACGCTTCTTCCCGCGCCACTCCATGCCTCTCGACAAGGCCCAACAGGACTCTCTGGCTGAAAACGAGCCCGCGCGTCTTGTCGAGGTTCGTCTTCATGGCATCCGGAGAAACCGCAAGCCCGGAGACAATGCGATGCATCGTTTCGAGCATATACGCAGCGATATGAAACGCATCCGGCCAGATCACGCGCTCGACCGACGAATGGCTGATATCGCGTTCGTGCCAGAGCGCGATGTTTTCCAGAGCCGTCGAGGCATATCCGCGAAGCAGCCGGGACATCCCGGAGACACGCTCGCACAGAATCGGGTTTCTCTTATGAGGCATGGCGGAAGACCCCTTCTGGCTCTTTCCGAAGGGCTCCGCCGCTTCCAGTACCTCCGTACGCTGAAGGTGGCGGATTTCCACGGCCATTCGTTCGAGCGCTCCGCCAAGCAGGGCGATCGCCGTAAGCACTCCGGCATGGCGATCCCGCTGAAGAATCTGATTCGATATTTTCGCCGGAACCAATCGCAGAATTTCGCAAACGCGGGTTTCGATGGACGGAGGACAATGCGCGTACGTTCCGACGGCTCCGGAGATCTTTCCGCAGGAAATCTGCCGCCTGGCGAAAAGGATGCGTTCTCTGTCCCGTTCCAGTTCCGCGTACCAGTTCAAAAGTTTCAGACCGAACGTAGTCGGTTCCGCGTGAACACCATGCGTTCTGCCGACGCACGGCGTGAACTTATACGCCTGCGCCTTTTCCAGAACGATGCGCATCAGTTCCTGAAGCTCTTCGTCGATAACATCCAACGCCTCAATGAGGATCAGAGAGGAGGCGGTATCGATGACATCGCTGCTCGTCAGACCGAGGTGAACAAGTCTGCCGGCATCGCCAATCTTTTCGGCGACGGAGGAGACGAAGGCAATAACGTCGTGGTGAACGTTTCTCTCGATCTCTTCAATGCGGGAGATATCGAATCCGGCGTTCTTTTCGATCGATTCGAGATCTTCTCCCGATATGACGCCCATTTCGGACCAGGCCCGGCAGACGGCCAGTTCGACCGCCAGCCACGTTTCATATTTGTGCTGCTCGCTCCACACGAACTGCATTTTCTTCGATTGATACCGTTCAATCATCGTTCGGACCTCCAGTTCCGGGAATCACGGAGCCATTGTTTCCGTGCCTTTTCAAGAAACGTATCGTACATCCCGCTTGCGAAATCGGGAAACGTATAATCGAACGAAACCCATTTTTTGAAACGATACCGGAGGGTAACCTCCGCAAAGATTCCGTCCCTGAGATAAATCCGGTGCGCGTGATCCTTCGTTGATGCGAGAACAAGCCTGGAACCGTTGACATACCCCGGATCGAGATTAACGCATCGGGGCGTCCGGCTCTTGCGCTCGATGGCGCATGTCGTCATTTTCAGATCGGGCAGATCTCCGGCGGAATAGAAGCCTTCAAAACAGACAAAGGTCCGGAAGAGGGTCGGGGAGATTTCGTCGTAATAGTGGGTCAGGGAAAAAGGGGACGTCTCGCTGAAGAAAGACACGCGTCCGATCGCGGCTTCGAGTTCTTCCTTCGACCAGAGAAACCATTCTTCGTTCGGATGCAGCACGCCGCATACGAGCGTCACCGGCGCAATAATCATTTTCGTTTGCGTTTCTCCCCGATTTTCAGGTACCCCACAACTTTGTCCTCCCATACGCACGGAATGTCTCCCGCGGAAACGTCTCCGTTTTCCAGGACCCGCTCGACCGTGCTCCCGTTTTCCGTCATTCGAAGGGAAAGCGCTTTTCCGACGGAGGCCCACCAGAGAA
>ERZ1645192.3922-NODE-3922-length-11942-cov-9.776058_pt1 | contig 11942 bp, 14 predicted proteins | sample MGYA00575354_ERZ1645192 | MGnify/ENA primary metagenome ERZ1645192 (study PRJEB40844, sample SAMN11349763) | freshwater sediment metagenome | isolation source: river sediment | host: Sediment | place: India: Faizupur Khadar , New Delhi | collected 2017-02-21 ... | reverse complement strand
GATGGATCCTGCGGGAACTGCCTGAATAGTTGAAGATCGGTCCGGATGCATCAATGGTGCATTCCCGGATGACCTTATTTTTGATGTTTGAAGATCTCGTCCGGGTATCACCCGTTCGTGGTCGTGTGGTGTTCCTTCCCTCTTCGCCTGACATACATCCATTCTCACCAGCATGTCAGGGGTCCCGGGAAAATAATGATGCAGTTTGGGATAGTATCAATTGCTGGCCTCATCAGGGATCATTCCAGCCTTCCTCACAGGTCAGGGGCCGTATTGGAACCGGGTAAGGGTGTTCTTGTGATGAAAACAATAACATGATCCTTTGAAGGCCACCAGCATTAAAGATGAAAATTCCGGAGGCATTTCATATAAACCTCCTATGAGCCCCGATTTCGGGATACGGGCATAAATTATGAAAATTACGAGGTGCGTTTCCCATGAAAATTGGGCCAGGGGGATCAATCAGACAGGTCCAATCGGACAAGGTCCTGATTATGATCCCTGATGACCACTTCTGAAGCCTTTGATAGCAATTCAATAATTCTCTCTATCCCGAATGACTGAATCTTCTTCGGTAGTTTACGGAGTGTGACATGTTTAGAACGGGGGGAATCATCAACGAACATTTCATCGTGAACAAGAAGGTGCCAGGCAATCCGGAGCATTTTACGGGCTACAGCGACAATCGATTTCTTGTATCCCTTTTTCGGCAACAGTCTCTCGAAGAACGATCGAATCTTGCCCGGCGAGCGGATTGCGATATGCGCGATTTCTACAAGGATCCACCGGATGTGTCGAGATCCCTGTTTCGTGATTGCACCGGTTCGTGTAACATTAGCTGACTGGTACACTGCAGGGGTCAGACCTGCCCATTTCGCAAGTTTATCGGCATTCTCGAAATCACGAACATTACCGATTTCGGCGATAAGTGTTGAAGCTCCGATAAACCCGACACCAGGGATCGAAGTCAGTATCTGAAATTCCCGGGATTTATCGGTCAATGATTCCCGGATATTCTCTTCAATCAACTGGACTTCATGAGTCAAATCGTCCACGAGCTTCAGATAAGACTGGAGAAGGAAGAGCGTGTTCTGAGGAATTGTTGCAGGTAATGCAGCAGAAATCGCGGATGCTTTTCTCTTCTCCTTCTTGGGCAGCGATGCGATGATCTTCTCCAAAGATTCACCGTGTAAAATTCCTGTCAGAACAATTATTCCGGCTTTCCCAAACAGATCGCTGAATACCGATGATAGCCGGATACTCGCCGCATCGAGGAGGTGGTGGATCTTGTTCTTCAATTCGGTCCGGTTCTGGATGAGCAATTCCCTGCTCCGGGTCAGGGACCGGAGATCATACGAGTCCCCCGAAAAGATTCGGGATGGTTCGATGAGCCCGTTCAGCTCCAACTGAGCGATCCACCGGGAATCGGTGATGTCTGTCTTTCTTCCCGGAATATGTTTGATGTGATGGGCATTTGCCACGGTAACCGGTACACGGTTTTCTAATACGAGATAAAGGGGTCTCCAATAATCGGCGGTTGACTCGAATGCAACCGATTCACAGTGCTCCTCCAGAATCCATTTCTGTAATTCAAGGAGTGATTCAGTACTTTGTGGGAACCTTCTCGACTCGCTCTTGCCATCCCGATCAAGAATCGTCGCTACCAGAAATGACTTATGAACATCTATCCCACAGACTTTTTTCATCTCTTTTGTCATATTATTCCTGTGGGCAGCTGATTCCTGCACTCGGTAATTTCCCATCCGCGTTCTGACGACGCATCCGGGTGTTCAGGAAGGACTACTTTCATTGACAGGATTGATATCCTAAAAATTCCTTCAGTCTTGCTGCCCACAAAAAAGACTTAATTCTTGGCAATTTTCATGGTTTGGGTGTGATTTGTTATTTCATGTGCGTTTCATTGGAAAAAGCAGGGTGAATGGTTCAGTAGCTCGCCAGGTTCGATTGAAAAGCATTCAGATGGTTCATGGATCCCTGCAGAAGGTTGTTGTACACGGTCCTGATATCATTCTTCTCTGTTGTGACAAGAGCCTTGTTGAGGTCGGCAATATCGGTCTCCTCGACGAGTACTCCTGCCTTGAGTGCCTCGACCGGAGAGGCACTTCCCCGGGCGATCAGGTCATCGTGGAGGTTCTGAAGAACGGGGTCCGTGAACTCGCCCTGTGCCTTGCCTGCCGCTGGATCCGGTATACCATACCGGTCGAGGATGGTTTTCACGGAGTCCATATGCACCTGCTCGCTCTGAGCGATATTCGTGAATATAGGAAGGTTCCACCTGGCCCCAAGCGAGAGATAGACATCCCGGGCGAGTTTCTCCTCTTCCCGCATATAGGTCATCCAGTACTTCTCATCGTCGGTCAATGGGGTAGCCTGCCCTCCTCCGGCCAGCACCGTCGAAGAACCCCAAAACAACCAGCCAAACAATCCCCGGTCGCTCTGTTCCTGCTGCCCCAGGGTGAGGAGCCGGTTCTGTTCCTGCGAGAGGGTCTGCACCTGTTCTTCAAGCTTCACCCGGACCTGCGGATCGCAGTCTGAGCAGGTGGCAAGCAGCTGCTCCATCTCCTGGATTCGCTGCTGGTTCTGGTCGGCAGACTGGATCAGCAGCCCGGCCGCGTCCCTGTCCCCGCCAATGAGCTTCCGCATGAACGAACTCCGGGTGCTCATCTGCTGCTCTGCCTGGTAGGCAGCGGCAAGCGACTGGTTTATCTCTCCGGCCAGACGGGAAAGTTCAGGCCCGGCACCCCCGGTCACACTGCCGGCAATGGCGAATGTGGAGAGGGCAAGATCTACGTGCGCCTGGTCCCGGTCCTGGTCACGGGAGAGGTTCTGCTCCAGCTGGCTGACCTGCTGGAAGAACGTATCCCGGTCTTTCTGGCGGATGGTATCCGGACTGGTGGTTCCTTCGGTATCGACCCCGGTCCTGCTCTGCGTCTGGTCCTGGTCCTGCCGGGTGATCTGGATCCCGGGCTGGTCAGCCGTCTCCTGCTGGTTCCGCACCTGTTCTTCCTGGATTGTTTGTGCCTGGGGACCAGCCTGGCCGGTAGAGGACGTTGCACCGGTACCGGCATCCCCTGCTGCACCGCTGCCTGTATTATCGTTTCCACCTGATCCACCTGAACCTGCTCCCTCTGAACCTGCTGACCCTCCCGAACCAGCTCCGTCTGCTCCAACCGATCCTCCGTTCCCCCCGGCAGCCATGACCGGGATGCTCAGTACGGCAAGAATGAGGAGGATCACAACAACTGCGGATACCTTTTGAATCATATTCCATCACGTGCTCATTGCTAGCAACTCCCTTATGAGGATGGGAAGAGAAAAATATGATCCCTCTTTTCAAAAAATGGGTGATACCGCCTCTCTTACCGACAACGATATAACCGGACGCCAGACCATGGCTCCCCAGTATGGTACTCAGGAATCTGCTCTCCTGGAAAATCCTTGATATCCCCGATGCAGAGCTTCGGAAGGTTGTTTGGCACCGTCAGGTACCTCATCCTTCCGATGAACCAGGATGCCTGCGATGGCAATGATGAAGGATTTTTCCAGAGCTACTACCCTAGCAAACATGCCGGGGCATGAGATCCTCCCCGTCTGCGATGATATCCCCGGGGTTCCCGGAAATTTCGATATCCTGGCCCTCCTGCGAAAAAAGATCCTGCCGGATTCCTCCCGCCGTGGCTATCTCGATCATCCTTGGAAGATCGATGCCGGCCAGATGGCGGAGAAGATGGGGATGCGCAAGACCACGCTGCTGGAACATATCCCCAAAGCGGAGAGGCGATTGATCGGCATATCCTTGCACAGGTCGCATGAGTGGTCTGTTTCCATAATCCCGTCATCTCTGGGAGACAAGGGGATCATAGGAATATTTATCTGATTATTCTGAAAAATAATAATATATTGAAGATCAAGGATGATCAGGAATGAACGTATGGTGAAAAAGAAGCTTCACGACACCCCGGCACCGTCAGCTGTATCCTCCCCTGATTGTGGACCTGGTACATGCTGTACCGTTGAAGCGGTCCTGAGTGTTGACGAGCGGGGGCAGATGGTGCTCCCAAAGGAAGTGCGGCAGAAAGCCGGGATTGCCACGGGTGACAAACTGGTACTGATCAGCTGGGAACGAAACGGCGAGGTCTGCTGCCTCGCGTTGCTGAAAGCCGGGAATCTTTCGGGGATGGTCCAGGGAATCCTCAATCCACTCGTGCAGGATCTGAAGAATGAGTGAAAACAGAGTGACCCGGTCTTCTTCTGATACTGCCTCTTGCTCCTGTTGTTCGGGTGTTCAGCAGCAGGACGCACTCCCGTGCAGTGGTGAGACGTCCCCGAACCTAATCCCGGCTATTATGACCACGACAAGCACCCTCACCTTCGCTGCCCGGCTCGACCATCTCCTCGCCCGGTGGGGGGTGAACCGGATGGGTCATGTGGTGAAGCCGGGGCTCTACCAGCTCGGGAACCCGACACCAGACTCTCCGGTCTTCGTCTCAGCAAACTATACCCTCAGCTTCGACTCACTCCGTTCAGCCCTCTCCGGGATCGATGCCTACCTTCTTGTCCTGGATACCAGGGGGATCAATGTCTGGTGTGCGGCGGGGAAGGGGACGTTTGGCACCGATGAGCTCGTCAAAAGGATAGGAAATACCGGGCTCGTGTCCGTCGTCCGGCACCGGACCGTCATCGTGCCACAGATGGGAGCCCCGGGCATCTCCGCCCACCAGGTCAGAGAGCGGTCCGGGTTCCGGGTTGAGTATGGACCGGTCCGTGCCCGGGATCTCCCGGAGTACCTGCAAACCAGGAAGGCGACCCCTGCAATGCGCCGGGTGGAGTTCCCCTTCAGAGAGAGGATTGTTCTCTCTCCCGTAGAACTTGTGCATGCAGCGTTACCGACCATCGTTGCCGCGATTCTCCTGTATTTCATTGCTGGTCTGATCGCCTCCCTTGCTGCAGTCACCACAATTCTGGCGGGAACCGTCCTGTTCCCCGCCCTGCTCCCGTTCCTCCCGACAAAAGACTTCAGCACGAAGGGGCTGATCCTCGGGATACTGGTTGCTCTGCCCTTTGCAGCATATGCTTGGACCCACTTCTCCCTGCCCTCATGGGCTCGTCTGCTCGCCGGGATTATGCCACTGTTCCTCATCCCTCCGGTCGTATCGTACCTGGCCCTCAACTTTACCGGCTGCACTCCCTTTACTTCCCGGTCCGGGGTCAAAGCAGAGATATTCATCTATGTCAGGGTGATGGTTGCCATGGCCGCGTGTGGGATCGTCCTTGCCGTTCTTTTCGGAGCCCTCTGGTTCCTCGGGGTGGCCTGATGTTCGACTCGTATCGCGAGAATACCCTTGCGTATTACCCGGAGCGGTGTATCAACTGCCGGCGGTGCAGCCAGGTCTGCCCCCACGGGGTCTTTGCTGAAGGCGAAGAGACGGCAGTGCTGGTCCACAAGACACGGTGCATGGAATGCGGAGCCTGTGCCCTCAACTGCCCGGTCCAGGCGATTGAGGTGCAGAGCGGCGTCGGGTGTGCCTGGGCGATGATCAGTGCAGCTATCAGGGGAAGAGATATGGACAGTTGCACTTGTGGTGGAGATGCAGGGTCCTGTTGTGCTGAGAGTACTGAGGAGTCTTCGTGTTGTGCTGAGAATCATGAGGCGTCTACGTGTTGTTCGGGGAATACCGACCGGTCCTTCTCTTGTGCTGAGAATCATGAGGCGTCTTCCTGTTGTTCAGGGAATATCGGCAGGGCTTCCTGCTGTGATGATGGTGCAACGGGATCCTCGGGCTGTTCCGGAACGGGTGATACCGCATCATGCTGCGGAAAAAAGTGATACCCTCAGGGAGGTATCGATTCTCCACGACCGGGGAATCCTTGCATCATGCTTTTTTCGAAAGCCTATCCCTGGTGAAGAAAATGCCCACCATGTGGCTTTCTCGACCGGGATGAGAACAAAAGGGTGATTGGGATCGGTACCTTTCGGGGCCTGCATCTCTTTCAGAGGTTTTTTACCGGGTACGACCAAGTGATGTCCATGAAGGTTCTCGTCATCATGGGCAGTCCCCGGAAGGGGAATACGTATCGTGCCACCGAACGGATCCGCGAGATCATCCAGGAGAAGGTGCCGGTTGAATGGGAATATGTGATGCTCAAAGAGGCACATCTCGAGGACTGCCGCGGATGCTATCAGTGTTTTGAACGGGGTGAGGAGTATTGTATGCTCAAGGATGAAGCCTCCCTTATCGAGCAGAAGATGAAGGAGGCGGATGGGGTGATTTTTGCAACCCCGGTCTACGGATTCCAGGTCTCCTACCTGATGAAGCTGTTCATCGACCGGCACGGCTATATCTTTCACCGTCCCCGGTTCTTCCGGCAAAAAGCCTTGCTCCTCACGTCGGCCGGGGCGGTGGGAAGTAAGGATGTACTGAAGTATCTCAATCTCGTGGCCAGTATCTGGGGTTTTGATGTTGCGGCAAAGGTGGGGATACGATCCCATGCAACGTTCGGACCGCTCCCTCCGTATGTCATACAGGAGAACGAGAAGAAACTACAGAAGGCGGCTGATGACTTCCTTGCCGCTCTGATCAGGGGAACCCGTTCCCGGCCGAACCTGTTCGATGTACTCGCATTTCATATCGGGAGAGCCCCTTCAGATGAGCTGGGCGAACGGGCTCCTGCCGATCACCAGTACTGGACTGACCAGGGATGGCTTGAGAAGGGGAGGCGCTATTATGTCGATGTCCCGGTCAATCCCCTGTACCATGCCCTGGGAGTGCTTGCAGAGTGGTTCATGCGTCGTCAGATTCGCAGGGATCTCGAGGCGGTGAGCTGAGATCCGGATCCGGCCTGGCATTCTTTGGAGATGAAAGTTCTCGTCTCGATGTCTGTCCCTGAATTGTACTGGTTCCCTCCCGTTTCTACTGACGGGAAGGAGCATGTCGCTCGTTCTGAACAGGGAGGAGAGCCTTCTTCATCTGGCCCATAGCCTGCCAACCGGGCATCTCCCGTTTCACTTGTCTTTTCCCAGGGTCGTTTTTGCCACGGTGATGGTGGGGGTGAGAAAGAACACGATCGAGACGATAATGTACCCGAATACGGCAACGACCGGGAGTATGAATCCGAAGATCAGCGTCCCGATGATGATATAGACTCCTTTCTGCTGCCTCCGCTGCAGGGCATCCAGCTCAGGGCTTGCTGATTCGGTGATGAGCATGTCAGGAGTCTTGATCGCGGATTTCATGATCGCATTCATCGTCACCGACGCAGCAAGCAGGTCCAGGCCATAGAGAGTCACCGGAGCGCTCAGTGCCGATCTCGCCAGCGCGTTCACCGTATGCCACCAGGAGAGGAAATCAGAGCTTGCCAGATCCGGGATCATGGGTGGATGCGAAAGGTAGAATGCCATGAGTTTGGTTGTGAAGGGGATGAGCGAGACAAAGAAGAGCATCAGGAGCGTGAGCCGGTACGAATGCGGGGTCTCCTGTTTCATCAGGGCAGTAATGGATGAGTGGGTTATCCAGAGGCTGCCGACAAAGGAGAAACTGATGACATAGGCAAGAAATGCCGGCCATTGATCAAGAAGAGCCGGCATGACCCCTTCCACCACTTCAGGGATGGCGAGATCGAGCACAAGGAGTGTGATGACGATCGCAAATACCCCGTCGGCGAATGCGTCCAGCCGGCCTTTCGGCAGGATCTCCATCAATCCATCTTTCTTTCTATCGTTCTATTTATACCATTGCTCTTTCATCCGGGTGATGCACCGATGATCCTGATCCTGCTTTTCCCGTACCCCGTTTTCCGGTATTCAGCGATATCCTCCCGGCCTTCCACTGAAGCAACATCCTCTGCAGTAACCCCGTGAACATGGAGGGGCTGAATGGAGTGGAATGAGGAGAGCATCGGTCTGGTACCTCATCTACCGGATCGATCAGCTCACCCCATGGACCGGTGCGGACAACGTATACGATGAATCGGGGATCGAAAAAAGGGGAGCAGGGGATCCCAGGTCCCGGGGAGCGGCTCGCGACCGCTCCAAACGCTCTTCCCGATAGGTTAAAATAGAACATCCCCTCTTATGCAGGATCAGGTGATGGAATAATCCGTCACTCTTGCAAGGGGATATTGGATACCAGTGAGTTCCCCTTCACCCTTTTTTCCGATTGAAGGCCACTGGCATTGCCCACAATCTCAGGAGTACTATGATCTCAACAGGGGATCACCCAGATGGCACACATTGAGGAGAGTATCGAGTTCAACGCACCGGCTGAGAAGGTCTTTGCCCTTACGACCGATGCAACACAGTGGAGCAGATGGAATACGGCGATACCAGAAGCCGAGCAGACCTCGAAAGGATCGGTCGGTGTCGGGACGACGTTTCGGGGTGTCACCCGGCTGATGGGCCGATCCATGCCCTGGACCGCCACGGCGACCGAGTACGAGCGGGACCGAAAGTTTGGGAAGAAGATCGATTCGGGCTCGGTCTTCATAGAACAGCACAACAGCTACACTCCTCTCCCGGCTGGGACGAGGTTTACCATCGCCTATGACATGAAATGCAGCGGGTTCATGAGAATACTGTCGCCGTTCATCGTGAATGCGATGCGAAAGGAGCTGAAGAAGAGCCTGGTTAATGTGAAACAGATCGTTGAGAGTTGAGGAGGATCACCGTTCCTTGTTGTGTGAAAGGAGTGCCTGGATAGTTTGACTTCGTGTTCGAAATTGAGATGGTCGTAATTGCCGTTACCAGATGTTCCCTCATGAGGAATTGAGGCTCTCCCAGGGATTATACCCGACCGTATCGCTCATCCGCAATCCTTTTGGCATCCTGCAGGGCTTTCTTCTTGAAAAGAAAAGGAATATCATGATTCAGATACCCCGCCCCGATCTCGTTACCGCTCAGATGCTACCACGATCCGCCATTCGGTCCCGTGGAGCCCCACGGTCCCCCATACTGCATCCTTCACGACAGCAGGACCCCCTTTCGTAGGGGTGAAGGTGTACGTGCCGTTCCCGGCAGGCTCAGCCACGATCTTCTGCACGAACGCCACCAGGTCAGGATAATCGGCAAAAGCCGGGTCGGTGAGCATGTCCCGCCCGACAAGACCGGCGGGATCCCGATCGTAAATCAGGTAGCCGCTCGTATCGATTGCCCATGCGGTGTAGTTCGTGCCCGAGAGGGCCAGGTCGGCCTGGTCCGCGATCAATTCCTGGGGATTGAAGAGGACGGTCGCAAGGCCGAGGAACGTTCCGGTATTGTCCGTTACCGGTCGCCGGAGGGAGACGGCATCAAAGCCTTCAGCAGCAGGAAAAACGGGCGACATCAGGGGGCGGCGTTCATCCAGGGCCTGGCGGTTGTGGCTTTCGTTGCTGACATCGGTCCCGACCGCAGCTATGTACTGCTCGGGCATGACAGCCGCGATCCGCCCTTCAGCAGAGATGGAGACGGCATCAATCGCATAGGGGGTCGTCTCTGCGACCCGGGCCAGGATGGCATTTGCCCCCGGTCCGGTAATCCCGGTCCGGTTCATGTCCTCTGCTGCCGTTGCAAGAATGGCGTCCATCTCCTGCAGCGTCGCATTGACCCGGGTGGTCAAATGGCTCAGCGCAACGGAAGTGTTGAAAGCAGGCACGGAGCTTCCGGCTGTCGTTGTGGTCGAAGTGTCAGGAGCTGATATACAGCCTGCTGCAAGGACGATGATGATGAGGAGGAGGGAGACATAGTTCAGCGTATTCATACACCACATTCTGAAAGGCGGATATTAAACTGATGGTGGTCGATGAATGCCCTTCGTTGGCCTCTCCAGCCATTGGAAAAATCCTACGAGATTACGGCGAGATACCTCCCTCTGGAAGGAGAACCGTGCTCTCTCCCCAACAAAAAGCCGTGATCTCGCAGTTTCAGCCCTTTTTGCAATTTTACCGGGTTTCATCCAGAAACAGGTGACAGGCAGGGCACCACCATCCGATCGGGACCGACCGCCGCTTCCGATTCTCATCCAGGATCCTGTTGTACGTCTGGTACATCTGCTGCGGTCCCTTCCGGCTCTTCGAGGGGGTAGTCCTGCAGTCGTGGGGACATCGTGGACTCGTGCACACGATGCTTCACCGTGCCGATACAATCGATACCTGTTCCGGCAGTAGGCGATTCACATGAGTTCCCACAGTGTAGTAAAAGGATACGTTCCACTCAAAAAAAGGGTGCACCTGGAATCCCACAAGAGTTGTGAATAAAAGCCGGATCCCACATCATCTTCAAAAAAGGGTTCTTTTCCGGTAATTCTTACCAATTCTGCCTTCTGCCACTCATTCCTGGGTGCAACACCGGATTTAGAACAGAGGAGTGTCCCCAGAAAGGGTTACCTTAAAATAGGGGTGCACTGATGAGATATGCATCCCAGAACGGCTGGGGATACCATGAGAGGGTGGTACCTGATGTATACGCTTACTCTGACAAAGGAAGAGGTCTCGATCCTGAAGGACGTGCTCGATGAGTATCTCTCCGATCTCCGGATGGAGGTTGCCGATACCGACAAGCAGGACTTCCGTAACCATCTCAAGAAGGAGGAGGAGACGATCAAGGAGATCCTGGGGATCCTTTCCCGGATGCAGTCCGGGGAGTAGGGGGGGAGTCGCTGGATGAGTGTTCTGCATGGACCACACGAGAGGAGGGAAGGGAATTGATCAGGGAGGGGGTCATATTTGCGTTCGGGTATTTTTCGGTAAAAGCAGGGAGAGAAGAACAGTTTCTGGAAAAATGGCAACAATTTGCCCAGTGGACGCTGAACCATGCGAAAGGTGCACGGTGGATGTATATGGTACGAGACAATGATGATCCGCAGCTGTTTGTCGCCTATGGACCCTGGGAATCCCTTGAGAGCATTGCCGAATGGCGGCAGTCTTCGAAGTTCAGGGCTGCCGTTGCCGAACTTGCGGCACTCTGTGACCGGATCGATGAGGGGACTATGACCGAAGTGAATCATGTGAAGCGATAGCGGTCGGAATGCGGACAGGGACTGTTCATCCGGAACAGGACAGAAAATACCCGTGAGAGTGGAGGGTAGACGGGTGTGCTGGGATCTCCGGAAACATATTATAATCTGAAACCAATAAAACTGTGGCGGTATTCTATCCTCCATATGCCACCTTGATCAGGAGTGCCGCTAGTGGTTGGGAAAACAAAACGAAAGGTAAAATGCAGGTACTTCTCAAAAACCCCCAATCCCCACCACTTTTGACAGGATGTGGTTTTGTATCCCATCGCTCATGATTCATGCATCATTTTCCGTGGATCTCCTCCCCTCATCCGGGACAGGCCGATCACGAAGAATCGTGATAATTCAGGGTTTGTCCGATTCGGAGCGCTCATTACCGGCACTCATCCAGTTCTGGAAGGTGCCCATCTAGTCGATCTCTTTTCCAATCCGACCGTATCAAGCCCGTTCCGATGCTCATTTGAAGAACCGTTTGAGGGAGGCACTCTTGCTCCCGAACGGATCGAGTCCCCACTAGGCGCATTCTCCGGGCGACGGTTCTGATCAAAGATAATGTATGATGTGTGGGTGGCGTTGAGATTCAGGGAAGGCACAAGATGGGAAATGTGATCCGTGCTCCTCTTGAACTGAACATAGCCAACAATCACCTGGGTGCCTGGAGGGACACAATCATCCAGGATGAAAACGGCAGAGGCATGTTCACAGGAACGGTCGGCAACCGCCGTTCGGTCGATCTTGACAGGGGGAGCTGTCGGGGTATTCTGATCAAAAAATAACATGATCCCTCTGAGGGCCACAAGCATAAAAGATGAAAATGCCGGAGGCATTTTCATATAAAAAGGGTTGAAAAGAACCTGGAATCACTACATCTTTATTGCGAGCAGGACATCCTCTTCCTTGATGGTCTTTCTTCCTGCATGCATTGCGAGCCTG
>ERZ1645192.3921-NODE-3921-length-11944-cov-5.653882_pt1 | contig 11944 bp, 10 predicted proteins | sample MGYA00575354_ERZ1645192 | MGnify/ENA primary metagenome ERZ1645192 (study PRJEB40844, sample SAMN11349763) | freshwater sediment metagenome | isolation source: river sediment | host: Sediment | place: India: Faizupur Khadar , New Delhi | collected 2017-02-21 ... | reverse complement strand
TATCAATATTAGATATGGGAGGGTATTTCATAAAAAAGACATTCACGGATACTTTCAATTATAATATTAATTTAAGGATCAACGGGCGGAAAACCACCAGTATCCCAGAGTCAATACACCATCCAGCTTGCATTCCCGGAATGCATAACGAGATGAAATATAAAACCTGTGAATATTTGTTGGATTAAAAAAAGATAGACAATATTTGATGATTAAAAAAATCATCGTTAGGTAGTTGAGTAACACATAACGATTATATTTATTTTTATTAATATTTTATTTTATTCTTTTATTATAAAAATAACTCCAAATTATCATTAAATTTTTGGATATCGTTATGAATGGCCGGGACTTTAGGTTTCCCGGAAGAGAAAACATACACCTGGATGTATCATCTGATGCATTCGACCCACGATCTGAATACTCGTCAATCCCCATCGGTCCGGACGATTCCTGGGAGGTGAACACCTCCACCGAATCACCAAGATGAAGAATTCGTATGAGAGAGGAGAGGTCGGTTGTGAAAAAACTCCCGGAATAATGTTCATCTTGACCCTGAACAGACGAAGAGACCCAGGTTGCTCCGTCACACTGAATCGAAGACGAGATCTCATCGGCAAATCCAACCGGGCTGAGCAGAAGGAGGATGATGAATCCGGAAAAGAATAACCGGTTCATGTAAACTCCGAAGAGACTCAGGCCAGAGCACCTACGGTATCTGCCCAGGTCTCGATGGTGGTCAGAATACTGTCAGATTCATAGCTTGAAACAGAGATCTTGTCTCGTTTGAACGCGACGTTGAAGAGTTCTCCGTTGGCAGCATGACATTTGAGCGTTACACTGTACCCGTCCTCTGAACTGTCATGGGACGCAGTTCCGCCCATCGCAGTACTCAGCGTGGCATTCGCAAGGATTGTTGCGATATTTGTATCAAAACCACCAGAATTCGGGGCTCTGACAGAGATTCGTCCCACCTGTTTTCCCTCATTGTTCTCATACACAACCGTTCCGGAATAGTATTCCGAGCTCTTCATAACCGCCGGATTGGTCTCTCCGCCTGATTCATAGCTCGTGCATCCCCACGGATTATCGGCGAGGATATCACCGATGATAGTATTCATTGCATCCTTACTGGCAAACGGAGTAGCAAGTACCCGTTCTGCACTTTTGACAACTGATTTTGATACAAAATCTGCCATGTTCGTTTGACCCCTGCCGTGTGCACACCGGCACAATGAGATTGAGAGGGGAATAATATAGGATTTCATCCACTCTCCAAATCATTGGAGTATCAAACCTGTTCTGCCGATTCAGGGCAGGAGAAGATCAATTGATAGCATCCCCTCCGGACAGTTCCGGCCTTGGTTCATTGACAAGAAATACCGGGGCTTTGCGATGTTCTCCGGACAATACTTTTCGAACCCGGTCTGCAGGCGTAACATAGGTAATGGTTCCAATCGTCAGGTAAAATCCCCGACGACTTACTGACAATGTGGCACTTCCGCACTGGTTCATCGTTTCGGATACATATACCGGGGAATCTCCAAGACCTAACATAACCACATGCACGCCATTCAGGCTGATATCATACATCCCTGACCCGTCAATCACAACCCGGAGATTCTCTTTGGCAAGAAACATACGTCCGGATTTTTCAAACGAACGGCTCCGTGGATCAGGAGCCGGCTTTTCTGATGTTACAACAAATTTCATCTATTCTTCCTCCAGTGGACACTTCTTGAGATAGGATGGCATCTGGTTTCCAAGAGCACAGAATCTTCTTCTGGTAGTAACGTTCGGATTATTCTTATTCTGAAAATTTTGCCAGACAAGATGCGGACATTTTTTGATCCGGCAGTCATCGGTAACAGGGCGTTTCATTCCAAATCCTCCCTCGTGTTCCTGGCTGATTCACGCTCGTAACAGGACTCACACAAACCGATATGCGACTTGCGATCAATCCAGGCAACCGGTAGTATATTACAAAGAGAGCACCGTCCCCCGGTCTCTCTTCGTACCATCGATTGAGTCTGAATTACACCGGGAAGAGTAACAAGACGGGCAACATGACTGCTCACCGCCCGGTGATAACATCCTTCACAGAGCATAATCGGCGGATTCGTCTGCCCTTTTCGCATCTTCTGTGTATACATCGTGGGTTTCCGGCCACACACGGCACACCGCTCCTGTGACGGCCATCCGGTCAGATGCACAAACTCATGAGGATCGAGCTGTGAAATCTGCAGTACCGCAGGAATGCTGCACTGTGCTGCAGGGATCCGCTCAATTTCAGGCGTTGGTTTTGAAATTTCTCGATTATCAGAAGAGAGAAGGGAATCGTGTTCTGCAACCCTGAATTCACAGAGAGTATCATCCACAGAGAGCGGGGAAGAGTGCTCTCCCCCCGTGAGATCTCCTTCTGCAGCATACAAAGAAAGATCTCTAAGTGGTGATGGATGTACTGTATTTAGAAGAATATCCTCGCTGCTTTCATCTGCTGCAGATGCAGCACTCCTGCAGAAATGACCCTCTTTTTTCCGCACTGCTTCCACACCGGAGTCATCATCCGGTGAGGAGTCAGGCTGCTGAGAAGCCTCTTCTTCCTCTGAAACAGAACCGGTATCAAAAGTCTCTTCTGACTGAGCCGTATCACCAGATTCATCTTCTCTCTCCTTCCGAGAGCCTGCATCATCGCCTTCTGGTCCGGGATCTCCAAAATCCTCATCGCCGGAATCAGGATCATCATTACGGAGGGTAACCGTTCCACGAGTGAGCCAGGACTCGTAGAGTTGCTGGTCCCAGGTGTAGACCTTGAGCCGTCGCGAAACCGTCTGACCATTCTCTCCGCTGGTGATCGCCCGTTCATAATACGAGATAGCCGGACATTTTTCTAAAAGACCGGAATACACACTTCCCCGTGACTGGTATCCGTTCAGTAGTTTGTAAATTGATGAATTCGACCATCCGGTTATCCGTTGCAGATCAGGGACCGTCATCTCCGTAAGATTCAGTGCCTGGATGGCAGTGATGAGAGAAGCTTCCCGTTTGGTCAGTTTCGTCTCCTGACCGCCGGTATCCCCGTTCAGGGCATCAAAGAGCTGTGCTGCAGCAGAGAAATCTTCTTTTGTTGCAACCACACACGGCGTCCCATCTACCACTGACCGCTCCCGCTGAAACTGGTTCAGCACGGCAAAAGTCTTGATAAGATCAAGAAGCATGTCCGGATTTCTCCGGTTCGCAGCAGAATTGAACCTGATCTGTTTGGCAAACGGAATCGTAACCCAGGACGGGGTAATCGTCCGCCAGATCTGCCTGATAACCCTGACCTCTTTTCGAATCTTCGTATGTGTCGCCGGAATCCGGGATGCTTCATCAAGTGCCCGTTCAAGCACCCGCTGGTCAAGTTCTTCACTATCATCAATCCAGCAGGTGAGCATCCGGTTGAAGACCTGGTCATCACCGGCCCCTTCGACCTTCGTAATCCACCAGACACACCGTTCCGGGATGATGCAGGTCATACCGGTTCGTTCCTTGCTCACCGTCCGGTACCTGAACGGACGCTGAAAAGATGACGTAACCCCCTTCAGAATCTCCTGCATCTGCTCTGAAAGACTCACATCATCAAGGGCGATTATCGATCCCGGTTTCAGATCATTGATGTAAAAGAGTGCTTTATCACTCATCCGGCCGTCAATCCGCAGTTCATCCGGGACCAGACTGAGCATGGTATCAATCGTATGTGACTTTCCTTTCCCTGATTCCCCGGTAATGGAGACATGAAGTCCCTTGGAATTGATCACCGCCCGGGATGCAAGCGACATAATAAGACAGGTTGCAACAACCCTGTCCCCTTCATGCTCTTTGGAAAAAGCATCAAGGATATACCTGATAGGATCAGTCGTCCGGAGCACGTGCTCGGCCTCGGCCTTTATCCTCTCATCGCGTCTCTCCGGACTGACACGACCTTCAGCCAGGGCCTTCTCCCTGACCCGGTCTTTTGATAGCCGGGAAAGACGTTCCCCTATATCCGGTTTTCCGTCAAATCGTTCCTTGAGCTCTTTCCATCGCTGGATTCCTCCTCCGCAGGAATCATGATGACATCCGGCAAAAACACCGCCCGAACCAAACTGTATAGCATATGCCCCGTCCTGGTGAGCATCTGAAAACGGACACCGGTCAAGGACATAGAGTGTGCCATCATGATACGGTTTTTCCTCATACCCGATACCATGACTGAAAAGCCATGCACCAAGATCATCAACCTGACCACTGGTCCCGGCTGAAGACGGGACATCTGGAATAGTATCCGGATAGAGTGATGCAAGTCTGACAAGATCCGGTTCCAAAACTTCTTCTATCAGGTCAGGAAGACTGGTGATATCTGAAAACCGGTATGGTCGTTCAGGAGTATTGTCACCTTTTCGTGACATCGTACCGTAGAGCTTCCAGATACGTGCAGCGTTAAAATTCGCCACATCAACCGAGCACTGTTCATCAGAAAACCGGATATGGAGGGATTCGAGACATCCCTTTACCAGATCCCGTGATTTCACATCATTTGGAAGATCAATTCTGTACAGGAGATGTGCCCCGTTTCCGGAATCAGCAATAATAGGTTCAGGCCATCCGATGGAAGTAAGATATCCTGCTATCTCCAGAGCCTTTGCATGTGCAGCCTCATGTTCTTCATCTGATGAGGACACCCCGGATGGCCGGGCCGGATCAATATCAATCGGGAGCCATCTTCTCCGGATGATATCCTGATCAGCAGTTGTAGCATCCTTCTTGGTAAGCCGCATCAGGATCCGGTTGGCCCTTCGTGCAAGCAGGGCCGGTTTCATCTCATTCAGGGTGATATAAATCCCCCTGATCTGGGGGTTTGAATCAAGAACTGATACTGCTTCGGCGAGTTTCTCAGGGTTGTTGTAATACCCTGACCCGATACCATCCTGCAGAATGATTCGGGTCTCTACTACCTGATCAGGTCTTGAAAGGATGGTAAGTGCAGAGAGAATTCTCTGCTTTCGATCCTGATTACTCATGCAGATCTTCCGGAAAGAGCGCAGATCCCACCTGGGTATACCCGGTACCGGTTCCAGGAACCAGGGACAGAAGTCCAGAGTTCAACTTCAGCCTTGAGAGGAACTGACCGGACAAGACCTGCAAGTTCTTTCACTCGCAGTTGAACCTTCTCCGGACTTTTCCATTCCCTGGAAGAGATGACTTTTACAAATACCAGTTCATCCCGACCTTTCCAGCCGATGATATCTATTGGAACAGGGGAAGGGGAGACATGGACCGTGCAGTATCCAAGACTTGCAAGATATGACTTAGCGGAATGGGAAATTGTCCGCACAGTCTGATAATGAGGAGTACCGGTCATGAATTCCTCACTTTCTTCTCAGGATACTCTGACAGGCAGGTAACTTTTTTACATCCCAGAATAATGTATGATTGTTCCCCTTCTGTGATCAGCTTGGCGGTGAAGTCAACGAGGGGGGACACATGCAATACGATTTTCTGAACTGAGTTCTCTTTTTTCCAACGAATTTTAAAGTAAAATCGTTGTTTTAACCAGATTATGCTGTGCGCAAATCTCATCCTATCACTTCTGTCTCCGGATTGAGTCATTAAATCTCAATAAGAGTTTAATTCTGAATTTCCGGCAGACAAAACATCATGTATTCGGATGAGATTAAAATTTAACGAAATTATGTTTACAAATATCACATGAGTTTATATCACACATCATGGCGGAGAGAGTAGTAAAATTTTATGAGGGTGACGAATTTCAACAGGTTCAGACGCATGAAATCTGGCAACCTCATAAAGACGGTACTATGATTCCTACTGAAGTTGTAACGACCCTTATTCCCGATGAAAATGGGACTGTAATAGAAGTACTGGGTGTCAGCAGAGATATTCGTGAAAGAAAAGAAGCTGAATTAAAAATTCAAAAGGCAATAACACAGATCAATAATAATCTTGAAACTCAGGCCTGGGAGGTGAACACCTCCACCGAATCACCAAGATGAAGAATTCGCATGAGAGAGGAGAGATCGGTTGTGAAAAAACTCCCGGAATAATGTTCATCTTGACCCTGAACAGACGAAGAGACCCAGGTTGCTCCGTCACACTGAATCGAAGACGAGATCTCATCGGCAAATCCAACCGGGCTGAGCAGAAGGAGGATGATGAATCCGGAAAAGAATAACCGGTTCATGTAAACTCCGAAGAGACTCAGGCCAGAGCACCTACGGTATCTGCCCAGGTCTCGATGGTGGTCAGAATACTGTCAGATTCATAGCTTGAAACAGAGATCTTGTCTCGTTTGAACGCGACGTTGAAGAGTTCTCCGTTGGCAGCATGACATTTGAGCGTTACACTGTACCCGTCCTCTGAACTGTCATGGGACGCAGTTCCGCCCATCGCAGTACTCAGCGTGGCATTCGCAAGGATTGTTGCGATATTTGTATCAAAACCACCAGAATTCGGGGCTCTGACAGAGATTCGTCCCACCTGTTTTCCCTCATTGTTCTCATACACAACCGTTCCGGAATAGTATTCCGAGCTCTTCATAACCGCCGGATTGGTCTCTCCGCCTGATTCATAGCTCGTGCATCCCCACGGATTATCGGCGAGGATATCACCGATGATAGTATTCATTGCATCCTTACTGGCAAACGGAGTAGCAAGTACCCGTTCTGCACTTTTGACAACTGATTTTGATACAAAATCTGCCATGTTCGTTTGACCCCTGCCGTGTGCACACCGGCACAATGAGATTGAGAGGGGAATAATATAGGATTTCATCCACTCTCCAAATCATTGGAGTATCAAACCTGTTCTGCCGATTCAGGGCAGGAGAAGATCAATTGATAGCATCCCCTCCGGACAGTTCCGGCCTTGGTTCATTGACAAGAAATACCGGGGCTTTGCGATGTTCTCCGGACAATACTTTTCGAACCCGGTCTGCAGGCGTAACATAGGTAATGGTTCCAATCGTCAGGTAAAATCCCCGACGACTTACTGACAATGTGGCACTTCCGCACTGGTTCATCGTTTCGGATACATATACCGGGGAATCTCCAAGACCTAACATAACCACATGCACGCCATTCAGGCTGATATCATACATCCCTGACCCGTCAATCACAACCCGGAGATTCTCTTTGGCAAGAAACATACGTCCGGATTTTTCAAACGAACGGCTCCGTGGATCAGGAGCCGGCTTTTCTGATGTTACAACAAATTTCATCTATTCTTCCTCCAGTGGACACTTCTTGAGATAGGATGGCATCTGGTTTCCAAGAGCACAGAATCTTCTTCTGGTAGTAACGTTCGGATTATTCTTATTCTGAAAATTTTGCCAGACAAGATGCGGACATTTTTTGATCCGGCAGTCATCGGTAACAGGGCGTTTCATTCCAAATCCTCCCTCGTGTTCCTGGCTGATTCACGCTCGTAACAGGACTCACACAAACCGATATGCGACTTGCGATCAATCCAGGCAACCGGTAGTATATTACAAAGAGAGCACCGTCCCCCGGTCTCTCTTCGTACCATCGATTGAGTCTGAATTACACCGGGAAGAGTAACAAGACGGGCAACATGACTGCTCACCGCCCGGTGATAACATCCTTCACAGAGCATAATCGGCGGATTCGTCTGCCCTTTTCGCATCTTCTGTGTATACATCGTGGGTTTCCGGCCACACACGGCACACCGCTCCTGTGACGGCCATCCGGTCAGATGCACAAACTCATGAGGATCGAGCTGTGAAATCTGCAGTACCGCAGGAATGCTGCACTGTGCTGCAGGGATCCGCTCAATTTCAGGCGTTGGTTTTGAAATTTCTCGATTATCAGAAGAGAGAAGGGAATCGTGTTCTGCAACCCTGAATTCACAGAGAGTATCATCCACAGAGAGCGGGGAAGAGTGCTCTCCCCCCGTGAGATCTCCTTCTGCAGCATACAAAGAAAGATCTCTAAGTGGTGATGGATGTACTGTATTTAGAAGAATATCCTCGCTGCTTTCATCTGCTGCAGATGCAGCACTCCTGCAGAAATGACCCTCTTTTTTCCGCACTGCTTCCACACCGGAGTCATCATCCGGTGAGGAGTCAGGCTGCTGAGAAGCCTCTTCTTCCTCTGAAACAGAACCGGTATCAAAAGTCTCTTCTGACTGAGCCGTATCACCAGATTCATCTTCTCTCTCCTTCCGAGAGCCTGCATCATCGCCTTCTGGTCCGGGATCTCCAAAATCCTCATCGCCGGAATCAGGATCATCATTACGGAGGGTAACCGTTCCACGAGTGAGCCAGGACTCGTAGAGTTGCTGGTCCCAGGTGTAGACCTTGAGCCGTCGCGAAACCGTCTGACCATTCTCTCCGCTGGTGATCGCCCGTTCATAATACGAGATAGCCGGACATTTTTCTAAAAGACCGGAATACACACTTCCCCGTGACTGGTATCCGTTCAGTAGTTTGTAAATTGATGAATTCGACCATCCGGTTATCCGTTGCAGATCAGGGACCGTCATCTCCGTAAGATTCAGTGCCTGGATGGCAGTGATGAGAGAAGCTTCCCGTTTGGTCAGTTTCGTCTCCTGACCGCCGGTATCCCCGTTCAGGGCATCAAAGAGCTGTGCTGCAGCAGAGAAATCTTCTTTTGTTGCAACCACACACGGCGTCCCATCTACCACTGACCGCTCCCGCTGAAACTGGTTCAGCACGGCAAAAGTCTTGATAAGATCAAGAAGCATGTCCGGATTTCTCCGGTTCGCAGCAGAATTGAACCTGATCTGTTTGGCAAACGGAATCGTAACCCAGGACGGGGTAATCGTCCGCCAGATCTGCCTGATAACCCTGACCTCTTTTCGAATCTTCGTATGTGTCGCCGGAATCCGGGATGCTTCATCAAGTGCCCGTTCAAGCACCCGCTGGTCAAGTTCTTCACTATCATCAATCCAGCAGGTGAGCATCCGGTTGAAGACCTGGTCATCACCGGCCCCTTCGACCTTCGTAATCCACCAGACACACCGTTCCGGGATGATGCAGGTCATACCGGTTCGTTCCTTGCTCACCGTCCGGTACCTGAACGGACGCTGAAAAGATGACGTAACCCCCTTCAGAATCTCCTGCATCTGCTCTGAAAGACTCACATCATCAAGGGCGATTATCGATCCCGGTTTCAGATCATTGATGTAAAAGAGTGCTTTATCACTCATCCGGCCGTCAATCCGCAGTTCATCCGGGACCAGACTGAGCATGGTATCAATCGTATGTGACTTTCCTTTCCCTGATTCCCCGGTAATGGAGACATGAAGTCCCTTGGAATTGATCACCGCCCGGGATGCAAGCGACATAATAAGACAGGTTGCAACAACCCTGTCCCCTTCATGCTCTTTGGAAAAAGCATCAAGGATATACCTGATAGGATCAGTCGTCCGGAGCACGTGCTCGGCCTCGGCCTTTATCCTCTCATCGCGTCTCTCCGGACTGACACGACCTTCAGCCAGGGCCTTCTCCCTGACCCGGTCTTTTGATAGCCGGGAAAGACGTTCCCCTATATCCGGTTTTCCGTCAAATCGTTCCTTGAGCTCTTTCCATCGCTGGATTCCTCCTCCGCAGGAATCATGATGACATCCGGCAAAAACACCGCCCGAACCAAACTGTATAGCATATGCCCCGTCCTGGTGAGCATCTGAAAACGGACACCGGTCAAGGACATAGAGTGTGCCATCATGATACGGTTTTTCCTCATACCCGATACCATGACTGAAAAGCCATGCACCAAGATCATCAACCTGACCACTGGTCCCGGCTGAAGACGGGACATCTGGAATAGTATCCGGATAGAGTGATGCAAGTCTGACAAGATCCGGTTCCAAAACTTCTTCTATCAGGTCAGGAAGACTGGTGATATCTGAAAACCGGTATGGTCGTTCAGGAGTATTGTCACCTTTTCGTGACATCGTACCGTAGAGCTTCCAGATACGTGCAGCGTTAAAATTCGCCACATCAACCGAGCACTGTTCATCAGAAAACCGGATATGGAGGGATTCGAGACATCCCTTTACCAGATCCCGTGATTTCACATCATTTGGAAGATCAATTCTGTACAGGAGATGTGCCCCGTTTCCGGAATCAGCAATAATAGGTTCAGGCCATCCGATGGAAGTAAGATATCCTGCTATCTCCAGAGCCTTTGCATGTGCAGCCTCATGTTCTTCATCTGATGAGGACACCCCGGATGGCCGGGCCGGATCAATATCAATCGGGAGCCATCTTCTCCGGATGATATCCTGATCAGCAGTTGTAGCATCCTTCTTGGTAAGCCGCATCAGGATCCGGTTGGCCCTTCGTGCAAGCAGGGCCGGTTTCATCTCATTCAGGGTGATATAAATCCCCCTGATCTGGGGGTTTGAATCAAGAACTGATACTGCTTCGGCGAGTTTCTCAGGGTTGTTGTAATACCCTGACCCGATACCATCCTGCAGAATGATTCGGGTCTCTACTACCTGATCAGGTCTTGAAAGGATGGTAAGTGCAGAGAGAATTCTCTGCTTTCGATCCTGATTACTCATGCAGATCTTCCGGAAAGAGCGCAGATCCCACCTGGGTATACCCGGTACCGGTTCCAGGAACCAGGGACAGAAGTCCAGAGTTCAACTTCAGCCTTGAGAGGAACTGACCGGACAAGACCTGCAAGTTCTTTCACTCGCAGTTGAACCTTCTCCGGACTTTTCCATTCCCTGGAAGAGATGACTTTTACAAATACCAGTTCATCCCGACCTTTCCAGCCGATGATATCTATTGGAACAGGGGAAGGGGAGACATGGACCGTGCAGTATCCAAGACTTGCAAGATATGACTTAGCGGAATGGGAAATTGTCCGCACAGTCTGATAATGAGGAGTACCGGTCATGAATTCCTCACTTTCTTCTCAGGATACTCTGACAGGCAGGTAACTTTTTTACATCCCAGAATAATGTATGATTGTTCCCCTTCTGTGATCAGCTTGGCGGTGAAGTCAACGAGGGGGGACACATGCAATACGATTTTCTGAACTGAGTTCTCTTTTTTCCAACGAATTTTAAAGTAAAATCGTTGTTTTAACCAGATTATGCTGTGCGCAAATCTCATCCTATCACTTCTGTCTCCGGATTGAGTCATTAAATCTCAATAAGAGTTTAATTCTGAATTTCCGGCAGACAAAACATCATGTATTCGGATGAGATTAAAATTTAACGAAATTATGTTTACAAATATCACATGAGTTTATATCACACATCATGGCGGAGAGAGTAGTAAAATTTTATGAGGGTGACGAATTTCAACAGGTTCAGACGCATGAAATCTGGCAACCTCATAAAGACGGTACTATGATTCCTACTGAAGTTGTAACGACCCTTATTCCCGATGAAAATGGGACTGTAATAGAAGTACTGGGTGTCAGCAGAGATATTCGTGAAAGAAAAGAAGCTGAATTAAAAATTCAAAAGGCAATAACACAGATCAATAATAATCTTGAAACTCTGGCAATATTAAATTATCAAATCCGAAATCATTTGACGATAATTGATATGCTGTGTGAGGATTTTGATAATGAATATACCCTGAAGTTTCATCATGATGTTCTGAAAATTGATGAACTCATCAAACAAGTCGATTCAGGATTTGTTCATTCTGAAAACGTTAGAAAGTATCATACTATGCAGTACAGCATAGATATAACGCAAGAATTAAAATGAAGATCTCGACTAAGATGGTACTAACCCTGATTGAACTGGCCTTGAACAATTATCCTCTCATGTATGAAATTTGAATTCATGAGTTACCATCCTCATTACGGATGAAAAAGGGTTTTTTGTGCTCAGGACCATCTATATGTGATAGGTTTATTATTGAATATATGACTGATATCCGAATGAATTTATTTTT
>ERZ1645192.3919-NODE-3919-length-11946-cov-12.442604_pt1 | contig 11946 bp, 9 predicted proteins | sample MGYA00575354_ERZ1645192 | MGnify/ENA primary metagenome ERZ1645192 (study PRJEB40844, sample SAMN11349763) | freshwater sediment metagenome | isolation source: river sediment | host: Sediment | place: India: Faizupur Khadar , New Delhi | collected 2017-02-21 ... | reverse complement strand
AGCCTTCAGCCGCCCATCTTCTACCATACTGATGCATTTGCTTCCAACCCTTGTACCCCATTTTTTTTGAATTCTAATTATTATGTTTTCCAGGTAATCAGTTATGCTAATCCCTCCTTTCCATATTTATCAGATGATTTCTATGTTAACCGCAGCAGTGCTTTTTTAATAACAATTCAAGTCGCTTCTCTCAAATAATAAAGGTTTTGCCTAATTTAAAAAATATAAAAAAAAATCCTAATTTTTTTAATTTTTATCTGCAACAAGCTTGTTATTTCTCTCTACAAGTCTTTGCATCTCCCTCATCCTCTCCCGCCTCTGTCCAGCCGCGCCGAGGGCTGCCAGCCCAAAGGCCATGGGGCTTGGCGACTGCGACTGCTTGACCACTACCTCAATCTCCCCCGCCGCCAGCCTCCGCAGCACCTCTTTGATGCTCTCCGCCTCGAAGCGGTCCTGGATGATCTCCCGGAAGCTCTCCCGCAGCACTGCGAACTCATCCAGCTCACGGGCATAGCCGATGAGCATATCTGCTCCCAGTTGCTGCCTTTTGGCGCTGTTCCTTCTGCCTTTGTAGCTTTTCAGGATCAGAAAGGATCGTGAGGCATTGACCCGAAAGACGCTCCTCAGCAGCCCAGAATTCTGCACAGCCCGGAAGAGGAGCTCTTCGCTGTTCTCCGCCCGGATGGAGCCGATGGCCGCTCTCAGATTGACCTTAGCCTCCTGTTGAAGAGAGAGGACAAATCCCCAGTCGGCAGTGGAGGAATAGATCTGCCCCGCCCTCTGCCGGGCCAGCAGGTAGGCGACCATGCGGGAGAAGCCCTCATTGAAGCGCAGTCCGTAGCCGGTGTGAAAGTAGCAGTCCATCCGGCCCGCCTCCCTGTCCGGGCAGATCTCCACCACCATCCTGCTCCTGGTAGCAACTGAATCCTCCCCCAGGTAGGAGATCTGCTGGGAGAAGAGGCCCAGTAGCGAGCGGGCGCTGTTTTCGTCCATGAGGTACTGCTGCTGCAGCCATTGGAGGGCCTTTTGCCCGCCTTTGGTCTTGATCACCCAGAGCAGGTCTGAATTAAAGGACAAGACGCTCTCTGCCAGGTCAAAGGAGAGGGGCAGCCTCTCGCCGGACCAGGTGGGGATGTTGGGCCTGGCTGAGGACTCTTCAGCGTGGATCTTGCTGCCCCTCCGGTAGCAGAATGAGAATGATTTGCCTCCGATGGAAAAGACGTCTCCCTTCTCCAGGCTCTCCAGGTAGCTCTCGTCAAGCCTGCCCACCCAGCGCCCCTCCCCGGTGAACACATCGCAGGAAAACTGGTCGGCGATCATGCCGGAGTTGGTGTAATAGATCATGCGGGAGCTGCCGCCCAACCCGGCAATCATCCCGGTCTCCGGGTTATAGCGAATCCTGGGATAGATGTGCCTCTCTCTCATGCCCTCATGGGCTGCGGACAGATACCGCAAACAGCTCAATAGCTCCTCTTCCGAGAGGCTCCTGTAGCAGTAGGAGCGCCTCACCACCCTCAACACCTCGCCCTGCGTCCAGTCCTTCTCCAGGCTCATGCCCACCAGGTGCTGGCTGAGGGCGTCCAGGGAGTTTTGGGGGATGTTGATCCTGTCCGCCTCTCCCGCCCCGGCCCTCTGCAGCATTACGGCGCACTCCGGGAGGTCCTCCCTGTCCAGGGCGATTATTCTGCCCCGGACCACGCCCTCCAGGCTGTGCCCGCCCCTGCCGAAGCGCTGCAGGAGGGAGGCAACTGATTTGGGAGAGCCGATCTGCAGCACGAGGTCAATTTTGGGCATGTCTATTCCCTGCTCCAGGGATGAGGAGGTGCAGACCACTCTGAGCCGGCCCTGCTTGAGGCGCCTCTCCGTCTCCTGCCTTGCCTCCCGGCCCATCGAGCCGTGGTGGCAGGCGGAGTTTTGGGAATGGTAGCACTCCGGATAGCGCTGGCGGAGGTTGAGCAGCATCCTCTCCGCCCCGTTTCTGGTGTTGGTGAAGATGAGAGTGCTGCTGTGCTCCTTTACCAGGCGGTGGACCAGTTCGTAGAGCCGCCGGGACAGCTCGTCGCCATCGATCTGCAGCCCGTCCGGAGCGGGGCTGAGCAGCCGCAGGTCAAGGCTTCTGGAGAAGCAGCAGTCAACAACCTGCACCGGCCGGAGGTCTCCTGCTAGAAAGGCGGCAACCTCATCCAGGGGCTCGATGGTAGCCGAGCAGCCTATGCGGACAAAGCTCCCGGCGGCGGGATCGACGGCTGGGTCAAGCTCTTTTTTCAGCTCCTCCAGACGCTCCAGGCTGAGGGAGAGGTGCACTCCTCTCTTGGAGGCGGCCAGGGAATGGATCTCGTCCACAATCACCCAGCGAACCGTCTTCAGCTTCTGCCGGAAGCGGGGCGAGCTGAGCAGTATTGCCAGCGACTCAGGTGTGGTGTTGAGGATGTGAGGAGTGGTCCTGAGCATGCGGGCCCTGTCCTGAGCCGAGACGTCACCGTGCCGGATGGCGTGCCTGATCTCCTGCATGGCTTTGCCTGCGCCTCCAGCCCCGCCTCCGCCTTCTTTTAGCCAAAGCCGGCCAGCCAGAGCCTGCATCTCGGAGAGAGGGCGCTCCAGATTTCTGTGAATGTCGTTGGCCAGGGACTTGAGGGGGGAGATGTAGAGGCAATAGATGCTGTTCTCCAGCTCACCTCTGCCGGCCATGATGGCAAGCCGGTTAAGGATGGAGATGAAGGCGGAGAGTGTCTTGCCCGAACCGGTGGGCGAGCAGATGAGCACATTGTCCCCCTGGCTGATGAGGGGCACCGCCTGTCTCTGAGGCGGAGTAAAGAGGCTCTCCGATTTGCCGAATGCGGCCAGCCACCACTGCCGCACAATGGGATGAAAGAGAGAGAGGATGGCGGCGTCCTCTGGTGAGGGTGCTGGGGCGGCGGGAACTGTAGCGGGAAAAGCGGGGTCGTCCATTTTCATCCTGGGTAGGGACGCATGAGAAATAGATCTTTTGGATTTGTCAAAAAAATTTAATAGCAGGGAGGGCTTCGCTTTAATGCTCAGCCTGAAGAATGGCAACTGACCGCCACGCCCTCTCCGCTCCCCAGAGCTACTGTGGCTCAGATCTCATCGAGCTTCTCTACGCCCACCTTCTTGACCTTCGGCTTCCAGATCTTGTCAGGCATCCATGTGGGCGCCCCCTTGGGCTTGGCCACCTGGACCCTCTCCCCGGCGAAGAGGTGAACCTTCTTCGTTCCCCGCTCCCGGAGCCTGATGTCGGTTATGCCCCTGTTAGCCGCTTTTAGCGCTGCCTGTCTCGGTTGCTTTCCTGTAAAGACTCCGATCTCATTTCCCTTATCGTCCCTCAGGGCGAAGTTTCTCGTCTCTGCCATTTGCCTGCCTCCTTAGCTGCTGGTTCAACAAATTGCTATTGAGAATATTGTTATACTTAATACCATTATATTAATTTTATCCAGATGGCAGGGCTATCAGACGGATTTTTATCTAAAAATGCCGGATATGGCCCTTCTCCGGGCAGCAGATCGCGGGATTGGGCGCTTCAGAGGTTCGATTGATCTGGCTTATTTGTGCTTATTCCTGCTTATTCGTCCTCTTGCAGACGGCAGAACTGGCAGCTATGATGCCAGATGGGCTCGACCTGAGCGAATACGGGACTGTCGCTGCTGTAGCGCCCCGCCTCCATATCCTGGATGAATTTTCGCACCTCTTGCACGGGCCTGCCCAGAGGCGCAATGCGTCCCACTTCGCGGCCGTGCACTCCATGGTGGCCCTCCGTCTTTTCTATGGTCATGACGGCATACTCCGGGCTGTTCTCGCTATCAGAATCGCCCAGGTAGAGATGCTTGCCATAGTTGAAGCCGTAGCATTTGGGCCATTTATGATTGGTCATGGCCTCTACCAGGTCGTCCTCGCTCTTCAGCTCCTTGAAGGAGAATACTCGGTCGGAATGGATCATAGTCTCTATGCTCTGCCGGGCCTGATTAATCAGCCTTTCCATTCGCATCGATTGGCACAGGATATTTATCTCATAGATGAGAATAGCAGACCGGGGCATTAAATTGAATCTGCAATTCCTGGGCGCGGCCCGGTCGGTCACAGGGTCAATGCATTTGGTTGAGGCAAACGGGCACCGGATACTGCTGGACTGCGGCCTGGTGCAGGGAAGGAGGCAGGAGGCGAGGCAGCAGAACGAGGAGCTTGCCTTCGATGCCAAAGGGATCGATGCCGTTGTTCTCTCCCATGCCCACCTCGATCACTCCGGAAGGCTGCCGGTTCTGGTGAAGAAAGGATTTGACGGCAGCATATTCTGTACATCGGCCACGCGCGACCTTTGCAGCGCCATGCTGCGCGACTCGGCCCTCATTCAGGAATCGGACACGAAATTCGTGAGCAAGCTGAATGCCGAAAAGGGATTGCCTCCTGTGGAGCCGCTCTATACCCTCCAGGACGCCACGGCATGCCTCAAGCTCTTTCGCACCGTCGAGTTCGGGCGGAGGATAGAGATTCTGCCCTTCATCAGGCTGACCCTCAGAAATGCCGGCCATATCCTGGGCTCGGCCTCGGTCACTTTGGAGATTGGCGGAGCCGGCGGCCGGGGCAGTGTGGAGGAGGCATGGGATGAGAAGACGGTCAAGACCCTGGTCTTCACCGGAGACCTGGGCCGGGAAGGTGCGGCAGTGGTGCGGGACCCTGAGCCTGTGCCGCGGGCGGATGTGCTCATCACCGAATCGACTTACGGAGGCAGGCAACACAGCCCCATGAGCGAGGCCAAGGACAGGTTGGCCAGGATAGTCAATGAAACGGCAGAGAAGGGTGGCCTGCTCATCATCCCCGCCTTCGCCGTGGGCAGGACTCAGGATGTCGTCTACCACCTGCATGAGCTGATGGACGAAAAGAGAGTTGCATCCATGCCGGTCTATGTGGACAGCCCGCTGGCGACCAACATCACTGAGATCTTCCGGGGGCATCCGGAGTGCTATGACGAGGAGACGGAGAAGCTGCTGCTTAGAGACGGCGGCAAAGATCCCTTCGGCTTCAAGCGGCTGGTCTACACCCGCAGCACAGAGGAGTCGAAGGCCCTGTCGGCGGCCAGGAGGCCGGCCATCATCATCAGCGCCTCGGGGATGTGCGAGGGCGGCAGGGTGCTGCACCACCTGAGGAGGAACATCGGCGATCCCAGGACCACAGTGCTGTTTGTGGGATTCCAGGCGGAGAACACACTGGGCAGGAAGATGCTGCAAGGGGACAGCGTGGTGAGGATCTTCGGGGAAGAGTACAATGTCCGGGCAAAGATGGAGGAGATCGACGGCTACAGCGCCCATGCCGGAGGAGATGAGCTGATTGAATTCGTGCGGAGGATAGAAAAGCCGCCGCAGAAGGTCTTCGTGGTGCACGGGGAGGTCAGCGCCTCCAGGGCCCTGGCGGAGGGGCTGGCCGGGCTGGGGATTTCTGAGGTGGTCATTCCGGAGAGGGGAGAGAGGTTCGAGGTTTGAGGCGGAGCGCTTCCAGTAGCCCTTTGGCGGTAGTCCGCGGGCGATAGGCTATAAACCAGTGGCTGACGACGTTTTCACCACAACGAAAATTGAATTCTGAGCTTGCGGAGAATTTAATAAATGATGGCTTGCTTGTTAATATCGGAAATGAAATGTATTTTGAAAATACCACTCTATATTGTGGCTCCTGATGATCAAAGGCAAAAAGTTTTTGAAGAAATAAACCGTCCAGCCTTTTCTAAATTATCTCCTCCATTAAAGAACATTTGCCGATATATTTCTTTCACAGCATTAAACAGCATTATGAACAGAATCAACATCAATTATCATGGTTCAAACCCGATATTTTGAGCAGGATCTCAGAATCGTGTGAATTCATTTAAGATCACTTAAAAATTTTATACTAAAATATTTATTTCGTCGACACTATCTTTATCACGTCCCCGTCCTTCAGCTCATGCTTCTCTCCGAGGCGCATCTTGGTCTTGCCGTCGATGGCAAAGAGGAAGCTTTCGCCGATGTCCGAGTGCACCCGGAAGGCCAGGTCGCGCGCCGTGCTGCCCCGCTTCATGAGGAAGGCATCGGGCAGGATCACGCCCTTTCTGTCTGTGAACTTGTTCTCGTCCTCCACCGGATAGAGCACAATGTAGTCCAGTAGCTCGAAGACCGCCCGGTTCATGCACTGCTGAACGCCGGTGCCGCCATACTGCTTCATGAGCGCCCGGATCTTCTCTAAACCGGCAGTCTGGGCCTTGTTAAGCTGCCCCACGATCTCGAAGTCTGGATCGCCTGGCATGTACTTGATCAGCCCCGCCTTCTCAGCCATGCGTAGCGCTATCTCGGCTGCGCCGGAAACGGGAATCACCAGGTCGTCCTTGAGGGCCAGCAGCTTCTTGATGTTCTCTGGGGAGGCCACATCCATCTTGTTGGCTGCCAGGATCATGGGCTTGCTGTAGGCGCGCAGGAGGGACGCGAACCTGAGGATGTCCTCCTCCTTCCAGGCTCCGGGGTCCTTCTTGATCTCGGCCAGAGCCCGGCGGATGTGGTTGTCGGAGACACCCGCCCCGGCCATCTGGTCGATGAGAATCTGCTCGGGCTTGCCGCCCAGAGCCTTGTAGTTTCTCATCAGCTTCTCCCAGTTGCGGGTTAAAATGCCGTTCAGCCACATGCTGATCTCATGCTCCAGGAACCTGACGTCGGAGACAGGGTCGTGGTTGCCCGCGCCTACGGGATTGCCCTCGGCGTCCGTCCCTCCGGAGGCGTCCAGGACATGTATCACCGCTTCTGCCACCCGCAGTGCGTCCAGGAATTCGTTGCCCAGGCCCTTGCCGAGGTGGGCATCGGGAACCAGGCCTGCCACGTCAATCAGCTCAATGGCAATGAAGCGCTCGCCGTCCCTGCACCTGCCGCAGCCTTCGGCGATGCCCAGCTCCTTGCAGGGGCAGGGGACGCGCACGTATGAGACGCCGTGGTTGGCGTCGATGGTGGTAAACGGGTAATTGGCGATGTCCACTTCTACCAGGGTTGCCGCCTTGAAAAAGGTGGATTTGCCGGAATTGGGCTTTCCGGCGAGGCCTACAGAGAGCATTTGAAATCAGTGATCCTGCTTTTCCCTTCAGCGAATTATGCCGCTTACCTTCATCTCAGCGCACTTCTTCTCAAAGCGTGCCACCTTGCCAGCAGCCAGCTTCTTGGCCAGAGCCAAGCCCTTCTCGCTGGTCGCCTTCTCCTGCACCTCTCCCGCGGCCAGGGTGGCGGCGTACAGCTTCTCGCCCTTCTCGGTCCTGGTCAGAACCGTCGACCAGCCGTCCGGCGAGCCCACGCTGCCCACAGAGACGTCAGCCAGCTCGCTGGCGAAGTCAAAGCACGGCCCGCAGCCGGGGAAGGTGAACGGGTCGGTCTCGTCGATCTTGACCTCATGGGCGGCTCCGGACTTGTCGATAACCCGGAACATGCCCTTCTTGATCTCGAATCGGGCTACATCCTCCGGCTCGAGCCCGAACCTGCCTTTGACCAGGCCGCTCATCAGGGCCTCGTAGTCGAAGTTCTCCATGCAGAACAGGCCGACGAGAAGAGCGATCTTATCCTGGCCGAACTGATAGGGCTCGTCCAGGAGGAGAACCTTCCTCAGCCCCTGAATCTGACAGGGCGTGCCCACGAAGCCTATCTTCTTGAATCCTGCCTCCAGTGCCTCCTTGACGGCGAGGACGCTGTTGGTGATGGTGTACTTGGTTCCAGCAGCGGAGCGGATCTCGTCCGCGGTTGTGGCTACCCGGGCCACAGAACGCCACTGCTCATCCCTGCCGGTGACTATGGCACAGTCGATCATTCCCGACTGCAGGGCCTGCACCAGCAGAGCAGTGGCTACGCCTCCATCTTGGGCGCCAGCCCGGGCAGGCTGGGCCTGGGCGGTGACGGCCTTTCTGTAGATTCCCAGCGCCTCATCGGCATTCCTGGTCCTGCCGAAGAGCTTATTTTCCATCTCGGCCATGTCCAAAAATGTCCTGGGGCAGTAGGTGAAGCACAGGCCGCAGAGGGGATCGTAGTTAACCAGGGCGGGTTTGTTCTCTACATGCTCAATTCTGGGGCAGAAGGCCTCGCAGGTTCCGCAGCGGCAGCAGATCTCTGGTTTGATAACCTTGTACTCCAGCTCTCCGAATCCACTTTCAAGGTAAGTGGGCTCAGCATACTTCTCCTTGGCAGCCATGATCATGATCTCCGAAAGTTGCAGGGTTAAAGATTCTCCCGACTAAAAGCTTTTATGGTTCAAACGGGCTGAAGAGCAGCCATGATCTTGGGCCTGGATATCGGCGGGGCCAACACCAAGGCGGCAGCCTCCGATGGGCAACTGTGCAGGAGCGTTTATCTGCCCCTCTGGAAGGGCGCGCCCCTGGATGAGGTGCTGGATCGGCTGGCGGAGGATCGACGGCGGATCGAAGCAGCAGCACTGGCCGTGGTTATCACAGGCGAGCTGGCCGACTGCTACGGGAGCAAACGGGAGGGAGTGCAGAGCCTCATGGCCGCGGTGAAGAGGGCTTTCGACTGCCCCATCTTCTTCTGGAGCACATCGGGCTTCTCCTGGAAGGACCCCCTGGAGCTGGCTGCGGCCAACTGGTCGGCCTCGGCGGCCTTTTTGGCGCGCGATGTGGGCGACTGCCTCTTCGTGGATATGGGAAGCACCACTACCGACCTCATACCGGTGAGGTCAGGACAGATGCCCGCGCCCCGGACCGATTTCATGCGGCTGGCCGCGGGGGAGCTGGTTTACATGGGACTGCTCCGCACCCGCCTGGATGCCATTCTGCCCGTGGCCAGGCTGGGCGGCAAAAGGATTGCCCTGGCCCCGGAGTTTTTCGCGATCATGGCCGACGCCCGCCTCGTCCTGGACGGGATCTCTGCAGAGCGCTACACCTGTGACACAGCAGACGGGGCGGGAAAGGATCGCTCCTCGGCCCTGCGTCGGCTGGCCAGGACTGCCTGCGCTGACATTGAGGAGATCGGCGAGGCCGGGGCGCTGGCCATAGCCCGGCAGGCCTGCCGGCGGCAGAGCAGCATTCTCGCCGCGGCCATAAAGAGGCTGGCGGAGAGGCACGACCTCGCGCGCATAGCGGCTGCCGGGATCGGCGAAGGGCTGATAGCTGAGGCTGCGGAGAGGCTGGGGCTGGAGTGCATCCGCCTCTCCCGTACGTATGGGCAGAGCATATCGGATGTCTTTCCAGCCTATGCCGTGGCCAGGCTAGCCGAAGCGGATATGAATGCGAATAGCAAAAGGATATGAGCAAGGCTTGCCCTTTTGCTCGTTTGCCGGGGCTGGTTTATTCCAGGATCTGATAGTATTCCGTTCTAGAGAGAAGGGGCTTTTCATCTCTTATAAATTCATTAACATAAGCAGTACTGCCGATCCCGGATTCGTATGCAGCTTTTCCTTCGTAATCAGACCAGAAATTTCCCATGCGTTCCAAACTCATCAAATCTTTATAAAAATATCTGAATGCTTTATTTGAGTTCCATTGGTTTGTTGAGCTGAATGAATAGACACTTAATATATTTTCTATAAAATTATTAAAATATATCAAATTCTTGCTCGATTCATCCAAATATATTCCAAACATATTATTGCTAATATTATTTTTTGCTATTATGTTGCTGCATGATATATGCATGCTGATGCCATCAAGGTTCTTATATGCTGTATTTTCCGTCAGGGTATTGTTGAATGAGGCATCAAGTAAAATCCCATAGATTGGATTGTTGCTTGCATTGTTTTTCTCTATCCGATTAGACCGGGAATACAAAATCCATATGCCTGCATTTGCGTTCCTAATGGCCAAGTTGCCTTGAATCGTCTCATTTTCTGTAGCATTAAATAAGAAGCCCACCCACTTGTTGTTTTCGATGGTGTTATTTATGACCTTATCGTCCCGGGAGTTTCCAGAGAAAAATCCGGCAAAAGAGTTATTTTTAGCAGTATTGCATTTTAATATATTATTTCTTGAAGATTGGAGAGCTATTCCCACATCATTTTTAATAGCTGTATTATATTCTATTCTATTGCCAGCAGAGTTTTTCAAATATATTCCATAAGAATTATTATTCAAAATATTTCTGCGAATTAGATTGTTATTGGAGAACACCTTGATCCCTGCATCCTCTGGGTAGCTTCCGGAGTCTTTAATGAAAAAGCCTTCCAGCCAGGTGCCATCCGCAGATAGTGTTATAGCTGTTCCCTTTTCGTTGGCATTTACGATAGGTATTCCTCCACCAGTATCAACTCCCCTGATGATTAACTTCTTCGTAACATTTAACCGTTCCAAGTATGTCCCGCTCCCGACGATTACTCTATCCCCATCCCCTGCCATATCAATGGCTCTCTGAATGGATTTATCTTCAGATGTTAAAGAGACCAAATATGTTGTTGCCATCATGGTTGCTGATAAAAGCAATAATGAGATGAAAGCAGCTAAACAGGTTCTGATAGTTTTGCATCTGAAAGCCATCACTCAACCTCTGCTAACTTATTGATCTGATAACTTTTAAGTATTGCGGCTGACAAAAATATGAACGATGGCCGATCTTGCTGCAAAGAATCCGGAAATCCCCTCTCAATTAATTGGACAGGCCCCTGTATCTGAGCCCACTCAGATAGGCAAATATTTTTCCATTGACTATATAGAACAAGTTATTGGAACAAATCTCTGGGATTTAATCTCAACAGCTTTTTCTATATTGCTGATCATCATTGCTACATTTTTTGTAGCTAGAATTGTCGACGAGCTGCTGGAAAAGCATATTCCACGAATTCTTGAGGCCAGCAAGATGGGCAAGGAGTTCGACCCGACCGCCCATGCCATGACCCGCAGGCTGATAATTGCTGCAATATATACAATCGGAATTTTAATGGTCATATTGCAGATACCTGCCCTGAACAGAGTGGCTATTGCCATGCTGGCTGGTGCAGGTGTAGCAGGCCTTGCCATAGGTTTTGCAGCCCAGGATTCTCTATCCAATATAATATCCGGAGTATTTCTTGCAATCTTCAAGCCGATACGCATTGGAGACTATGTCGACTTCAAAGGGGAATACGGCCATATTGAGGATCTGACCCTTAGGCATACGGTAATATGCACATGGGATATGAGGAGGATAGTAGTTCCTAATAGCCTTATGAGCGGCGACTACATCATCAACTGGAGCATCGGCAGTCCGGAGGCTATATGGCCTGTCGATTTTGGAATAGGCTACTCATCCGACATTGACAGGGCTAGAATGATCATCATGGAGGAGACTGTCAAGCATCCTCATGTTTTAAAGAATAGAGATATCAATGTCCGTCTTACCGATCTTGGAGACTTTGCCGTAAATCTCCGTCTGACATTCCATATCCCTAACAGGGGGCTGGCGTTCGACACTGGATGCGATATCAGAGAAGCTGTTAAGAAAAGGTTCGACCTCGAGGGCATAGAGATTCCCTTCCCTTACCGAAATGTTGTTATCTGCGGTCAGAGCGAAGTGGCCTTTTCTCCTCAGAATCCCGGAAAGCCCGGCGCCTAACTGGGAAATGAGGCTGCCTGAGGCAGCCTTCATTCCTGCCGACATGTTGCGCGGCTTGAGCTGACTTGAAGTTAGGGGAAATAGGAATAGATTCGAGGATGACTTCTGATCTTAAAGCTACTGCTATTACTATCAGGATTATGGATACTATGAGGATTATTCCCATCGAGAAAATGTGCCCGCCTGCATTTAATTAAACTTAAATAGTTAAAAATACAAGTAGGATATGGAGCCTTCCCAGAGAAGAGATCCCTTCATCGCTCGAAGGCTCGCGCTCCCCCACATATTCTTATGATGATAAAGAACCACTTCTTCCTACCCTCTCCTCACCTGATGCACATTTCTCTGCAAGGACCGCAATGTTGCCGCCGGCCTGGCATCTCTTACCGTAGCCATCGATCTCTTG
>ERZ1645192.3918-NODE-3918-length-11947-cov-8.242432_pt1 | contig 11947 bp, 12 predicted proteins | sample MGYA00575354_ERZ1645192 | MGnify/ENA primary metagenome ERZ1645192 (study PRJEB40844, sample SAMN11349763) | freshwater sediment metagenome | isolation source: river sediment | host: Sediment | place: India: Faizupur Khadar , New Delhi | collected 2017-02-21 ... | reverse complement strand
AATCGTGCCCACGTTCACGTGGGGCTTGGTGCGCTCGAACTTACCCTTTGCCATGGTTGCGTCTCTCGGAGTGCCCGACTGGAGCAGGCGTGAAGTTGCTTGGAGATGGTGCTCACGAATGGAATCGAACCATCGACCTCCTCCTTACCAAGGAGGTGCTCTACCGACTGAGCTACGTGAGCAGATTGTGCGAGGCGGGCCTGACGTCGCGATGCAATGGTGGAGCGGGAGACGGGAATCGAACCCGCGCTAGTAGCTTGGAAGGCTACAGTTCTACCATTGAACTACTCCCGCGCCGGGAGCCCTGCCTGTGTTGCGCCGGTGGCTGGTAAGGCCGCCGGGTACCGCGAAATCCGGGTGGAGCTGGTGGAGGGAGGTGGATTCGAACCACCGAAGGCGTAAGCCAGCAGATTTACAGTCTGCCCCCGTTGGCCGCTTGGGTATCCCTCCGATTTTCCTCGATGGCGGGCGATGAAGCCCTCCAAAGAGCCCGCAATTTTGACCGCCGGGTTCCGGGCTGTCAACGGTCTCGCGCGGAAATTTCTCGGCTCGACAAATCAGCAAGCGCGCGAGCTCCGCGCTCCCGGTCAGACGTTGAAGCGGAAATGCAGGACATCGCCCTCCTGCACCCGGTATTCCTTGCCCTCCAGGCGCAGGCGGCCGGCGTCGCGGGCGCCCGATTCGCCGCGGTACTTCACGAAGTCGTCGAAGCCGATGGTCTCTGCGCGGATGAAGCCCTTCTCGAAATCGGTGTGGATCACCGCCGCGGCCTGCGGCGCGGTGGCCCCGGCCCTGACCGTCCACGCCCGGACTTCCTTGACCCCGGCGGTGAAGTAGGTCTGCAGGCCGAGCAGCTTGTAGGCCGCGCGGATCAGCCGGTTCAGGCCCGGCTCGTCGAGCCCGAGGTCGGCCAGGAAGGCGTCGCGGTCGGCATCGTCGAGCTGGCTGAGCTCTTCCTCGATCGCCGCGGACACCGGCACCACTTCGGCGCCTTCGGCCACCGCGTGCGCGCGCACCGCGTCGAGGTGAGGATTGCCCTCGAAGCCGTCCTCGAGCACGTTGGCGACGTACATCACCGGCTTGAGGGTCAGCAGGAACAGCTCGCGCACCGCGGCCTTCTCGTCCTCGTCCAGCGCGACCGAGCGCGCCGACTTGCCCTGGTCCAGCGCCACCCGCAGCTTCTGCAGGACCTCGATCCGGGCCTTCGCGTCCTTGTCGCCGCCCTTGGCCACCCGCTCGTAGCGGGCGATCGCCTTGTCCACCGACTCCAGGTCGGCCAGCGCCAGCTCGGTGTCGATGGTCTCGATGTCGGCGATCGGGTCGACCTTGTTCGCCACGTGGATCACGTCCGGGTGCTCGAAGCAGCGGACCACGTGGCAGATCGCGTCGACCTCGCGGATATGGGCCAGGAACTTGTTGCCCAGGCCTTCACCGCTGGCTGCGCCGGCCACCAGGCCGGCGATGTCGACGAACTCCACCGCGGTGGGCACCACCTTCTGCGGCTTGACGATGTCGCTCAGGGCGACCAGGCGCGGGTCCGGCACCGGCACCACGCCGACGTTCGGCTCAATGGTGCAGAACGGGAAGTTGGCGGCGGCGATGCCGGCCTTGGTCAGCGCGTTGAAGAGGGTCGACTTGCCGACGTTCGGCAGGCCGACGATGCCGCATTTGATGCCCATGTCGCGTTTCGCTCCGTTGCCGCACGCGCCGGGGCGCATGCGAGAGAAATCAGTGCGGGCGCGGCGTGTGCAGCCGCGTCATCGCATCCATGAAATTGCCGGCGACGGCGATCGGCAGCGCGTCGAGCGCGTCGTCGATGGCGCGCAGGATCGACGCCTCGTCGTCCTTGCCGGGCCGCCCCAGGACCCAGGGAGTGACCTTGTCCTTGTGCCCGGGATGGCCGATGCCGACCCGCAGGCGGTGGAACTTGCCATGCCCCAGCAGGCGCATGGTGTCGCGCAGGCCGTTCTGGCCGCCGTGGCCGCCGTCGAACTTGAACCGGGCCACGCCCGGCGGCAGGTCCAGCTCGTCGTGCGCCACCAGCATCTCCTCGGGCTCGATCTTCCAGTAGCGCAGCGCCGCCGCGATCGACTTGCCGGAAAGGTTCATGAAGGTGGCCGGCTTCAACAACCAGACCGGTTGCCCGGCGATCTCGACCTTGGCGGTCTCGCCGAACAGCTTGCTTTCCAGCCCGAAGCGGGCGCGCTCACGCTCGGCCAGGGCGTCCACAAACCAGAACCCGGCGTTGTGCCGGGTTCGGGTGTGTTCGGGACCGGGATTGCCCAGCCCGACGATGAGGCGCAAGCCAGCCATCGAGAGCGACATCCTTCGAATTCAGCTCGGTGCGACGCAGCCTCGCGCCGAGATGGATCGAAGGATTACTTGTCGTCCTTCTTGGCGGCCTTGGTCGCCGGCACTTCGGCGGCGTCCGGCGCGGCGGCGTCGACGTCCTCTTCCTTCGCATGCTTGGCGATCACGACGGCGACGTCGTGCTCCTTGCCCAGCTTCAGCTCCGGGATCTCCACGCCGGCCGGCAGCTTCAGCTCGGACAGGTGGATGATGTCGCCGACGCTGAGCGCGCCGAGGTCGACCTCGATGAACTCCGGCAGGTCCTTCGGCAGGCAGCTCACTTCCACTTCGTTCAACTCGTGCAGGACCAGCACGCCCGCGGTCTTGCCGGCCGGCGACTTGTCCTCGTTGAGGAAGTGCAGCGGCACGCTGGCGCGCAGGGCCTGGTCGGCGCTGACGCGCTGGAAGTCCAGGTGCATGATCAGCTGCTTGAACGGATGGCGCTGGATGTCGCGCAGCAGGACCTGCTGGACGTCGCCAGCCAGGCTCAGGTCCAGGATGGAGGAGTAGAACCACTCGTTTTGACTGGCCAGCCAGACCTTCTCGTGGTCGAGCTGGATGGCGACCGGGTCCAGGCCGCCACCGTAGACGATGGCCGGGATCTTGCCGGCGGTACGGAGGCGGCGGCTCGCACCCTTGCCCTCGACTGCGCGGCGTTCGACGTTGATTTCATGCGTTGCCATGTTGTTTCACTCTCGTTGCATTGGAGCCGCCTCGCGGCGGCAGTGGACGCTCACCCGCGACCAGGCGAGCGTGGTTGCGGCGACGGCGCGGGGCCGGCGTCGCGGATCGGTGTCAGTCGACGTACAGCGAACTGACGGATTCGCCGAACGCCACCCGGCGGATGGTCTCGGCGAGCAGCTCGGCGACGCTGAGCTGGCGGATCTTGCCGCAGGCGCGGGCGGCGTCGGAGAGCTTGATGGTGTCGGTCACCACCAACTCGTCCAGCTGCGACCTGGCGATGTTGTCCAGCGCCGCGCCCGACAGCACCGGATGGGTGCAGTAGGCCGCGACCTTGCGCGCGCCGCGCTCCTTCAGCGCATTGGCGGCGGCGCACAGGGTGCCGGCGGTATCGACGATGTCGTCGACCAGCACGCAGGTCTTGCCCTCGACGTCGCCGATGATGTTCATCACCGTCGCGACGTTGGCCTTCGGCCGGCGCTTGTCGATGATCGCGAGGTCGGCGTCGTCCAGGCGCTTGGCGATCGCCCGCGCGCGCACCACGCCGCCGACGTCCGGCGAGACCACGATCAGGTTGTCGGTGCCGTGCGCGCGCCAGATGTCCGCCAGCAGCAGCGGCGAGGCGTACACGTTGTCCACCGGGATGTCGAAAAAGCCCTGGATCTGGTCGGCGTGCAGGTCCACCGTCAAGACCCGGTCGGTGCCCACCGCGCCGAACATCTTGGCGGCGACCTTGGCGGTGATCGGCACCCGCGACGAGCGCGGGCGGCGATCCTGGCGGGCGTAGCCGAAGTACGGCACCACCGCGGTCACGCTGGCCGCCGAGGCGCGCTTGAGCGCGTCCACCAGGACCAGCAGCTCCATGAAGTTCTCGGCGGTCGGCGCGTTGGTCGGCTGGATGATGAACACCTCCTGCCGGCGCACGTTCTCCTCGATCTCGACCTGCACCTCGCCGTCCGAGAACCGGCTCACCAGCGCCTTGCCGGGGCGGATGCCCAGCTCGCGGCACACGGCATCGGCAAGCGGCCGGTTGGCGTTGCCGGAGAACACCAGGAGATTGCGATCGTCTTGCATGGCTTCGGGTACCCGCTGCGCTCTGACCGTGGCGGTGCGATGGACCGCGCGATGGCTTGCGCGGCGGGGAGGTACGCATGGACCGGGCGCACCTGACGGGTGAATTGGCAGGGGCGGAAGGATTCGAACCTACGCATGCCAGGATCAAAACCTGGTGCCTTAACCGCTTGGCGACGCCCCTTCGTTGTAGCGCTCCACCGCATCCAGCAGTGGCGACCGATCCGCGCCGCGGGCCAGCCAGGCATGGAGGCCGGGCGGCAACGAGGCAAGCGCGCGCGCGGCGGAATCGCGGTCGGCGAATTCGACGAAGCAGGCGCTGCCCGAACCCGTCAAGCGCGGCGTGCCGATGCCGGCCAGCACGGCGAACAGGGCCTCGACGGCGGGTTCGCGGCGGCGCAACACCGGCTCGAACGCATTGTCGAGCACGGTTCCGGAAAGGAAGCCGCCTATTGTCGCGGGCACGGCATTCCGCGTCAAATCAGGCGCTTGGAACAGCGCCGCGCTCGCCGCATGCACCCCGGGATGGGCCAGCACGTACCACGCCGGCGGCAGCTCGATCGGCGTCAGCCGCTCTCCCACCCCTTCCGCCCAGGCGTTGCGCCCGCGGACGAACACCGGGACATCCGCGCCCAGCGCCAGCCCCAGGGATTCGAGGCGGTCGCACGGCAGCCCAAGCCCCCACAGCCGATCCAGCGCCACCAGGACGGTGGCGGCATCCGACGAGCCCCCACCGAGGCCGCCGCCCATCGGAATGCGCTTTTCGATGCCGATATCGACACCTTGCGCGCACTTGGCGTCATCTTGCAGCAATTTCGCGGCACGCACGAGCAGGTCGTCGGCTTCGGCCACGCCGGCCGCGCCGGGCCCGATCCGCCGGACCAGACCATCCGCACGCGGTCGCAACCGCACCTCGTCACCCCAGTCCAGCAGGCGGAACACGGTCTGCAGGGCGTGGTAGCCATCCGCGCGCCGGCCGGTGATGCGCAGGAACAGGTTCAGCTTGGCCGGCGCCGGCCAGCGGCTCCAACCCGTCGCATCGATGCCGGCGCTCATGGCCGTGCGCGGGTCATTCCAGCCCCCAGCGCTCGACCAGCACGCGCACCCGGTCCTCGCCGCGGCTGGCGTTGATCCGGTGCGGCATTGGTTGGCGGCTGAAGGGATCGATGCGCCAGTCGTCGTACTCCAGCACCCAGCCGCCCTGTTCGATCCGTCGCGGCAACAGGTCGGCGCCGACACCGGTGCGCGGCGGGCCGAACCGCGCCGGATCCGCCTCGACGCCGCGCATCCAGCAGCCCAGCGCATCCAGCGGCACGTCCCAGCCGGTCGCCTCGCGCAGCAGGCGGGCCGCGTCGTCGCCCTGCAGGGGGCCCTGCGGACCGCCGCTGAGGGTGATGCCGGCGCGATTGCGCTCCAGCAGCCAGCCCTGGCGGGTGATCGGGGCCGACAGCAGCAGCCGCAACTCGCCGCCGCCCTGGGTCCATTCGATGTTGCCGCTACCGCCCTCGCGCCCGTTCGACAGCGCGAAGCGCCCGGTCATGACCCAGGCCGGCGCGTCGCAGCCATGCGCCTGCAGGCCAAGCGCGGCCGCGCGGCTGCGCTGGGCGGCATCGCCCTCCGCGGAGCCGTAGGCCAGCGGCGGCGGGGCCGGCAGGCTGGCGCAACCGGCCAGGCAGGCGGCCGCGAGCGCGGCAAGCCCCGCCCTCACGCGCCGGTCTCCCGCAGCGCGCGCTGCAGCGAGCGGTTGTCCGGATCGAGACGCCGCGCCTCGTCGAAATAGTGCCGTGCCTCCTCCTTGCGACCCAAGGTCCACAGCACCTGGGCGAGGTGGCTGGCGATGTCCGGGTCGGCCTGCAGCGCATAGGCCTGGCGCAGGTGGTCCAGCGCCTCGCGGGCGCGCCCGAGGCGGAACAGCACCCAGCCGTAGCTGTCGATGATCGCCGCGCTCCCGGGCTGGGCCACGCGCGCGCGGTCGATCAGCTGCAGCGCTTCCTGGTAGCGGTCGGTGCGGTCGGCGAGGGTGTAACCGAGCGCGTTCAGCGCATCGACGTCGTCGGCATCGATCACCAGGATGCGGCGGAAGTCGGCTTCCGCCTTGGCGATGTCGTCGCGCCGCTCCCACAACAGGGCGCGCGAATACAGCAGCGCCTTGTCGTCCGCGAACGCGGCCAGGCCGCGCCCGTAGGCGTCCAGCTCGCCGGCGGCATCGCCATCCTTCAAGCGCAACTCGGCCTCGAGCAGGTACGCATCCCGCTGGGCCTGGTCCTCGACGGTGACGTCGGATTGCAGCGCGCGCAACACCTCGAACGCGGCCGGCTTGCGCCCCAGCGCGTGCAGCACGCTGGCGCGGCGCAGGTTGGCGACCGCCTGGGCCTCGCCACCCGGGACGTTCTGGTACCAGGCCAGCGCTTCCTCGTTGCGGTCGAGGTATTCGGCGACCTGCCCGAGCAGCAGGCGCCGGGTCGGCGAGGGATGGGTGGCGCCGGCCTTCAGTTCCTCGTAGAGCGCGGCCAGCCCGGCCGGGTCCTTGGCCTTGTCGAGCAGGAAGGCGCGCTGCCCGTAGCGCGCATCGTCCTGCGGCCCCTGCGCGAGCAGGCGCGCGGCTTCCGCGGGGTCGCCGAGGGCGTCGTATTCGGCGGCGATCGACAGCCGCAGCGGGGGCGGCAGCGTCGGCTGCGCGGCCAGGCCCGCCAGCACGCTGCGCGCCTCGCCGAGCTTGCCGTCCTCGCGCAGCAGTTGCGCGCGCAACAGCACGACCCGCGGCTCGCCGGGGAACTTGGCCACCACCTGCGCCACGATCCGCTCCACCAGCTTCGGCTGGCCCAACCGCTGGGCGAAGCCGCCGAAACCAAGCCAGGGCTCCAAGCTGTCCGGCAGGTCGCCATCGTCGACGACCTCCTCCAGCAGGCCCACCACCAGCGCGGGCTGCTTGCCGACCGCGGCCATCATCGCCGCGAGCACGTTCTTCCAGCCTTCCGATTCGTCGGCCAGCAGCGCGCGCACCGCCTTGCGCGAGGCCCGCCGGTCGCCCGACCGCAGCGCGAGCGTGGCCGCCACCGTCCGCTGCATGTCGCCGCCCGCCGGCGCCATTGCCGTCCAGGCCTCATAGGCCTCGCGCAACAGGACATCGTCGCCGGCCAGCAAGGCGATCCGCGTGGCGCGTTCGGCCAGCACCGGGTCGTTGGCGGCGCGCGCCGCGGCCAGGTAGCCACGCGCGGCCTCCTCCAGCTGGCCATCCTGCAGGGCGAATTCGCCGGCGAGGCTGGCGGCCAACGGGTCCGCGGGCGCGGGCGGCGGATCGGCTTGCCGCGCGGGCACCGACCACGCGGGCAACAACAGGGACGCGGCCAGCAACAGGCGGGCCATCGGTCGACGCGGCATGGGCATGGGGGCGGGCCGGTACAATAGTCGTTCGTGCCCGCAGCTTAGCGCAGGCACCTGAATGGAATGACCCGCTGCATGAGCCTGCACGTCCTCGGCATCAACCACCAGACCGCGCCGGTTGCCCTGCGCGAACAGGTGGCGTTCGGCCCGGACGCGCTGGCCGGCGCGCTGCAGTCCTTGCGCGCGCTCCCGCAGGTGCACGAGGCCGTGCTGCTGTCCACCTGCAACCGCACCGAGCTGTACGCGCACGCCGACGGCGACGGCCAGTTGCTGGCCGACTGGCTGGCCAGCCACCCGGACGCGGGCCATGACCTGCATGCCTATCTCTATCGACACCGCGACGCGGATGCGGTCCGCCATCTGTTCCGGGTCGCGACCGGCCTGGATTCGCTGGTGCTCGGCGAACCGCAGATCCTCGGCCAGGTGAAGCAGGCGTGGGCGGTCTCGCGCGAGGCCGGCGCCCTCGGCGGCCAGCTGGACCGGTTGTTCCAGCACGCCTTCGCCACCGCCAAGCGGGCCCGCACCGACACCCGGATCGGCGCCAACCCGGTGTCGGTGGCGTCGACCGCGGTGCGCCTGGCACAGGACAACTTCGCCCGCCTCGACGAATCGACCGTGCTGCTAATCGGCGCCGGCGAGACCATCGAACTGGCGGCGCGCCACCTGGTCGAGGCGCGCACCCGGCGGCTGCTGATCGCCAACCGCACGCTGGCGCATGCGCAGGAGCTGGCCAGCCGCCACGGCGGCTACGCACTGCCGCTGGCGGAGCTGGACAAGCACCTCGCCGAGGCCGACATCGTGATCGCGGCGACCGCCAGCCGCGAGCCCGTGCTGCATCGCCCACAGTTGGAGCACGCGCTGCGCCTGCGCCGGCATCGGCCGATGCTGCTGCTCGACCTCGCGGTGCCGCGCGACATCGCGCATGACGTGTCCGGCCTGCGCGACGTGTTCCTGTACACGGTCGACGACCTGGAACGGGCGATCGAGGACAACCGCCGCAGCCGCCGCGAGGCCGCCGAGCAGGCCGAGGCCATCGTCGAGCTGCAGACCGCCCGCTTCGTCGAGCAACTGCAGGCGCAGGGCCGGCAGCAGCCGGTCGTGCGCCTGCGCGCGCATGGCGAGGCCGCGCGCGCCGAGGCCCTGGCCAAGGCGCGCCAGCAACTGGCCGCGGGGATGCCGCCGGAGCAGGCGCTGGAACTGCTTGCGCACACCCTGACCAACCGCCTGCTGCATGCCCCCACCATCGCCCTGCGCGAAGCCGCGCTCAGCGGCGACGGCGAACTGGGCCGCGCCGCCGAAAAGCTGTTCCCCGCTGCCGCCCGGGACGCCGGCGACGCATGACCCCGGGCCTGCGCCGCAAGCTGGAAGCGCTGCTGGAGCGGCGCGAGGAAGTGGAGCGCCTGCTCGCCGACCCCGCAGTCGCCGGCGACCAGGCCCGGTTCCGCGGCCTGTCCCGCGAATTCGCCAGCCTGCAGCCGGTGGCCGATGCGCTGGCGGCGGAAGCCAGGGCGCGCGCCGACCTCGCCGCCGCGCAGGCGATGCGCGAAGACCCGGAACTGCGCGAACTGGCCGACGACGAGATCGACGCCGCCACCGACCGCCTGCAACAACTGGAAGGCGAACTGCTGGCGCAACTGGTGCCCAAGGACGCCCGCGACGACGGCGGCCTGTACCTGGAAGTGCGCGCCGGCACCGGCGGCGACGAAGCGGCGATCTTCGCCGGCGACCTGTTCCGCATGTACGCGCGCTACGCCGAACGCCAGGGCTGGCGGGTCGAGGTGGAATCCGCCAACCCGGGCGAGCACGGCGGCTACAAGGAAATCGTGGCGCGCATCGAGGGCGACGGCGCCTATGCCCGGCTCAAGTACGAATCCGGCACCCACCGCGTGCAGCGCGTGCCCGCCACCGAGTCGCAGGGGCGCATCCACACCTCGGCGGCGACGGTCGCGATCATCGCGCTGGAGGCCAGCGACGAGGTCGAGGTCGCGATCAACCCCGCCGACCTCAAGGTCGACACCTTCCGCTCCTCGGGCGCGGGCGGCCAGCACGTCAACAAGACCGAGTCGGCGATCCGCATCACCCACGTCCCCAGCGGCGTGGTCGTCGAATCGCAGACCGAGCGCAGCCAGCACGCCAACCGCGACAAGGCGATGAAGCGCCTGCAGGCGATGCTGGTCGAGGCCGAGCTGGAGAAGCGCGCCGCCGCGACCGCCGCCGACCGCAAGCTGCAGGTGGGCAGCGGCGACCGCAGCCAGCGCATCCGCACCTACAACTACCCGCAGGGCCGGATCACCGACCATCGCGTCGAAGGCCTGACCCTGTACGACCTGCCGAACATCCTGGAAGGCGACCTCGACGCGCTGGTGGCGCGGCTGCGCCAGGAACGGCAGGCCGAGGAACTGGCGCGACTGGCGCAGGAGCACTGACATGACCGAGCTTTCGATCTCCCGCGCCGGCCCCGCCGACCTCGACGCGCTGGCCCTGCTGTTCGACGCGTATCGGCAGTTCTACGGGCAGGCGACGGACGTGCCGCGCGCGCGCGACTGGCTGCGCAGCCGCCTGCGCGTGGGCGAGTCGGTGGTGCTGGTGGCGAAGCGCGGCGCGGATGCGGTGGGCTTCGTCCAGCTCTACCCGATGTTCTCCTCGGTGCGCACGGCCAGGACCTGGATCCTCAACGACCTGTTCGTCGATCCGGCGGCCCGCCGCGGCGGGGTGGCGCGCGCGCTGCTGGAAGCCGCGGCCGCATTCGCCCGCGAGGACGGCGCCGCTGGCCTGTCGCTGGAAACCGGCCGCGACAATGCCGCGGCGCGCGCGCTGTACCGCGCCGCCGGCTGGCACGAGGACGAGACCCAGTGGTACTCGCTGTCGTTCTCGAAGCAGCACCACTGATGCAGCGCGGGCGGGGCCGGCCTACACTCGGCCGATGACCGCCGCCCCCGACTTCCACGCCCTCTCGCTCTGCGTGCTGACCGTCTCGGACACCCGCACGCCCGCCAACGACACCTCCGGCGACTACCTCTGCGCCGCCCTCGCCGACGCCGGCCATGCGCTGCACGAGCGCGCCATCGTCCGCGACGACAAGTACGCGATGCGGGCGCTGGCCTCGCGCTGGATCGCCGACGACGCGGTCGACGGCATCCTGGTCACCGGCGGCACCGGCTTCACCGGGCGCGACTCCACCCCGGAGGCGCTGCTGCCGCTGCTGGACAAGCTGATGCCCGGCTTCGGCGAGATGTTCCGCGTGCTCAGCTACGACGAGATCGGTAGCAGCACGCTGCAGTCCCGCGCATTCGCGGGGATGGCCAACGCGACCTTCCTGTTCGCCCTGCCCGGTTCGACCTCTGCCTGCCGGACCGCGTGGGAGCGGATCATCCGCGCCCAGCTGGACGCCCGTACCAAGCCCTGCAACCTCGCCAACCTGCGCCCCCGCCTGAAGGAGTGACGATGGCCATCGATACCACGCTGCGCCTGCTCAGCAAGGCCTCCGGCCTGACCGTCGCCGATATCGCGACCGCCATCCCGCGCGCCGGCATCGGCACCGTCAACGCCTGGCTGAAGGGCGAGAAGATGCCCGGCCGCGACCAGGTCGACGCCCTCGCCCGGATGTTCGGGGTTCCCGCGGGCGCGTTGCTGTCGGAACTGGCCAGCACCCTGGACCCGGCGCGCACCAAGGGCGAGCACGACCTGCTCGCCGCCTACCGCAGCCTCAATACCCGCCAGCAGGGCGCGCTGCTCGAGGTCGCGCGCAGCATGAAGCCGGCGCGCAAGGCAGCGCGGTGAGCAAGCTCAAGCGCAAGCAGTACGAGGCCCTGCTGGAACCGATGCAGGTCGAGCTGGCGAACGCGGCGCGCTGGCTGCAGCACACCGGGCGGCGGCTGGTGGTGGTGTTCGAGGGTCGCGACACCGCCGGCAAGGGCGGTGCGATCGATGCCATCCGCCGCCACCTCAACCCGCGCCAGTGCCGGGTCGCGGCGCTGCCCAAGCCGACCGAGCGCGAAGCCACCCAGTGGTACTTCCAGCGCTACGCGGCGCACCTGCCCGCCGCCGGCGAGATCGTGCTGTTCGACCGCAGCTGGTACAACCGCGCCGGCGTCGAGAAGGTCATGGGGTTCGCCAGCGATGCGCAGGTCGCCGCATTCCTGCGCGACGCGCCGGTGTTCGAGCGCCAGCTGGTCGACGACGGCATCCTGCTGTTCAAGTACTGGCTCGGCTGCGACCAGGCGGTGCAGGAAGATCGCTTCGCGGAGCGCCTGCAAGACCCGCTGAAGGGCTGGAAGCTCTCGCCCATCGACCTGCAGGCGCGCGAGCGCTACCGCGCCTACACCGATGCGCGCGAGGCGATGCTGGAGGCGACCCACACCGCGCATGCGCCGTGGACGCTGGTCGACTTCAACGACCAGAAGCGCGGCCGCCTGACCCTGCTGCGCGACCTGCTGGACCGCCTGCCCGACACCGCCATCGA
>ERZ1645192.3916-NODE-3916-length-11948-cov-22.317498_pt1 | contig 11948 bp, 10 predicted proteins | sample MGYA00575354_ERZ1645192 | MGnify/ENA primary metagenome ERZ1645192 (study PRJEB40844, sample SAMN11349763) | freshwater sediment metagenome | isolation source: river sediment | host: Sediment | place: India: Faizupur Khadar , New Delhi | collected 2017-02-21 ... | reverse complement strand
TTCACGGCTTCGACAATTCATTTTATTTCTGTAATTTTGTTCCCGATTTTTAAAAAAACTTTTTTTTACTAATGAACGAATGAGAAAACAAAAAATCCTTTACCTTTCTTTTTTTATCAGTATCGTGCTCGTATCCTGCGGCGGAAAAACCGGAAAGGGCGCTGAAAGCGAATCCGTTACAGAAGCAGAGCATCCTCAGTTTGTAGATTCAACAGCATTCCATCAAAAATTAACCCAGCTTGCCAACGGTGACACTACCGGACTCTGGCCTGTAAAAAACCAACCGATTCCGCTTTACGGCGCATTGCTGCCCGAACACAGAATAGTGGCTTATTACGGCAATTTATATTCAAAAAAGATGGGAGCGCTCGGCGAGTACGCACCCAAAGAAATGTGGTCCAGATTAAAAGCCGAAGTGAAAGCCTGGGAGGCTGCTGACCCAACGACTCCGGTGATTCCGGCACTCCATTACATCGCCGTGGTGGCTCAGGGAGATCCGGGCAAAGACGGCAAATACCGGTTTCGGATGCCTGAGAAACAGATTGATTCTGTATTTACCATATCTCGTATGCACCCCGGTACGCTGGTATTTCTGGATATTCAGGTGGCGTTGAGCAAAATTCAGGATGAATTGCCACTGCTGGAAAAATACCTGAAACTGCCGAACGTTCACCTGGGAATTGACCCGGAATTCTCCATGAAAGACGGATCCAAACCCGGAAAGCGAATCGGTACGTACGATGCTAAAGACGTGAATTACTGCTCGCAATACCTGGCAAAACTGGTAAAAGAGCACAATCTGCCTCCGAAAGTGTTTGTCATTCACCGTTTTACACAAGGCATGATAACCAACTATAAAAATATCCGGTTGCACCCCGAAGTACAGATAGTGATTGATATGGATGGCTGGGGCGAACCGGAACTGAAAAAAGGTACGCACCGCAACTACATTCACAAAGAACCGATACAATTCACCGGTTTCAAACTCTTCTATAAAAACGACCTGAAAAAATCGCCTCACCGGATGATGACTCCGCAGGAACTGCTCAAACTCCGTCCACAACCGAGTTACATTCAGTATCAGTAATCACGGTACTTAACGGAAATTCTATACTCAAAGCTCAAAGGGCTGCTTATCACTGGCAGCCTTTTTTTATTTTTTTTGGATGAGGCACGCAAATATATAAGGGCAAGCAGGGCTTACAGTTTTTTGTAAGTGTCTTTCAGGGAATAATTCCAATCATTTCAGATTGGAAAACTTACATGTAATCCTTTATTGGGTTCTGCCAGTAAATTGGTGATTTCAAAATTCACGTCACCGCCTGTCGCACCGTTAGCAAGTTTCACAGTGATGGTATGCCTGCCATGTGCATCTATGGTGTAATCCCTGAAATAAACCAAATCGGGATTGTGCGAAGTTTTATGCAGATAAAAAGGTAAGTCGGAATTGTTTTTCACTGTTATCCTGTAATATTTATCCGTCTTTTCGGTATTCACAATTTCGATGGATTGATGAAATATTTCCTTCAGGTATTTTTCTTCTCCTATCAGCTTGTCGTTGAGATAAACCACCGTTCTGCGTTCAATCAGTGCTTCACGGATTGCTTCGGGAGTTCGCGCGCTTGCAAAAACCAGCGTCATCGTACGGTGTTCACCTTCTTTCAGTGTGAGAGGATCATGAACATCGGTATTGCCGAGCATAGTCAGTTTTTTTTCCATACACCATCGGTGAGCTTCGGGGAAATATTCAGGTCCGTTTACCACTTCAATTCCCTGCATTAGTCCTGCATTATAAAGCTCTGTATGTTCCTTAAACCAGCGTGTGGTATCGGGTTGTTGTGCATCCCATCCAGGATGATTCCAAAAAATAAAAGCATTCTGAGCTTTGGCAGCTTTGAAAGCATCCATATAAACCGACACATCGAGTGCATTGCAATCAGAGAGAAAGAGTGCATTGGAATGTCCCGGAGGCATCGAACGGGTTATTTCAGAGCCACGAATGAGAATGATATTGTTTGACCGTGCTGCTGCTTCGGCTATTTCGTAGGGTCGATTGAGGGATGCTCCGGGCATGTCATTCTTATGCGGCCGGTATTCGATGTGATCGGTAATGGCAATGGCGTCGAGACCCTGAGCGTAGGCCTCATTTACACGAACTGTAGGCCATACCAGCCCGTCGGAAAACACCGTGTGCATGTGAAAGTCACATTTGAGCGTTTTAAATCCTGGTATGTCGGGGATCTGAATTTCATTTCTGACCTGCGAAAACGTCAAAACCGGAATACTCAGTAGTAAAAATAATAGTAGTTTTTTCATAGTTATAAGATATTGATGGAATTAATAAATTGATTTCACGAAATTACATATTTTTTCAGTCAAACAATTGCGGCCTATTGTTTTTATTTGAACTGCAGTAACATTTTCTCCGGTTCAGGGAATAAATCCACTCAATTTATATACCTTGAAAAGCAGCTCAATGGTTTTATTTGCAATCGGAATTTATCCCGAAAAATAGGGAATTATCAGAAAATCAACATATTTATTTTTATGAAAAAGTTATTTGATCACTTTTGCAACGAACTCATCCTCACTTTCTGATTTTGTTAAGATTTATTCAGATTATCGATTTTTCATTACTTTTTAATTCGCCTCTTCACCATTCTCCAAAGGGGAAAATCATTGGGTCGGTTGAAATTAGTACATTCATTTTATTTCTAAAAAAAGTTCCGGACGAATTCAATATCTGACTTTTTAAAAGAACGTTTTTATAAAATCTTAATCATATTTTTACTTCCCAAAATTTTAAATGAACTCACATGAATGCACTCAAAATCAGCTATTCGGTCGGCGCTGGTCCCGGTAACAAAGAGGTATTCAAATTGATCGGCCGGAATTCTGCTGATTAAATGAAACAGAAAAGCCAGAAAAAATACTGAAAAAAAACTAATCGTATTGTTTTCATAACTTAGTATAAACAAAAGATTAACCAGTATTAAATCTATGAGAAATTGTGTAGTGAAAATATGAGAGTTCTTATGAAAACATAAGAAAAGTTCATCACAGTAAAACTGTGGTTCATGGGTGATAAAATTGGTAAAAAGAATAGAAAATATTGAATGTGGGGACGGAAGTACTACTTTGTATTACAGAAGTTGCCGTACTGAGAAAATTGGCGGCGTCATACAATTTTTCTATAAATTGTTAAAGTACATTTTTAATTTAAACAATTCAGTGCTGTGATAGTTTGTTAAATTTGTTGAGTTGCGCTGTAAATCAAAAAGATTCTAAAAAAAATGTTTCAAATTGAGGCGGTGTAAAGTCATCGGTCACTTTTCCCTTCGTTCTTTCGGATATAAAATTCCAATAAAAGTATATTTAATTCTATTAGCTGTGGCTGGATGAAATGCCGGTTCGGCTGCAATGGCAAGCGAACAGCATCGGGATGAAAGTAGCTTGAAAATTCAATATCATTGTTTCAACTGCCTGAATCTGACTCTTTATTATTTTTGCAAAATACCGGTTTATCTGTAGAAGTTTGTTTTTTGAAACTTCAAAAAAGGTAAAGTGGCAAAAATATATTTGAAAGTAAAAAAAATTAGCAGTACTGAAAGGATTAAATTTTGAACTTTTCCGGAGTTCCGGATATTAATTAAGCTGATTGTAACTTATTAATCAGGAATTTGTGACAGAAGATATGCAGGTAATGATGAGTGCAGGGACTTTATATAAATCAAAAAAGAGCTGCCCGTATGAGCAGCTCTTTTTTGATTTTTACTTAGACGAAATCTTTTCTATTTCTTCCTGAAGGTCAATTTCTTCTCCTTTTTTGTCGTAAAATTTGTATTGCAGAAAACCCAGTTTCTGGGACGGAATGACTTTGCAGCCAATTCCGAATTTTAATTTCCATTTCATTTTCATGGATGGCAATCCTCTTGAAATGTAGGCATCGACATACGGGTGGATATGCAGCGTGAAGTCTTTCACTTTCAGTTTGCTGACCAGATAATCGATTTTGCTTTCCAACTGATCGGTGAAGAGTATGGACGGTTTGGTGCGTCCGCTTCCGTAACATGTCGGACAGGTTTCCTCGATATCAATGTCAATAACCGGACGAACCCGTTGTCGGGTAATTTGCATCAGGCCAAACTTGCTGAGGGGCAGAATGTTGTGTTTTGCCCTGTCGTTGGTCAGATTTTCACGCATCCGGTCGAAAATTTTCTGCCGGTTCTCACCTTCGTGCATATCAATGAAGTCCACCACAATGATGCCTCCCATATCCCGCAAACGCAATTGCCGGGCTATTTCATCGGCTGCAGCCAAATTTACTTCCAGTGCATTGATTTCCTGTCCGCTTCCGGCTTTTGACCGGTTTCCGCTGTTGACGTCAATCACATGCATGGCTTCTGTGTGTTCGATAATCAGATAAGCTCCGCTTCTGAACGACACTGTCTTACCGAGTGCAGACTGTATCTGCTTGGTAATCCCGAAATGATCGTAAATCGGGATGTCTTCCTTGTAAAGTTTTACAATGTCTTTCCGTTCGGGAGCTATCAGTTCTACGTAATCGCGAACTTCGGTATGCACATCCTTGTCGTTGACGTAGATGTTTTTGAAGTTCGAATTGAATAAATCTCTGATTATTCCTACCGTGCGACCTAATTCTTCTGATATAAGCGATACTCCCTGCGACTTTTGAATTCTGGGAATGGTTTCTTCCCACCGTTTCACCAGTATTTTCAGTTCATTGTCGAGTTCCGCTACTTTTTTTTCTTCGGCAACCGTACGAACTATTACGCCAAACCCTTTTGGCTTTATGCTCTGTATCAGTTGTTTCAGTCTGATTCGCTCTTCTTCCGTTTTTATTTTCTGCGACACAGAAACCTTGTCGGCGAATGGTATCAGTACCAGGAATCTTCCTGCTATGGAGAGTTCGGCTGTGAGTCGCGGACCTTTGGTGGAGATGGGTTCTTTTGAGATCTGAACCACTATTTCCTGTCCGGTTTTCAGAATATCGTTTATTGAGCCGTTTTTCTCAATTTCAGGAAGTTGTTTGGCTTTAGTCAGTAGAGGTGTTTTCTTACGGTCGCTTTGCACCTGTTTGATAAAGCCGTTGAGAGTGTTGAAATTGTTACCTAAATCAAGATAGTGAAGAAAAGCGTCTTTCTCGTAGCCAACATCTACAAACGCTGCATTAAGTCCGGGCATTATTTTTTTCACCCTTCCGAGGTAGATGTTCCCAACGGCAAAGTTTTCTTCGCGTCCTTCTTCGTTGAGTTCTACCAACCGTTTGTCCTCAAGCAGCGCAATTGAAATCTGAGACGGTCTTACATCTACAATTAACTCGCTGTTCACTTGTTTTGGATTTATGTATTTTTGTTTTCAACCTGTCGGAGAACGGGTTATCACTCTTTTTTTCGTTAAAAAAAGAGTGGTTTTTTGCTGCTGTCCGGCAGGTCTGTGTTTATAAAAAACAAACTTAAATCCATTGAATTCGGTTTTAAGTTTGTTTCTTTGGACCTTTTAAGAACTAATGTCCAACAGACTATTTCTTTTTATGTCTATTTTTTCTCAGTCTTTTTTTCCGTTTGTGAGTAGACATTTTATGTCTTTTTCTTTTTTTACCGCTTGGCATCTTTTGTTAAAATTTAATCGTTATTGAATTATTTTACAGTACCGGAAAAAGTTTTTGCCGGTTTGAATGCAGGAATGCTGTGCGCCGGAATGATAATAGTAGTGTTTTTAGAAATGTTGCGAGCAGTTTTTTGAGCTCTTTCCTTGATGATAAAACTACCGAAACCTCTCAGATATACGTTTTCTTTTCTTGCAAGAGAAGCTTTTACAACATCCATAAAATTCTCTACAGTTACTAATACAGTTGCTTTATCAATGCCTGTATTTTTAGCAATTTCGTTTACAACGTCTGCTTTAGTCATTTTTTTTTAATTTTTTATAAGTTAAATAATATAGTGTATTTATTTTTTTTCGAAACGGACTGCAAATATAGAGTTTTTCTTCTGATTAAAAAAGAATTAGTTACGTTTTTTTCAAATTTTAAATGGAAAGTTTATTTCGTAACTTGTTGATTGAGTAAATTTTGCATTTCGTCTAATTCCAGATTTCTTCCAACAATTTTTCCGTTTTTATCTATCAGCACAGTAGCAGGAATGGAGTTAACAGCATAGAGCCGGGCTGCTTCACTGTCCCAGTATTTGAGATCAGACACGTGTTTCCATGTCAGTCCGTATTTCAATATGGCATTGGTCCAGTCCGGTTTTTCTTTATCAAGCGATACACCCAGAATTTCGAATTTTGACCCTTTGTTTTTGGCATAGAAAGCTGTCAGTTCGGGGAATGAACGGATGCACGGACCGCACCACGACGCCCAGAAATCAATGAGCAGGTAGTCGGTTTTGCCAATAAAATCTGAGAGCGAAACCTCTTTTTCGTCGGGAGTAGTGAGTGTGAAGTTAACGTACGGTTGACCTACTGCCGTTTTCTTTTCCACTTCTGTAGCAGCCATGAGTTCCGCAATGCGTGGAATGGCTTTGGTTTTTACGTCCATTTTGGCAAAAAGTGCGTCCTTTTCTTCGGTGGTCATTCCGTAGAAATTACTCATAAAGATGTGCGAGCCGGCCAGTGTATTCACGTGATTCATCACATTGGTTATCAGATTGGATTTCAGTTCTTTATTTATTTCTTTGGAAAATTCGCGGAATGCGGCCATCATTTCGGGAGTAGGCTCCTGCGTATTTTCAGGCATTATTTCTTTCATTTTCTCATTTGCTTTTTTCTGGATTTGATTTTCGGCAGAGTAAAATTGAGCCAACACATCATTTTGAGGCGTTCCTTTTACCACCACGTTGAAACTGCTGTCCATTGAGGCGGTCATTTTTCCGTTTTCGAGGATAAAATCGCCGGTTTTCCTGTCTCCTGAAATGGTTTTGAAGCGGAGATAGCACACTTTGGCTGAATCTGATTTGCCTTCAAATGCAAAACTTCCATTCAAAACCACGGTGCTGTCCAAATCCACCCACTCCCGATTAATCCGTTCACTCAGCACAACCATTGTGCTGTCAAAAAATCCGGGATTTTCAATAGTTCCGGAAATTTTATACCCGCTTTGCTGACATGCTGACAACATTAATATTGCCAATGGAATGAAAAATAATTTTTTGTTCATAATATTCTAGCCTATTTAATTTTTTGATTGTAATTTCGCCTTATTCTTTTTACGTCGGAAAATTGTACAAACTGCATGCAAAGTTGCAACTTTTTCTGCAACCTGACAAAATTTACGACAACATTTTTTCGAATTAAGTAATTAATTTTCAAATAAATAAAATCCAACACTTGTGAACAGCAAACAAACTGCGGCTATCCGGAAAATACTGAACGAATGGTATCTGATCAACAAAAGAACGTTACCATGGAGGGAAACTAAAGACCCTTATAAAATCTGGATTTCAGAGATTATTCTTCAGCAAACACGTGTAAATCAGGGTTTGGACTATTACAATCGTTTTATCGAACGTTTTCCGGACGTGAAAAGTTTAGCAGAAGCCGGTGAAGATGAAGTGCTGAAATACTGGCAGGGACTGGGTTATTACTCCCGTGCCCGAAACCTGCACAAAGCTGCAAAACAAATCATGAACAAGTATAACGGCGCATTTCCAACTGTTTATCACGAAGTGTTGAGTTTATCGGGCGTGGGTGAATACACAGCAGCCGCCGTTTGTTCGCTGGCTTACCACCAACCTTATGCCGTAGTGGACGGAAATGTGTATCGCGTACTTTCGCGGCTTACCGGATCATCCACTCCCATCGACACATCGGTGGGCAAAAAGGAATTCTCCGCTGTTGCACAGCAGCTGCTCTCCATCACCAGCCCCGACGTACACAATCAGGCCATGATGGATTTTGGAGCCCTGCAATGCACACCTGCAAACCCCGATTGTGAAATCTGTGTGCTTCAAGATTTTTGCGAAGCATATAAACTGAATATAGTTGGTCAACTTCCTGTGAAACAAGGTAAAACAAACGTGAAAAACCGCTACTTCAATTATTTTTTCATTAAAAACGACGATTACACCTACCTGAAAAAAAGAACCGGAAAAGATATCTGGCAAAATTTGTATGAATTTCCATTGATTGAAACTGACAAAGAGATGAATTTTCAAGAACTTACCGAGACAGAAAGTTTCAGGCAGCTTTTTGGTGAAACAGAACTCACGGTTCAAAAAATAAGCCATCCTGTAAAGCACATTTTGAGCCACCGGATTATTAATGCCGTTTTTTATAAAATAAATATTAGCCATGAAAACGAAACTATCAAAGATTTTGAAAAATTACTACTAAGTGAATTAAATCAATTTCCAGTTTCAAGACTCACCGAATTATACCTGGAAAAGGGTTGAAGTTTGATATAATTGATGATAATCTGAAGTAACACTTCGAAATTACATAAATAAACTTTCGCAGATTATAACTTACTATTCGCAGATAAGATTGCTAACGGGCGACCTCGTCCGGTGAGCCGAAAAATCAGAGAGAGCGGCGTTAAAAATCGTCCTTGTTTGAGCCTGCTCAACTGTTTCTAATTTTAAAAACAATTGAGGCGAGTTTGGACGATTTAGCCGATCGAACGCCAATTTTTCGAGTGAAGCGGGCGCAGTCTTGAATTTTTTGCTTACTTTTTGTTTCAAGACAAAAAGTAAGTCAGGGTCTAAGGGGCAGAAGCCCCTGTTCCTGAAAAAATGTATATCTATCTGACTATCAGATACTATATATTCTTAATCTTTTGATTTATAAACTAATATGAACATGCGAAAGTTCAATTACATAAATAAACCGAATGTCAGGCAGGAGCTTTCAAGCGGTTGATGAGCCTATAAGGTGGGTAACGTGAGTGTGACTGATTTTATTGTACCTACAAACACATAACAAGCTAAAATTTCAACTTCACAACTCTCATTGCTGCTTTTATTCTTAAAAAATCAAATAAAGAGCTGGCTGTCTGTGTCAATTCATTCAGAATTTTGTACTTTTGTTGCTCCAAAATAAAGAATGAGCTATGGAAGAAGATAAATCAGCAATCGTCCTGACAGAAAATACCACTTTTGATACATTTGAAGAAGAAACAGCTACTCATCAGATACTGGAAGATACCGATATAAGCAGTGTGCCCGAAGTTACTTCTATGGTGCTTCGTACCGAACATCTGTATAAAAAATATGGAAAACGTACGGTTGTGAACAACGTATCCATCCACGTAAAGCAAGGTGAAATAGTAGGTTTGCTCGGACCAAACGGTGCCGGAAAAACCACTACCTTCTACATGGCTACCGGGCTTGTGACACCGAACTCGGGCAAAATATATCTGAACGAAGAAGACATCACCAAATTTCCTGTTTTTCGGCGCGCCCAGAAAGGCATCGGATACCTGGCTCAGGAGGCATCTGTTTTCAGAAAAATGACGGTGGAAGACAACATCAGTTCCATACTCCAGATGACGAAATTCAGCAAAGCTTATCAGAAAGAAAAACTCGAAACGCTCATTACCGAATTCAACCTCGGACATGTGCGTAAAAACATTGGCGACCGCCTTTCGGGAGGTGAGCGCCGCCGCACCGAAATAGCCCGCTGCCTGGCCATAGAGCCAAAATTCATCATGCTCGACGAACCCTTTGCCGGCGTTGACCCCATTGCCGTACAGGATATTCAGGACATCGTGTGGCGGCTGAAAGATAAAAACATCGGAATCCTGATAACCGACCACAATGTGGACGAAACGCTCAGCATTACCGACCGGGCTTACATGCTTTTCGAAGGAAAAATCATGTTTCAGGGTACTTCGGAAGAACTTGCCGCCAATCCGATAGTACGCGAAAAATACCTGGGGCGCGACTTCCAGCTGAAAGTAAAAACAAGGATTGATACTCCAAAAATCCAAAACGACATTTCTGAAACTTTCTAACGCAGTCGTGTTGTAACATAATATTCAATGGTTTTATACCCGCAAAATAAAACTTCTGATTTCCAAGATGAAAGTTCCGGAGGTCAGCGCGGACTGCTCCACATCATCGGTTCGGGTTCTGCGTTGCCTACCAAAAACAATTTTCCATCGTCGCAGATGGTCGAAATGCGCAATAAGCAGTTTATGATTGACTGCGGCGAAGGCACTCAGATCCGACTCCGGCAAATGGGACTCAAAACTAACCGGCTGGGTCATATTTTCATTTCACACCTGCATGGCGATCATGTATTCGGATTGATGGGGCTCATCACCACATTCGGGATGCTCCACCGTACTGCCGATCTGCACATCCACGCTCACCCCGATCTGGAAGCACTTCTCACACCTCACCTCAGGTATTTTGCCGATGGTTCGCCGTTTCAGGTCATTTTCCATCCGTTCAATCCGGCTGAAAGCGAAACAATTTACGACGACCGTTCTGTCAGGGTAACCACCATCCCGCTGAAGCACCGCGTACCTGCTTGCGGATTTCTGTTTGAGGAGAAAACCGGCGAACGGCACATCAAAAGGGATATGATTGATTTTTACGGCGTTCCGGTGAGCCGGATTCTGAAATTAAAACAGGGCGATGATTTTGTAACCGATGAAGGTGAAATCATTCCAAACGATGTTTTCACCACACCTCCCACTCCACCTATCCGGTACGCATATTGCTCAGATACAGCCTATTCCGAGAAAATAATTTCTGTTATTGAAGGTGTTGACTGCCTGTATCACGAAGCTACATTTGCCGAAGACGAAGCCTTGCGGGCACGGCAAACCATGCATTCCACAGCCCGCCAGGCTGCCACCATAGCCAGCAAAGCAAATGTGAAAAAACTCATCATCGGTCATTTTTCGGCCAGATATGCCAACAAAAACGTTTTGCTGAACCAGGCGAAAGACATTTTCGAAAATACGTTTCTGGCTGAGGATATGAAAACCTTCGAATTTTAAACTTTTAGCGCTTCCCCGAAAAAACTTTTCAGCATTTTACTTGTTTATGGATTATCATTCATCGACAAATTTACCATGAATCGTGTTACAAAAATTCTTCTGATATTAAACGGACTTCTCGCATCGCTGGCAGCCTCTGCTTCCGACGTATCAGCAACTGCAATGGAAGAAACCAGTCTGTTCTATACTCAACTTTGGTTTTGGGTGGCTGTGGGCATTGTGTTTTTCTTTTTGCTGGTGATTTTACTGCGTGGAAGCAATCGGAGTTAACCGTTTTTTTGTTCAGAAAAAAACATACATGACTTTTTTACAGAAAGAAAGAATCAATTTGACTGAAAAAAACAATCAGGCTCAAATCAATTTCTGTCTTCGAAGATAGTCTGAAAGAGATTTTGAAATAATAACTGTTCATTAAAGAAACAATAACTACATCATCAAACATTCGGAAAATGATTTACATCGTCAACCAATCCAACAAACCCGATTATAACATCGCTCTTGAAGAATATTGCTTTAAAAAGCTATTGCATCACGACAAGATTTTCATTCTCTGGATCAACGAGCCGGCTATCATCGTGGGAAAACACCAGAACACCATCGAAGAAATCAATCCGGAATATGTGAAAGAACACGGCATACACGTTGTAAGGCGTATAACGGGCGGCGGAGCCGTGTATCACGACCTGAACAACCTGAACTATACCATCATTTCGAACGAAAACAAAGGAGTGGATTTTGATTTCAAAACCTTTTCGCAACCGGTCATCGATACGCTTGCCGAGCTGGGCGTGACTGCCGAATTCACCGGCCGCAACGACCTGGTTATCAATGGAAAAAAAATATGCGGGAATGCCCAAGCTTATATCAAAGGCAGGGTAATGCACCACGGTTGCCTCCTGTTCAACACCGAGCTGAGCGTGCTCGCTCATGCGCTCGAAGCGCCAAAAGACACGATTGATTCAAAATCGACAAAATCGGT
>ERZ1645192.3913-NODE-3913-length-11958-cov-11.304797_pt1 | contig 11958 bp, 10 predicted proteins | sample MGYA00575354_ERZ1645192 | MGnify/ENA primary metagenome ERZ1645192 (study PRJEB40844, sample SAMN11349763) | freshwater sediment metagenome | isolation source: river sediment | host: Sediment | place: India: Faizupur Khadar , New Delhi | collected 2017-02-21 ... | reverse complement strand
AATTGTTCAAGGGGAAGTGCTGGAATTGGCAGACAGGCATGACTTAGGATCATGTGCGGTGACGCGTGAGGGTTCGAGCCCCTCTTTCCCCACTTCAAACAAATAAACTTATTGAGGTATGCATTGAAAACCGAAAAGACTTATACCGACGACCATCAGGTGAAACTCAAAACCGAAATTGAGAGCGATTTGGTTGAACAATTCAAACGCCGGGCTGCCCGACAGATCGCCCGCAGCACCCGTATTCCGGGTTTCCGTCCTGGTAAAGCCCCATACAACATGGTTCTAAGCTATGTTGGTGAAGACCGCATCTTCCAGGAATCCATCGACCTTCTGGTTGAGGATATTTATCCTAAGATCCTTGATTCCGAAGAAATCAACCCCTGGGGTCCAGGTTCGTTCGATAATATCGCCAGTGAGGATCCATTGGTGCTCGAGTTCACTGTGCCACTTGACCCCGAAGTTGAGCTTAAAGGAACGGATGAGCTGAATAAACCCTATGAGCTCAAACCCGTAACTGATGGTGAGGTTGAGGAATTCGTGTTGTCCATGCGCCGGAATTACGCCAACATTGTTCCAGTGTCCACCCCCGCTTCTGAGGGGAATGTGGTTTACATGACCGTTGAGGCAGTAGATAAGAACGCCGAGCCAGGCAAGGATGCGGTAATCATCAAATCCAGCCCCCAGCAAACCCTGATCCCAACTGTTGAAGAAAGCCGCGCTACTGAATGGCCTTATGAAGGTTTCGCCCGGGAATTTATCGGCAAGAAAGAGGCTGACACTTTCACGCTCGAACACACATATCCCGAAGAAACCGACAGCGCGGATTTTGCAGGGAAAACAGTTCAATTCAACGTCAACCTGCAATCCGTCAAAGCGCTTGAATTGCCTGAGCTGGATGAAGAGTTCCTGAAAAACAGCGGCGGTTTTTCCTCTGTGGAGGACCTGCATGCCGGCGTGCATGAGCACCTCGAGAGCAAAAAACGGGAAGAGTACGACGATACCTATTATCTCGACCTGGTAGACAGCCTTCGCCAGTCCTCAATCATCAAGTACCCCCCGCAGATGCTGAAAGCCGAAGAGGAAGAAGTTCTGCACCGGATCGAGCATGATCTTGAGCACCGCAACCTCAACCTTGATCTCTATCTGAAGCTTCGCAAGCTCGACCGCGATCAATTCAACGAAGAGGAAGTCAAGCCAACCGCCAAGAATCGGATAGAACGCTCGCTCGTTATGGATGCCATAACCAAAAAGTATGAGATCAAGATATCAAATGAAGAGCTTGAGTCGGAAGTTTCATCTGTCGTCAACAATCTGATTGCGAGCGGCGAGTTTGCCGAAGCTCAGAAGTCGCTTGGCACCAAAAAATTCTCGGAATCCGTTTCGATGCAGGCTGCCAACCAGGCGCTTGAGAACTCCATCCACAGAAAACTCCGCGAATTAGCAGACCCGGATTATGTGATTGAGATTAAAGCACCCGAAACCGCAGAGAGCACCACAGAAGAAACATCTGTTGAACCGGCTGAAAAAGAGTAATAAAACTCTTACAAACGGCTGTTATTCTGGTTGAAAACAGAAAAAAGGATGATTATGGATATTAAACCATTTGAATCAGTAATCCCGATGGTGGTGGAAAGAACCGCCGCTGGCGAACGTGCCTACGACATTTACTCGCTGCTTCTTAAGGAGCGGATTGTTTTTGTCGGTTCTGCAATCAACGACCAGGTCGCCAATGTAATCGTTGCTCAGTTACTTTACTTAAGTCAGGTTGACCCTGATAAGAGCATTCAGATGTACATCAACTCGCCTGGTGGTTCAATCTATGCTGGACTGGCAATTTTGGACACCATGCAGATGATCCGCAACCCCATCAGCACAGTAGCTGTGGGCGTTACCGCTAGTTTTGGAACAGTGTTACTGGCAGGCGGCACAAAAGGTCAGCGGTACGCGCTGCCCCATGCAACCATCCACCTGCACCAACCTCTCGGCGGAGCGGAAGGACAAGCAAGCGACATCGAAATTATGGCGCGCGAAGTCCTTAGGCTTAAATCAGACCTCAATCAGTTCTTCGCGAACGTCACCGGGCAGCCGCTTGAGATTATCCAGCGCGATACCGACCGCGACTTCTACATGACCGCCGATCAGGCATTGTCGTATGGCTTGATCGACAAAGTGCTGCAGCCACCGGCTAAATCAGGCTTGTCAGCCTAATCCCCAATGCTGACTGACCATTACCCACAAATCAGAGGCCTCATCCTGGACATGGATGGGGTCCTCTGGCATGATAACGAAACCATTGGTAATTTATCGAACATCTTTACCGAGATTAGCCGAATGGGGCTTCAGGTCACTTTCGCGACAAACAACGCCACGAAAAGTGTTGGCGAGTTTCGAAAAAAGCTGGCGGGTTTCGGGGTGAAAGTCAGACCTGAACAGATTATCACATCAGCAAACGCCGCGCTTCACTATATTTCCAGCCGCTACACACCCCAAAGTCGGGTTTACGTCCTGGGATCAAAATCGCTTCGCGACCACGTACGAAAGCACGGTTTTACCGTTGTTGATGAAGCAGAACCCGCCAACGTGGATATCGTGCTTGTGGCGCTCGACACCAGCATAAATTACCAGAAGCTCGGCTATGCTGGGCTGCTAATCCGAGCTGGCGCGGCGTTTATAGTAACCAACACCGACGCAACTTACCCCACCCCGAGTGGTCAGATGCCAGGAGCAGGAACCATTGCTGCCGCGGTCGCAGCCGCTTCAGGGCAGGAGCCGCTTGTGATCGGGAAACCTCAACCAACGATGTTCTTACATGCGATGGAATTAATGGGCATAAACCCCACCGAAACCATGTGCGTTGGTGACCGGCTTGAAACCGACATCCTTGGCGGTCAGAACGTTAGCTGCCTGACCGCGTTGGTGCTCAGCGGCGTTAGCACGCTTGACCAGGCTAAGCATTGGCAGCCCCAGCCAACGGTTATCGCGAAAGACCTAAGCAGTCTGATCTATGACTAAACCAATTCTTTACGACCAAACCAGCGAAACCCTCCAGGAAGTTCTGCGTGAGCATGGACAACCTGCCTTCAGGCTGAAGCAGCTCGAGGAAGGCTTGTATCAGCACCGCTATATGGATTTTGGCGAGTTTACGACTTTGCCAAAATCACTATTGGACAACTTGCAGGAGCAATTCTCTCTTTTCCCTCTGGAATTGACGAGAGAAATCATCTCGAGAGACAAACAAACCGAAAAGTTACTATTCAGATTGCCCGATGCCAATTATATAGAAACCGTCCTGATGCATTATGAAGGCCGCCACACTGTGTGCATCTCAACCCAGGTTGGCTGTCCAATGGGCTGCGTTTTTTGCGCCACCGGGCAGATGGGCTACACACGCAACCTGACCGCCGGCGAGATCCTCGCGCAGATCATTTTCTGCATGCGTCGGCTGGGAACCGACGGCAAGGATCTGACGAATGTTGTCTACATGGGCATGGGTGAACCTTTCCTCAACTATGAAGAGGTAATGCGGTCCATCTCTCGGTTAACAGACCAGAAAGGGCTGAATTTCGGAGCACGCAGGATTACCATCAGCACCGTGGGCATTTTGCCGCGCATCCGTCAGTTTACCGAAGCTAAGTCCCAGGTAAACCTTGCTCTCAGCCTTCACGCCCCCAATGACGCTCTGCGGTCAACACTGGTGCCTTCGAATGAATTCTATCCACTAAAGGCATTGGTTGAAGCCAGTCAGAAATATACAGAGTACACACATCGCCGGGTGCTAATCGAGTACGCCTTAATCGATGGTGTAAACGACACCATCGCCCACGCTGACGAACTAGCCACGCTCCTGCATGGGATGCTCTGCCTGGTAAACCTGATTGCACTCAATCCTTCGCATGGTGGCGATCTGAAGGGCTCCCCCCGCGAGAAAGTCGAGGCTTTCCGTGACCGCCTGATGAAGCGCGGGATTCAAACAACGATCCGCCTGAAACGCGGGATTGAAATCAGCGCCGGCTGCGGACAGTTGGCAACCACCCAAAAAGGCAAATGATATAATCGCAATATGGCTAACTTCTTAGATAAATGGCGCGAAAGCCTCGAAAAAACACGCAACGTTACTTTCGGTAAGATTGCCACCTTCTTTGGGGCAACCGAAATAGATGATGACACCTGGGATCACCTCGAAGAACTTCTGATCCAGGCGGATATTGGCGTTAAAACGACTCTTTACCTGATTGACACCTGCCAGGAAAAAGTTGACGAGCTTGGTCTGACCAAAACATCACAGCTCAAAGATCTCGTAAAAGCGGAAATGTCCGCTCTTCTAGTCCAGCCTGAAGAACCTGACCTGACCAAGCACCCAACGGTCATCATGGTTGCAGGAGTGAATGGTTCCGGAAAGACCACCTCCATAGGGAAACTGGCTGCGCGATACAAACACATGGGCAAATCTGTGCTGCTGGTCGCGGCTGACACCTACCGGGCAGCCGCTATTGACCAGCTCGAGGTTTGGGCAGAACGTGTTGGGGTTCCGATTATCACTTCGCAGCCCGGCAGCGATCCAGGCGCGGTAACTTACGACGGGATAAAATCCGCAATTTCCAGGGGTATCGACGTAGTCCTGATCGACACAGCCGGCAGGCTTCACACCCGTTACAACTTGATGGAAGAAATCAAGAAAGTCTACCGGGTTGCTGAAAAAGCGTTGCCCGGAGCACCGCATCAGTCTTGGATTGTTTTGGACACCACCACAGGGCAAAACGCCCTTCAGCAAGCTGAAGCCTTTGGCAAAGCAGTCAACCTAAACGGGGCTATCCTTGCAAAATTGGACACTTCCGCGAAAGGCGGCATGGTTTTCGCGATCAAGGATCAGCTCGGTTTGCCAGTTATTTACGCTGGACTGGGTGAAAAGATAGAGGATTTACAACTATTCGACCGGGATTCTTTTATTTCGGGCATTTTTGATTAATTTCTGGAGCATTCATGAACGACCTTACAGAACGCATTAACGCCATCGAGGCAACCTACCACTCGCTCCAGGAGCATCTTTGACCTCCCAATTAAGAGTAATGAACTGACTGAGCTTCGTCTTGAAAGCGAAGTTCAGGAATTCTGGAGCAATCCTGACTCTGCCCAGAAGACCATGAAGCGTATCTCCCAACTCGAAGACCAAATCAACGAATGGGGAGAAATCGCGAACGAAATCGACGGCTTAAAGTCGCTGCTCGAAATTGATGATGGTAGTCTGACCGACGAAATCGAATCGAGCGTTGCCAGGTTGGAATCAATTCTTGCTGAAAAAGAAACAACCATCTTGCTATCCGGTCAGTATGATCAAGGCAACGCCTTACTTGCTATCCACGCCGGAGCAGGCGGAACCGACTCGCAGGACTGGGCAGCAATGTTGGAACGCATGTACCTCCGTTGGGCTGAAATGAAGGGTTTTAAGACCGAAATTTTGGACCGCACCGCAGGGGAGGAAGCCGGGCTGAAATCAGTTACCATCTCCGTGCAGGGAAATCTTGCTTATGGCTATCTGCACTGCGAGAAAGGTGTTCATCGCCTCGTGCGGCTGTCTCCTTTTGATGCCGCCCATCGGCGTCACACCTCTTTTGCGCTTGTTGAAGTCTTGCCAGAAATCGATGACAACGACGAGGTAGTAATTCGACCAGAAGACATCGAAATTGAAGTCTACAAATCTTCTGGCGCGGGTGGTCAAAATGTTCAGAAGAATATGACCGCGGTCCGCATCATTCATCTGGCAACAGGGCTGGTCGTGACCTGCCAGAATGAAAGATCTCAAACGCAAAACCGTGAAAGCGCGCTTAAAGTGCTGCGTTCCCGGCTTTTTGAAATCCAGCAGCAGGAACGCAGTGAAGAAGTATCTGAGCTAAAAGGGGAATTCAAGAAGGTCGAATGGGGAAGCCAAATTCGATCCTACGTGCTGCACCCTTATCAGATGGTCAAGGACCACCGCAGCGATTACGAAACCGGCAACACCCAGGCTGTGCTTGATGGGCACATCGACGCGTTCATCGAAGCCTACCTGAAAATGAAACGATCGTAATCAATCCAATAACTGAACCAATCTCAGCAACTCTTCGTCCAACGGTTTGCTCTTGCCAACCACCTGGCTAAGTGGAGTTGTAACAACATGGTTGTCATGGACGCCAACCAAAACGCCAAATTCACCGCGGTCAATCGCCTCTACGGCTCCGAACCCAAACTTGCTCCCCAAAACCCGGTCCGCCGCTGTTGGCTCACCGCCCCGCTGAACGTGCCCAAGGATCGTGGAGCGAACACTGAAACCGTGACGATCGCGATTGGTTTTAAAGTATTCCGTCAGCGCAGCCGCGTTGTATTTCGCCCCTTCTGCTGCTACGATGATCGCGTGCGATTTTCCGTGCTCATAAGCCAGGCGTAGAGTTTCCGCTAAAACTTCAACGTCAATATCGATCTCAGGGAGGGTAATGGCTTCAGCTCCGCCAGCCAGGCCCGACATGAGGGCAATATAGCCGCACTTGCGCCCCATAACTTCAACTATAAACGCGCGTTGATGAGATGAAGCGGTTACCTTTAATCGGTCAATCGCTTCCAGGGCAATATTCAGCGCGGTGTCCACGCCGAGAGTTACGTCTGATCCAAATAAGTCGTTGTCGATTGTGGAAGCAATGCCCACAACCGGAAAACCCATCTCAGAGAGCTCATAGCTGCCAGTTTGCGTTCCATTCCCGCCGATAACAACCAGCGCATCCACACCTTTTCTGTTCAGGCTCCTAATGGCTTGCTCGCGACCTTCAACCGTTGTAAATTCCTCACAACGGGCACTTCCGAGCACAGTTCCGCCTCGCTGCAAAATCCCGCCAACTTCTCGCGTTCCCATTGGCTCAAACAAACCGTCAATCAACCCCTGGTATCCGTTCCTCACACCAAAAGTAGACCAGCCTTTATTAACAGCACAACGAACCACTGAACGAATAGCTGCATTCATACCCGGCGCGTCTCCACCACTGGTTAAAACAGCAATTCTCTGAATCATTCTCACCTCTCACTTGATTGTTTTCATCGTCTATTATAATTCACTGGATAAATGCAAACAGAGGTAAATGTGTCTAAAGAGATTCTTGTTTCCGTATTGAGCGACGATTTGTTTTCATTAAACTGGATGTCCCTTTTGCTTGTCAGGGATTGGCGCACACGGGTTTTCACCGAAGGCGAGTTGTTTAGCCCGCTTCAAGAGAATGACGAAAACATGCGTTATGTCAACCTCGTCGTAGCCGATATCGACTCGTTCATCCATAACACGAACCTTTTCAACAATCTCAACCGCATTCTCTCGGAAAACCAATCCATTCTGGTCGTGGGAGTGGGCAGCAGAATCGAGCCTCTTTTTTTCCAAAGAGTCCAAACAGCCAATATTGGTGGGTATTTGCTAAAATCCGAAATCTCATCTTCTTTAGGCTGGGCAGTGAGTATGGCAGCGGAAGGCTCAGTGGTCTTCACTCCGGGCACGCACCATGCGGCATTTAGCCTCGGATTCCACTCAGTTAAACCAGTGCGTGTGATCAAATCCCGGATTTTCCCCGGCATGACAGACCGTCAATCGGAAATTGCCCGTTTAGCAATCATTTTTTCAGTGGGCCGGCGCGATCTGGCGGACGAGTTGAAGATATCCGATCAATGGAGCTACGGAGTGGTCAGTGAGCTATACGAGAAATTAGGTCTGAACGAGCTGGCACATGACAAAGACGAAATCATTGCCTACCTTGAGCATGACCCAATCATTAAGAGCCATATCGATGAGATCCTCAAGGAAAAGGGCAGCAGCAAGAAGGCGAAAGACCTTGAAACACTAGCCTTCCATATTCTTACACTTCCCGAAATCATTTAACCTAAGTAATAACATAATTTTCGCTGTTTATTGGCTACGCGCAATTCCATCTAACGGTGAGACAGGTGATCCGGGGACTGGCATTAGAATGCGATTTAAATCTTCATACTTTGAATTTTCAGGTTAAGAACCCCTCGATTCCAAAAAGGTTTGGTTAGACTGACGCCAGCCCCCTTTAACGCCTTACGCCTATCCCATAATAAATTCGTTCTTAATTGGCTACGCGCATTTTATCGCTAATTCAGGCCTCTATAAGAATCGCACGGACCGGGGCGCCTTCTCTGCCTCCAAGTTTTATTGGCAGGGCAACCAGTTGATAGTCGCCTGGCCCAACTCCTCGCAGGTCAATCCCTTCCAAAACAACAACCCCGGCGTTCAATAGCGGCAGGTGCCCGCCTTCCGAATCATCATACGGCGCGATCGACATATAGTCAATTCCGACCAACCTGTATCCGTTATCCGCCAAAAATCTTGCTCCACTCGCATCCAGAGCCACGTAGTCTCGATGAAAGACTTCCGGGTTTTCATCGGTCATCGCTTGGTTTGAAGTTTTGAATAATATTCTCTCAGTTCCATCAAGCATGACCGTCTCCAGAAAACCCTTATCTATCACCCTGACCTCATCGGGCACACGAATTACCCTGGCGTTCCCAATCAGCACTTCGAGGTCAAGGTCATCCAAATTTCCTCCGTTTTCCAGGAAGTGATTTGGCGTGTCGATGTGGGTTCCCGTGTGTGCGCACATATGGATCCCGGTCAGGTTCACGGCTTCCCCCTCGCTGATCCGTGAGAGCCAATCCAGCCGCACTTCCGGATCGCCAGGCCAGACTGGCATTCCGCTGCGTATCGTCTGTGAGATATCATGAATTCTCATATTGTTCGCCTTTTTTCAAAGATTATACCTTTCTGATAGGGAATGATAGTCATAAGCGTTAAAATAGACTCAGTTGAGGTTCCAATGAGAAAAGTTTACATTTCTGGTCTTGGTCAGGTACCTGTCACAGAAAACTGGGACAAGTCCCTTAAGGAATTGGCTGGTGACGCAGCCCTGTTGGCAATGCAAGATGCCGATATAGGTTACCCCGACGCCCTCTACACTGGCAATATGATGGCGATTACGGCGAACAAGCAAGCCCAGCTTGGCACGATGATGTCCGACTGGCTCGGTTTCCACCACAAACCGGGTTTAGCTGTCGAAGCAGCCTGCGCCTCTGGCGCCGCCGCATTTCGCGCTGCATTAATTGCCATTTCTTCAGGCGAAATTGATTCAGCCCTGGTAGTCGGTGCCGAGAAAATGACCGACTCTCCCAGCTCCGAAATTACAGCCAGCCTTGCGACTGCCGCCGATGCGGAGCTCGAAAGCGACTTTGGATTGTCTTTTGTGGCAATTAACGCACTGATTATGCGCCGCTATATGTACGAATACAACTGGCGACATGCGGACTTTGCAGATTTCTCGTTAAATGCCCACTCAAACGCCGCACATAACCCCTTTGCCCGTTTCCAAAAAGCGATCTCTCGAAAATCTTTCCTGGAAGCCCCGATGGTGGCTGAACCAATCAATCTCATGGATGCCTCTCCAATTGGGGATGGCGCGGCAGCAATCATCCTGACAAGCCAACCGCTCGCGCGTAATCATCCCCAGGTTGTCGTCGCGGGATCAGCTTCCTGCACCGACACCCTCTCCGTGCAAAACCGAAAGACACCCGTATTCCTCACCGCCGCTGCCAACTCCGCCAAACAGGCTTACGCACAGGCAGGGGTTACCCCCCGGGACATAGGCGTGTTTGAGTACCATGACGCGTTTTCGATTATGGCGGCGCTTTCCCTGGAGGCTTCCGGCTTTGCCGAACCCGGAAAAGGTCCCCAGCTTGCCCTTGATGGAAAAATTAAGTTCGATTCAGATATTCCAGTTGCGACCATGGGGGGTCTTAAAGCCCGCGGGCATCCGGTCGGGGCAACCGGGGTGTACCAACTGCTTGAGGTCACGCAACAGCTTCGTGGTACTGCCGGCGCTACCCAGGTGAAACGGACAGATTACGGGATGGCACAAAATATTGGTGGTTCGGGCTCAAATATAACCACCCACATCTTGAAGCGTGAATGATAAAATCATAGGGTAAGACCATACCCAACCTATTAAAGGAGATCATCCATTATGGAATTTCACATCACGCGTGGTGCTCGGGAAAAATACCAGTTCGATGACCTTCTGTTTTCTTATAATGGCAATGTTATTTTTGCCAATTTTCAGGCGTCTCGCAAGTTTGCCCACCTAATGAACCAGCAGCGCTCTGATCCCACCGATGTAAAAACATATATCGCGCCGGGTCAGATCAACGCCCTGGGTTTGATAGATGAGGTTTTTCACCTTGTCATCAAGCAGTACTACGAAGAAAACGGCATCAATCTACGCCGCGCCCTCTACAACCACCTGGAGCAATCGCTTGGCGAAGCAAGACTTTTCGCTGCTCTGGAATCCTTCAACCATCTTTTTCCTCCCACATCTGTTTATGCCAACAAGCAAACCGTCGCGGAATACCTTGCGGAAAGCACAGACGGTGTGCCGAATGTTGAAAACACAGTCGAGGAAATGCTCCTCACCTGGCTGACGAACGTCAACCCAGCCGCAAATCCCTACCGGGAACTGTTTAACGATACTGCGTTAACCAAAACAAGTGCTTATCCGCAAATTATTGATGGCATTCAGATTTTCTTTAAGAAACTCCCGGGTTTTGGTCCCGCCAACCAGGATTTGGTGACCATGCTGCGAACGCCAGCGTTGGTTGTTCCAACCTCCTTAACTGGTCAGCTCGAATACATCCGCAGCAACTGGTCGAGCTTGCTTGGCTCGATGCTCTATCGCCTTTTGGGCGGTCTCGATTTGCTTTCGGAAGAAGCCCGCGCGATGATGATTGGCACCGGTGGTGGGCCAGGCCCAACCATAGTCCCGGAATATGGCAAGCTTGATCCCTGGGGCGAAAAACTCAGCGAAGAAGAAAACTTTAGCCCGGACAGCGACTGGATGCCCAAGGTTGTGATGATCGCCAAAAACAGCTTTGTCTGGCTCAATCAGCTTTCCAGACAGTTTGGCAGGCAGATCGATCGGCTGGACCAAATTCCAGATGAAACCCTCGACCAGCTCGCAAACTGGGGCTTCACCGGCTTATGGCTGATTGGCTTGTGGGAACGAAGCGATGCCTCGCGCCAAATCAAACAGATGTGCGGCAACCCGGACGCTGTCTCCTCGGCATATTCTCTTGCTCGGTATCAAATCGCCGACCGGCTCGGCGGAGACCTTTCCTACCAAAACCTCAGCCAACGCTGCGCTGCCCGTGGAATTCGCCTCGCGAGCGATATGGTTCCCAACCACATGGGGATCGATTCAGACTGGGTCTACGACCATCCCGACTGGTTCATTCAGTCCGACCAAAGCCCGTTCCCTGCTTATAGCTTCAATGGCGCGGACCTCTCAACCAGACCAGGTACCAGCATCAACCTTGAGGATCACTACTACACGCGCAGCGATGCCGCGGTTGTCTTCAAACACTATGACCATAGCAACGGAAGAACACGCTACATCTATCATGGAAATGACGGCACCAGCATGCCCTGGAATGACACCGCTCAGCTAAACTACCTGAACCCCGAGGTGCGTGAAGCGGTCATCCAAACGATTCTCTCCGTGGCGCGGAAATTCCCGATCATTCGCTTTGATGCCGCGATGACCCTTACCAAAAAACATTACCAGCGTCTTTGGTTCCCACAGCCTGGCAGTGGCGGCGACATTCCTTCAAGAGCTGAGTATGCCATGACCCGCGAAGCCTTTGACGCTGCCATGCCGGAGGAGTTCTGGCGCGAGGTTGTCCAGCGTGTTGCTGATGAAGTGCCCGACACCTTATTGCTTGCTGAAGCCTTTTGGCTGATGGAAGGCTACTTCGTGCGGACTCTTGGCATGCACAGGGTTTATAACAGCGCCTTCATGAACATGCTGCGTAACGAAGAAAACGAAAAATACCGCCAGCTGATCAAGCACACACTGGTTTATGATCCCGAAATCTTGAAGC
>ERZ1645192.3911-NODE-3911-length-11961-cov-6.115656_pt1 | contig 11961 bp, 5 predicted proteins | sample MGYA00575354_ERZ1645192 | MGnify/ENA primary metagenome ERZ1645192 (study PRJEB40844, sample SAMN11349763) | freshwater sediment metagenome | isolation source: river sediment | host: Sediment | place: India: Faizupur Khadar , New Delhi | collected 2017-02-21 ... | reverse complement strand
CTGTCCAGCCCTGCTTTTTTTAACTATAAAAGATGGCAGCGGAGAAAGGCCAATGTTGTATCGCTTATGTCGCGGTAATGGTGCGTCCTCTGACACCAGGCTGATTCGTGTGCTTCAGAACTGAGCTTTTCTGGCTCCGGCCCTCGTCCTGCAATACCCTATTTTGCGGGTATTTCACTCCGGCGGTTCAGGCAGTAAGCTAAGAAGGAGATGTGTGTTATGCGTTTGTTTGCGCTGTTTATCAGCTCGATGTTTTTTTCCTTCATTGGCGCAAGCCACGCCCTGGCCGCGCCGGCGAACCGTCCGAACGTGCTCTTCATCTTTGTTGATGACAGTGGCTGGGGGGATTTCTCCTGCTATGGCAACACCAACAAAACCGCAACGGGCGGCCCGATCACGCCCAACATTGATCGCCTTGCTGCCGAGGGCATCCGGTTCACCCAGGGTTATGTGGCCTCGCCGATATGCTCGCCCTCGCGCACCGCGGTGCTCACCGGAATGGAACCGGCTCGCTACGCTATCTACAGCTTCTTGAATTCGAAGTCTGAGAACGCCCGGCGCAACATGGCGGATTGGGTGCAGTCGGATACCGTGAGCGGTCCGCGCCTCTTCAAGCAGGCGGGTTACACCACGGGCCAGTTCGGCAAGTGGCACATGGGCAATGGACGGGACGTGAACGATGCGCCTCCGCCCTCGATGTATGGATTTGATCAATCGCTGGTTGCGTTCGAGGGCAACGGCGACCGCCTGCTGTATTGGTGGAACGACGGCAGCAAGTACAGCCTGTCGCAGGCGAACGAAGACGCCACGGTGGGAACCTACGAATACTGCTACTGGCATGAAGCAGCCGGAAAGCACACCGAAAAGGCCCTGAAATTCATGACCAACGCGGTCAATATCGGCAAGCCGTTCTACATGCACGTGCCTTTCAATGACACGCACGATCCCTACGTGGTTCCTCCCGGACAGGAGAATGATTTTGCTCACGCCACCCCTGACAGCGAAAGCAGGCTTTTCCTGGGTGAGCTTCACAATTTGGACAAGCAGATCGGGCGGCTCATGAGCGGCGTGGATGGGCTCGGGGTGGGGCAAAACACCATCATCGTGCTGGCCGGGGACAACGGGGCGCCCACGAATCAAACGCCGGCCCGGCTGCTTGGCAGGAACGGCGGGCTAAGCGGCAGCAAAGGCAACCTTTATGAGGGAGGCATCCGGGTGGCGTTCATTGCGCGCTGCCCCGGGATAATTCCCGCCGGAAGAACGAACACCACGACCGTTGTTTCCACGCTCGACCTTTTGCCCACCTGGTGCTCGCTCGCAGGCATCCCCCTGCCAAACGCGCCGTTCGGCGGTGAGGACATGAGCGACGTGTTTCGCGGCTCCACCCGGCCCAGGAGCAGGCCTGTTTTCTGGGAATACGGTACTGTCTCCGCCTTGAGCCCCGTCTCGCCCAAGCTGGCAATCCGCGAGGGTGATTTCAAATACATGTGCAACCCCACGGGCACCCGTGACGAGCTGTACCACATTCCCAATGATCCCTCGGAAAGTGTGGATCTGTCCGCAAACGTCAGCTATGCGGCGTTGGTTTCAGACATGCGAACGCAGCTTCTGGATTGGTACCAGGAAGCTGTGCTCGGAAACGTTGGCCCTACAAGCTCCTGCCCGGCAAACGGCTTCACCGGGCCGGTGATTTCCGACACCTACGATGTGCCCGGGAACGATTCCTGGACGTCCGGATTTGGGGAAAACTCCGGTGTCAACCAGGACATTGCTGACCGGATGGGCGGTGCGGCGGCGGCTTCGATCTGGGGTTACCGCATCGGCACCGGCACCAGGCCGGCATCGGACTTCAGCATTAAGGGCAATCGCCTCGCGGCCGAGCCCAGAAACGCCAATGCGCGTTTCGAGTTCAGCCCGGATGGAACAGTTCCATTTGATTTTGGTGAGTACCTCGCCGGCAAACAGTATGACCTGTCCGTGCAGATGGACATCAGCGTCGTGGGGGTAAACTACGCGCAGCGCATGTCCCTGAGCCTTTCGGATACCAGTGATGCTGCCGTGCAGGGGGTGGATTTCGGAATTCAGAGCGGCAAGGACACCGCCACCACCCTTGGCGTCTTCAAGCGGCTCAGCGCCGGCTCGGTGAACACAAAGATTCTTGGCGGTTTGCCCATTGGCGTGCCGGTGAACATTGTGTTGCGAATCTCGGATTTCAACGGCAACACATCCGATCCGCTTTCGACCTACCAGGTGTTCGTCAATGGCTCCAGCGTCAACTCAGGCACGTTCGGCTTCGATGCCTCGACGTCCGCCCGCTACCTGATCTTCGACGTGGCGGCTCATGAGGGATATGTTTATTACGACAACATGGCGCTCAACGTCACCGGCAGCACAGCGACGAACACCATCTGCCGCAAACCGATCCTGGCCATTTCGGAGTTGACCGAACCGGGCGCTGGCGAATTGAACGCCCGCCTGTACTGGACCGTCCAGCCGGGTGTGACGGTGCAACCGCAGTTTTCCGCCGATCTCCTGAGCTGGCTGCCCCTGACCAATTCCGCCGGGGCGCCGCTCAGCATCACAACGCCGCACGGGTCTTTTCAGTGGCTCAACGTGCCCGTGCCGGCATCAGGGCTCCAAAAGTCCTTCTTCAGGCTGAGCCGCCAGTAGTCCCGTCCGCATGGTTGGAGGGCTGCGTCAGGTGAAAGGCCCCGGCACGGCACTTGATGCCGGCGCATCACGGGTCTGAGATCCAGCGGGCTCTGTAGTAGGCCTCGCCCGGTGCGGCGCTGAGGTCCGAGAAGTCGTCCGTGATCCGCCACAATCCATCCGGCGGCGCGTTTGTAGGCCACAGGCGCAGGATTCCGCTGAAGGTGGCGTTTGTGGCGCGCTGGACTTCGTAGGCGTAGCCGGGATATGCCGCAAAGGAAACCGTGATGCTCGAGTTCTGGCCGATTTCGATGTTTGTGGCTCTGCCGATGACGTTTGTATCCATCTTGATGAACACCGTTGCCGAAGCTGCCGCTCCGTAGGTGTCGGTCACTGTGTAGGTGAAGCTGTCGTCCACATTCACGCTGTTGGTGTAGTAGATAAACGTGCCGTCCCTCGAAAGCGGCGCCCCGGCTGCCGTGGTCGCCGAAACGCTTGCGAGTGTGAAGGCATCCAGCTCGGGATCCGAATCGTTCGTCAACAGGTTGGACGCTCTGATCTTGAGCGAAAGCCCGGGCGCGCGCGGAATGATGTCATCGGTGGCGACCGGCGGTGAGTTGAATGTGACGGTTAAAGAATCGCTGGCCGCCGGGCAAGGCGCCTGGCCTCCGCTGGTCAGGGTGAGCGTGACGGAACGCGTGACGGAGCGTTCGGCCTCCGTTGGATAGTAACGTCCCGTGCCGTTGTTAAAGTCATCAAACGCGCCGCTGCCGCCACTCCACGTGGCCACGGTGGCGCTGCCGCCAATGGAGCCGGATAACGCCACCCACGGCGCCGTTGGCGGCGCCACCTGGTCAGCGCCGGCATCCACCGTCGCCGGCATCCGGACTGTTATGTCCGCGCTTCCGGAAATCGCGGACGCCGGGCAGCCGGCGGAATCACTCAGCGAGACAATCGTGTATTGCGTTGAAACTGCCGGACTGACGCTGCGCGAAGCGGGGCTCGACGAGGCATTCTGAACGATGCCGTCGGACCATGTGATGGTCCAGGGCGCAACGCCGGCGAGGTCTGCGGAGATTGTGCTCGCGCCGCCAAGGCAGATGGTCGAGGAACCGCTGACATCCGCCGTCGGCCCGGCTGGCGCAAACGGGGATACAGTGGTCAGGTGGATGTTATCAAACTGCCACTTGTTGCCATTGTTGGCATTTCCCGCGCGCAGCCGAACCGTGTTGAACGAGGCGTCGCTATTGCCGAAGTTAAACGAGGCCGAAGCGGCGGCGCACGCCTCGCCCTGGTTAAAGTTTGGATTGACCCAGAGCGTGAGCATTCGGGCGTTAAAATCAATCTTTGCGCACAGCAGCGTGGTCGCAAAGGTTCCGATGCTGCTGGAACTGTCGGCTCCCGCGCCGTTCAGGCTGCTGGCGGCCGTCGCGCCCCAATAGCCGGCCTGCCAGCGCTGTCCGATCAGGAATTTTTCGGTCGTTCCGTTGAAAAGCCCGATACCCCCGAAGCTGCTCGCAGTGGAGAAGCTGCCTCCGCTCGCGCCGCCCACAGCCACGAGGCCATAAACGTAAACGGCGCCGGACGAAACCGTGGCGTTCAGGTTTCTGACGGCTTCGAGAACATTGGCGCCCTCCATCGAATTGTTGAGCGGGTACTCAACGATCGGGCTTGTTGAAGAGACGGTATTCACACCGCTCAAGGCGGCATCCACGACGTTCGGCGAGGTTCCGAATCCCTGATCATACCAGTTTCCGGACCAACCCGAGCCGCCCCCCTGGCCATACAAACTTCCCGAATAGCCGCTGAAATCCTCGGTGGCAAGGTCGCCGGACACATACAGCTCGATCGTGTCGCTGACGTAATAGGCGGCGCTGCCATCCGCCCAATACTGTGCTTCCACACGCCTGGTCCCGTTGCCGGGCGGAAGGTCGCAGGTCGAGGTTGCGGCGTAGGGTTGCCATGGACCCCAGGCTCCCGCGCCCGCTTTGACGCGCATTTTGGCGGCGCCGGTTGCTTTATGATACAACGTCACACTGGTGTTTCCGGTCGTGGCGGCGCCGTTCTCGATCAGGTTCACGTCATTGGTGGCGGAGCGGTTCACAAGGATGTTGCTCTCGCTGCCGTACAGGAAGCGGGACCGGAATTTGCCGAACAGGTTTACGCCTGTGGTTCCGGCTGCGCTCGAAAGCACCTCGGCTGTGTGGATTCCCTCGGTTGCAGTCACCGTGTATGAAAGTTCACGCTGCGCGGGATCCCAGGTCAGGGCTGCCGCCGAAACCGGCTGTCCATCATAACGAAAAGCGGCTTTCACGGACGCTTCGTCCATGGCCTCGCTGAACCTGAGACGCACGGTCACGTTGTTGTTTGGGATCCGCTCATCGTGAGCGGGAAAGACATTAGTCACCACCGGGCCCAGGTTCTGGAGATTGGCCTGCAGGACAAACACCTTGGTTTCGTAACCGTTGAGCGCAAGCGATGAAAGCCTGCCGCCGCTCGCGAGGGTGTAGGTTTCAGACGGGTTGAGCGCATTTACGATCACATCCCCCTCGCTCCAACCGGTCCAGAAATCGCCCAACTCGCCGCCGGCCCAGAGCGTGTCCCGCCAGGTATTGAAGGCCACCAGCGCCCACTGGTTGGGCGCGCCATAAACGCGGGAGCAGGCGTAGATGCCGTTGCCGGAGCCTGTCTGGCGCCATCGTTCGTAAATTTCATGAGTCGCCTGGAGTGCCGGATATTTTTCACGGACATTCATGCACTTTTGCACCCACAGAAAGTGCGGGTTGCACATGTCGAAGTTATCCTTTTGGGCGGGGTTGACGCCGGCCAGCGAACCGACATTGTCCCACGCAAGGCTGGTCATGAAGTCTTCGCGGGACCAGCCGTCCAGAGCGGTGCCGTAGGAGCAAAAGCCCTGCTCGTCGCCGTAATAAAACAGCGGGATGCCAGGCCAGAACGCGATGATCGCGCTCGAAAGATCGGTCTTAAGGAAACCCTCGGCGGCCCCCGCCGGGTTGTGGACCATGCGCCACTGGTCGTGATTGTTGTAGAAGTTCAGATGCGTGTAGCGCACCTCGTTCCAGACCGGATCAAAAAAATCGTAACTGTTCATATCCGCGTCCAACCCGGATTTGAGATTGCCAAGGTTGCCATTGACCTGGTCCTTGACCGCGCTTTGAAAAAAGTCGAAATAGGCGCGATAATTGATCCCGCCATCCATGGTGTAATCGCTATCAATGAACTGGTAGGGCTGCCCGTAGTCATTCGGAGTCTTGCCGCGTCCAACCATCGTTGCGGCTCGCTCCCTCGAGCAGTAGAACTCGCCAAAAATAAAGAAATCACTCTTGCCCAGCGAAGCCGCATGCGCTTTCACAGCCGGACACCACCGCTGAAAGAAATAACGCGGCACCTGCATCGGGGTGTCCATCCGGATGCCGTCAATGTCCGTGGACGCAATCAGCGACTTCGTCATCGCGATGATCTTATCCTGCACGCGCGGGTGCGTGACGCGAATGTCGTCAAGGCTGCCGTAAATCTTGCCAAGGTGGTTTTGCCAGGGGTCGCCATAGTTGCCGAGATCCCCGTTGTGATGCAGGTCGCTATCCCAAAAAGAGCCCGAGCCGGAGTCAATGCGGACAAAACCATCATCGCCAAACACGTTGCAAAAGGCGCCGCTGGCATAAAAGGTGTTATTCACCGGAAAGTCCACATACGTCTGCGCCGGGTCGCGCGGGAACAGCCGGTACTCCCCGTCGTGCAAGCGGAACGGCGCGCCATCATCCGGGTGACCCTCAAAGTAGTAAAGGTTCTCGAGATGATTCACAACGATGTCCACGATGACATACATCCCGAGCTCATGAGCCTTATTCACCATGGCCCGAAAATCCTCGAGCGTTCCAAATCGCTGGTCCAGCAGGGTGAAATCAATCTGCCCGTAGCCGTGGTAGGAATTGTTGCGGTTCTGGAAAATGGGCGAAATCCAGATCGCCTTGTAGCCCAGCGCGCGGATGTATTCCAGCCGGTCGCGGATTCCGAGAAAATCCCCCCCGTGCCGTGCGCCGACATCCCGCAGGTCGTATCCCGAGTAGGCCAGCTCGTTGTTGGCCGGGTCGCCGTCGTTCCACCGGTCTGTGATAAACTGGTAAATGGGTATCTTCCGCCAGTCGTCGGGCGAGGGAAAGTAGGTGTGTCCCGGCCACGCGCCATAATACTGCGAAGGATCCGTACCGGAGTTCATGTTGACGTTGTATGCGCCGTTCTGCCCGGTACAGGGCGAAGCGATGGTTGAAAACCACTGAATCGCAAAGCCAAGAACAACGAGTGTTTCGATAAAAATTCGTGAGCAGTTTCTCATGGATTTCTTCACAGGGATACAATAGCAGACGTGGCAGGGTCCGGATAGCGCACTAATATGCGGTATGGCACGGTTTGCAGGGACCCTCTCTCTCCGCCGCGATGCATCGAAATTCCACAGGCGCGCCTCCGGATTCCTGGCTTTCCCGTGCCCGGCAGAACGCCCGGCAGGATCGGCGGCGACCGGCCCGGCAGCTCGCCCCGGGCATGACCCCCGAGCACAGACCCCCGATACGGATTGACGGGAGTCGAAGTCATCCTTGAAACTCCGTCTTATGAAGCAGTCCAGGATTACAGGGGACCCCGTTCGAGCGAGCATGTTGGTCATGCTCAGGAAAGAAAGGGCCATTCCTCGAGGTGCCTTTTGGGTCCGCTTGATGGCGGTGGTCCTCCTGGTGTGTTGCGGCAGAGCCGCGGACATCCCCAACAGCAGCCTGTATTCGATCGTCACCAATCCGGGCGAGGATGCTTCGACCGAGATGAACATTGGCTGGCACTCCAGCGCGGACCTCACCAACTCTTTTGTCTGCTACACCAAAAAGTCGGATGCTGCCTGGACGAACGTTGCGAACGCGCAAGGAGCCTCTCAGCTTGCCACCGTTTTCAATGGCATCTCCTCCAAGACCGCTTCCGGCGCGGATCTGACCGAGGAGGCGATCTTTCTCGATTGGGGGGTAACGCTGACCAACCTGGAACCGGATACGGAATACATGTACAAGGTCGGCGCCGGCGACCTGCGCAGCCCGATTTACTATTTTAAGACCGCGGGAGCCGGGACGTTCAGCTTCTTCTGGATCGGCGATTTCCATGTGTATCCCCCGCTTGGGGGCAGGCTGCGTAACGCAGTCAAACTGATCGACACTGCGGCAGGAATGGACTCGGATCTGGATTTCATATTCTCGACGGGCGACGTGGTAGCCTGGGGTGGCAGCTACTCCTTCTGGAGAAATCTGTATGAGCAGGACTTCATCCGGAAATACATGTTTGCCAATGTCATCGGAAACCATGATGCAATGACCCGGACCGGAACCATCAGTTCCGAGTTTTTCAAGGTTGCCAATAATAACCCGGCCAACGGCTACGCCGGGCAGGAGGGCGTCTGTTATTGGTTTCTGTATGGCAAGGTTTTGTTCCTTACGCTGAACAACGAAGTGATGGTGCGGAACCCTGTCGCGGAACAGGCAGCCAGGGATTGGGCAGCCCGAGTGATCAGCCGGCTGAAGGGAAAATATGACTATATCTTCCTCTGCCAGCATTATCAGTGGTTCGACGGTCGAGCCGGGAAAACAAGCTGGTATGCCAACTGGAAGGATTTCTGTGACGAGCACAACGTCGCCCTGGCGCTGGCCGGCAATAACCACGTTTATCAGCGAAGCCGGTCCCTGTGCCAGGACAAGGTGGTGCCGGATGGGCAAGGGACGGTTTATATGGTCGTGCCCTCCTCGGACGGTGAGCGCGGCGTAAAGGCAGGCACGGTCACGCAGAATGCCGAGAAACTGGCTCACACCTACTCGAACCAGAATGCCGTGAACGGACAGGTCAAAACCATCGGGGGCATCCTGGTCCGGGTTCATGCCGGGGGCATCACCACGAAGCTGGTCTATTTCGAGGACAACGCCTTTCATGTGGCGGACGAATACTCCGCCCCCCTCCGCCGCGCGCGATGACGCAACGCTGAAAATGGCGGGCCCCGGCATTTTTGCCGGCATCGAGCGGAGGTTCTTGACGGTTGCTCGCGCACCACTTACAAAACTCCAATGACGTGTTCGAAGCGTGGATCGGAACGGCTCAATCGTCGCGATTTCCTGGTGCGGACGACGCTTGCGGCCGGGGGCGCTGCGATGATTTCTCCCGCTGCGGTTCTCGGCGCCAATGGAGCCACTCCGCCTTCCGAACGGGTGACGGTGGGGCTGATCGGCCCCGGGTTGATGGGTTCGGGCCATCTGCACAGGCTTGCCAACGATCCCAGGTTTCAGCTCGTTGCGGTGTGCGATGTGGACAAAGAAAGGCGCGATCGCGCGCTGGCCACCACCGAGGCTGCCTACGACCGCGCTAAAGCCTCCGGCACATACAAGGGGTGCGCCGCCTGCGTGGATTACCGCGAGATCCTCGCCCGTCCGGACATTGACGCGGTGCTCATCGCCACGCCGGATCATTGGCACGCCACGCAGTCGATTGATGCCGCGCGTGCGGGAAAGGACGTTTATTGCGAAAAGCCGATTTCCCTCACGGTGGAGGAAGGCCGGCGCCTGGTGGAGGCGGTCCGGGAAAACAAACGCGTGTTTCAAACCGGGACGCAATACCGCTCCGCGCACGCCATTCGCACGGTATGCAACTTTGTGCGCGGCGGCGGTCTCGGGCATATCAAGCAGGTATTCGCGCTGATCCAGCCGTTGAACGATTTTATCGGCTGGCGTTTCAAGGGACGACACGAGGAGCTCTGGAAAGGCGCGGCGGAATCTTTCTTCCCGCTGGATTTCGCCCTGCCCGCCGAGACGCCGCCGCCGGGCCTCGAGTGGGACCTCTGGGTCGGCCCGGCGCCCTGGCGCGAGTATCACCCGTTTTACCATTCGAATCCGAGCACCGGCGTGGTTCCGTGGTCGTTCGACGCCGCGTTTGGCGCGGCCTCTTCAACATGGTTCATGTCTCACTCGGTGGATGTGATTCAATACGGCCTGGGCGTGGAGCGCAGCGGCCCCGTGGAAATCATCCATCCGTCAGACGGGAATTATCCCACGATCACGTGCCGGTACGCCAACGGCACCCTGCTCCATTTCGTGCGCGGGTGGCATGAGGTTAAGACGTTGTATCGCGCCGTTCCCGAGGATGCGCGGCTCGCGGGAAATTTTGGGGGTGTGTTTGTGGGTGAACGCGGGTGGCTTACAAGCATGTATGGCGGCGGCCGGCTCGAGGGCGCCCCGGAATCGCTTTTCGAGGAGATGAAGCTGGTGCGCACGCCCGAAGTGAACATCGGCGGCAACACGCATCATGCAAACTGGCTTGAATGCATCCGCTCGCGCCGGGCGCCGAGCGCCGACGAGGAAATCGGGCACCGCACTTCCTCCGTGTGGCACCTCCTGGTGGCCAGTCTGAAGCTGGGCAGATCGTTGCGGTGGGACCCTGTCCGCGAGACTTTTCCCGCCGAGCCGATGGCAAACCGGTTGCTGTCGCGCGCCAACCGTCCACCCTGGACCGTTTAACAAAACTATGAGACCGATGATACTTCTGCTGGCCCTGGCGTGCACCCCGGCAGTAATGGCACAAACAGAGCAGGAACGCGAATTGATCGAGGCCGCTGCCCCGGCCAGGGCCTTCGCCGCGCCGTTGCGACCCCGCAACCTCCTGATCTTCACCCTCAACAAGGGTTACGGCGGGCATCCGTCCATCCAGCACGCAAATGCCGCTTTCACGGCAATGGGCAGGAAGACGGGCGCTTTCAAAACAGAAGTGTCCAGCGACCCGTCCGTTTTCGAGATCGAGTCGCTCCGCCGTTTCGATGCCGTTCTGTTCAACAATACCGTGGGAAATTGTTTCACCAACGGCCACCTTCGCCGGAACCTACAGGAGTTCGTCACTGGCGGCGGCGGGCTGATGGGGCTTCATGGGACCACCGTGGCCTTTACCCAGTGGCCCGGCGCGGTCGAAGATTGGCCCGAGTTCGGCTACATGATCGGCGCTCGCGGCGCCAGCCATAAGGAAAGCACGGAACGCGTCTGGGTAAAGGTCGAGGAACCCGGCCATTCGCTGGCTCGCATGTTTCCTCCAGCCGGTTTCGAGTTCCGGGACGAGTTCTTCCGATATCCGGACACGTTCTCGCGCGAGCGCGTGCGCGTGCTGCTGTCCATGGACACCGAAAAAACCGACCTGGGGCCGCCGGGATCTTTCCCTCATGTGAGACGCGCGGACAACGATTACGCGCTGGCATGGATTCGCAACTACGGTCGCGGACGTGTGTTTCACTCGACCATTGCGCACAACCCGTATGTTTTTTGGAACACGAACATTCTGGCCTTTTACCTTGCGGCGGCCCAGTTCGCCGTGGGGGATCTGCCGGCTCCCACCACGCCCTCCTCCAGGCTCTCTCCCGCCGTCGCCGCCTGGGAACAACTCGGTTGGAAGCTCGGGATCGAGGCCTACACCTTCCATAAGTTCACGCTGTTCGAAACGTTCGAAAAAACGCGTTCGCTGGGCCTGCCCTATGTCGGCGGGTTGAGCTTCCAGCGTGTCAGCAGGGACATCGGGAAAAACTTCGATCCACAACTCTCCAATGCGGAGCTGGAGCAGGTGCGTCTTGAAATGGAAAAAAACGGGCTGCGCATGCTGACCTATTACATCCACGACATTCCAAACAACGAACCCGAGGCGCGCAGGATTTTCGAATTCGGACGCAAGATGGGCATTGAAACGTTTATGTCCGAACCCGCGCCGCAGGCGCTGGACCTTGTCTCAAAGCTCGCGGATGAATACGGCATCAACGTCGCCCTGCATAATCACGATCGGAAAGCCTCGCCGGCTTATTGGAATCCCGAGGGCATCCTAGAATCCTGCAAGGGGCGGTCCCTGCGGCTCGGCGCCGCCGCGGACATCGGGTACTGGATCCGCGCGGGGCTTGATCCGGTTGATGGCATCCGCAAACTCAAACACCGCCTCATCACTCTGCAGATGCATGACCTGACCTCGACCGCAGCCGATGCGCACGATGTGCCGTGGGGCGCCGGCGCGGGACGATCTCGAGAGATCTTCGCGGAGCTGCAACGGCTGAACGTCAAGCCGACCATGATCGGGCTGGAGTACTCGCACAACTGGATGGAGTCCATGCCCGAAATCCGGAAATGCATCGAGTTCTTCAATAACACGGCCCTCAACCTCGCAGAACGGAAACCGGAGGCGACGCACCCATGAGCAGCAGGAAAGAAACGGAATTCACGCCTGAGCTGGAAGCGGCTTTTGCAGCGCTGG
>ERZ1645192.3909-NODE-3909-length-11965-cov-5.616625_pt1 | contig 11965 bp, 25 predicted proteins | sample MGYA00575354_ERZ1645192 | MGnify/ENA primary metagenome ERZ1645192 (study PRJEB40844, sample SAMN11349763) | freshwater sediment metagenome | isolation source: river sediment | host: Sediment | place: India: Faizupur Khadar , New Delhi | collected 2017-02-21 ... | reverse complement strand
GAGCAATCGCCTTATAAGCGATAGACACAGGAGCGTAACCTGTACGGGCTACCAATAAAATATATCAGAGTGTAGCTCAGCTTGGCTAGAGCACTCGCCTTGGGAGCGAGGGGTCGCTGGTTCAAATCCAGCCACTTTGACCAAAAAATAATGGGGTTGTAATTCAATGGTAGAATATATGTCTTTTAAACATACTACGGCGGATCGTTACCGCTCAGCCCCACCAGAACAATATAGCCCTATAATCTAATTGGATAGGTACTTGTCTACGAAACAAGATAGATGTGGGTTCGAGTCCCACTAGGGCTACTTTTTATTTGACAATATAAAGATTTTATGTTATCATATATTCAGAAAGGAACAGAATATGAAGAAATTAATAATTAAAAAAATAATGGAATTGAATAAGAAACATATAAAAGTTGAATTTGGAAAAACAATTGATACGTTTACCGAAACACTTTTAGAAAATCTAACAGATGAATTTCTATTGGAAACATATGAAATTTATTTAAGATATGATGAAGAAGAAAGACTAAGAAAATTTATATATGGTAAATTACCTTTGGAGGATTAATATGTATTTGATTAAATGGCTTTATACAGAATTTAAAGAAAGTGCCCATGACCTTATCCGTGATATTGGTGATACAGGTGAAGCATTTTACTATGGATATATAAAAGGTGATAAATGGTCTAAGGGGTATTTCAAAATTTATCTACATTCTACTTTACGTGTACCTTTCCGTCCATTCAGACAAATAAAAGAAGGTGTTAAAAATTTAGTAAAATGGTTTCCTGTAATTTGGGAAGATAGGGATTGGGATTATTCCTATATGGAAAGAATTTTGAGACACAAATTGTATATGATGGAAAAATTCTTTTATTCTGATAAAGTACATATAGTAGATGCTGAAAAGGTAGCCAAAGAAATAAAAGAATGTCGTGAAATTCTTGACCTATTAGATGGTGATGAACTTTCTGACGAAATATATAAAGAATACTATAAAAAATATCCTTTTGATGGAATAAATTTTGAACCAACTGAAGAAGAAAAAGACCGTGTTGAAAAAGGATTACCTGCACGATGGTACACAATGCTTAATAATGATACGGATGAACAACACGAAATGTTCAAAAAATGTTCTGAACAAGAAGCACATTGGAGAAAAATATTAAGAGAAAAATTATATATTACTCTTATGGAAGAAAGTGAAAAATGGTGGGACTAAAAATACCTTGACAAATAAAGGATTTTGTGGTATTATGTGTTATTAAAATGAAGAATATAGAAAGGATTTTTATGGAACGAAAAACATTTAATTGTATGGGATATAATGAGTTAGACAAACTTATTAATGATACATTTTTTGAAGGTAAGAACAAATATGAGTTTGTTTGTGATGAAGAACTTATGAATGATGTTATGAAAAGTTATGATGGAATTGATGGTGTTTTTCATTATAAATGGGATAAGGAAGAAACGGATGAATTTCTTACTGGAAAAACAAGTTGTCGTGCCAGACTTGCTTTGAATGAATTATGCCGTAGAGGTATCATACCAGCTGGTAATTATTTGATTAATGTATCTTGGTAAAATGAAAGGATAATAACGATGGATAAACAAGAGGTCGTAAGAATATTAGAAAAAATATTAAAGTTAGGTAAACTTTGTAAAGGTGGTGAACAAGAACCTAACAGAGAACAACTATGGGAATGTATTGATTGGATTAAAAAATTAAATAACGATAAAAAAGGATAATAAAATGTTTGATATAAAAGGAAAATTTACTAACGCAAAAGTTATGATTGATAACATTGATGAAAACTGCATGGCTCAGATTGTTGAAATGATAAACAACGAGGCATTCACTAATCCTGTTGCAATCATGCCTGATTGTCACTCTGGCAAAGGTTCTGTTGTTGGGTTCACTATGCCTGTAGGTGAAAAGATTATTGCTAATGTGGTTGGTGTTGATATTGGATGTGGAATGTTATCATTTAATATTGGTAAAATTAACATTGACCATGTGGAATTTGACAGAAAAGTGCGTGAGAAAATTCCTTTTGGCATCAATGTAAATGATAAATCAAAAGTAAGATTAATGGATAGTGTAAAAGAAGTTTGTGACAGAATAGGTATGGACTTTGATTATGCTGTAAAATCAATCGGTTCATTAGGTGGGGGTAATCACTTTATTGAAATTGGTAAATCAGCAAACACTGGTGATATATGGATTACCATACACACTGGGTCAAGAAATTTCGGTAAAAAAATATGTGAATATTGGCAGAACATCGCTTCAATGAAAGATGTTCCTGATGTGAAAGAAGAATTGAAAAAAATTAAAGCATCCTATCCTAAGAATGAATGGGATAGAAGAATAAAAGACTTTAAAATACAGGTTAATAATGTTAAGAAATCACCTTTGGATTATTTAGAAGGTAAAAACAAAGCTGGATATTTAAAAGATATGAAAGTTGCTCAGGAGTATTCTAAACTGAACAGACAAGTAATAATGTTAGATATTTTAAATATCTTAGATGTATTATATGTTGACTGTATTGAAACCATTCACAACTATATTGATTTTAATGATGCTATAATGAGAAAAGGAGCTATTCGTTCATATGTTGGGGAGCGAATGATAATTCCTTTCAATATGAGAGATGGTATATTGATATGTGAAGGAAAGTCAAATCCCGAATGGAATTATTCAGCACCTCACGGAGCTGGCAGGGTTTATTCTCGTTCAAGAGCGAAAGCAGAATTGAACATGGATAAGTTTGAAAAAGATATGGAAGGGATTTTTTCTACTTCTGTTTGTCAAGGAACTATTGATGAATGTCCTGATGCTTACAAGGATGCTAAAGTAATTGAAGCGTGTATAGAACCTACTGCTACCATTTTAGATAGGATTATACCTATACATAATATGAAATCGGTAGATACCGTGTGTTGGAAGAAGAAAATGATGTAGACCAGTAACAGCAAAGGACACCGGCGAGTCCCTGAAATCAAGGGGTTCACCGATGTATATTTTGCTTGACAAAGCCCCAAAACTATGATATTATAAGAGAAAAATCACAGAATACCGTGGTGAAAGGGGAATGAATATGACTAGAACTACAATAATGATGATATTGGGATTATTCTGTTTCGGATTATTGACAGATGTTTTCTTTTGTTTACAAGTTCAAGCTACGACAGCACTTAAAAATATTCAAGCAGCCTTGTTTACAATATTGTTGACGAGTGTAACACTATCCGCTAATTGGATAGTAATTAAAAATGATGATGCTTATGGATTTATTGCTTATGTATTAGGATGTGGTTTCGGAACCTATTTAGCAACGACACCTGAAATAAGAAAACCTGTTCGGAGATTTTATAAGAGAATAATCAAATAATAAAATATAGAGGATTAGTTTAGTGATAGAACTTATGACTTTCACTCATAAAGCGCCGGTTTGATTCCGACATCCTCTACCAAACATAAACACCTTCATTTTATTGAAGGTGTCTTTTTATATTGACAAACTAATGTATATTGTGTATAATAAAACAAAAAATATAGGAGGATTAGTATGTTGTTAGCTAAGAAATATCATGTAGACAAGATGTATTACTATCATTTGAGAGATATGGAGTCAAGACCTGTTGTAACAGTTTGTATTGTTAAAAAAGGTGACTGTTATGGGAGAGGTCTTTCAATATGTTCAAAGAAAGATATGCCGGTGAAGGCCAAAGGTCGTACTATTGCAAGAAATAGAGCATTAAGAGCCGTTCATAATCAAGAATTTGATGGGGAAATTAATCGTTTTGAAGCAAATGAAGTTCTTTGTGAAACAATAGTCAGAATTGACCGTGACATCCTAAACCTATTGAATTTCAAATTCAAAACAGAGTTCAATCCAGAATTGACTAATTTTGAACGAAAGTTATTTAAATTGGAGTAAAATTATGAGAAAAGAATTACAAGATAAAATATTTGCAGCGTTTCCAAGTCTATATTGTCAACGAAATCTTTCACCACAAGAAACTTGTATGTGTTGGGGTATAGAAACTGGTGACGGATGGTTTGAATTGATATATAATTTAAGTAAAGATATATCTAACATTAGCAAGAATATAGAAGCTGTTCAGGTAAAGGAAAAATTCGGTGGTTTACGATTTTATTGGTCAGGTAAAAATTTGACTAATGAACAAACTAATAAGATTGATGAACAAGTTAATGAAGCGGAAGAAAAATCCTATAAAATATGTGAAAAATGTGGTAGCACAGATAATGTTACACAAACTGACGGATGGATTGTTAGTTTGTGCCCTAAGTGCATGAAAGAAAAAATAATAAATTGATAATAAATGGCCGAGTAGCGCAACTGGTAGAGGCATGAGTCTTAAAAGCTCATCAGTGTGGGTTCAAATCCCACCTCGGCTACCATTGAAAATAAAACGGGCGGGTGATGCAAATAAGGCAGACATTCATAGCTCAAACCTATGATTTTAGTGGTTCAAATCCACTTCCGCCTACCAAAAATATAAATAGACATATGAAAGGGATATTATATATGTATTACATAATATGGTTTATGGAATATTTAAAAGTTTGTATGTATCTTACAAATGAATGTAATTGTTTTTGTGAAAAAAGAGAAAAAGATTGGGGTGATATATACGAAGAAAGGTGTGGGTTTTAATGGACGGACATATAAAGAATGTAATCGCCTTCATTCATAATAACCTAAAAAGACATTTAAAACCAAACGATTATTATAGATTTCTTGATAAATTGATATTAGTATTATCAGTTGAATTAGATGAACGTCTAAAAGAAATAGAATATAAGGGTGAATAACTCTCTTGTATAACAAAATCGGGTAATGGCTAAAGCCATTGTAGCGTGTAGGTAATAATTAAACGGTTAGTGTGGCTGCAACTAAATACGCAATTATTAAAGTCTTGCCTATTAGGGTGATGAAAAATACACCCAACCCGCCGAACATAATAGCCGAGTAGCCCAATTTGGCAGAGGCGCTAGTCTTAGAAACTAGAATGGTGTGGGTTCAAATCCCACCTTGGCTACCAAATAAAAATGTATTGTTTCCAATACAAAAAGGATGGTCTTATGGAAATGTATGTAAATGATGTAAACGAAGATACTTTTGAAACAGAAGTTTTAAAAAGTGAAAAACCTGTTCTTGTTGATTTTTGGGCATCGTGGTGTGGGCCTTGTAAAATGATGTCACCCATGATTACAGATATTGCCAGAGAATTACATGAAAAAATAAAGGTTGTAAAAGTAGATGTCGATGAAAATGATACATTATCAAATAAGTATGGTATAAGAAGTATTCCATCTTTATTGTTATTCAAAGAAGGTGAGATAGTAGGGTCTATTATTGGGTTATCTGATAAGACAAAAATCAATACTCTTATAAATCAAATACAAATTATTATATAGGATATGAGAGAAGATATAAAATATTTAAAAAATATCGGTAGTTCTACTAATTTAAAATTCTATACAAAATCAGCTTTACTAATAGCTGAAGGGTATGATAGACTTGTGATTGGTAAAAGAGGCCCATATGTTGAATTCAATAATATCAATACGGAAAATATTCATATTCCGAAAGAACAAAAATATAGATTGGACAATTTACTTGTTTACTATGATGAATACAGAACAAATGATGAATGTAACGTGAAGATATATTTTCAGAAAAAATGTGTGAAATATGCAGATTATAAAATCGGTAAATGGTATATTTCACCATATGATTTAGAATTTGGTTATACAAATTCTATAAGAAATTTTTTTATATAAAAAACATGGAAGATTACTCTAATTGGTAAGAGGCTTGTCTTGAAAACAAGTGTACACGGGCAACCGTTATGGGGGTTCAAGTCCCTCACCTTCCGCCATAATATGGAAGAAAGCTGAATATTGGTTTGTCAGACTTGTTTGCTAAACAAGGACACGCTTATCGCTGGTGGGGGTTCAATTCCCCCTTCTTCCGCCAAAAAATTAATAATAGGATGTAGGGATTTGAAGTGCCCATCATTTAAAGAGTAGACCTCGGTATTTTACCGTAAAACAGGGTACAGAGATAACATCAAAACTCAAAGCGGTCTTTTGGTATAACTAACACACTATTATTAGTCTACAAAAAGGAGTATAATATGTATGATAAAACACAATTAGAAATAAATGATTATTTAAAAAAAGCAGAAAAATTAACCAAAAAACTTTTACGTTCTAAAAAAGCTTGTCGTAGGTTTTTGATAAAGGGTGGATTTTGTACAAAGGATGGTAAATTACATCCTGATTACTGTGATGAATAAGGAGTATTATATGATAAAACAATCAGGTAGAAGAATTGGTTTGAGATTTGGTATCAATGATTGGACAAAACATCTTCATAGAAGTCTATTAAAAAGAATGAATAATAAAATTGTTCGTCAAAGAATGAAAAAAGAGGATATCAATTATGAGGAAACGATATAAAAGTAAAACTAAATCAACTTGTGGTTTATGTAAGCCTCATAAAAGAGGTTGGTCAAATAGATGGAAAGTGAAAGACTTCTTTAGATTAAAACAAGATGAGGCAGAAATAAAAGAATATGATGTATATTGATAAAACAACATATGAACAATTTTTAAAAGTATTGTTCATAATGATGTCATTCAAATTAGAAAGTAAAGATATTATAACAGACCAATCTGAATATATAGATATGGTTTGGGAAGAATATTTAAAATGTAAAGACATTACTAATAGAAAAGAAGAAAAATTGTGGGGTTATGATAGATAAATTTTTTATAGAATATAGATTTCTGTCAAATTTTTGGCCATGTGAAATTGAATATGAAGGGATAACATATCCCTCTGTTGAACACGCATATCAGGCATCAAAGACAAATTATCAACTATACAAATATAAAATTGCCAGACATTTAACAGCCAGTCAAGCCAAACATTTAGGTTCAAGAATTAATATAAAACCAGAACATGAACATCAAAAAGTAGATATTATGAAAACCCTTTTACTATCAAAGTTTTCTTACCCTGATTTACAACAAAAACTTTTAGATACCGGAAATGAACTTATAATGGAAGGTAATACATGGCATGATAACTTTTGGGGTTCGTGTACTTGTGATAAATGTGGAAATAAAGGAAAAAATATATTAGGTAAATTGTTGATGGAGGTAAGAAAAAACTGTGGAAATCAAATATAATTTTCATAAAGGTGCTTATGTTGAATATTTAGGTGATATAAATGATCCTAATATCAATTTAGAATTTATTGATACAAATACAAACAATATTATATATAAAACTAATTTATTCCCAAACCATTGGTCTAAGACAGAATATCAACATTATATCAATTGGAGGATAAAAATTACTATCAATGATCAAATAAAACTTGATCATATAATGGATTTAGAAAATAAAAGAGTTGTTATTATCTTTTCTTATGAAACATTAGGTGATTTCATAATGTGGATGCCCATTTTTGAATCATTTCGTAAAAAACATAAATGTATTCTTATCGTACAATGTAAACAAATTGGATATGTAAAAGTTGTTAAAAATTCATATCCAAATATTATATTTGTCAAAGATTATAAAGATTTGTTTGAAGAAACAATCTATGCCGTATATGAACCCCGACTTGACTATTATGAAAAATATTTTTGGAATGGACAATGGCCAAAAACACACGCAGAACAAAATTTTATTATCAAATTGCTTGGAATGGATTCTACATTATTACCAATAGTAGATAGTGATAATGAACCTGTATCTATTGATGAAAAATATGTATGTATTATAGAACACGCACAGACAAATTTTAAAAAAGTATGGAATAGACCACTAGGATTTGAAACAGTTACCGAATGGTTAGTAAATAAAGGATATAAAGTAGTACCAATATCAAAAGAACCTACAAGATTAAAAGATATAAAAGGTGTAATTGATAAAACAGGATGTTCATTGTCTGAAATGATTAGACTTATGAAAAATTCCGAATTGGTAATTGGGTTAGATACTGGAAGTACATGGGCTGGTTCAACATTAAAAGTACCTATTATTATGATTATGACAACTACTTCCCCTTATCCACAATTTCCACAAATCAATTATGTATATAATCATACAGAAGGTACTTGTTACGGATGTTGGAAAACATCTGTAAAAGGTGAATTTGGTAGTCGTCTATGTGACAAAATACAAGAAAACGGTCTATCTGAATGTGTTATGAATATTACACCAGAAATGGTAATAGATAAGATAAAAGAAGTATTGAAAATAGAGGAATAAAAATGAAAATCAAATATAACTTTCATAATGGTGCATATGTTGAATATTTGGGTGACATAAATGATCCACCAGCAACAGTTGAATTTATTGACACAAAAAATAATATATGCACATATAAAACTAATTTATCCCCAAATACATGGTCACATACATTCGATAAACATTATATCAAATGGAAAATAGTTGTTACCATAGATGAAAAAACTAAACTCAATTATACAATGGATTTAGAAAATAAAAGAGTTTTAATAATTTATCCTTATAAAACATTAGGTGATTTTTTATTTTGGTTGCCTGTTTTTGAAAGGTTTAGAATAGAAAATAAATGTCATGTAATGGTTTATTGTTCAAATATAAAATTTATCGAAGTTGTTCATAAATCATATCCTGAAATATTTTTTACTGATAATTATGTAACAATTTTGAATGAAAGTATATATGCTGTATATGAACCAACATTGAGATATTTTGATGATAAAATATGGGGTAAACCATATCCTAAACCAGATTCACATATACAAACAGGTGTTACAGGATTTTTAGGTTTATCTGAAAGTCCAATAATATTACCCAAAATAGATAGTGATGATGAACCAGTACATATTAATGGAAAATATGTTTGTATTACAGAACATGGGGCCTCAAATCCGTGGAAAAGTTGGTGCAATCCAAATGGGTATCCAACTGTTGCCAGATGGTTAGTAAGTAAGGGATACAAAGTAGTTCCTATATCAAATGAACCAACAAATCTTGCTGATATTGACGGTGTTATAAATATGACAGGAAAACCACTAAAAGAAATGATTAGACTTATCAAAAATTGTGATTTGATGATAGGTGGTGCAACAGGGCCTACTTGTGTAAGTATGATGTTGGGTATTGAAACTTTGGTGATTCTAACAAACATATTACCTACTTCTGATTTTCCTTCTAATTATCATCAAGTATATAATCATACGGAAGGAACTTGTTATGGTTGTTATTCCAGAGTATATCAACCACCTAACGGATTTTGTGATAAAAGAAATCCAATGCCAGAATGTATTATGAATGTTACACCAGAAATGGTCATAGATAAGATAAAAGAAATATTGACTATTGAATAATTTTATGGTACTATATAAAGTATATAGGGAGGTTACATGAGAATTTGGATTGATGATATGAGAAAAATGCCTAAAGGATATGATGTTCATGTTCATAATTATAAAGAAGCAAAAAAATTGATAGATGCTGACTGTTATACGGATGATTATATTGAACATATATCATTTGACCATGACCTCGGTGAAGATAAGACAGGGTATGATATAGCAAGATTGATTGAAAAATATGCATTTAAAGGATTAATACCTAGAATGACTTGGGAAGTACATTCAATGAATCCTGTTGGTGCTTCTAACATAACCAAAGCTATGAAAAATGCTGAAAGGTATTGGGATAAAAATGACAGTATATAAAATTTGGAAATCACAATATGATGTAGAACGAGAATTTATTTTGACAATAAAAGATATTCATTCTATTACAGGTATGGGTTTGGATGAAGCAAAGGACTTGGCAAAAAAATTAAGATACAAGAATGAGCCCTTTGAGCTTGAATTAACAAAAGAACAAGTAAAGAAATTTACCATATTTCGATTTACAGTTACTAAAAAGAATTCTATAAATATAGAAATTGATGATAGTGTATTTTAATGCCCCTATGGCCTAATGGACAAGGCAATTGCCTTCTAAGCAATACAATATGGGTTCAAGTCCCATTAGGGGTTCCATTTGGGGATAGAGCTTGAGTGGTCTGAGCGTCTGCCTGAAGAGCAGAAGGAGCTGGTTCAATTCCAGATATCCTCACCAAAATATAATGGCCGTATAGCATAACAGTAGTGTGTTCGGCTTTGACCCGAAAGGTTTCCGTGCGACTCGGAATACGGCTGCCAAAATATAAAAAGGATACAGTGATATGAAAAAAGGTGATAAAGTAATATTAGAACCAAAAGCAGATAATTTATTTTATAGAAACAAAGAAGTCATTATTGATAAATGGATTGATGAAGAAAAAACATTTAGAGTAAAATTAAACAATGAAGTTTATTTACTTCAGAAGAAATTTTATGATATAATAAAAGTGGAGGAAAAATAATATGCAAGATTTTGTAGAAAATGTCAGGGGTATATCAGAAGATGAGATTATGGAAGGTTTATACCAACAATTCAAAGAAAAAGAAGTTGATGCGTTCATCAAAGGGAGAGAAGATGAATTGATAACACCCGAAATTTTACAAGTGATTGAAGAATTATATGATTTAGTAGAAGAAAGAATAACAGAATTGATAGATGAAAAAGAAAATTCTGATGAAGATGAAGAATAATTAGGGTGTGTGGGTATTCAAAGGACTGAATAACGCTAATGGTCGGATTTGGTAGTGAGTAGCGTTCAGCTACCAATCTTACCCACCCCTATAAAAATAAAGCGGGATTAGTGTTCAATGATAGCACGTTGTAAATAAATTGAAAAATATTTATTCACAATATACCCGCACAATATAAATAGATGTGGAGGTGTTAATATTATGAGAATATGTCCACATTGTAATATAGAATTTTTAGGAACTGGAAGGCAATTTGGGGCTCATATACGAAATTGTAAAATGAACCCAAAATTGTCAGAAATGAATAAGAATTTTAAAAGAAAATCACACAAAGAAAAATATACATTAAACTGTGCTTTTTGTGGAAATAAATATGATGTATACTTAACAAAAGGTATTTTTAAAGCTGGTAGATACAAAAAAAATTGTTCTCCTGAATGTTCACATAAAATAATAAAAAAATTTTGTTTGGAATGCGGAAAAGAAGTATTACACGGTTCTTTCTGTAATAAAGATTGTAAATCATTGTTTCAATATAAATCATATATTATAAAATGGAAATCAGGATTGGTTTCAGGTATGGATGGTAGGTTTGGTATATCCAAGTACATACGAAGATATTTTTATGAAAAATATGATAATAGATGTTGTAAATGTGGATGGAGTGTGATACACAAAAAAACAGGTAAAATACCTTTAACTATCCATCATAAAGATGGTAATTACAAAAATAATAATGAAGAAAATATTGATTTACTTTGTCCAAATTGTCACTCACTTACAGAAAATTATTGTAGTCTAAATATGGGTAATGGTAGAAATAAAAACAAAAAGCGGTAGTCGCCTAATAGTATGGCACCATCCTTCCAAGTTGGAACAATGCCGGGGCAGTTCCGGTCTACCGCTCCAAAATACAAACTAATAGGGTACTAATAAATATTAGGAGGTACACAAATGGATACATTTTTAGTTGGCTTTCTTTCAGCTTTAGTTATCATACTTGTGATAGCTTTGGTTGTAGGGTTGGTCACAATAGTAAAACTGTTCAAACGAGTAAAAGATTTAGAAGTATCAGTTGAGGATGTATATCGTGAAATCAGTAATGTAAATGATGAAATTCATCGTAGAATAGATGGTGAAATGATTGAAATTGAAAAAACCATCGAGTCAAAAACTGATTCAAAGATAAATAAGTTAGAAGATAGATTGAAGAAATAATAAAAAAGTACCCTATTAGTTTATTATGAGGAGGAAAAATG
>ERZ1645192.3908-NODE-3908-length-11965-cov-6.239715_pt1 | contig 11965 bp, 6 predicted proteins | sample MGYA00575354_ERZ1645192 | MGnify/ENA primary metagenome ERZ1645192 (study PRJEB40844, sample SAMN11349763) | freshwater sediment metagenome | isolation source: river sediment | host: Sediment | place: India: Faizupur Khadar , New Delhi | collected 2017-02-21 ... | reverse complement strand
GGGTTCAGGCCGAGCGTCTGGAACGCTGCGAAGACGGAGTCGGTCGCCGTCACGCAGCCCGCCGACCTCGAGTACCGCGTCGTCGCCACGTTGACGATCGCCTCCCAGTTCGCCTGGATCGTCGCGGGTGTGAGGTCGTCGACGATCGTCTGGACGACGGGGTGAGGGTCGAGGGCCAGCGGCTCGCCGCGCTGCCACGACGCGTACGGCTCGGGGAGGGGCGCCGTCGGCCGGAGCGGGCGCATCGGGAGCTTCCGGAGGAACCACCGGGGCGACTCCGTGCAGGCGTCCGCGATCTCCCCGTGCGTCCGGAGGAGCGCCCAGGAGCCCTCGGCGAGGACGGACGTCCCGCACGCGGCGAGGTCCTGCGCCGTCGCGCCGGACCGCAGAGCGACCGAGTAGTAGGTGGAGCCCGTCGTGTCCGCGTCGACGATCGTCCCGACCCGGCCGGCGGCCTGGAGCCGCTCGCGGATCGCGGGGGCGTCGCCGAGCGCGAGGAAGAGCTCCTCACGCTCCAGGACGAGCGGGACCCCCGCCGCGATGAGGGCGTCGCGGTCCGCGGGGCCTCCCCGGTCGATCCGTACGAGGGACGGAGCCTGGGCGAGGGCGAGGTTCTGGACGAAGAGCGTCGTCGCAGCGAGGACGACGGCCAGCCGGATCCGATTCATCAGACCTCCACGTCGGGAAGGATGTCTCGCGCGCCGGGGTGTTCGGTCGAGCAGTCGATGATAGCGTCGGAGCGCCTTGCGGGGGGGGCACGGATCGTCTTACCGTCCCCGGACCGGTCCCCTATCGCCGGTCCCGCGCCGGACGCCGACGCGAGGAGAGGGACAGCATCATGGAAACCGCACCCGAACGGGTCGCGTTCGTCGCGGCCGCACACGACGACGGAGGCGCCGGCTGACGGGCGTGATCGTCCCGCTCTTCGGCGTCGCCGCGCTGTCGGCGCTCGCGGTTCCCGCGTACCTCGTCGGCCGGGCCGTGCTCTGCCGGGTCCGCTTCCTCGACCGATCCGAGGGGTTCGCTCTCTCGACGACCCTCGGCCTGGGCCTGCTCTCCCACCTGCTCCTCCTCCTCGGCCTCCTGCGGCTCCTGCGCGCCGGCGCGATCCTCGCCCTGCTCGCCGGGCTCGCGGCGGCGTCCGTCGCGCTCCTGGGCCGCCGACGGATCCCGCTCCTTCCCGTCGCGCCCCCGCGCGACGGGAGAGCCCTCGGGGACCCGGGCCGCCTCGACCGACGCGCGCGCGTCGCCGTCGCGCTTCTCGTCTCCGTCGCGCTCCTCGCGGCCGCGGCGCCGTACCTCCTGATCCCGTTCTACCCGCCGACGGCCTTCGACGCGACGAGCTTCCACCTCGCCACGGCGAAGGAGTTCGCCCGCGAGGGCGCGGTCGTCGTCGTCCCGCACCTCCGCTTCCCCGTCTACACCTTCGGCGTCCACGTCCTTTTCGCGTCGCTCCTGTCCTTCGGGAGCGAGGTCGCGCCGGCGCTCCTCTCCCTTCTCTTCTCCGGCCTCGTCGCGCTCCTCCTCCTGTCGTGGGGTCGTTCGGCAGGGGGCCGGTGGACGGGCTTCGCCGCGGCGCTCCTCTGGCTCTGCAGCCCTCTCGTCCTCTACGTCTCCACGATCCCCTACATCGACGCCGGCCAGGCGCTCTTCGTCTCCGCGGCCGGCTACGCCTTCTGGCGGTGGCGCCGGGGAGGCTCCGTCGAGCTCCTCGCCGCCAGCGGGGCCTTCGCGGGCTTCGCCTGCAGCACGAAGTACAGCGCCCTCGTCGCGCTCGCGGTCCTCGGGGGATCCCTCGTCGCCCTCGCCGTCCTGCGCCGGACGTCCGTCCGCGCCCTCCTCGTGTTCGCCACGGCGGCGTTCGCCGCGGGCGCGCCGTGGTACCTCCGCAACGCGGTCCTCACGGGCAACCCGACGTGGCCCCTTCTCGGCGGTCTCCTCGGCGTGGGCCCCTGGTGGAACGGCACGGACCTCGCCGGTCTCTGGGCGGACCTTCGGACCCCGGGCTGCGGACACGACGCGAAGGCGCTTCTGCTCCTCCCCTGGAACCTCCTCGCCCACGGCGAGCGCTTCTACGCGGACGCGTCGATCGGGCTTTCCCTGGCGATCCCCTTCGCGCTCCCGCTCGTCGTCGTCGGCGCCGCGACCCTCGCCTCGGGATGGGTCGTCGCAGCCCTCTTCGCGTCGCTCGCGGCGTCGTGGTTCTTCGGCTCGCAGGTCCTCCGGTACCTCGTGCCCGCGCTCCCTCTCTACGCCGTCCTCGCCGCCTGCGGCTTCTCGCGGCTCCTCGAGGCCCGCCCCCTCCGGAACCGGCCCCGTCTCGCCGCGGCTCTCGGACTCCTCATCGTCTGCGCGCTCCCCGTGCGCGTCGCGCGCGTCGGCTGGAGGCAGCTCCTCGCGTCCGGCCGGCCGCCCTTCTCTCCCGACGCACGCGACGCGTACGTCGTCCGGAGGTTCCCCGAGTCCCGCACTCTCCTCGCCGTGCCGCGCGTCGACGCCGCCGTCTACTCGCTCTTCGGGGCGAACCTCGCCTACTACTCGCCGGCGCGATTCGCGGGGGACTGGTTCGGGCCCTGGCCCTATCGCTCGGCGATCGCCGCGGCCCGGAGCGGCGGCGCGAGCCTTCAGGCGCTCCTCAGGGGCTGGGGCTTCGACTATCTCCACGTCGCGCGGAACGCGATGTACTCCCAGGCGAAGGCCTCGCTCCCCGACGACGAGGACTTCCGCCGCCTCTTCCGGCCCGTCGCCGTCGACGACCACGGGGAGCTCTACGAGATCCTCGGCGCCGCGAGCCCGCTCCCGCCCGGCCTTCAGCTCCTGCGCAATCCCGGTTTCGAGGGCCAGGACGCGACAGAGCGGGGCGCCGGCTGGTCGCAGTTCGGCGCACCCCGTTTCGACGGGTCCGGCGCCCAGGCCCGGTCGGGCCGATCCGCCGCGCTCGTCGACGGCGAGAACACCGTCTTCCAGGTCGTCCCCGTCGAGCCGGAGCGGGCGTACCGCCTGCGGCTCTCGGCGCGCGCGGCGTCCGGTCCGGGCGCCTCCGTCCGTCTCCAGGTGAACTGGCTCGACGCGACAGGGAAGGCCGCCGGCGGCTTCCTGCGCCCTGTGCCCGTCGAAGCGGGATGGACCGACCTCGACGCGGTCTGCCGGGCCCCGGCGAACGCGCGGAAGGGGGTCGTCTTCGGCTCCTGCCACTCGGGATGCGCCGCCGGTGTCTGGCTGGACGACGTCACGCTTACGGAGATCCCGGAGGCCCCTCCGCTCCTGCGCTGAAGGGGCGCGCGGCAGCGTCTCCCCCGGCGATCAGCCGTTCGGGTCGGGGAGCGGCGGGAGCTGGAGCCAGCGGCGCATCTCCGCCGCGTCGAGCCTCCCGTCGGGACAGAACCGCCCCGCGCTGCAGCCGGCCTCCCGGACCTCCCGCGCGAGGAGGGCGATCCAGGCCGCGTACGCGTGCTCCGGACCGACGTCGGAGAATCCGTGCGACGCCTCGGGCGGAGCGGCGTGGCGCGACAGGCCGGCGAGGACGGCGGCCTCGGCGCGCGTCGCCGGCGCCTCGCCCTCGCGTGCGGCTCGCTCCGCGAGCGGGACGGGAAGCGAGAGGACCCGCGTCGGACCGCCCGCGTCCCGTCTCGCCTGCGCGGCCGACGCGAGCGCGAGCGCCTCGGCGAGGGAAAGGGGCGGGACCTCGGGCCCGACCGGATAGCGACCGCGGGCGAGGGCGCGGCGGAAGAACGAAGACGCCTCGCTCCGGACGGGCGTACACGCCGGATCGCACGCCGATCCCGTGGGCGGCGCGAGCTCCGGCACGAAGGAGCCGTTTCGCGGGTGGAGCCACCACGTGCCGGAGCAGGAGATCAGGGCGAGGTGCCCGAGCGAATACCAGGGACGCTCGTAGATGACGCGGAAGCCGCCCGCGGGCACCTCCTCGACGGACCCCTCCGACCTCGCCGCGAGGACGGTGCGGCAGGGCGGGAGGTCGCCGCGAAGGAGAGAGGTCCCCTGCATCCAAGGGGGCTTCGGGGCGCCGAGCGCGTCGAGGAGCGTCGGGGCGACGTCGAGGAGCTGGGCGGTCCCGCGGACGCGTCCGCGCCGTCCGCCCGGCGGGAATACGAAGACGAGCGGGACCGGCGCGTCGAGCCGGTACTCCTGGCCGTGGTCGGAGGTGACGACGACGATCGTCCTGTGCCGCCGCCCGGTCCTCTCGAGGACGGCGAAGAGCTCCCGGACGCGATCGTCGAAGTCGAGGATCGCGTCGTCCTGCGCGTCGCGGTCCCACGGCCCGGCCTTCGCGCCAGGCCTGGAGAAGACGGCGCGCCGCGGCGAGAAGCCTGGGCCGTGCGTCCCGAGGAGGTGGGCGTGGGCGAACTTCCGGTCGCCGGGCCCCTCGAGGAAGCGGACGAGCGCGCGGAAGCGATCGTCGTCGCTCTCGCGCGCCGCGATCCCGGAGCTGACCTGCCGCTTCGGACGCGGCATGGGGACGCCGAGGACGACGTGCGCGAGCCTCTCCTCGATCCGTGCCGAGACGAGGTTCAGGAGGTGCGCGGCCGAGTCCCCCGTCGCGACGGCGACCCGTCGCGTCAGCCGCGGTCGCGCCACCCGCGCTCCCCCGACGTCGTCGAAACCGTCGACGAGCCGCACGGCGAGCGGGTCGGCGTAATGCCGCACCCCGGCGAAGAACGTCCGGTAGCCCATCCTGCGGAGCAGGCCGGGGAGATGCTCGTACGCGTCGATCGCCCGGAGAGCGTCCGGCGGGTAGTGGACGCGGGTCGTCGTCGGGAGCTTGCCGGTCAGGAGCGACGTGATCGACCCCGTCGTCTGCCCCGAGTTCGTGAAGGCCGTCTCGACCACGAGCGCGTTCCGGCCGAGCTGCCGGAGGAACGGCGTCGTGTCGCGCGACGCGCCGTAGAGCGAGGTCCTCGAGGCCTCGAGCCCGTCGGCGCCGAGGAGGACGACGTCCATGTCCCGCGCGGCGCCCGACGCCGCTCCGGAAGACGTCGGGCCGGTTCTCCCGGTCCGGAGGAGGACGCCGCCGAGGAGGACCGCGCCCGCTGCGGCGAGCGCGGACAGGGCGGCCCTGCGACGCCACGACGGGGTGAGGAGCCGCTCCGCCCGGCGCGCGAGGCCGTACCCGAGGACGAGAAGCGCCGCGAGGAGGAGACCGTAACCGAGCCGGCTCGCGGGCGAGAGGGCGTCCCGGATGCCGCGACGGAAGAGCGTGACCGTCGGGCCGTCGAGCACCAGGAGGGCCGTGACGGCGAAGAGCGCCGCGGCCGGGAGCCGTGAGGCCACGGCGGCGGGCCTCGCGAGACCGCGCACGCGGCCGAGCGCGAGGACGGCGAGGACGGCGGCGACGGCCGCGAGCGCCGCGAGGGACGCCGCTGCGGCGAGCGCGCCGAGCCGCTCGGCGAGAGGAATCGTCCCGAGGAACGACGGCTTCGTCGCGAAGAAGAGCCACTCCGAGAGGACGAGGGCGCCCGAGGCGAGGAAGGCCGCGACGAGGCGACCGCTCGAGGAAGGTCCGGCGTCCGGCGCGGCGCCCCGCGGAGCGGAATCGGTCATGCCCCGGGGCCGTCCGGGTCCCCTCCGTCGCAGACGAGGAGGACGCGCGTGCCGCCGCAGAGGACGTGGCGCTCCGTGATCCGCCCTCGGCTCTCGAGGGCCCTCTCGAACGACACGAGGTCGTAGTCGTCGAACTGGTCGTCGCGGTTCCTCAGGAGGCGTCGCGCCATCGGGTCCTCCTTCGTGACGAACTCGACGACGAGGCGCCGGCCGAGGCCCGCGAGCCAGGCGGCGACCTCCTCCGTCCGGAGGTTCCCGTGGAGGACGAGGTGGTGGACGAGGGCGAGCGCGAGGACGACGTCCGGCCGCCCGCGGGATTCGAGCGGGCCGCGCTCGGACCGCCGCCAGCCGAGCCCGGGAGAGGGATCGGCGACGTCCCCGAGGAGCGGAAGGACCCTGCGGTCGCCGGCGCGACGGAGCTCCCCGTAGAGGCGCGCGACGCATCCGGCGTCGGAGTCGATCGCGACGACGAACGGCCCCGCCTCGGCCGCGACCCGCGAATAGCGCCCGGTGTTCGCGCCGAGGTCCCACGCGAGCCGCGCCCCCGCGCAGGCGCGTCGGACCACGTCCTCCTTCACGCGCGCGTCGCTCTCGGAGTACGTCGTCCGCGTCTCGTAGTCTTCCCAGGCCGTCGCCCGGCGCGGCGGGGCGAGGGCCTCGATGGCCCGGCGAAGCGACCGGCTGTTCCTCCGGACGAGCTCGGCCGAGAAGCCGGCGAGGGCGAGCTCGGAACGGACGTCCTCCTCGGTCCCCCGGTAGCGCGCGTCCGCCTTCGCGTGAAGCCAGACGTGGGCCAGGACGCCCCGCCGGAGGAGGTCGCGCGTCGAGAGCGCCCGGGCGCAGGTCGCCGGAGGGACGCCGCCGAGCGCGCCGCGAAGGAGGACGTGCGAGGGGATCCCGCGGACGCTCTCGAGGAGGAGCGGGTTCAGGAGCTCCGAGCAGAACTGGCGGTAGCCGGCCCAGGCCTCGCCGGCCCGGTAGGGGCCGAGCGACGGGACGTCGATGAAGACCGGACGGGAGCCCAGGAACTGGACGTTATGGGCCGTCCCGTCGCGGAGGACCATCCCCTTCTCGAGCGCCTCTTCGAGGACGTCGAGCTCGAGGAGCGCGGCGTCGCGCAGCATCTCGAACGGCCATTCCCACGGGTGGGAGACGAACGGGATAGGCTCGTGCTCGAGGACCGCGCTCCAGCCGAGCGCCGCGAGCTCGGACGGCACCTCGGAAGGCCCGAGGAGCCGTGTCCCGACGAGGCTCTCCCGCTCGCGCAGCCGGGCGTAGAGCCCCGACTCCTCGAGCTCCCGCCAGCCCGCGAACGCCGCTTCGGAAAGACCCCGGAGGATCCGGTCGCCGTGCCGGTAGACGCGCCCGGAGCGGTCACGGAACGAGCCCGGGTCCGGGATCATCGCGGCTCTTCGGTTCCCGGACCGCTCCCGCCGCCCGGCGGCGGCTCGCGACGCACCTTCCTGCGGAGCCGGCCCCAGAAGAGCCGCAGGAGGACGCCGAGGCTTGCGATCCCTCCGAGGATCACCTGGAGCAGGAGGCTCGACGCCGAGGGGTCGACGTAGGCGAGCGCGGGGGACGCGAAGGCGGTCGAGAGGGCGGCCCCGACGATCAGCGTCGCCGTCCCGGCGCGGCGTCGCTCCCCGGAGCGCGGGAGGGGCACCGGTTCAGCCCCTCGGCGGCGCGACCGGGATCGGCGCGTCGAACGGGTTCGAGCGGAGCTCCGTTCCGGGGCGGACGACGACGAGCGTGAGCGCCGCCCGCCCCTCGAGCAGCTCGACGCCGCCGGCGAACGTCACGAGGCCCGGGTGTCCGAACGTCGTCGGGATCTCCTTCGTGCCGTTGACGAGGACCTTGTCCCCGCTCTGGAACCCTGACCCGAGGATCCAGCACGTGAACGTCTCTCCCGCGGGCGGGTTGACGCCGGCCCGCGAGATCGCCGGACCGGACGGGGTCGAGTCCCGTTCCACGACCGCAGCGTCCCCGGCCGCGGGGACCTCCGGCTCTTCCTCGGAGCTGCAGCCCGTCGCAAGGGGCAGGAGCGCCAGGAGCGTGCAGAGAAGGAACGACGAGAGGAGGGAACGACGACGGGACGAGGTCATACCGGGCTCCTTGGGTCGAAGTGCCGTCGATGATCGCACGCGTCCTGCACGGGGTCGACCTCGCATTCCGCGGCCGGTGACGGCACGGCGTCGCGGGGCGGCGCGCGCGCCGCGCCTAGGGACAGCCGTCGCGCGTCAGGCGGACGAGGACCTTCCCGGCGACACGCGCCGGCACTCCCGCGGATGCGGGGACGACGAGCAGGAACTCGGTCCCGTCCGCGACGGACTTCCCGGTGCGCCTCTCGCCTCCGCGGCTCGCAGGCCAGAAGAGCTCGCCGCGGACCGAGCCGACCCGCACCTCGACGAGGGTCTCCGGCGGCGCCGTCCAGGTCAGCGTCGTCTCGCCGAGGGCCGTCGCGTCGCAGACGGGAATCGGGTTGGGTCGCGCGGCGAGGAGCGCCGCGGGCTCCTGCCCGTCGTCCGCTCGAAGCCGGAGCGTCGCCGTCGCCGCGTGCCCGACCTCCCGTTCCGGCGCGAGGCCGGTCCGCCGCAGACGGATCGTCGCGCGCGCTCTCTCTCCCGGGTCGAGCGGGAGCGCGATCGTCGACGGCTCGCCCACCCGGACGTCTACGGCCTCCGGCTCCGCATCGCTCCGGCGCACCGAGAGCTCGACGAGGCCCGACGCCGCCAGGGAGGGGACGTCGACCTCGAGAGTCGCCGGCGCGTCGCCGGCGAGCTCGCACGTCACCTCGGCGACGTCGCCCGCGCCGGGGTCGGGCCGGAAGAACGACACGGGTCGCTCCGCGGGCGGAAGGGACCACGCCCAGATCCCGGCGTTCTCCGTCCGGCACCGGACCCTCTCCTTCCCCGCGCCGTCTCTCAGCGAGAAGCGGTACTCGACCGGCTCGTCGTGGGCTCTCGTATAGCGGCCGGCCGCCTCCGTGAGGCGCTCGAGACCGGCCGTCAGCGGGAGCGCGGCGACGGCGGCGATCGCGACGAGCCGGACGCCGCGCGCGCGGGACGCGGCCCGGACGGCGACCGGCAGGGCGAGGAGGACGAGCGCGGTGACCGGGTAGTAGTAGCGGGGCTGGCTGACGGTGACCGCGTGGACGGCGACCTTCAGGCCGGCCGCGACGGCGATCAGGAGGACTCCCGCGTTCCTCGAGACGATCGCGAGGACCAGCGCCGCGGAGGCCGCCCAGACGACGAGCCGCATCTCCCACAGGAGAGGACCTTCGAGCGCCGCGCGGAGCCGCGCCCCGCGATCGCGGGCGGCCTCCGGCAGCGTGTCGGGACCGAGGCTCCAGAAGAGGCTCTCCGCGCTCGAGCGGAAGAGCGGCGCCGCGGTGAAGTAGAAGGCCCGAACCGCGTGGTAGAGAGGCCGGCGCGCGATCTCGCGCCGGGCCATGGCGCCGGCGACCTCGCTCCGGTCCGCCCCCGGCGCGTAGGTCTCGAGGTACGAGTAGGGCGGGGCGTTGTAGGCCCAGCTCGACCCCGGCACCGTCGCGCAGAGGACCGCCAGGGCGCCGTGAGTCGTCGTGAGGGCGAATCGACCCGAGCCTGCCCAGCGGTGTCCGGCGGCGAGCAGGAGGATGACCCCGAGCGCGGCACCGAACCGGGCCGCGAGGCGGCGGTCCGGCAGACGGGGAGCGAGCAGCCCCGCCCCCGCGAGCGCGAGCGGCGCGAGGACGACGAGGAGCTCCTGGCGCATGAGGAAGCCCAGGCCGAGGAGCGCCCCGGCGAGGACCGGGCGGGTCGCCCGGTCGAGGGACCAGCGGACGCCGAGCGCGGCGAGCGCGACGGACGGGACGATCGCCCAGCTGTCCTGGGCGACGACTCCGGAGAAGAAGACCTGCCCCGGCCAGAGGGCGAGAAGGAGCGCGGACCCGGCCCGGACCCCGCGCGGTACGACGTCCCGCCAGGCGAGGACGGGGATCAGGGGGACGAGCCCGGCGACGACGGCCGTCAGGAAGCGGGCCGTATCGACGGGCGCCGCGACCCCGGCGCGGATCCCGAACGAGAGGACGAGGGACGCGCCGGGACTCAGGGTGAACCACTGGCGGGCGTCGGGCGCCACGAAGTCCCGGGCCAGCGCCGCCGCGAAGTCGAGGACGCTCGCGAAGTCGGAGACCGGGTTCGTCGGCACGACCCGGATCCAGACGAGACGGAGCCCGACCCCGAGGAGCGCAATCCCGGCGGCGAGAAGGAGCTCCGCGGTCCTCGGGCCGGCACGCCCGCCGGACAGCTCCGTCACGACGCCCGGTCCCCGGGCGACGGTCCGTGGGCCTTCCGGCAGTAGTAGAGCTCTGTCGAGAGGATGCCGTGCTCCGGGTAGTCCTCTCCGGAGTACTCCACCGAGAAGCCGAGCTCCGAGAGAACGCGGTCCAGGTCGAGCCCGTAGGCGCGATACGCGAGGACGCCCTCCGAGGAGTTCGCGTCGCCGTGGTACTCCGGCGGAAGGAGGTCCTCGTCCTTCGACGGATCGGCCGGGTCGACGACGCGTCGCCTCACGAGGGTGAGGGGCCAGCCCCTGAAGTGGGGCACGGTGAAGAGGTAGACGCCGCCGTCCGCCAGCACCCGGTGGATCTCGGCGTGAGCGAGCCCGTCGAGGCGGACGTGCTCCATCACGTCGCTCGTCACGACGACGTCGAACGCGCCGTCGTCGAACGTCAGGCGCTCCAGGTTCTGGTTCGAGAGGCGGTCCGAGTACCGGACGCCCCACGGTTCGGACGGGCGATGGACGCCGATCTCGACGTCGATCCACTCGCAGGCCGAGAGGAGGTCGGGGATCGGGTAGGCGCACGCGGGCGCCGTGAACGGCTGCTGCGTGTCGAAGACCCGGAGCCGCAGGCGAGGATGCCGCCTCGGGAGCGACGCGAGGCTCTCGGCCCGGGGGCCGCCGAGCTCCTCGATCGCCCGCAGGAGGCCCCTCGCGACCGAGCGGTACCGGCTGATCGCGCCGCAGCTCCGGCAGACGAGGGACCCGCGGACCTCGGCCGGATCGTCGTACGTGAAGTGCTGCCCGACGCCGCAGACGCAGCAGCGGCCGGTCCTGTGTTTCCCGCGGTACCGGAACCGCTCCGCCGCCGCCGGTCTCTCCGGCCCCTCCTCGACGGGCCAGGGAGGCGTCGCCGCCGGGGCGAGCGCGGCGACCACGGCGTCGACCCGAGCCCGCCAGGAGTTCTCGACGCCGATCCGCCGGAGGCGCTCCCGCCGAGAGGCGTCGCGCGACTCCAGGAGCGCGCCGTCGAGCGCCGAGGCGAGCTCCTCGCCGTCCCGGGCGATCCTCACCTCGGGGAAGGCGGCGCACTCCGGCATCGGCGTCGAGATCACGGGCTTGCCCCCCGCAAAGTACTCGAAGAGCTTCAGGGGCGAGGTCGCGTGGGTGATCTCGTTGACGACGAACGGGATGAACGCGACGTCGAAGCGCGCGAGGACCGCGGGGATCTCCCGGTACGGCTGCGGCGGGAGGAGGTAGACGTTGGGAAGCCTCTCGAGCGAGTCGAGCGGCGGCGCGTCGGAGAGACGGATCCCGACGAGGACGAAGCTCCAGTCGGGCCGGAGGCGCGCGGCGGACTCGAGAAGACCCACGTCGAGCCACGAGGCGAGGGCCCCGTAGTAGCCGACGATCGGCCGCCCCGCCTCGAGGACCGGGCGGAGGTCGGCGGGGACCTCCCCGCTCCCGGACGCCACCGTGAAGTGGTCGACGTCGACGGCGTTGGGGAGGTACAGGGCGTCAGGCCGCACGCGGCGGCATTCCTCGAGGAGCGGCCGGGAGACGCAGCCGACGACGTCCGCCTCGCGGAGCATCCGCTCGTGGTGGGACCGGAGGAGCTCCTGGTTGTACGGGAAGACGGCGAGGTCGTCGATGCAGTCGTAGACGATCCGCCGCGTCGCGAAGGAGTCGACGAGGCCGGCGTTGTACGGCAGCGTCCAGAGGACCGGCGCGTCGAGCGCCGTGAGGATCTCGACCGGGCCGCGGAAGAGGACGAGGTTCTTCTCGACCTCCTGGAAGCCTCCGAAGCTCTCGGCCGCGCTGTTCGAGCAGTCGAAGACGACGAAGTGCCCGGCCCGCGCGAGGGCGCGGGCGAGGTGGTGGGGGCGCTGGACGAGCGCGATGTTCCAGCCGATCGTCGGCAGGAAGACGACGATGCGGGAGGGGTCGGCCCCGGCCTGCCCGATGCGCCAGGCGAGCTCCTTCCGGAACTGGGGGACCTTCGCCATCGCCTCGGGCGCGACGTGCGGGAGCCAGAGCCCCCACTTCATCTCGTAGCGGGCCTTGTTCCGGTGGAAGATCTCGACGTACCGCGCCTCTCCGATCGCCCCGAACGACGCCCGCCCCGCGTGGTGGACGAAGGCGTCGC
>ERZ1645192.3907-NODE-3907-length-11966-cov-5.567375_pt1 | contig 11966 bp, 12 predicted proteins | sample MGYA00575354_ERZ1645192 | MGnify/ENA primary metagenome ERZ1645192 (study PRJEB40844, sample SAMN11349763) | freshwater sediment metagenome | isolation source: river sediment | host: Sediment | place: India: Faizupur Khadar , New Delhi | collected 2017-02-21 ... | reverse complement strand
GCAGGGTGGCGCCTCCCTGGGTGGGATAACGCACGTGGCCGATCGCCCGCTGGGGCTGGATCCCCTTGAGCACTTCCGGCGTGAACACATCCTTCACCAGGCCCATCTGCTTGATGAGCCGCAACTGGCCGTCCTCCGACCAGGCCAGGCCGCAGCTCTCCTGTCCCCGGTGCTGCTCGGCAAACAGCGCCAAAGATACCAATTCGGCCGCGAGATGGGTTTGTTTGGTAACCAGTCCGACAATCCCGCACATGAGGGTTTCCAGCTCTCCTAAAAGTGGGCGCGAAAGACATCGCGCAAAATTTCCAGGCAACGCCCGATCATGTCGAAGCTGATGTCTTGGTAGGTGACGAGACGGATCCGGCGTCCGAAGCCGCTGCCGATCACCTCCCGCTTGGCCAGATAGCCGAGCAGATCGGCCGATGTCCGGACCGGGTGGACCACCTCGAACACCAGAATGTTGGTCCGGGCGGTTTCCGGGTCGAAGCGGATGAAATCATACTCGCGCAGCAGCGCCGCGATCATCTGGATCTTCCGGTGGTCGTCCACCAGGCGGGGGGGCATGGTCCGGAGGGCCAGAAGCCCCGGCGCCGCCAACACGCCAGCCTGGCGCATGCCGCCGCCGAGCCGCTTGCGGTGCACCCGGGCCTTCTCGATGAAAGCGTGGTTGCCGGCCAGGATCGATCCCACCGGCGCGCACAGGCCCTTGGACAGGCAGAACATCACCGAATCGGCCGCGGCGGCGATCCGGCGGGGTTCCACTCCCAAGGCTGCGGCGGCGTTGAAAAGGCGCGCCCCGTCCAGGTGGATGGGCAGGCCGTGGCGCTCGGCCAGCTCGCGCAGCCCGGCCAGATAGTCTAAATCCAGCAGGGCCCCGCCGGCCATGTTGTGGGTGTTTTCCAGGCAGATCAAGCCCACCGGGGAGCGGTAGTAAACCGGCGGCTGTATGCAGGCGGCCACGTCTGCCGGGTCCATCCGGCCGGCGTGACCGGGAACGGCCCGGGGCAGTAAACCGCCAAAGACGCACATGGACGCCAGTTCATAGGTGACCACGTGACTGGTCGATTCGCAGACGACTTCCGAGCCGGGCAGGCAGTGACTGAGCAACGCGGCGCAGTTACCCATCGATCCCGAGGGCACGAACAGAGCCGCCTCTTTTCCCATCAGCGCCGCCGCTTCTTCCTGGAGACGGTTGACGGTGGGGTCTTCCCCGTAGACGTCGTCACCCACGACCGCCTCAGCCATGGCCCGGCGCATTTCAGGCGTCGGCTGGCTCAGCGTGTCGCTGCGAAGGTCAATCCTCATCGAACAGCTCCTGCAAAATTTCGTTGCTGAGAAGCATCCCCCGGGGCGTCAGCCGGAAGCGGTCATTATCTGCCAACACCCACTGGCGGACAACATATTTTTTAAGCGCGCCGGCCCATGCGGGAGGCAGCTCGGCGGCGAAACGCCGCCGGAATTCCCGGCGGCTCAGACCCCGCGTCTGGCGAAGGGCCAGCATGGCGAACTCACGGGCGCGATCGCGCGGGTCGGCCGCGTCCGTTCCCGCGACCGCCCGGCCGCGCGACCGGATCGAGCTCAAGTACATGCTCAGGCGGGAGTCGTTCCAGCGCCGCTGCCGGCCGTCGAAACCATGGGCGCCGCAGCCGAGCCCCAGGTAAGGCGCCAGGTTCCAGTACTTCAGGTTGTGGCGGCTCTCCCGGCCGGGCCGGGCGAAGTTTGAGATTTCGTATTGAGGCAGGCCCCTCTGGCCGAGCGTCGCGACCGCCTCCAGGTAAAAGCGGGCGAGATCGTCGTCCGGGGCCAGAGAGCAACGGCCGGCCCGGATCTCCCGTTCGAGCGGAGTGTCCGCGTCCACCTCCAGGAGGTAGAGCGACAGGTGGTCGGGACAAAGCGCCAGAGCGGACCGGAGGCTGGCCCGCCACTGGGCCGGGGTCTCGCCTGGCAAGCCGGCGATCAGGTCGATGCCGATGTTCCCGATCCCGGCCGACCGCAACGATTCCATGGCCGTCCGGGCCTGTCCGGGGCTGCCGGGTCGCCGCGTCAGGTCCAAAGTGCGCTGATGCGCGGTCTGCAGGCCGAGGGTGACGCGGTTGATGCCGGCGCTCTGCCAGGCCCTGGCGATCTCGATGGATACGTCCCGGGGATTGGCCTCGAGGCTGATTTCCACGGGCGGGCGAAGGTGGAACGAGGCGGCGAGACAGTCCAACAGGCTGCCGATGGCGGCCGGAGGGAAGAGTGACGGCGTGCCGCCGCCGAAATAGACGGTGTCAAACTCCGGCCAGGAGGCCGCTTCATCTTCGGCGACCGTTTCGGCTTCACGCCGCAACGCCTCCAGGTACGCGGCGGTCCCGGGGCCGAAACGGAAAATCCGGAAGTTGCAGTAGAGGCACTTGCCGGCGCAGAACGGCAGGTGGACGTAAAGCCCGGCCGGCTCAGAAGGGGGTTGGCAGATCATAGAACCGGCCGTCTGCCAGACCACGCTCCCGGAGGTGCTCCAACACGGCCAGCAAGCCCCACTTCTCGGTCTGGTAGTGGCCTCCGAAGCAAACGTTGAGCCCCAGTTCCTTCAGCAGGTGAAACTGGCTGTGGGATGTTTCCCCGGTGAGGTAGAGGTCGGCGCCGGCTTCCCGGGCCTGTTCCGCCAGCTTGGCGGCTCCGCCGCTGATGATGGCCACCGACTGGATCGATTCGCCGCCGAACGGGAGCAGCATGGCTTGGCTGGAAAGACGTTGCCGGATCGCCGCCAAAACGTGGTCCCGTCCGGCGGGCCCGGTCCAACGGCCGATGATGCCGACGGGGTGGCCGTGGTGGCAGCCGAACGGGCGGGGGTCGGCGAGGTCGAGCAACCGGGCCATCTGGATGTTGTGACCCAATTCGGGGTGGACATCGAGGGGCAAGTGGGCCACGTACAGGGACAGGTCCGATCTGACCAACGGCTTCAGGAAGCGCATGGTCATCCCGCGCAGGTGCCGGACGCCGCCCCAGATCAAGCCGTGGTGGACGAAAAGCAAGTCCATGCCGTCGGCGGCGGCGCGATCCGCCAGTTCCGGACAGTAATCCACCCCAAAACCGACCCGGGTGACGTCCGGGCGGCCTTCGACCTGCAGCCCGTTGGGTGAATCGTCCTCGATGGCGTCGATGCGGAGCAGGCTGTCCAGGTAGCGTACCAGTTCATCCAGTTTCATCGCGACCCCATCCGGACCTCAGCGCAGCGGCAGGGCGAGCTGCCTGGCCAGCCGGTCCAGCCGGATCTTGGCGTCGGCATCGGAGGTCAAGGCGGATACGGCGATGTAACCCGCCTGCATGGCGCCGTAATCGGTGTCCTCCGGGTATTTTTTAGGATCCAGCCCGCCGTCGACCCAGATCACGTCCTGCCCGCTGATAGTGGTGACCCGCTCATATTTAAATATCAGTTCGGTGCCGCTGTCCCGGGTGAGCCGCAAGCCTTTGCTGAAATCAGCCGCCCCGGGCGCGTTGACATTGAGGTACACCCCGTCCGGCAGTCCGGTCTTCAAAACGCGTTCCACCAGAGGCCGGACGGCCTTGGCGGCCGCGTCATAGTCCATCCCCGGCCCGATGTCGAGAGACAGGGCGATGGCCTTGACGCCCCGCAGGGAGGCCTGCCGGGCCGCCGCCACGGTGCCGGAAATGAGGCTGATGGCCCCGGGGTTGGAGCCGCGGTTCATGCCGGAAAGGACCAGGTCCGGCTGCCGGGGCAAGAGGTGCTCCAACGCGACGAGGACGCACATGGCCGGGGTGGTCTTCAGCGACCAGCCCACCTCCTTGCCGTCGATGAGATATCGTTTCACGTAAATGGGGTCATGCGAACCCAACCGGTGGCTGATGCCGCTCTGGTTGTCGGCCGGGGCCACCACGACCAGTTCGCCCAAGTCCTGAAACTGGCGGTAGACCGCTTCCAGGCCGGGTGCTCCCACCCCGTCGTCGTTGGTCAGCAGGATCAGGGGCCGCTCGGCGGCCAGGGTGAGTCCCGCCAACAGCCCGAGGAACAGAGCGCCCAAGAGTCTCCGGGCGGACGGGCAGAGACGGGCACGATCGGCCCGAGCGGGATTCCCTCCTCGGGAAAACTCGGACGGTTTACGCATGGATCGCTCCGTCGTGAGCGGCATGGGCGGCTTCCATGAGCGCTTCCGAAATGGTCGGGTGGGGATGCACGGCCAGGGCCAGTTCTTCGGCCGTGCACTCCAGTTGGATGGCCAGCACGGTCTCGGCCACCAACTCGGTGGCGATGGCGCCGATCATGTGCACGCCCAGAATTTCGCCGGTTTTCTCGTCGGTCACCACTTTGATGAAGCCTTCGGTCATGTCTTCGATCTTGGCCTTCCCGATGGCATTGAAGGGGAATTTGCCGATCTTGACCGGGTGGCCGGCTTCCCGGGCTTTCTTCTCGGTCAGGCCGGTGGAAGCGACCTGGGGCGCCGAGTAGGTGCAGGATGGCATGTTGTGGTAGAGCAATGGCTGGACGGGCTGGCCCGCCAGGTGCCTGACGGCGAGGATCCCCTCGGCCGACGCCACGTGGGCGAGCTGAGGGGTCTTGATCACGTCGCCGATGGCATAGATGTGGGGGAGGCGGGTCCGGCAGAACTCATCGACGGGGATGTAGCCGCGGTCGGTTTCGAGGCCGATCGCCTCCAGGCCGAGGCCCCGGGTATTTGGGGCCGCGACCGACCGCGAGCAGCACTTTCTCGTAAGTGCCCTGGCTGAGGGCGCCGGCGGCGTCCCGGATGGTCAGGGTGGCGCCTCCGGGAACCGTCTCCAGCGCTTCGACGACTGACTGGAGCCGGAATTGGATTCTCCGTTTCTTGAAGGCTCGCTCCAGTTCCTGGGAAACTTCTTCGTCCTCGATCGGCAGGAGGTGCGGCAGCATCTCCACCACGGTTACTTCCGAACCGAGGGCGGCGTATACGGAGGCGAACTCGATGCCGACCGCGCCGGCGCCGATCACCGCCAGGGATTTTGGCGGCGCCGGCAGGTCCAGCATGTGGGTGCTGGAGAGCACGGTCTGCCCGTCGAACTTCAGGTGGGGGAGTTCCTTCGGCTCAGACCCGGTGGCGATGATGATGAACCGCCCCTGGATCTGCTGCCGGTTGCCGGAATCATCCGTGATCTGGATGGTGTGGGGCTCGACGAAGGCGCCCAGCCCCCTGAACGTGGTGACGTTGTTTTTCTTGAGCAGGTAGGCGACGCCCTTGGTCAGGGTGGTGACCACCCGGTTCTTGCGCTGGTGCATTCTGGCCATGTCGAAGCGGGGGTTGTCCACCAGGACGCCGTGTTCGCCCAAGTGGGCGATCGATTCGTACAGCTCGGCGCTGTGGATCATGACCTTGGTCGGAATGCAGCCCACGTTCAGGCAGGTTCCCCCGAAGGCGGGGTCCTTCTCCACGATGGCCGTGCGGAGGCCCAGTTTGCCGGCCTTGATGGCGGCGACGTATCCGCCTGGACCGCTGCCGATGACAATCACATCATACTCGCTCATGCAGCACCTCGTTTGCAAGGGTTTGAATTTTTGACGCTAGGGACTCGCCCGGGATTCGGATGCGCGGGAGCCAGAATCTAAAGCCTGATTTTAGCAGAAATTGCACCGGGCCGGTAGATTTTTCCTTGGAGTGGCGGTGGGTCTGGTTTACAATGAAATCACTTTGGAGGTCATCAATGAATGTTGATTACTACTCCGGGGTCCAGGATGAAAGGCGGGGCTCACCGCGCTATTCGATCAGCGTGCCCCTCCATCTCCAAGGGCTCACCGCCCGCGGCAAGGAGGTCAGCGCAGACATCGAGGTGACCGATTTCAGTCTGACCGGCATGGGGTTCACCTCCACCCAGTCCTTCGTGAAAGGGGACGTCCTCTTCGTGGCGATGCTGGGATCTTCCTACTCTTCGGACGGCAACCTCGAGATCGTCTGGAATGACAACCCGAGACATCGCTATGGCGCCAAGATCCTGACCCTTTCTCTTGCTCCGCTCGATTCGGAGACATGAAACAGGATTGGGGCGTACCTGATCTTGAGCCGCGTGACCGCTTGATTCTACATTTTTTGGAGGCGTGACCGTGAATTTTGAGGTGAAAAATCAAGGCCAGTGGACAATTCTGTCGGTGAACGGCCGGGTGGACGCGCACACTTCCGGCGAATTCGAGGCGGCCTGCCGCAAGCAGCTTGACCAGGGAGTCAAGATGCTGGCCATCTCGCTGGAGGAAGTCCCCTACATGAGCAGCGCCGGCCTGCGGGTTCTTCTGGCTACTTTGAAGCTGGCCAACAAGGACGCTGGCCGCCTGGTGCTCATCAATCCCCAGCAGAACGTGAAGGAAGTTTTGGAAATCTCGGGCTTTTCATCTCTCTTCCACATCGTCGGCAGCCAGGCCGAGCTGGCATAACCCCGGCCCCTCGCATCCGCCGGAACAGCGGCGCACACATCGGCTCGGCGGGCAGACTGAATGAGCATCAGGCAAAAATTGCTGCTGGCTCTCGTTCCGACCATCCTGATCCTGTTTGGCGGATCGGTCGTTTGGGTTTACGAGAGCAGCAAGCGGACGGTCCTGACCCAGATCCATCGGGAGATGTTCGAGGTCGTCCGCACCCGCGCCCGTGAATTCGATGTCCTGTTCGAATCCTCGCGTTCGGTGGCGGACGCCTTGGCGGTCTCCCTCGGGACCCGGCAGCAGTTGACCCGCGAGGAGGTGGAAGCCCTCATCCGGGCCACGCTCGACCGCAACCCGGCGATTTTTGGGTCGGCGGTCGCGCTCGATCCCCGGGCCACCGAACTCGGCCTGTATGGACCATACTTCTGCCGGTCCGGGGGCGAGTACCGCTACCAGGCCTTGGAAGACCCCGCTTATGACTACCCGGCTTGGGAGTGGTACCGGGAGCCGCTCCGCCGCCAGGCCGGCTGCTGGTCCGAGCCGTATCTGGACACCGGCGGGGGCCGGGTCTTGATGACCACCTACTCTACCCCGATTTTCCAGGCCGGGCGCCTGATCGGCGTGGCCACGGTCGACATCTCGCTCGCGGAGTTGCTGCAGCGGCTGCGGCAGAAATCACTCCAATCGGCCGGCTATAGCTTCATCGTCACCCCCGGTGGCCGGATGGTGGCCCACCCCCGGTTCGGATTGCTCTCTGAAAAGACCATTCACGAGACGGCGGCCGGGTCGCTGGATGAATCCCTGCAACGCCTGCTCGGAACACTGCGTTCGCCCGGCACCGATTTCGTCGAGATGGCGGACCCTTTTGAACGCTTCAAGGCCCTGATCATCGATACCGACATCCAGTCCACCCGGTGGACGCTGGTGCTCGTGACCCCCTCGCGGGAAATCCTGCAGCCGCTGCTGTTGATGAAAGACCAGATGTTGCTGGTGTCCGGGTTGGCCGTTGCCCTGGTCATGGCCCTGGTGCTCTGGATCTCCTCGTCGGTGACGGCTCCGCTGGCCCGGTTGGTGAAGCAGACCGACCGCTACGCGAAGGGGGATTTCACCGAAACACTGGAAGAAGGCGGCGGCTCCCTGGAGACCCGGCGCCTGGCCAAATCGTTCAACCGGATGGGAGAGTCGATCCAGGAACAGATGGAGAATGTCCGGCGATCTACGCTCCAGACGGAACACTACCAGCATGAGCTCCAAATCGCCGCTCAGATCCAGCAGACGATTCTGCCCCGGCAGTTCCCCCCGTTCCCGGATCTGGAGACCCGGATGGATCTGTTTGGACTGATGAAGCCGGCCAAGGAAGTAGCGGGTGATTTTTTTGATTTCATCCGCCTTCCGGGGGACCGGATCGGACTGGCCGTCGGCGACGTTTCCGACAAGGGCGCTCCGGCGGCCCTGTTTATGGCCATGGCCCGGACCCTGGTCCGGGAGACCGCGGAACGCGGCTACTCTCCCGCCGAGCTGGTGCGGCGCGTCAACTGGTCGCTCTGCAAGGATAATGAACCCGGCATGTTCGTGACGCTGCTTTACGCGGAGTACCAGGTCCTGTCGGGCCATCTTCGGTTCGTGTGCGCCGGCCACCCGTTTCCGCTGGTGCGGGAGCCGGACGGGCGCTGCCGGGTTCTGAGCCTGGAATCCCAGCTCCCGCTCGGAATCGCTCCCGGCCGTCACTATACAGTGTCGGAGGCAAGCCTGGCGCCGGGAGAAACCTTGTTGTTCTTCACCGATGGCGTCACCGAGGCGATGAACCAAGCCGATGAGTTGTTCGGGTTGGCGAGGCTCGAGCAGGCGTTTGGCCCGGGAGGGTCCGGCGACCTGAAGAACAGTGCCAACGGCATCCTGGCGGCCGTGGAGCAGTTTGGCGGAACCCGCGCCAACCAGGACGACATCACGATGCTGTTTCTGCGGCGGCCCGCCGAACCCCATCCCGGGGAGCACGGTGAGTCAACGGTGTTGGAGCATGCCATCCGCCTGGAATTGCCGGCGCGAACCGAGGTCCTGGGGATGGTCGCGTCCGTGGCCGAGATGGTAGGCCGCGACTGCGGGTTCAGCAAGAACGAGGTTTTCCAGATCACCCTGGCGCTCGACGAGGTCGTCGCCAACGTGGTCATGCATGCCTATCCGGCCGATTCGGCCGAGTTTTTCCACCTCGATTTTCTGCCCCGCACGGACGGGTTGTGCATCCAGGTTTCCGATTATGGCAAGTCTTTTGATTTTGCCCAGAAGGTCGACCGCTACAAGGGGCAAGCCAGCCTCGAACAGCCGGTGGGCGGAATCGGACTGTTCCTGGCCAAGGAGTCCATGGACGAAATCTGGTATGAGCCCGAAACCCTCGATGGGAATCGGGTCGTCATGGTGAAGAAACATCAGCCATCAAAGGGGGAACCACCCGCCGATGAGACGAATTAACCGTTTCGGATTGTACGCGCTCGGCCTGCTTCTGCTGGCCGCGGCCGGGCAAGCTCGGCCGGGCGAAAACCCGGCCCGGCCCAAGCGCAATGTCATCATGATCGTCGGGGATGGCATGGGGCTGGCCGCGGTGGCCCACGCCCGCATCCAGAAGTACGGGGCCGGTCCGGAGGCAGGGCGCCTGCACATGGAGCGGCTTCCCGTGCTCGGCTATATCTACACCAGCTCCGCCGATGCGCTCGTCACCGATTCGGCCGCGGCCGGCACGGCCCTGTTCGCGGGTGAGAAAACCAACCGGGGCTGCCTGGGCGTGGACGCAACCGGAAAACACCTGAAGACCGTTTTTGAAGAAGCCGGTGAACTGGGCCTGGCCGTGGGCGTACTGACCACGGTCCCGATCACCCATGCCACTCCCGCGGCCACGTACGCGCACGTGAACAAACGCCGGGACTACGAGGAGATCTTCAATTGGTTGCTGCGCAGCAAATTCCAGGTTCTGCTCGGCGCCGGCAAAACGCCGGACAACCGCTATCTGCCGGCCGATTTTGCCGTGCGGGCCCGTGAAGCGGGGTTTGCCGTCTGCCAGACGGCCGAAGAACTGGCCGCTCTGCAACGAGGCCCGGTGTTGGGGGTGTTCGGCCGGGAGAGTCTTGCCTACGAGTTTGATCGTAGAGAGAAGCCCTCGGACGATCCCCACCTCGCGGACCTGGTAACCAAGGCCTTGAACCTGCTGGCGTCCGACCCGGAAGGGTTCGCCCTGATGGTGGAGGGGGGATCGATCGATTCCGCGGCCCATGAGGGTCATTTCGGCCGTTTGCAGGAGGAGACGCTGGAGTTGGACCGCTCGGTGGCGCTGGTGTGCGATTGGGTGGAGAAGCACAGTTCCTGGGAAGAGACCCTGCTCGTGGTCACGGCCGACCACGAAACGGGCGAGCTGGCCATCCGGGATCCCCGGCCCGACGAGGAACAGGACGCCTACAACGGCAGCGCCCAAGCCAATCTCCCGGCCGCCGGAAAACCGGCGGGGTGCCGGTTCGGCTCGGCGGCCCACTCGGCGGTCCCGGTGATGCTGTTCGCGCGGGGCACGGGCAGCGAACTTCTGGCCGGCGTCCGGGACAACACCGAGGTGTACCGGGCCCTGCGGGCCAGATTGAAAAAATAGGCGCAACGATTCCCCGCCCGATCCGATAATTCACCCGAGACGATTTCAAAATCTCAAATCGGAGGTTGGCGAATGGATATCAATTTCAACACCAACGTCAACATCAGTTGGAATTCGCACATCCAGGACATGTGTTCGAATGTCCAACTGGGTGGGCCAAACTTGGCCCAGGAACTGTCCAATGTCTTCGCTCTGGCGGGCAAGTTTTACGAGGGCATGTCCAATTTCGTGGAAATGCTCCAGTCGCGTCCCGCTTCCTCGTGCCAATGCGGCTGCGTGGCGCCGCCCAACGTCCAGGACAGCGGGCATCCGCCCGGCGCGCTGCGCAAGGAGGGCGACACCCTCATCACGCCGGGCGGCTACAAGGTGGAACAACTCAACCAGTTCGAATGGCAGATCACCGGCCCCGACGGCAAGAACACCCGGATCTGGGGCGACCCCCACGTGGCCGAAGGCGACGGCGGCAAGTGGGACTTCAAGCGCGACTCCGCGTTCACGCTGCCGGACGGCACCCGCATCAACGTCACCACCAAGCCGTGGGGCAACGACATGACCGTGACCGGCGAGTTGGAAGTCATCTGCGGCAACGACCGATGCGTGGTCTCGGACATCGACAAGGGCAAGGGCAAGGTCGGAGACATCACCCATGACGGGATTCTCCGGACCCTGACCGATAAGACCCAACGAGACGTCTTCCAGATGGGGCCCGAAACGGACGATTGGACCCTGGGCGGGCACGAAATCGTCGGCAGCGAACAGGGCGGCGACGTCATCAAGGTCGGGCAGCAGATGCAGCCCGCCATCGACAAGATGAACGCCTTCGGCGGTCCGGCCCAGTGGGGGCGGGCCATCGGCCAGGCCATCGGCCAGGCCCTGCTCGGCATGCTCCAGCCGCACAACCCGATCGCCGACATGCTGGGCGGCGGGTTCGGCGGACACGGAATTTCCAACGACTTCCATGATCCGAAAAACCTCGATCTGCTCGGGAAGGCCTGCGATTCGCTGGCCAACGTCTTCCAGTCGCTGTCCGAGCTGGTGGATATGTCCAGCCAGTTGGATGTGCGCCGTCATCTGATGTTTTAAGGAGGAACGGCCATGAGTGAGAACAGTCAGACACCGATTCCCGAGATCTTCATTCCGAAACAGATGGTGGAGCGGCTGGCCCTGGGCGAAATCACCCTGGCCCAGTTCGTCGGCCTGGATCGGAACACCTTGTACGCCATCGCCCAGATCGCTCACTACCTGCTGGATTCCGGAAAGGTGGAAAGAGCCCGGACGATCTATGAGGGGCTCGTCTCGGCCGATCCATTCGACAGCGTTTTCCACTGCCATCTGGGTGCGGCTTGCCAGAAAGCCGGCGACATCGACAAGGCCTTCGACGCGTATTCAAAGGCCCTGAAATACAACTACGCCAACGTCGAAGCGCTGGCCGGCCGTGGCGAAATCCATTTCACCCGGGGCAACCTGACCGCGGCGGTCACCGACCTGCAGCAGGCCATCGAGCTCGATCCCACGGGGAAGCGGCCCGCTTCGATCCGGGCGCGGGCCATCGCCATCGCCATTGGCGAACTGGCCAGACAGGTTTCCACTTCCGGTAATTAGGCTGAATGCCCAAAAAACAAGAGGCCGGGCCACTGGCCCGGCCTCCCTGTTTTTTTCAGCGCTCCGAACGGACGCAACGTCCGCGGGGGCGCCAGGGCAGGGGTGAGAGACTGTCCTACTTCAAATCCTGAGTGGCGTCGGTCTTGGAGGGGCAGGCGGTCTTGTCACCGGCGGACTGGCAAGGGGTTTTGCAGGTCGCGCTGCAGGGCGCCCCGGCGGTTTTGGCGTCGGGCTTAGTCGGGCAGCAGGCCAGGCGGGCCTTGCAGCAGGCGCAATCGCACTTGCACTCGGGGCCGCACTTCACGCAGGTCTTGGATCCGGCTTCCTTGGCCGCTTTGCAGCACGCACAGTCACATT
>ERZ1645192.3906-NODE-3906-length-11967-cov-7.119208_pt1 | contig 11967 bp, 10 predicted proteins | sample MGYA00575354_ERZ1645192 | MGnify/ENA primary metagenome ERZ1645192 (study PRJEB40844, sample SAMN11349763) | freshwater sediment metagenome | isolation source: river sediment | host: Sediment | place: India: Faizupur Khadar , New Delhi | collected 2017-02-21 ... | reverse complement strand
CCCCGAAATACCTGTGGATCGGCTGCTCCGATTCGCGCGTGCCGGCCAACCAGGTCGTCGACCTCGCGCCGGGCGAGGTCTTCGTCCACCGCAACATCGCCAACGTGGTCGTGCACACCGACCTCAACTGCCTGTCGGTGATCCAGTTCGCGGTCGACGTGCTGCAGGTCGAGCACATCCTCGTCGTCGGCCACTACGGCTGCGGCGGCGTGCACGCGGCGCTGACCCGGGCGCGCGTGGGCCTCGCCGACAACTGGATCCGCCACGTCGGCGACGTCGCCGAGAAGCATGCCGGGCTGCTGGCCGGCGCAGGCGAGGAACCGCTGCAGCACGACCGCCTCTGCGAGCTGAACGCGCTGGAGCAGGTCGCCAATGTCTGCCAGACGACCATCGTGCGGGATGCCTGGGCGCGCGGGCAGACGCTCGCGGTGCATGGCTGGGTGTACACCCTGCGCGACGGCCGCGTACACGACCTCGGCCTCGACGTGGCCGGCATCGACCAATTGGAACCGCAGTACGCCGCCGCGCTGGCGCGCATCCGCGACGACCGGGAAGACCGCTGATGTCGGACGCGATCCATGCCAGCGGCGCCCCGCGCGCGGTCGGCCACTACCCGCACGCCCGGCGCGTGGGCCGCACGCTGTACCTGTCCGGGATCGGCCCGCGCGACCCGGCGAGCAACGGCATCCCCGGCAACGTCCACGATGCCGACGGCCGCCTCATCGCCTACGACATCGAGGCGCAGGCGCGCGCGGTGTTCGCCAACGTGCGCACCGTGCTGGAGGCCAGCGGCGCGCGCTGGGAGGACCTGGTCGACGTCACCGTCTACCTGACCGACATGGCGCGCGACTTCGCGGCCTACAACGCGGTCTGGGCCGAGCATTTCCCCGATGCCGCCACCGCCCCCTGCCGCACCACGCTGGGCATCACCGCGCTGCCGACGCCGATCGCGATCGAGCTCAAGTGCGTCGCCCACCTGGAGGACTGAGCCATGCCGCTGCCCGGACCGATCAACCTGCAGGCCTGGATCGACGAGCACCGGCACCTGCTGAAGCCGCCGGTCGGCAACAAGTGCATCGTCGACGACGACTACATCGTGATGATCGTCGGCGGCCCGAACGCGCGCACCGACTACCACTTCGAGGACGGGCCCGAGTGGTTCTTCCAGCTGGAAGGCGAGATGGTCCTGCGCATCCAGGAGGACGGGGCCGCGCGCGACATCCCGATCCGCGCCGGCGAGACCTTCTACCTGCCGCCGCGGGTGCCGCACTCGCCGCAGCGCATGCCGGGCAGCGTCGGCCTGGTCATCGAGCGCAAGCGGCTGCCGCACGAGGACGATGCGCTGATGTGGTTCTGCGTGTCCTGCAACCACAAGCTGTACGAGGAATCCTTCCACCTGGTCGACATCGAGCAGGACTTCTTCCGGGTGTTCGAGCGCTTCTACCGCGACGACCACCTGCGCACCTGCACGGCATGCGGCACGCTCAACCCGCGCCCGCAACGCTACGAGATGCAAGGGACGCAGGCGGACATCACCTGATGCCGGCATCGCACATGCTCAAGATCGACACCCACGCCCATTACCTGCCGCGCGACTGGCCCGACCTCGCCAGCAAGTACGGCGACGCACGCTTCCCGGTGATCCACCACGGCGACGACGGCCGCCACCGCATCTACAAGGACGGCAAGTTCTTCCGCGAGATCTGGCCCAAGACCTGGGACCCGCAGATCCGCATCGACGACTACGCCGGCTTCGGCGTGCAGGTGCAGGTGCTGAGCACGGTGCCGGTGATGTTCAGCGAGTGGGCCAAGGCCAGCCACGCGCTGGAGCTGCATCGCGCGCTCAACGACCACATGGCGCAGACCTGCCGCGACTATCCGCGCCACTACGCCGGCATCGGCGCGGTGCCGCTGCAGAGCCCGCAACTCGCCATCCGCGAGCTGGAACGCTGCATGGACGAACTCGGCCTGCAGGGCGTGCAGGTCGGCAGCCACGTCGGCGACTGGAACCTGGACGCGCCGGAATTGTTCGAGTTCTTCCAGGCGGCGAGTGACCTGGGCGCGGCGATCCTGGTGCACCCGTGGGACATGATGGGCACGGACACGATGCCGAAGTACTGGCTGCCGTGGCTGGTCGGGATGCCGGCCGAGCAGTCGCGCGCCGCCTGCTGCCTGATCTTCGGCGGCGTGCTGGAACGCCTGCCCCGGCTGCGGGTCTGCCTGGCCCACGGCGGCGGCAGCTTCCCGTACACCATCGGCCGCATCGAACACGGCTTCAACATGCGCCCGGACCTGGTGGCCACCGACAACTTCCGCAACCCGCGCGAGTACCTCAAGCGGCTGTACTTCGACTCCTGGGTGGCCGATGACGCCGCCCTGCGCTACCTGCTGGAGACCTGCGGCAGCGAGCGGGTCATGCTGGGCACCGACTATCCCTTCCCGCTCGGCGAGCAGGTCCCCGGCGAAGGCATCGAACGCCTCGGCCTGGACGATGCGCAACGCGCGCGGCTCTACCACGGCACCGCGCTGGAATGGCTCGGGCTGCCCGCCTCGAGATTCGCATGACCCCCCTTCACGACAACGCGCTGTCCTCCGATGCGCACGCTCACGCGCGCGACGCCGCCGATCCACTGCGCGGCTTCCGCGACGAGTTCCACCTACCACTCCATGAAGGCGCGCCGCAGGCGTACTTCGTCGGCAATTCGCTGGGCCTGCAGCCGAAGGGCGCACGCGCGCACGTCGAGGAAGTGCTGGACAAGTGGGCGACCGAGGCCGTCGAGGGCCATTTCACCGGCCAGGCGCAGTGGATGCCCTACCACGCACTGGTGCGCGACCCGCTGGCCCGCGTGGTCGGCGCATTGCCGCATGAAGTGGTGGCGATGAACTCGCTGACCGCCAACCTGCACCTGATGCTGGTCAGTTTCTACCGGCCCACGCGCGAACGCCCGGTCCTGCTGATGGAGGCCGGCGCGTTCCCGTCCGACCGCTATGCGCTGGAATCGCAGCTGCGCTTCCACGGCTTCGACCCGGCCGAGGCGCTGGTGGAGGTGGAACCGGACAACGCCGACGGCACGTTCTCGATGGCCGCGATCGAACGCGCCATCGCGACGCATGGCCCGCGGCTGGCGGCGATCGTCTGGCCCGGCGTGCAATACCGCACCGGCCAGGCCTTCGACCTCAAGGAAATCGCGCGGCTCGGCCACGCTGCCGGCGCGGTGGTCGGCTTCGACCTTGCGCATGCGGTCGGCAACCTGCCGCTGCGACTGCACGACAGCGGCGCCGACTTCGCGGTGTGGTGCCACTACAAGTACATGAACGCAGGGCCCGGCGCGGTCGCCGGCTGCTTCGTGCACGAGCGCCACGCGCGCACCGACCGACCGCGCTTCGCCGGCTGGTGGGGCAACGACGCGTCGGTCCGCTTCAAGATGGGCCCGCAGTTCTCGCCCACGCCGGGCGCCGACGGTTGGCAGCTGTCCAATCCGCCGATCCTCGGCCTGGCGCCGCTGCGCGCGTCGCTGGACCAGTTCGACCGCGCGACGATGCCGGCCCTGCGCGCCAAGTCCGAATCGCTCACCGGCTACCTCGAGCAGCTCATCGATGCCGACCTGCGCGACGTGCTTCAGGTGGTCACCCCGCGCGACGTGGCGCAGCGTGGTTGCCAACTGTCGATCCGGGTCATCGGGGGCCGCGAACGCGGCCGCGCGCTGTTCGGCTTCCTGGCCGCGCGCGGCGTCCTCGGCGACTGGCGCGAACCGGACGTGATCCGCATCTCGCCGGCGCCGCTGTACAACACGCATGCCGACGTCCTGCGCTTCGCGCGGACCACGCGGGAGTGGCGCGATGCGCACTGAATCCAGGGCGATCACCATCGTCGGCGGCGGGCTCGCCGGCGCCTTGCTGGCGATCCTGCTGGCCCGCCGCGGCTGGTCGGTGGATGTGTTCGAACGGCGTGGCGACCCGCGCGTGGAAGGCTATGCCGGCGGGCGCTCGATCAACCTGGCGCTGGCCGAACGCGGCCTGCACGCATTGCGCCAGGCCGGCGCCGACGAGGCGGTGATGCGCCAGGCGGTGATGATGCGCGGCCGCTTCGTGCATCCGCTGCAGGGCACGCCCGGCCTGCAGCGCTACGGCCGCGACGATTCCGAGGTGATCTGGTCGATCAACCGCGGCGAGCTGAACATCGTGCTGCTGCAGATCGCGGAGTCGCACGGCGCGCGGCTGCATTTCGACCATCGCCTGGAGCGCGTCGACTTCGTCGACCACGTTGCCCACTTCCGCCGCCACGATGACGACGTCGCGCATCCGTTCGAGTCGCTGGTCGGCGCCGACGGCGCGGGCTCCACCCTGCGCGCCGAGATGGCGCGGGTGCTGCCGCTGGGCGAGCGCACCGAATGGCTGGACCATGGCTACAAGGAGCTGGAGATCCCGCCGGACGCGCATGGCGGTTTCCGGATCGAACCGAACGCGCTGCACATCTGGCCGCGCGGGCATTACATGTGCATCGCCCTGCCGAACGACGAGCGCACCTTCACCGTCACCCTGTTCCTGCCGCACACCGGGCCCTGGCCCTCGTTCGAGACGGTGCCCGACGCCGACGCCGCGCAGGCGCTGTTCGAACGGGACTTCCCGGACGCGCTGCCGCTGATCCCGGACCTGCGCAAGGATTACCAAGCCAATCCGGTGGGCAACCTCGCCACGCTGTACCTCGACCGCTGGCACATCGCCGGCAAGGCCGTGCTGCTCGGCGATGCCGCGCATGCGATGGTGCCGTTCCACGGCCAGGGCATGAACTGCGCGTTCGAGGATTGCGTGGCGCTGGCCGCGCACCTCGAGCGCGCGCCCAGCCGCAGCGCCGCGTTCGCCGGATTCGAGGCGCAACGCAAGCCGGATGCCGAGGCGATCCAGCGCATGGCGCTGGAGAACTACATCGAGATGCGCGACAAGGTCGACGATGCCGGCTACCTGCTGCAACGCGAGCTGGAACTGGCGCTGCAGGCGCGCCACCCGGACCGCTTCGTGCCGCATTACGCGATGGTCAGCTTCATGCGCATCCCGTACTCGCAGGCGCTCCATCGCAGCGAAGTGCAGCGCGTGATCCTGGAGGATGCCACCCGCGGGCTGGAATCGCTCGACGGCGTCGATTGGGCCGCAGCCGACGCCGCCGTGCTGGCGAAGCTGGAGCCCCTGCACACATGAAGCCGCCGGCGACAGCACGCTCGGGCGCGCATCGTGCAGCGGCTCAGGCTGCGCATCCGGCTCCGATTCGCCGACGGCGGCCATCCATGGCCGCCTCCGCATCGATGCCACGCCCGAGCGCCCGTCGCCGTGGCGACGCCGTCGCGATTTCGCAGGACTGCTCGCACGCATGAGCGCCAGCTTCCTGTTCTACGACCTCGAGACCTTCGGCGCCGATCCGCGCCGGACCCGCATCGCGCAGTTCGCGGCGATCCGCACCGACGAGGCGCTGGAGGAGATCGACGATCCCATCTCCTTCTTCGTGCAGCCGGCGAACGACCTGCTGCCCTCCCCGTACGCGACCATGGTCACCGGCATCGCGCCGCAGGACGCGCTGCGCGACGGCGTCAACGAGGCCGCGGCCTTCGCCCGCATCGTCGACGAGATGGGTCGCCCCGGCACCTGCAGCGCCGGCTACAACTCCCTGCGCTTCGACGACGAATTCGTGCGCCACGGGCTGTACCGCAACTTCCACGACCCCTACGAGCGCGAATGGCGCGGCGGCAACTCGCGTTGGGACCTGCTCGATGCGCTCCGCCTGATGCACGCGCTGCGCCCGGACGGCATCGCCTGGCGCCAACGCGAGGACGGCGGCGGCACCAGCTTCAAGCTGGAGCACCTGGCCGCGGACAACGGCCTGCGCATCGGCGAGGCGCACGAGGCGCTGAGCGACGTGCGGGCGCTGATCGGGGTCGCCCGCCTGTTCCGCCGCCACCAGCCGAAACTGTGGGACTACGCGCTGCGCCTGCGCGACAAGCGCCATGCGTCCTCGCTGCTCGATGTCGCGGCGATGACGCCGGTGCTCCACGTGTCGCAGCGGTTCCCCGCCTCGCGTCTGTGCGCGGCGCCGGTGTTGCCGCTGGCGCGGCATCCGCAGATCGACTCGCAGGTGATCGTGTTCGACCTCGGCGACGAACCCGAGGCCCTGCTCGACCTCGATGCCGAGGCGATCGCCGAACGCCTCTACATCCGCCAGGCCGACCTGCCCGAAGGCGAGGCGCGCGTCCCGCTCAAGCTCGTGCACACCAACAAATGCCCGGCCCTGGTCGCCTGGGACCACCTGCGCGCACTCGACTTCGACCGGCTCGGCATCGACCCGGACGTCGTGCTGCGGCGCGCGGACCGCGTGCGTGCCGCCGGGCCGGCGATCGCCGAGAAGGCGCGCCGGGTGTTCGCTCGCACGCGCCCGCCGGAACCGGTGGACGTGGACGCCGCGCTCTACGACGGCTTCCTCGGCGATGGCGACAAGCGCCTGCTCGCGCAGGTGCGCGGCACCCCGCCGCACCTGCTGGCCAAGGCACGGTACGCCTTCCGCGATGCGCGCCTGCCGGAGCTGCTGTTCCGCTACCGCGCGCGCAACTGGCCGGACAGCCTGCTGCCCGACGAGCGCCGGCGCTGGGACGACTACCGCCGGCACCGGCTGCAGGCCGACCACGGCCTGTCAGAGGTGACCTTCGACGCCTTCCACGCGCAGGTCGCGGAGTTGCGTGCGACGCATGCAGGCGATGGCGCGCGCCAGGTCCTGCTGGACCGGCTGCAAGCCTGGGGCCGGCAGATCGGGGATGCGATCGGGTGAACACGCTTGCCGGGCGTCCCCGCATTGCGCAGGATGGCCGGGCGCGGCGGAACGAGGACAGGACGATGGGCAGGAAGGCGAAGTGGACGCTGGCGGGCGCGGGCGCCGTGCTGCTGGCATTGCTGGCATTCGTGGCCGCCGGCCCCTACCTGGCGATGAACGGGATCCGCAACGTGGTCGCTTCCGGGGAGTACGGGGAGTTGTGGCGTTTCGTGGACTTCGAGCAGTTGCGCGACAGCGTGCGCCCGCAGGTGCAGGATCGGATCGTGCGCGGACTGATGGAGCGCCTCGGGCCCGGCGGCACCGCACAGGCCGTCGGGGGCGTCACTTCGGTGATCGCCGAACCGGCGATCGACGCCATCGTCTCGCCGACCGGCATCGCGCTGCTCATGCATGGCACGGCCCTGGCCCGCAAGGTCTCCGGGGGGCACGGCGCAGGCGTCGATGCCGCCCCACAGGATCCCCTGCGCAACGCCCGCACACGCTGGGTCTCGCCCTCGCTGTTCACCGCCACGGTATTGAACGCCGAGGGCAAGCCGGTGGTGTTCGAGTTCCGCCGCAGCGGCATCAGCTGGAAGCTCGCGGGCCTGCGCCTGCCCGATTGAGTCAGTCGTTGGCGACGCCGTGCGGCACGTGGCCGGCGGCGACGTGGCGCCGTGCCGAAGCGATGTTGTGCGGCGAGTCGTCGAAGAAGATGTCGGCGCCGAAGGCCTCCAGGAACGGTCCCTTCTCGCGGCCGCCGAGGAACAGCGCCTCGTCCAGACGCACGCCCCATTCGCGCAGGGTGCGGATCACCCGTTCGTGCGCCGGCGCCGAACGCGCAGTCACCAGCGCGGTGCGGATCGGGGCGTCGTCGCCGGGCGGATACGCGGCCTGCAGGTCGTGCAAGGCCGACAGGAAGCCGCGGAACGGCCCACCGGACAGTGGCTCGCGTGCCCGCGCGCGTTCGTGGGCGCCGAAGGCCTCGACGCCCTGTTCGCGCGAGACACGTTCGCTCTCGTCGCCGAAGATCACCGCATCGCCGTCGAAGGCGATCCGCAGTTGCGGGTGGCGCGGTTCGCCGGCCTACGCCGGCAGGATGGTCGCCGCGGCGACGCCGGCCTCCAGCGCCGCGCGCACCGATTCCGGGTTGGCCGACAGGAACAGCTGCGCGCCGAACGGCTTGATGTAGGGCCAGACCGGCGCGCCCGAGGTGAAGGTGGCGCGGCGGATGTCCAGGCCGTGGTGCTGGATCGAGTTGAACACCCGCAGGCCGGTGTCGGCGGAATTGCGCGACAGCAGGATCACCTCGACCCGCGGCGCGCCAGCGGCGGCGCCGGCATTCAGCGCCAGCAGCTTGCGCACCAGCGGGAAGGCGATGCCCGGCGCGAGCACGTCGTCCTCGTGGCGGCGCTGGTGGTCGGCGAAGGCGGCGATGCCCTCGCGCTCGAACAGCGCGTGGCTGTCCTCGAGGTGGAACAGCGCACGCGTCGTGATCGCGACGACCAGCGGTGGCGGCGGGGAATCCATGGCGCGAGGATGCGGCATCGGCGTCGCAGCGGCTGCGACGCGCTCAGCTCATGAACTGTTCGCTGAGGATCCGTTCCTCGAGGTTGTGCTCGGGATCGAACAGCAGCGTGACCTTGCGGTCGCGCGATTCGCGCACCAGCACCTCGGTCACGTCGCGCACCTCGTGCGAGTCGGCGGTGGCGCTGACCGGGCGCTTGAGCGGATCCAGCACGCGGAAGCGCACCTCGGTCCCGGACTTGAGAACCGCGCCTCGCCAGCGCCGCGGGCGGAACGGCGCGATCGGGGTCAGCGCCATCACGTTGGCGCCGAGCGGCAGGATCGGCCCGCTGGCGGAGAAGTTGTAGGCGGTGCTGCCCGCCGGCGTGGCCACCATCACCCCGTCGCAGATCAGTTCGTCGAGGCGGACCTGGCCGTTCAACTCGATGCCGACGTGCGCAGCCTGCCGCGTCTGCCGCAACAGGGAGACCTCGTTGTAGGCGAGCGAACCGACGCTGGCCCCGGATTCGGTCTGCGCGAGCATCTCCAGCGGATGCAGCACGGCGGGTTCGGCGGCGGCCAGCCGCGCGAGCAGGTCGTCGCCCTCGCGGAACTGGTTCATCAGGAAACCGACGGTACCCAGCTTCATGCCGTACACCGGCTTGCAGAGGCCGCCATGCCGGTGCAGCGTCTGCAGCATGAAGCCGTCGCCGCCGAGCGCGACCAGCACGTCGGCCTCCTGCGGCGGATGCGTGCCGTGGCGCGCCGAGAGCGCGGCGAACGCGGCCTGGGCGTCGTCGGTGGGGCTGGCCAGCAGGGCGAGGCGCGGCGTGCTCATGCCGCGAGCTTACCCGCAGCGGGCATCCGATGGCAGGGACCCGGCCGACGACGCAGGCGCATCGGCCGGGCCCGGGCGCTCAGCCGCGGCTGGCCAGCTGCGCGAGGCGCTGCACCGCGACGGAGGCCGTCGGGTAGTCCAGCGACTTCTGCGCGGCGAGCTCGCCGAGCATGGCCAGGGTGAAGCGCAGGCTCTGGTCGTCGCGCGCCATCCACGCGCCGACCTTGGCATCCGCGTCCTTGCCCGGCATCGCCAGCACCTGGTTCGTGAGCGCGCGCATCTGCGCGGCGAGTTCGTCGCGCAGCACGCCGCGGGCGACCGCATGCCAGCGCCCCTCGACCTTCAGTGCCTCGATCTGCTCGCGCAGCCACGGTTCGCGCAGGGCATCGCCGAGGCGGAAGTAGACCTTGGCCACCTCGATCGGGCGCAGCTTGCGCTCGCGTGCGAGTTCGATGATGTCCGGGCTGGCCTCCAGGTACGGGAGCGCCGCCAACTGGTCGGCGAGCGCAGCGGGCAGGCCCTTCGCGCGCCAGTCCTTGCGGCTGGCCTCGTAGGCCGGGCGCTGCGACGGCGGCAGGATGCCCTCGCCCGCGCGGATGTCGCGGAACCCGTCGTGGTAGCGCGCGACCGCGGTGGTGATGTCCGGGATCGCGCCGGGGCGCGACAGCAGCCAGCGGGTGAAGCCGCGCTGCAGTTCCCAGATCACCTGCAGGGCGTCGATCTGCGCGGACTCGGCCACCTTGCCGTCAAGCACGTCGATCTGCGCCCACAGCTCGCGGGCATCCAGCGTCTCGCGGGTGATGGTGAACGCCTTGGCCACTTCGCCCGGGCTGCGGCCGCTGTCTTCCTGCATGCGCAGCAGGAAGGTGGCGCCCATCCGGTTGATGGTGGAGTTGGTCACCGCGGTGGCGATGATCTCGCGCTTCAGGCGGTGCTGCTGCATGCCCTTGGCGTACTTGGCCTGCAGCGGCGCCGGGAAGTAGCGCTCGAGTTCCTTCGACAGGTACGCATCCTCGGGCACGTCGGAGTCCAGCAGTTGCTGGAACGCCACCAGCTTCGAGTAGGACAGCAGCACCGACAGCTCCGGCCGGGTCAGGCCCTGGCCGCGCGCCTTGCGTTCCGCGATCTCGGCGTCGGACGGCAGGAACTCGATCTGGCGGTCGAGCAGGCCCTGCGCCTCCAGCGTGCGGATGAAGTGCTGCTTGGAACCCAGCCGCGACAGGCTCATCCGCTCCATCAGGCTCAGCGCCTGGTTCTGCCGGTAGTTGTCGTTGAGCACCAGCTGCGCGACCTCGTCGGTCATCGAGGCCAGCAGCGCATTGCGCTCGCCGAGCTTGAGCTTCTTCCGGCGCACCTCCGCGTTGAGCAGGATCTTGATGTTCACCTCGTGGTCGGAGGTGTCCACGCCGGCGGAGTTGTCGATGAAGTCGGTGTTGAGCAGCACGCCGTGCAGCGCCGCCTCGATGCGCCCGAGCTGGGTCAGGCCGAGGTTGCCGCCCTCGCCCACCACCTTGCAGCGCAACTGGTTGCCGTCCACGCGCAGCGCGTTGTTGGCGCGATCGCCGACGTCGGCGTTGTTCTCGCGGCTCGACTTCACGTAGGTGCCGATGCCGCCGTTCCACAGCAGGTCGACCGGCGCGCGCAGGATCGCGTTCATCAGCTCGTTCGGGCTCATCGCGGTGGCGTCGGATTCGATGCCCAACGCCGCCTTCGCCTCCGCCGACAGCGGGATGGACTTGGCGCTGCGCGGCCACACGCCGCCGCCCTTGCTGATCAGCGCCTTGTCGTAGTCCTCCCAGCTCGAACGCGGCAGCTTGAACATGCGCGCGCGCTCCTTGAACGTCGCCGCCGCGTCCGGGGTCGGGTCGAGGAAGATGTGGCGGTGGTCGAAGGCGGCCACCAGGCGGATGTGCTTGCTCAGCAGCATGCCGTTGCCGAACACGTCGCCGGACATGTCGCCGATGCCCACGCAGGTGAAGTCCTGCTTCTGGCTGTCGCGGCCGAGCGCGCGGAAGTGGCGCTTCACCGACTCCCACGCGCCGCGCGCGGTGATGCCCATGCCCTTGTGGTCGTAGCCCACCGAACCGCCCGAGGCGAAGGCGTCGTCGAGCCAGAAGCCGTGCGCCTGGGCGATGCCGTTGGCGATGTCGGAGAAGGTCGCGGTGCCCTTGTCGGCGGCGACCACCAGGTACGGATCGTCGCCATCGTGGCGGACCACGCCCGACGGCGGCAGCACCTTGCCGTCCGCCGACAGGTTGTCGGTGACGTCGAGCAGGCCGTTGATGAAGCGCTTGTAGCAGGCCACGCCCTCGTTGAACCAGGCATCGCGGTCCTGCGCCGGGTCCGGCGACTGCTTGCAGAAGAAGCCGCCCTTGCTGCCCACCGGCACGATCACGGTGTTCTTCACCATCTGCGCCTTGACCAGGCCCAGCACCTCGGTGCGGAAGTCCTCGCGGCGGTCCGACCAGCGCAGGCCGCCGCGCGCGACCGGCCCGAAGCGCAGGTGGATGCCTTCCACGCGCGGGCCGCAGACCCAGATCTCGCGGTACGGCCGCGGCTTCGGCAGGTCCGGCACCTTCGACGAATCCAGCTTGTAGCTGACGTAGTCCGCCGGCCCGCCGTCCTTGCGCACGCCACCGGCGTAGTCGATGTAGTAGCTGGTGCGCAGGGTGGCGTCGATCACCCCGATGAAGCTGCGCAGGATGCGGTCCTCGTCGAGGCTGGCGACGCGGTCGAGCAGGCCGAGCAGCGCCGAACGCGCCGCTTCCGTCTGTTCGGCGCGGCCCTTGGCGCGCGCGGCGACCAGCGACTTCAGCGCGGACATCGCGGCCTC
>ERZ1645192.3905-NODE-3905-length-11967-cov-11.961887_pt1 | contig 11967 bp, 7 predicted proteins | sample MGYA00575354_ERZ1645192 | MGnify/ENA primary metagenome ERZ1645192 (study PRJEB40844, sample SAMN11349763) | freshwater sediment metagenome | isolation source: river sediment | host: Sediment | place: India: Faizupur Khadar , New Delhi | collected 2017-02-21 ... | reverse complement strand
CCCGAACCCGGCGACCGCTACCCGGACGACATCCGCATGGATGGCGTCACCTACCACGTGTACAGCGATTACGCCGCCCTGCCCGAGACCGTGTCGCCGGCCTCGGTGTTCGTCCTCTCCCTGGCCGACCGGGACTCGGTCTTCCGCCTGCTGCACGCCCTCCGCCAGGACCCGCGCACCGGCCTGCAGCCGGTGTTCACCACCGAATCCTTCGGCTTTCCCGTGGACCAGCTGAGTGACGGCCGCATCGACTCCCCCATGGAGGCCTACACCCGGGCCCGGGCCATCGTCGACCGGCTCGGCCAGCTCGACGACAGCGTGTTCGTCCCCGGCGCCAGCGACCAGCTGCGCATCCTCGGCTACCTGTACAGCCGACCGGACCTGCACCTGGCCCCCCAGCGGCTGTGGTCGAGCGAGGGGTTCTATTCCTACCCGGTGCTCGAGGCCATGCTCGGCACGCCGCAGCTGGTCGCCGCTCGCCTGCTCGCCCTGTGCGAGCGCAAACTGCTGGGCCGCAGCCAGCTGAACGACCGTGTCCGCCACTGCCCGGCCTGCGACGGCGCCCATCTCAATTTCGTCGACCTCTGTCCCAACTGCCGCCACCTGGATATCGTCCAGCAGCCCTTTCTCCACTGCTTCACCTGCGGCGCGGTCGCGCCCGAGGAACGGTTCGTCGACCAGGACGGGCTGCGCTGCCCCAACTGCCGCGCCCGCCTGCGCCACATCGGCACGGACTACGACCGGCCGCTGGAGAACTTCGCCTGCAACAGCTGCGGCCACACCTTCGTCGAGCCCGAGGTGCAGGCCCGCTGCATGCACTGCTCCACCCTCACCCCGCCCGACCGACTGACGCCGCGGACCGTCTGCACCTACGAACTCACCGATCTCGGCGTGCAGGCGGCCCGAAGCGGCACCATGGAGGACGTGTTCGCCCTCCTGGACACGGTCAACAGCGTCAGCCCCTCCTATTTTCTCAACCTGGTCAACTGGCTGCTGGCCCTGGCCCGCCGCCACCAGGAGGAGCGGTTCACCATCATCGGCCTGCGCCTGCAGAACATGGTGGCGCTGCGCGACCGCCTCGGTCCGCAGCCGGTGCTCGACATGATGGACGCGCTCGCCGCGCGCCTCCGCGCCCTGGTGCGTTCCACCGACCTGTCCACCCGCACCGGCCAGCAGATGTTCTGGCTGCTGCTGCCGAAAACCGGCCGACCCCAGCACCGCATCGTGCTCGACCGTATCCTCGCCCTGCGCGACCTGCTGCCCGAGGGTGAGGGCATCGATTTCGAGACCGTGGTGTTCACCGCGCCCGAGGACATGCAGCCGGACGAGACCGGCAAGCTGCTGCTCGCCCGGCTGGAAGGGGAGCTGACCTGAGATGGACGTGCTCGTGCAGGCCCGGGACACCATGCTGCTCCTGCTGTCCATGCCGTTCGGACCGGGCTGGAGCGCCCTCTTGCTCAAGTTCGTGCCGTTTGTGCTTTTCCTCGAGTTGCCGGTGTACCTGCTCATCCTGCTCGGGGCCCTGCGCCACGCCCTGCGCCGCGACTTCGCCCCGGCTCGCGAGCCCCACCACTTTCCCCGGGTGAGCTGCCTCGTCACCTGCTACAACGAGGGCGAGGCGGTGCGACGGACCATCACCTCGGTGGCGGAACAGCGCTATCCCGGCTTCATCGAGATCATCCCGCTGGTGGACGGGGCCATTCAGAACAGCGCCACCTACGCCGCGGCCCGGTCCATGGAGCCGGTGGTCCGGCGGATGGCCAACCGCTCGCTGCGGGTGGTGCCCAAGTGGCAGCGGGGCGGGGCGGTCTCCTCCCTCAACCTCGGCCTCCAGCTGGCCACGGGCGAGGTGGTGCTGGCCCTGGACGGCGACACCTCGTTCGACAACGACATGGTCCGCCACATGGCGCGCCACTTCCAGGACCCGGCGGTGATCGGCGTGGCCGGCAACCTGCGCGTGCGCAACGCCCGGGTCAACCTGCTCACCCGCCTGCAGGCCCTGGAATACCTGCTGGCCATCAACGTCAGCCGCATCGGCATGGGCGAGTTCGGCGTGGTCCACGTGATTTCCGGGGCGCTGGGCGGGTTCCGCCGCTCCTTCCTGGAGAAGATGGGCGGCTACGACAGCGGCACGGCCCAGGACGGTGACATCACCCTGCGCATGAAGCACTACTTCGGCCGCCATCCCCACCTGCGCCTCGTGTTCGAGCCGCGCGCCATCGGCCACACCGACGCCCCCGAAACCTGGCGCACCTTCTTCCGCCAGCGGCAGCGGTGGGACGGCGACCTCTACTACCTCTACATCCGCAAGCATTCGCGCAGCTTCCTGCCGCGACTGCAGGGGTGGAAGAACGTGTTCCTGCAGGTGTGGACCGGTCTCTACTTCCAGATGGTCATGCCGTACATCATCATCATCTACAGCACCGCGGTGTTCGCGCTTTATCCGCCGGGCATGGTGCTGGGCACCTGGGCCATGGTCTACCTGCTCTACGTGGCCATCAACGGCCTGTTGTTCGCGGTGCACCTGGCCCTGTTTTCCGAGCGGCCGCACGCCGACTGGCGGCTTGCCTGGCTCCTGCCCCTGCAGCCGCTGTTCATGTTCGCCCAGCGGGTCAACAACGCGCTCGCGACCCTCAAGCAGATGACCTGCAAGGCCCACCTGGACAGCAGCATGGCGCCGTGGTGGGTGCTGCGCAAGTCCAGGTTCTGATGGCCATGACCACTCCCGCCCCCAACCTGTCCGGCATCACCGGTCCCGCGGTGCGGGCGGCCCTGGCGCTGGCCCTGGTCGTCCTCCTGCTGCTTGTGCTGATGCCGCCGGTCCCTTCCGCCGCCGCCGATCCGGGCGAGGGCGGGCCGACCCTGAGCCTGGGCGAGGTGGAAGGGCATCTCGTCCGCGCGGACGAGATCCTGCTCGCCGCCGCGGACCTGGAACTCGACCGGGCCCGACTGGCCGAACAGCGGAGCGGCCGGGGCCTGCGGCTCTTTGCCGGAACCGGGCTCGGTTCGGGAACCGACACCTCGCTCAGCGGCGCAGACCGCACCTACACCACCTACGACCTGCGCGCCGGCATCCGCCTGCCCCTGCTCGGCCGGGCGGCCGCCGAGGAGCGCGGCGTGGCCGAGGCCGAGAGCGCGGTGCGCGAGCACACCCTTCGGCTCGACCAGGCCAGGATGGAGGGGTTGGGCCTGCTGCGCCGCCAGTACGCGACCCTGTATGCAACCGGGGAACAGCTGCAGCTGACCCGCGCCTTTCTCGCCGACGAACAGCGGCAGACCGCGCTGCTCGAGCGGCGGCAGCAGGCCGGCCTGCTGCGCGCTTCGGCCTGCCTGGAGGCGCTCACCGCCTTTGACCTGGCGCGGCGCAACGAGGCGAACCTGCAGGCCGCCGCCCAGGCCGCCCGGACCGCTCTGGAACGCCTGACCGGCCTGCAGGGCCCCTGGCAGCCCATGGCCCCGCAGCTGGCCGAGCCCTGCCTGGACCGGGACACGCTCGCGGCGCGGGCCGGGCAGGGCCATCCGGCCATCCTCGCCCTGGAAGAGCGGCTGCGCGGCCTCGAGCAGCAGGCCGCGCTGGCGGACCGGTTCGGCGCGGGCGCCCATGTCGACGTGTACTCGGCCGCGGGCAACGACGACTCGCGGGATGCGGCCGAGTATGCCGTTGGCGTGGCCCTGGCCGTGGAACTGCCGCTGGGCCGGGTGTTGGCCGGCGAGAACAGCGCCCGCCGCACGGCCCTGGCCGGGGTCAGCCGCTGCCGCCTCGATCTGGCCCGCGCCCGCGCCGAGGCCCGGGAGCAGGCGGTGCAGGCGCTCGCCCTGTTCCAGGCGGCAACGGCGGACGTGCGCCTGGCCGAACGGCGACTGCAGGCCGCGACCGAGGCGGTGCGGGAGAACACCCTGCGCCTGGCCCTGGCGGGCGACCAGCCGGACATCCTCCGAGAGAGTCACTTCACCCGCTACCAGGCCGCCATGGGGCTGGTGGAGGCGCAGCTGCGCCGGTGGCACCAGCAGATCGCCCTGCTCGGGGTGAGCATGACCGCAGCGTCGGCAGCGCGGCCCGCCGGGGATGAGCCCGGGGCCGCGGCCCCGCCCGCAGCGGCCGGGGAGCCGGCCGGCCGGGGCGTGCACAGCCTGTACGTCTGGCAGGCCGCGGCCCTGCGCCGGGCCGCCGAGGACGATCCCCGCTTCTGGGCCAACCTGCGTGCGGCCGGCATCAGCCGCCTGCTCCTGTCCCTCAACCCGCGGGAAATAGAGGAACTGGCCGCGCCGCCGGCGCGGCGGGCGCTGGCGGACTGGCTGGTCGCGCGCCGCGACCAGGGGCTGCGGGTGGAGGTGCTGCTCGGCGAGCCGCTGTGGCTGCTGCCGGCCGAGCGGCCCAGGCTGGTCGCGATCATCCGGGCCCTCGCCGGCCTGCCCTTTGCCGGCCTGCACCTGGACATCGAGCCGCACCAGCTGAGCGCGGCCCGGCTGGCGGAGATCGAGGTGGAGACCGAGTGGCTGGCCACGGTGCGGGCGGCCTGCGAGGCCAGTCCGTGGCCGGTGGGGGTGAGCGTCCATCCCCTCTATTTTGCCGCCGCCGGCGGCTGGCCCGGGCTGGGCGCAGGGCTCGTCGAAGCGGGGGTGGCCGAGGTGACCCTGATGCTCTACTCGACCACGGCCGACCGGGTGCGCGCGGTGGTCGCGCCCATCCTCGCCGCCTGGCCCGGGCTGCGCTTTTCCCTGGCGCAGAGCGTGGAGCCGGAGCTGCCGGCCACGGAAAGCCATTTCACCGCCGGCCGGGCGGAGTTCGCGCGGCGCATGACGGCGCTGGCCGCCACCTTCGACCAGGCCAATTTCACCGGGATTGTCGTCCAGGACTGGACCCGCTGGCAGGAGATGCAACCATGAAGGTGCGTTTTACCCCGCCGCCGCAGGCCGAGGTCAGCCGCGGCATGAAGGTGCCCTACGGACCGGGCCGGAGAAACGCGGCCCAGTGGCGCTGGCATCTCATCCTTGTTCTGGTGGCCAGCCCCTTTGTCTACCTGCTGTTCAGCCTGGCCTGGCCGTACCTGACCCTCACCGCCCCGGGCGTGGTGGTGCTCGACCGGGAAAACGTGGTGGCCGCCGGCGCCGGCACGGTGCACACCCTGCACCTGCGGCCGGGCGACCCGGTGGAGGTCGGGCAGCCGCTGGTCACCCTGGTCTCGGCCGCGCTCGACGAGCGGATCGCGGCCGCGCGCGCCGCCCTGGCCGAGTCCGCGCCGCCGCCGGCCGCTGCCGGCCGGACCGGGGCGGAGGCCGCGCCCCTGGCCCCCCTGGAGGAACTGCTCCAACTGGCTGAACACACCGCCAGGCGCCAGGCCGGGCGCCTGGCCGTGGTCCAGGGGCTGCTGGCCGAGGGCGCGGCCACGGTGGCCGAGGTCGAGGCCGCGGCCGCCGAGGCGGACAGCGCCCGCCGCAGCCTTCTGCAAACGCGCCGGGAGGTGCTGGCCGCCCGCAGCGAGGGGGCGCCGGCCGCCCCAGCGGCAGTCTCTCCGGACCGCCAGCGGCTGCGGGAGCGGCTGGCGGCGCTCGAGCGCGAGCGACAGGGGCTGGTAACCCGCGCGCCCCTGGCCGGCCGCCTCCTCGATCTCCCGGTGGAGACCGGTCAGCAGGTCGCCCCGGGCACGGTGCTGGCGCAGGTCGCCGTGCCCGGCCGGGCGCAGGTGGAGGCCTACCTGCGTCCCGCCGCCCTGGGCAAGGCCACCCCGGGCCGGGAGGTCACGGTCCGCCTGCCCGATGGCCGCTCGGTGCTGGCCCGGGTCCGCGAACAGCCTTCCCGGGTGCGCCAGCTGCCCGCCGGCTTCGCCGCTGCGGCGACCGACAGCCGCGACCCCATGCTGCTCGTCACCCTCGACCTGGCCGAGCCCCTGCCGGTCGCGCTGGCCATCCAGGGGTTGCCGGTGGAGGTGCGCTTCCCCCGGTTCTGAGCCTCGGCCGGCCCATGCCCCGCCCGGTGTCGCCCTGATGCCGGGATCGCTTCCGCCCGGCGCCGGACGGTGATTCCGGCGCCGGGCCGTTTCCTCCTCAATATCCCGCCGTTTTTCCCCCGCTGCCGCCGGTTGTTGGCAGTGCCGGTCGTCTCCGTTCACATGGACGCAGAATGCGCCTGAACTGATGGCGCAGGGCTCTCCCTTGCAGCCGGAGATGCGTCCTGTCCTGCGTGGTGTCAAAACAGGGCAGGGCGCCCCGGGAACGGGTTCAACCTCCCTGTTTCTTGGCTAAAAATTAAAGAATTACAGAAATTTCGCCGACCGATTATCAGAAATTCTTATTTCCCGTATAAGCCCTGTTTGCTTGTTGGGCTAATTGTGATCAGTTAATTTACAAGTTATTTGACAATAGATTGCTAAAAAATATTGACGACCGGCCGGGTGATTTGCTACAAACGCACCACAGGGAAGGACGTCCCCCATCCCGCCCCCGCTGCGGCACCGCTGCCGCCGGCGGACGGCATCACGACAACAGCATTGGCAGTCCGGAGGCTGCAGGCGCGCCGCCCATGGTCGCGGCCCGGCGCCACGCTCCGGAGCATCGGCGTCAAGGAGGAGTTCATGGAAACCATACTGTTTTTCGTTGTCTGGCTGGGTGGCGCACTGCTCCACACCTTGTTCGACCTGAAGATCAAGCCGGTCCTCCGGGCCGCGCGGGAAGAGAGCGATTTGCCGTAAACGTTCGGCCGTCGGCCGCGAGGCCGGACGGTCGCTGATCAAAACAGGCCGCGCCGGGCAGAACCCCTGCGGACCGGCCGCACCGGAATCGAGGAGAGATCATCATGATTATGGAGAACATTCTGACCAAGGTTCTGCCCCAGGAAGGGGGGCTCGCCGGCAGCCGTTCCGGGGTGTACAACGGCGTGATCGGCCTGCTCGGCCTCTTTACCCTCGTTGGCGTCGCCTTCGGCACCCACGCCATGTTCATCGGCCACGAGCATGCCTACGGCGTCACCCGCGAGGTGCCGTGGGGGCTCATGCTGGCGGCCTACGTCTTTTTCGTGGTCACCTCCACCGGGCTCTGCCTGGTCTCGTCCATCGGCCACGTGTTCGGCTTCGAGGCCTTCAAGCCCATTGCCAAGCGGTCCGTGTTCCTGGCCATCGCCACCATCGTCGCCGGGTTCCTGGTGATCTTCTTCGAGATCGAGAACCCCTGGCGCATGGCCATCTACAACGTCATCTCGCCCAACCTCAGCTCCAACATCTGGTGGATGGGCACCCTCTACGGCGCCTACCTGTTCTTCATGCTCATCGAGTTCGCCCTGCTCCAGGCCGGCCGGCACCGGGTGGCCGGCATGTGCGGTCTGTTCGGGGTGATCGCCGGTGTGGCCGCCCACTCCAACCTGGGCGCGGTGTTCGGGCTGCTCGGCGGCCGCGAGTTCTGGCACGGTCCCTACATGCCGATCTACTTCATCACCTCGGCGATGATGTCCGGCTGCGCCCTGGTCATCTTCTTCCACTGGGTCGCCTACCGCATCAACGGCTGGAAGATGAGCGAGAAGCTCGAGGAGTCGCTGCGCGCCGTGGCCAAGTTGGGGGCGCTGCTCTACCTGATCATCATGTTCTTCACCACCTGGAAGATGATCTCCGGTTTCGCCGGCCACCCGCCGGGAAAATACGAGGCGATCATGAGTCTCCTGAACGGTCCCTTCAGCAGGAACTTCTGGTACGGCGAGGTCGCCCTGGGGATAGTCATTCCCTTCCTCATCATCCTCGCGGTCCGCGCCCGCAACCTGACGGCCATGGCCTTCGGTTCGCTCTTGAGCATCATCGGCATCTTCGTCATGCGCTACGACCTGGTGATCGTCGGCCAGAGCATCCCCGGCTTCCATGAACTGGGCCTGGTCGACCTGCCCCACATCCTCCCCTACGCGCCCACCCTGCACGAGTGGATGGTGACCCTGTCCGGCTTCACCTTCTGCGGGGTGCTGTTCATGATGGGCGAGCGGATGTTCCGCGGCCACCTGTCCGAGGACCACTGACCGCCTGCGGGACGGCGGCCGGCCCGGGGTCGACCGCCGTCCCGGCACCAGCAGAAGGAGAGACGCCATGGCGAGAAAGAGAACCGAAATCAAGGCGATCCGTTCGAACGTGCCGATCTACCCGATCGGCGTGGCGGCCCGGCTGCTCAACGTCCATCCCCGCACCCTGCGCATCTACGAGCAGGAGGGGCTGGTCAAGCCGACGATCATCGGCACGCGGCGGATGTACTCCGCCGACGATATCCAGTGGATCACCTGTTTGCGCACCTTCATCCATGAGGAAGGGATCAGCATCCCGGGCCTGAAGAAGCTGCTCGACTACGTGCCCTGCTGGGAGGTGGCCGACTGCCCGGCAAACATCCACGAGCGGTGTTCGGCCCGGGTCGACTGGACCCGGCCGCGCAAACCGTACCCGGTGGGCGACGCGGTCGCCGCCCAGAAGGCCAGGGAAGAGGACCGGCGCACGCAGGAGACCGCGGCCGGGGAAAAAAAAAAGCGCAGCTCATCCACCTGAGCCTCTATCGGCTGCCCGTCCGGCCGCAGCGGGCCGACGAGATGCTGGCCGAGCCGTGCTGCGGCTGATCGGCGGGACGCGCTGCGTCCGCTCCACGGGCCTGAGGCCCGCAGTCGCCGCATGAGACATGATGGTGCACACAAAAAGGCGTCCCGGTTCTCCGGGACGCCTTTTCTGTGTCGGCAGGACGGTCGGGTCGGCCGCGGCTCAGTCGTCCTCGCCCTCGTCGGCAAAGGGGTTGACCAGGCCGTAGCGTTCGATCTTGCGGCGCAGGGTGTCCTTGGAGATGCCCAGTTCGCGGCAGGTGACCATCTTGCGCCAGTAGTTGCGCTCCAGGCTGCGGCTGATGGCCTGTTTTTCGATCTCCTCGAGGGAGCGCGGCTCGGTCCTGTCCATCATCGGTTGAACCGTCTCCTCCGCGCCGACCCCGGCGGCGAACGGCTCGGGCAGGTGCTCGGGCTGGATGTAGCCGCCCTCGCAGAGGATGAAGGCATACTCGACGATGTTCTCCAGTTCGCGGATGTTGCCGGGGAAGTCGTGGCGCATGAGGATGGCCAGGGCCTCGTTGGCCATGCCGACGATGTCCTTGCCCTGCTGGGCGCTGTATTTCTTGATGAAATGCTCGATCAGCAGGGGGATGTCCTCCTTGCGCTCGCGCAGGGGCGGCAGGCTGATGCGGACCACGTTGAGCCGGTAGAACAGGTCGTCGCGGAAGGCGCCCGCCCGCACCAGCTCCTCCAGGTTGCGGTTGGTGGCGGTGATGATGCGCACGTCCGCCTTGACCGGGGTGTTCGAGCCCAGCGGCTCGTAGACCTTGTCCTGGAGGACGCGCAGCAGCTTGACCTGCACCGGCCCGGGCAGGTCGCCGATCTCGTCGAGGAACAGGGTGCCGCCCTCGGCCGCGGCGAACCGGCCGATCCGGTCCTTGCGGGCGTCGGTGAAGGCGCCCGCCTTGTAGCCGAACAGCTCCGATTCGAGCAGGGTCTCGGGCAGGGCGGCGCAGTTGACCGCCACGAACGGCCCTTCCGCCCGCTCGCTGGCGTTGTACAGCGACCGGGCGATGAGTTCCTTGCCGGTGCCGCTCTCGCCGAGGATGAGCACCGTGCTCGGGCTGCGGGCGATGTCCGGGAGGATGGTGAACAGCCGCTGCATGGCCGGCGACTTGGAGATGATGCTGTCGAAGGTGTAGCGCTGGCTCAGCTGCTGGCGCAGTTCGGTGATCACCGACAGGTCGCGGAAGGTCTCGACCCCGCCGATGATGTTGCCCTCGTGGTCGGTGAGCGGCGCGGCGCTGATGCTGATCGGCACCTTGTCGCCCCGGCTGTTGACGATGGTGATCGAGCGGTTGGCCGCCGGCGTGCCCTTGTACAGGCTCTCGGCGATGGCGCAGTTGCGGCCGCAGATGGACGAGTGGAACACGTCCGAGCAGGACTTGCCCATGGCCTGGTCGCGCGACCAGCCGGTGATCTCCTCGGCCGCCCGGTTGAAGCTGGTGATGCGCCAGTGGCGGTCCACGGTGAACACCCCGTCGGCGATGGAGTCGAGGATGAGGCTCTCGCGGATGGACGAGGTGTTGTCGCGGAAGGTCTCGATGCCGCCGATGATGTTGCCGAAATCGTCGAACAGCGGCGACGAGCTGACCGTCACCGGGATGGAGTTGCCGGCCTTGCCCTTGATGAAGATGGCCCGGTCCACGAACATGCTGTTGCGGTCGATGGCCATCTGCAAGAGGCAGTTGTCGCCGCACACGCTGGAGTGGAAGATCTCCCGGCAGGGTTTGCCCACCACCTCGGCCTGGGTCCAGCCGGTGATGTGCTCGGCCGCCCGGTTGAAGCTGGTGATGGTGCGGTCGTGGTCGATGGTGAACACGCCGTCCGCCACCGAGGCGAGGATCAGGTCGTTGAGCAGGGAGGCGGAGCAGTCGTGGAAGGTCTGCACCGCGCCGATCACCTTGCCGTTCAAATCGAACAGCGGCGAGGTGGACAGGCTCAGCGGGAAGGCGTGGCCGTCCTTGTGGTGCATGTAGATGGTCTGGGCGGAAAAGGGGATGGCCTGCTCGATGGCCGAGCGGATCAGACACTTGTTCTCGCAGAGTTCGGGCGGAAAGACCAGCTGGCAGTTCTGGCCGAGCACCTCGTCCAGGCTCCAGCCGGTGATCTGCCGGGCCGCGGCGTTGAAGGAGACGATTTCCAGATTGCGGTTGACGGTGAGGATGCCCTCGGGCACCGAGTCGAGCAGGGTCTGGTGGACAAAGGCCTCGTTGTTGGTGTCCAGCGTCACCAGGGCCCCGGTCACCGACCGGTCCCGGCCCCAGATCGGCATGATCGTGGTGAGCACCTCCATGCGGCTGCCATTCTGGCGCAGCTCCAGCAGGTGGAACTGGCGGATGGGCAATTCGTCGGGGTCCAGCCGGTCGAAGATGCCGGTGAGCGAGGCGATGTCGTCATCCGGGGCGAACAGGTCCTGGAACGGCCGGCCGAACAGCTCGGCCAGCGGCCGGCCGGAGATCCGTTCGGCGTTGCGGTTGAGACCGGTGATGCAGCCTTCCCGGTCGAGGTGAAAGATCGCCCGGGTGTCTTCGGTGCGGCCGGTTTTCGTGGACAGGAGGTTCTTCATGGGCACATGGGGGCGTATGTTCCGATTGTTCGGAAAGGGGGAGGTGCAGGGGAGGGGAGGGTCCGTTGCACCGGGGAGCGGTCAGCCCGCCGGGCGCGGTCGGTGGCCCGGTCGCGGCGGGCCGGAACAGCGGGCGGGACAGCGCCGGCAAGACTCTATCATATCTTTGAAAACTTGCCCTGACCATGGTTTTAGGGTATGTTCTCTCGGCGTCTTTTTCAACAAATGAGTGACTAATCATTCTCCGGTCGGTTTTTCTTGCGCCAGAACAGCACATTGTGGCAGCAGCGGCCGGCGCCGGTCTTGCAACTTTACTTCTGAGGGATTGGAATGAACATCAACGAGCTGGAAAAAATGGAAAATGAGGGGGTGGACCACCTGCCTTCGCTGGAGCGGCGCACCTTTCTCCGCGCCGGGCTTGCCATCACCGGTCTGTTCATGGGCGGGACGATCCTCTCGCTGACCTCGGCGCGCTCGGCCGAGAGCGCCATCGCCCCCCTGCCCGGCAAGCACAACTATCCCTACAAGCCGCATTACGCCATGGTCATGCGCCAGAACCTGTGCGTGGACTGTGAACTGTGCATGAAGGCCTGCGTGGAGACCAACCACGTGCCCAGCTACGGCTGGCGGACCAAGATTCTCGAAGCGGCCAAGCCCATCGGCCCGGATCAGCGGGAACGCATCTTCATGCCGGTGCTCTGCAACCAGTGCAACGAGCCGCCCTGCGTGCGCGTCTGCCCGACCGTGGCCACCTACAAGGACAAGACCACCGGCATCGTGGTCATGGAAAGCAAGAAATGCATCGGCTGCAAGACCTGCATGGCCGCCTGTCCCTACAATGCCC
>ERZ1645192.3904-NODE-3904-length-11970-cov-8.541083_pt1 | contig 11970 bp, 12 predicted proteins | sample MGYA00575354_ERZ1645192 | MGnify/ENA primary metagenome ERZ1645192 (study PRJEB40844, sample SAMN11349763) | freshwater sediment metagenome | isolation source: river sediment | host: Sediment | place: India: Faizupur Khadar , New Delhi | collected 2017-02-21 ... | reverse complement strand
CGGGCGCTCCCTTCGGAACACGATCACAATAGGGGAAGTCGCTATTACAAGGTCGTAATAGTCGTGAGGCGTATCCCGACGGATGCGTTGGGTCGGGTCGAGAGATCCCAGCCGGCGCATGCGGAGCCCCCACGCGGCGGATTACGCTTCGCTCATCCGCTCTGAGTCCTCACTTCAGGCAGTCGATGCGCACAGTGATCGCGCGGGCGGCGATGTCCTCGGTCGCAAGCGTCCTGCCGCGAGGTCGGGGGACATAGGTCAGGGAACATGATACGAAATTGCCGGACCAACAGAGTGTCGGCAGAGGAGGCACCGCCGCACGATTGGCGCGTTTCGTTGTCACCTCTCGGCTTGGAGAGTGCGCGGGCGGCCCCCCGGCCCAATGCCGCGAAGGGCAAGCGCGCCCGCGTTGTGGAACGGCGCCAGCACCGGTGATAGACTACGGCCATGTCTGTTCTTGCCATCGACACGTTGAAGCTGGCGCGCAAGCTGGAAGCCGGCGGATTCACGCCGCAACAGGCAGCGGCTGCGGCGGCGGCATTCGCGGAAAGCCTCGCCGATGCGACGGCCGATCTGGCGACCAAGGCGGACATCGCCGACGTGCGCCGCGACCTGAGGGAAACCGAACTCCGTCTCGAGGCCCGCATGAGCACCCTTGAGGCCCGCATGACCACGACGGTTGCCGACGCTAAGGCGGAAATCCTGAAATGGATGTTCGGCGCCATGGCGGCGCAAACCGGGCTGATCGTGGCGCTGATCAAGCTGCTGCCAGCGGCCGGGTGAGCGCACCCTCGATCTTTGGCGCGCCCGGAGGGACTCGAACCCCCGACCCACTGCTTAGAAGGCAGTTGCTCTTTCCGCCTGAGCTACGGGCGCTTCGCGCGCGGATCCTACCCTAACGCCCGCGCGCGCGCGAGCCTGAGAGCGCAAGCGGCGCGCGCCGCCGACAACGCCCGCCGCCGCCTGCGCGCCAGTCTTGTGCCGCCCGCTCGCAGGGCAAAGCGCCCAAAGCGGGTGCTTGAATTAATCTTCAGGCTCGCCATATTTCTCCCACAAGGTTTTAACTGTGGACTGAGAGGACCAAATGCCGTTCGGACCTGAGAGACGCTTCCAGGTTCACAGCACGACGATGACGCGGAGCCAGGCTGAGGCTGCGCAGATCGATGTCGGCCTGCGAAGCTACATGCTCAATGTTTACAATTACATGGCGCTGGGCGTCGCGTTCACCGGCGTGGTCGCCATGCTGGTCGCGATGAATCCCGCGGTCATGGCCACGATCGTCGGCGGCCCCATGGTCTGGGTGCTGTTTATCGGCGTGCTGGGCCTGGGCTTTTTTGCGCCCAAGATCATCATGAGCCGGAGCGCGGTGGCCGCCCAGGCCTGTTTCTGGGCGTATGCCGGGTTGTGGGGTGCCCTGATCGCGCCCTACTTCTACATGTACACGCAAGGCAGCATCGCCCGCGCCTTCTTTATCACCGCGGCGGCCTTCGCCGGCATGAGCCTCTACGGCTACACGACCAAGCGTGATCTGTCGCCGGTGGGCCGCTTCCTGGTGATGGCGAGCTTCGGCATCCTGATCGCGCTCGTGGTCAACATCTTCATGCAGTCGAGCGGCCTGCACTTTGTCATGTCGCTGCTGGTGCCGGTCGTGTTCGCCGGGTTGACCGCTTACGAGACGCAGCAGATCAAGAACTGGTACTACGAGGGCGATGAGGCGGTGCTCACCAAGCGGAAGGCGATCTTCGGTGCCTTCATGCTGTACGGCAGCTTCATCACCATGTTCATCTGGATCCTGCAGCTGGTCGGCGTCGCTCGCAGCGAGTAGGCAAACCCGCCGCTCTACCGGCGCCACACGGTCTCAACCCCCGGCCGGGCATGCCCCGCCGGGGGTTTTGCTGCCAGCGTTTTACTTCTCCGCGTTGAACTGATTGAAGGCCTCGAGCGCATAGGCGCCGTACACGGTTGAGGGGCCGCCGCCCATCATCACCGCGACGCCGATCGTCTCCATCATCTCCTCGCGGGTGGCACCCAGCTTGACCGCGCCACGGGTATGGAAGCCGATGCAGCCGTCGCAGCGCATCGCGATCGAGATCGCCACCGCCATCAACTCCTTGGTCTTGGCGTCGAGCGCGCCGCCCGCCTTGGCCTTGTCGGCGAGCTGGACGAAGCCCGCCATCGTTTGCGGAATGCCCTTGTGCATCTCGCGCATCAGTTGGGTGAGGTGGCTAACGATCTCGGGATAATTCTTGCTCATCATGATCCTCTTGTGCAGGGCGTCGGCGCGGCACCAGTATATTAGAGAGCTCTAAATCTAACCGCCGCCGCCGCGGGACACAAGCGCCGGGGCTATGCTGCGGGGCGGACGCTGCCGGAGCGCGAAAGCCGGGACAGCCGTCTTCCGCTGTGGCAGCGCCTCGGGCCCTCTGGTAAGGTCCGCGCCCGCGGAGGGGCAAAGCAATCACGGCCGGATAACGAAGGGGACGCCGATCATGCCAACAATCAGCCAGACGGAAGCTTGGAAGGCGCTCGACCGCCACGAAGAGGCGATGCGCAAGGTTCACATGCGGGCGCTGTTCGAACAGGACCGTGAGCGCTTTGCGGCGTTCTCGCTCCGGGTCGGCGAGATCCTGCTCGACTATTCCAAGAACATCATCACCCACGAAACCGTGCAGCTGCTGCTCGATCTGGCGCGCGCGGCCGGCCTGGAGGGCTGGCGGGAGAAGATGTTCGCCGGCGAGAAGATCAACAACACCGAAGGGCGCGCCGTCCTGCACGTCGCCTTGCGCGCAGACGCGGAGACCTCGATTCGGGTCGATGGCGAGGATGTGGTTCCGGCCGTGCTGCGGGTGCGTGCGCAGATGCGGGAGTTCTCGGAAGCCGTTCGTTCCGGCGCCTGGAAGGGGCATACCGGGGAGCGCATCACGGACGTGGTCAACATCGGCATCGGCGGCTCCGATCTCGGCCCGGTGATGGTCGCCGAAGCCTTGAAGCCCTACCAGCAGCCGGGGCTGAACCTGCACTTCGTCTCCAATGTCGACGGCACGCATATCGCCGAGACGCTTAAGAAGCTGAAGCCGGAGACGGCGCTGTTCATCATCGCGTCCAAGACCTTCACCACCCAGGAGACGATCGCCAACGCGACCACGGCGCGCCAGTGGCTGGTGGGGGCGCTGGGGGAGGAGGCGGTGGCCAAGCATTTCGTCGCGCTCTCGACCAACGCCACGGCGGTCGCGGGCTTCGGGATTGACGTCGCCAACATGTTCCAGTTCTGGGACTGGGTCGGCGGCCGCTACTCCTTGTGGTCGGCGATCGGCCTGCCGATCGCGGTCGGCATCGGCTTCGAGCGCTTCGAGCAGCTGTTGGCCGGCGGCCGGGCGATGGATACCCATTTCCGCACCGCACCCCTGGAAGCCAACATGCCGGTCATCCTGGCGCTCATCGGCGTCTGGAACGCGACCTTCCTCGGCGCCGAGGCCTATGCCGTGCTGCCCTATGATCAGTACCTGCACCGGCTCGCCGCCTACCTGCAGCAGGCCGATATGGAGAGCAACGGCAAGTACGTCACCCGCGACGGCGAGCGGGTCGACTACACCACCGGGCCGATCCTGTTCGGCGAGCCGGGCACCAACGGCCAGCATTCGTTCTACCAGCTGGTCCACCAGGGGACGCGCCTGGTGCCGTGCGATTTCATTGCGCCGGCCGAGAGCCACAATCCCATCGGCAACCACCACCAGCTTCTGCTCTCGAACTTCTTTGCCCAGCCGGAAGCGCTGATGAAGGGCAAGAGCGAGGCGGAAGCGCGCGCCGAACTGGAACAGCAAGGGCTCAGCGGCGATGCGCTCGAAGCTCTGCTGCCGCACAAGGTCTTCGAAGGCAACCGGCCGACCAACTCGATCCTGGTGCGCAAGGTCGACCCCTATACGCTCGGCATGCTGATCGCGCTGTACGAGCACAAGATCTTCTGCCAGGGGATCATCTGGCAGGTGAACTCGTTCGATCAGTGGGGCGTCGAGCTCGGCAAGCAGCTGGCGAAGGTGATTTTGGCCGAGCTTGAGGGGCCGGGCGAAGTGAGCGCGCACGACAGCTCGACCAATGCGCTCATCAACGCCTACAAGGCGCTGCGAGCCGATCGCAAGTGACGATCCGCAGGCTGCCGGAAGGGGTCGTCAATCGCATCGCCGCTGGCGAGGTGATCGAGCGGCCCGCTTCGGCGGCCAAGGAACTGGTCGAAAACGCCATCGACGCCGGTGCGACCCGCATCGACGTGATGATTCGCGACGGCGGTCGAGCGTTGATAGCCGTCACCGACAACGGCCGCGGCATGCCGGCCGACGAGCTCGCGCTCGCCGTTGAGCGCCACTGCACTTCCAAGCTCGCCGGCGATGACTTGACGCACATCGCGACGCTTGGCTTCCGCGGCGAGGCGCTGCCGTCGATCGGCGCCGTCGCCCGGCTCACGCTGACCAGCAGGCAGCCCGGCGCGGACGCGGCCTGGAGCCTCACCGTCGAGGCGGGCCACGCCCGGGGACCCGAGCCGGCGCAGCATCCGCCCGGCACTCGGGTCGAGGTGCGCGATCTGTTTTTCGCAACGCCGGCCCGGCTCAAGTTTCTGAAAACACCCGCAACCGAAACGGCTCGCATCGTCGAGACGGTGCAGCGTCTCGCCATGGCGCAGCCGGAGATCGCGTTCAGCGTGGCGGAGGGGCCGCGCACGCTCCTCCGCCTGGAGGCCGCCGACGACGATTCCGCCGCCGCCCAGTTGCAGCGCATGGGGCACATCATGGGGCGGGACTTCAGCGACAATGCGGCCGCGGTGGCGGCGGAGCGCGGCGGCTTAAGGCTCACCGGTTATGCGGGCCTGCCGACGTTAAGCCGGCGGCAATCCGACATGCAATTTTTAATAGTAAACGGAAGGCCAGTACGCGATAAAGTTCTTTATGGCGCGATCAGAGCGGCGTATAGTGGCGTGATTGCGTCTGATAGACATCCTTTAGTAGCAATTTTCCTCGATGTTCCGCCGGAGGAAGTGGACGTCAACGTGCACCCCATGAAAACGGAAGTGCGCTTCCGCGATGCCGGCCAAGTCCGCGGTCTGATCGTGGGCGCGCTCCGCGGCGCGATTGACCGCGATGGCCATCGGGTCGCGACGACCGCTTCGGAGCGCCTCGTGAGCGCTGCCGGCGGCGCACTGCCGGGAGGGCCGCTCGATCGCCCGGCTTGGCGCCATGCCGGCGGCCCGCGGTCGCCAGGCTCACGCCTTCCCGCCCAGGCCTCATTCGCGCGCGCGTGGGCACCGGGCGGGCTGGCCGACAACGCCGCTGCCTATGAAGCCGCGCCTGCCTTGGGCGCCACGGAGGCAGACACTGCCGCCGGCGCGGCGACGGAAGCTCCCGGAGAGGATTTTCCCTTGGGCCGGGTCTGCGCGCAGGTGCACGCCACCTACATCGTCGCCGAGACCGCCGGCGGCCTCGTCATTGTCGACCAGCACGCGGCACACGAGCGGGTCCTGCACACGCGCATGCTGAAGGCGCTCATGGGCGGCACGGTTGCCCGCCAGGGGCTGCTGATTCCGGAAGTGGTCGAGTTGAGCGAAGCCCAGGTGACCGCGCTCACGGCCCGGGCTGATGCACTGCAGACGCTGGGGCTGGTGCTGGAACGGTTCGGCGCCGGCGCCGTGCTGGTGCGTGAGGTGCCGGCGGCGCTGGGGACGGTCGATGTCCGCCGGCTCGTGGCCGACCTGGCCCAGGATCTGGCCGCACAAGGCGACAGCCTTGCCTTGGACGAGCGTCTGCACGCGGTTGCGGCCTCGCTCGCCTGTCACGGCAGCATCCGCGCCGGCCGCAGGCTGACGGCGGCGGAGATGAACGCACTCCTGCGCGAGATGGAGGCGGAACCGCATTCCGGCCAGTGCAGCCACGGCCGGCCGACGCATATCACGCTGAGCCGGGCCGATATCGAACGGCTGTTCGGCCGGCGCTGAGCGGAGAAGGCAATCCGATGATCCTCTGGGCCGTCAAGCAGCTCGTCGTATGGTCGGTCGTCTGTGTGGTCGCGGTCGCGATCTGGACCGATGAGGGCGCCATCGAGGCACTGTTCCGGCGCGCCGTAGCAACGGCAGGGAGCGCGGACACGGCGGCGGAAGGTTCGACCGACGACGATGGCGCCCGCGTGCTGAGCTTGCGGGCCGGCGCCGGCGGCCATTTCTGGGTCGATGCCGAGGTCAACGGCTCAACCGTGCGCTTCGTCGTCGATACCGGCGCCACCAGCGTCGTTCTGTCGGAAGAGGATGCCGACCGCGCCGGTCTCAGGCTGTCGCCGCGCGATTACACTCAGTTGCAGCGCACCGCGGGCGGTACCGTGCGCGCAGCGCCGGTGACGTTGCGCGAGGTCCGCATCGGCGCCTTGGGCCTTAGCGATGTCGAAGCTGCGGTCAACCCGGCGCTCTCCGGTGTCTCGCTCCTCGGCATGACCTTTCTCAACCGGCTCGATGGCTACGAAGTGCGCGGCGACACGCTGAACCTCTACTGGTAGCTGCGGCTCCTCACCTCATCCTGCAAAAAACGATTCGGGCCGGTCCGAGAACGCGTTGGTCGACGATGCTGAACGGGGGCGGGGCCGCAAACGGCTCGCGAGCCTCGACTTCAACGACCGCAAGCGCACCCGGCGCCAGCCAGCCGCCGGCAAGGCCCGTCAAAGCCGGCACGGCGAGGCCCGCGCCGTAGGGCGGATCGACAAAGGCGAGGCCTGCGGGCGTTTGCGCGACGCCGGGTGGGGACGGCAGGCGTGTCGCGTCCAGCGTGAGCAGCGTGATCGTCCGCGCCTCGCCCATGGCTGCCGCTGTGCGCTGAATGGCTTTGAGTACCGCCCGATCGTGATCGATAAAACAGGCGTGCCGGGCGCCACGCGAGAGCGCTTCGAGCCCATAAGCGCCGCTGCCGGCAAAGACGTCAAGCACCGTCGCATCCCCGAAGCCGGCCCAGGCGACGCCGTGGGCGAGTATGTCGAACACCGACTGCCGCACCCGCTCCAGCGTCGGCCGCAGCGGGAGCGCGCCCGGTGGCACGATTCGCCGTCCGCGGTGCTTGCCGGCGATGATCCTCAATTCGGAAACATCCCGCCCAGCTGATCGCGCACGACCTTGGCCGGGATCGGCGCCACCTCGCCGACTGCCAGCGTACCGAGCTGGAACGGTCCGAAGGCGATGCGGATGAGCCGGTTCACGGTGAGGCCCAGATGCTCCAGGACACGCCGGATCTCCCGGTTCTTGCCCTCTTTGAGGCTTACCGTCAGCCAGCTGTTTGCGCCCTGGACGCGATCCAGCGTCGCCTCGATCGGGCCGTAGCGGATGCCGGCAAGGGTGATGCCCTGGGCCAGCGCGCTCAGCCGCTCCGGTGTCACCGCGCCGTGCGCGCGGACGCGGTAGCGTCGCGTCCAGGCGGTCGCCGGCAGTTCGAGCCGGCGCGCGAGTGTGCCGGTGTTGGTGAGGAGGAGGAGGCCCTCGGACGTGAGGTCCAGCCGGCCCACCGACACCACACGGCCGAGCGAGGGGGGAAGCGCTTGGAACACGGTCGGCCGGCCTTGCGGATCGCGGTGGGTGGTGACCAGGCCGGCCGGCTTGTGGTAGCGCCACATCCGCGGCCCCGCCACCTCCGGCAGCGGCTGGCCGTCGACGGTGATGCGGTCGTCATCGCCAAGGACGAGCGCGGGCGTCAGAACCGGCGCGCCGTTGACCGCCACCCGGCCGGCGCGGATCCAGGCTTCGGCATCCCGGCGCGAGCACAGCCCGGCACGCGCAATCCGCTTGGCGATGCGTTCGCCTTCCGCCGGCGCGTTCATGTCCGCGCCGCTCCAACAAACGCTGCCATCAGGCGGCGATCGCCGTCGCTTAAGCCGAATTCGGGATGCCACTGCACGCCGATGCAGAACCGCTGCAACGGGACCTCGATGCCCTCAACCACGCCGTCCGTTGCGATCGCGTTCACAACGACCCCAGCGGGCACATCGCGCGCCGCCTGATGGTGGGAGCTGTTGACGGCCAGCTCATCCGCACCGACGATGGCGTGCAGTTGCGTGCCGGCGACAATGCGCACCCGGTGCCCGGGTTGATCGCGCGGGTTGGGCTGCTCGTGGGCAAGCGGGTTTTGGACCGCGTCGGGAATGTGCTGGATCAGCGTCCCGCCGAGGACGATATTCAGCAGCTGCTGACCGCCGCAAATACCCAGGAGCGGTAGACCGCGCCGTAACGCGCCTTCGATCATCACCGTCTCGAATGCCGTGCGCTCATCCTTGGTGCGGACGCTTGGATGGCGCCAGGCGGCACCGAACAGGACAGGGTCGACATCGAAGTTGCCGCCGGAAATGACCAGGCCGTCGAGGTGATTGAGATAGGTGGAGGCGTCCGCGTAAACGGGCGGCAGCAGCACCGGCAGGCCGCCGGCTTCGCTCACAGCGTCGGCGTAGTTCCGGCGCAGCGCCAGCCAGGGAAAGCGGGAATAGCCGCCGGGTGGCTCCGTGTCTAAGGTAATGCCGATCAGCGGAGGGGACATCATGCGGAGCAGGCTAAGGCGATGGACCGCTCGGCGCAACCGGCTGCGCTGCAAGCGATGAGCGGTCGTGTCCGCAGCGGGCCGTCGCCGATGGCAATCGCGCTCGACGAAGCCGCTGCGGCTGCCGGGCAGGGCGAGGTCCCGGTCGGTGCGGTGATCGTCGATGCTGCAACCGGCGCCGTCATCGCGCGCGCCGGCAACCGCATGCGAACGCTGCACGATCCGACCGCGCACGCCGAGATGCTGGCGATCCGGGCGGCGGCGGCCGATCTGCAGATGGCTCGGCTCGATACTTGCGATCTCTTCGTCACGCTGGAGCCATGCGCGATGTGTGCGGCGGCCATCGCCTTTGCGCGCATCCGGCGCCTTGTTTTCGGCGCCTACGATCCGAAGGGCGGCGGTGTCGAACACGGGGCCCGGTTCTTCGCTCAGCCGACCTGCCACCACCGGCCGGAAGTCATCGGCGGTGTCGAGGAACAGCGCTGCCAGGCGCTGCTGCAGGCGTTCTTCCGCGCCCGCCGTCCGCTGCTCTAGCCGCTCCGTCGCGATCGCCGTTGTCAGCGTTCGTTGCGCAGGAAGAGGGCGCCGATCACCCCGATCATCGCAACTTTCACCGCAAGCGCGCCAGCGAGTGGCGGCAACAGGCCGGATTCGCCCATCGCCAGCGACATCCGGTCAAGGGCGAGGAAGCCGAAGCCGATGCCGAGGCTCAACAGCAACATCGGTCCGAACGCGCCGGTCCGGTTCTGCCAGCCGGCGAGCGAAACGACGAGGCCGATCATCAAAGCTGGCGTCATCAGCATGGTGAGGCGGTGGTACAGCCATGTCTTGGCGAGGTAGGGCGGCTGCTGCCCGAAGCCATGGTTGCCGATCAACACCTGCATGTCGCCAATCGAGAGTTCGCGGTACTTTTTGGCCAGCAGCGGCAGGCGGCCGACATCGATCCGGCCGCGCCAAGTCATGCCGGGCAGCGTTTCGACGGCCGCGTTGCCGGCATTGAGGATTTGGACGCCGTAGAGCGTCCACCCCTCGGTGTCCGGGTCGGCCCGTTCGGCATCGATCTGACGCACCAGGCCGCCGTCCTCGTCGCGCTCGAAGATGGTGATGCCGAACAGCCGCCCGGCTCGGCCCGCCTCGCGCGGCACGCGGACGATGTTTGAACCGCTCATGAGCCAGACTGCCTCGCTGTCCTCGGCAAACACGGTATCGCGGTAGTCACCGACGCCCCAGGCACGCAGCGCGTCGGCAGTTTTCGGCACAGCCACGTCATCGAGCAGGAACTGCGCCGCGCCCAGCACCACCGCCACTGGAATCAACGCGCGCGCGATCCCGAGGGAGGAGATGCCGCTGCTCCATAGCGCAACAAGTTCAGCATGGCGCATCAGGAGCGCCATCGTCACGACGCCGCCCAGGAGGCACGCCATCGGCAGCATCTGGGCCACGATGTCGGGGGTGCGCAGGCCGGCGTAGCGGGCCAAGGCCGATACCCCGCCGTCGGAGGCAGAGAGCACCTTGTCGCCCTTTTCCATCAGATCGAAAGCGAGCGACAGTGCCGCCAGCGCGACCAGGACCAGCAGCAGATGGAACAGGTAGCGGGAGGTCAGGTAACGCGCAATTACCGTCACGGCCGCGGCCTGCCCCGCCGCAGCCGCTCGCCGAGAACGCTAGCGGCCCGCTCCCACCATCGCCGGCCGCCCAGGGCCGGCGTGTGCGGAACAACCAGAACGGCGCGGGTGAACAGGAGCAGGCTGCAGGTAGCGAAAACGAGGTACGGCAGCCATAGCCCGGTGAATGGTCCAGCGAGCCCGATTTCGACCGCGTTCTTGCCGAAATCGAGCACCCTTTCGTAAGCAATCAAGACAATCAGGCCGACCGCGAAGCCAACCAGCCGGTCACTGCGCCCGCGCCCGAGCGCCAGGTACAGGCCGAGCACCGGCATCAACGGGATCGACAGCACCCGCGCAACGCGGCTGTTGAACTCCGCAATCAGATCGCTCGCGCGCAAGCCGGCCGGCGGATGATCCTTCTGCCGCCAGAGCTCGACGATCGTCATTTCCCGCTCGTGCGCGCCGCGCGGGCGAAACATCATCGCGTGCTCCTCGTGCAGAACCGTGCGCAACTCCTGGAAGCGAAGGGCGCTCGACCGGGTGCCGGGTTCTGTGCCGCCCGTGTGTCGGGAGAGGCGGAGTCCCTCGAATAGCCGCAGGATCGGCGGTCCGTCCTCCTCCGCCCGGATCAGGTCGCCGCCCTTCGCTGCGACAGCGCTCGCCCCTTCGCCCTCGGCATCGCTCTCGTAGAGGAATACCCGGCGCAGGCTTACGCCGTCGGCACCGATGTCCTGGATGAGGAAAGTGACGTTGCCAACCCGTGCGAACACGCCGGCACGCACAGAGGCGTGCAGCGCCGCCTTGCTCACCGCGTAGACGACCTGCTGATAGGCGTAACGGGAATAGGGGCGGAGGTAGCTCTCCATCGCCGTGTTGACGACCATGACCGCGATCGCGACTGCCATGGCTGGGCGCAGCTGCCGGGCCAGGCTGAGGCCCGCCGCCTGCATCGCGTCCACCTCGCCGTCGCGGGTCATCTTGTTGAAGCCGAACATGACACCGAACAGCAGGCTGATCGGCAGCGCGATGCTGAGGTAGTGCGGGACGAGATAGCCGATGATCTCGAACATCACCTTGATCGGTCCCGACGCGCCCAGCACCAGATCCATCAACTGCAGGAACCGAGAGACGAGAAAGGCGAGGAGCGCAACGCACAGGGCGATGGCAAGCGGCCTCAGGATCTGGCCGGCGATGTAGCGGTCGAAGAGGGTTATCGGCATGAAGGTCGCAATATCGCTTGCACGCTCTGGGCCGCGGCCATCTCCGCGCGAAACGCCGGCGCTGCTTAGCACACTCCCATTACCCTGTCGAACCGGTCTCGGCGGCAGGCGCTGGCAGGAATAACGACCGGAACGGGTGTTCCGTGAGGGAGCCGCCGGCAAGGGCGCAGCGCCGGGCGCGCATGTCGAGGGACCAGCCGCCCGCGACGGCGGCGATGCGGTAGAGATGGTACTGTCCGGTGTGGCCCGGTGCATCGGTGGCGGCGGACGCGGAAGGGGCGCCTACGACCGGGATCTCCCGGCCGCCGGCGGCAAGGAACCCAACCTCGAAGCGATGCGTGTGCCCGTGCAGCACCAGCTCGGCGCCCTCGCGGGCGATCACTTGGCGGAACGCGGCGGAGTCGCGAAGCCGCTTGTGGCGGGCCAGGCCTTCATCGATCGGCCGGTGGTGCAGCAGCACGATGCGGAAGTCGCCGGCGCGGCGGGTCTCGGCGAGGCAGGCGCCAAGCCGCTCCAGCTGCCGGTCGCCGAGGCTGCCCCAGGCCATTCCGGGCGGCGACGGCTCGGCCGTCGTGAGGCCGATCAAGGCAACGCCAT
>ERZ1645192.3903-NODE-3903-length-11972-cov-4.870605_pt1 | contig 11972 bp, 11 predicted proteins | sample MGYA00575354_ERZ1645192 | MGnify/ENA primary metagenome ERZ1645192 (study PRJEB40844, sample SAMN11349763) | freshwater sediment metagenome | isolation source: river sediment | host: Sediment | place: India: Faizupur Khadar , New Delhi | collected 2017-02-21 ... | reverse complement strand
ACCCGACGCTTCCTCCCTTGGGAAGCCCTCCTTGAGCAAGACTCAAGCGCGTTTCGTAGACCAGATCGCGAGGAACGAGGATGGCGTTTGCGGCAGGATCGAGCGTGTAGTCAACTTTATTTTCTCGGAGCCAGGCGACGATGGCCGACTGGTCTTCAACCTCAAGCGCGGAATAGAGCGGTTCGTACGTGGGACGTCCCGCCCAGTAAACTCCCAAAATCAAGGCAAGCAGGACAAGCGCCGACGCTCCGACAATGGAGAATCTCTGCCACGGTCTTAGGGACGACCAAAAAAGGCCGCCCCGCGAGAGCGCTTGCCGAAACCAGTTCATCGGCTACTTCCTACACCGACATGCGTCCGAGCTGCTGGTAGGCGTCGACGAGTTTGTTCCGTACCTCGGTGATCAGGCGCAGGGCAAACTCCGCACGCTGCGCCGAAAGCACTACTTCAGAGATATCATCGACATCACCCGTGGCCAGCCTGTTGACCATCTTGTCGGAATCCTGCTGAAGATCGTTTACTTGCTTCATTGAACTCTCCAGGAGGTCTTCGAACGAAAGTCCGGTTCCCCGAGGCGTGTCCTTCTTTTCGGAAACGGCAGCTACAGCCGGCAGGGATTGGATCCCCGCCATTTTCATTAAATCGAGCTTCAAGCCGTCCACTTGAATCTCCTCCTCTTCGCGGTAAGAGTTACTGGAACGTATTTTAACACAACGGGCAAGGTTATAACAAAAAAGGGAGGCAGTCGTGTGCGCCCCCCGTTCCACAGGTCATGAGTCCTGAGACTCTTTCGTAAAGAGGAGAGAGATTCCCCTTTTCGGAAATTCGAAAAAAACATCAACCGCGCATAATCTCAAGCGCCCCGGCCCACATGTTCCGGGCAGCGTCCGCCACTGCAAGATTCGCTTCGTACGCCCTGCTGGCAACGAGCATGTCGGTCATTTCTCTGACGACGTTCACGTTCGGGAAGGCGACATACCCCTCTTCGTCCGCGTCAGGGTGCTCCGGCTGATACGCGAGCCGGGGGGGCGTGTTGTCGTGCGCGATCTCAGTCACGCGGACGCCGCCGATATCCTCGTAGCCGCCGATGGTCTTGTCGAGCATCTCCGCGAAGACGGGTACACGTCGCTTGTACGGTCCTCCCTCTGGGGTGCGCGTGGTGTTCACGTTGGCGAGGTTCGACGAAATAGAGTCCATCCACAGACGGTGCGCCGTGAGCGCGCTTCCGGAAACATCGATGGAACGGAACATTCTCATGGTCATCGTCCTCCTATGACAAGGCGATAGAGCGAGCCTTTTTTTGCAACGAACCGCGACATGGCGTTGTAGGCCATTCGCGTCTGTGACAGTACCGCCATCTCTCGTTCAGGGTCCACATTGTTCCCGTCGAGACGGAATTTTTCATCGTATATTTTTATCTCCTCGGGAACGACTGCGCTGACCGCCATCGGTCCCGAGGGTATGTGCCCTTCGTTCGTAATTGTCATCGGCAGACTCCGCGGACCGTCGACGACCTCCCTGAGCTGATCCTCGAAGGAGACGTTACGGCGGGCGTACTCGGGGGTGTTGGCGTTGGCAAGGTTGCGCGAAGTGGATTCAAATCGTCTCGACAGCCCTTCCATCGTTTTTTCCATTACCTTCCAGTTAAAATCACTGATCATCGCCGTATCCCTCCCTGAAAACGCTCTTTCTCAGTTTCGGCTCTCCGTGCTCCGGACTTGAGCAAAAGCCGGCGGTTTTCCCCGCCGGCTCATATCATACCACAGACTTTCGTCTTCGGTGTTACTCTCCCTGGAGCACGCCCAGCTCCTCGACGAAGAGGGGGCTGAGCACTTTGATGAAGGTTCCCTTCATGCCGAGGCTGCGGCTTTCGATGATCCCGGCGCTTTCAAGCTTGCGGAGGGCGTTGACGATGACGCTGCGGGTGACGCCCACGCGGTCGGCGACCTTGCTCGCGATGACGACGCCCTCGAAGGAGCCGAGCTCGGTGATGATGTGTTTGACGGACTCCACTTCCGAGTAGGAAAGCGCGCGCATGGCCATCTGCACGATCAGGCGCTCGCGGGCGCGCTCCTCAATGTTCTTCGTCCGCTCGTGGAGAATTTCGATGCCCACAAGCGTGGCAAGGTATTCGGCAAGCACGAGGTCGCGCATGGAGAACGGATCGAAGAAACGGACGAGAAGCAGCGTGCCCAGGCGCTCCGCGGCGCCGTAAATAGGAATGTAGAGCATGTGCTTCTCGGGCGCGTTGCCGTTGTCGTCGTCGAAAAGGTAGCCGTCGGTCTCGCTGAGTATGGTCTCGCGGTGCTGGTTCATCTTCTCGACGAAGACCTCCGGCATGAATCCCTTCTCGAGGAAGTTGGAGACCTCTTCTGAATGATACTCGGAGACCCAGGAGTGCCCGAGGATCTTGCCTTCTCTGTTGATGAGGTAGACGTTGGCGGTCGAGAACTCGCAGAGGAGCTTGGCGAGTTTGTTGTAATCGGGGCGGGTCCCCTCCCTGCGGCTCTGGAGCGCCCGGCCGACCTGGCGCGTCTTGTCGAGAAGATCCTTCAGCCCCGGCTCGTTGTCGATAACCTGGGGGAGAAGTTCCGCTGCGTTCTGTTCACTTGTGATCTTGGTGCTTTTCTTTGCTGTAGCCACTGTAAATCCCTCCTGATAGTTCATCCGGCGCTGCGGATGGTTGTTCTTTTTTTATGTATGGGAAGACACAATCACAGAAGATATCTTCTGATATCGCTGTCGGAAATAAGAGGCGCCAAACGCTCCCGGACGAACTCCGCTCCTATGGGGCAGCTCCGCGCGCCGCTCTCCGGCGCGTCAAAGCTGATCTCCTCAAGGAGCTGGTCGATCATCGTATGCAGTCTTCGCGCGCCGATATTCTCCATCTCGCCGTTCATCCGCTCCGCAAGGAGCGCGATCTCCTGAACAGCGCCGTCGTCGAACGACAACTCGACGCCTTCGGTCCCGAGGAGCGCGGTGTACTGCCTCAGCAGACTGTTTTCAGGTTCGACGAGTATTCTCGCCAGATCCTCACGCTTCAGCGGCTGCAGCTCGACCCGTATCGGGAAGCGCCCCTGGAGCTCGGGAACGAGGTCGGACGGCTTCACGCTTGAGAAGGCGCCGGCCGTGATGAAGAGAATGTGGTCCGTGTTCAGCGTGCCGTACTTCGTCGGGACGGGGGATCCTTCCACTATGGGAAGAAGATCCCGCTGCACTCCCTCCCGGCTGACGTCGGGGCCGCCGCCGCTTCCTCCGCGGGCGGCCACCTTGTCGATCTCGTCGATGAAGACGATTCCCTCTTCGGCCGCCTTTTCGAGGGCTTCGCGGATAACCGCATCCATGTCGACGAGCTTCTCCGCTTCCTCGGCCCTCAGGAGGCGCCGGGCTTCGGCGACCTTCATTCTGCGGCGCTTTGTCTTCTTCGGAAGCAGTCCGCCAAGCATATCGCTGATGTTGATTCCCATCGAGTCCATACCCGCGCCGCCGAGAAGCGGTATGCCGACCGACTGACTCTCGGTGACGTCGATCTCGACCTCGCGGTCGTCGAGCTTCCCCTCTTCGAGCAGCGTGCACAGCTTTCTGCGGGTGGATTCCCGCATGCGCTCTTCCTCGGGAGCAGGCTGAGGCGCCTCTTCGCGCTCCCGTCCGCCGCCGAAGATCTTCATAAAGTCGGGCATGGAGGGTTTCTTCTCAGATCCCGGAAGCAGCGCGTCGGCGAGACGCTGCTCCGCCCGCTCCGCCGCCGGGGTCTGCACCTCTTCTATCTTGCGTTTCTTGACCATGGCCACTGCGGCCTCGGCGAGATCTCTGATGATGGACTCGACGTCGCGGCCCACATACCCCACTTCGGTAAACTTTGTCGCCTCCACCTTGACGAACGGCGCTTTCACCAGCTCCGCAAGCCTGCGGGCTATCTCGGTCTTGCCGACGCCGGTAGGCCCCACCATGAGGATATTCTTCGGCGCCACTTCTTTCGCCATCTCGGGAGAGAGATTTCTCCTCCGGATACGGTTTCGCAGCGCAATGGCGACCGACTTCTTTGCTTTCTCCTGGCCCACGATGTACCGGTCGAGATACTCCACGATCCGGCGCGGCGTGAGCTCCATTTCTTCAATGGCGCTGTTCATTCTCCTATTGCCTCCACAGTCACAATGCTGTCTGTATAAATGCAGATCTCCGAAGCGATCTCAATAGAGCGCTTCGCTATTTTCGACGGCGCCCAATCGGACGTTTCGAGCAGCGCCATCCCTGCGGCCTGCGCGAACCCCGATCCGGAGCCGATCGCGGCGATGTTGTTCTCCGGCTCAAGGATATCGCCGGCTCCGGAAAGAAGCAGCGAGAGCTTCGCGTCCGCGACGATCATCATCGCTTCCAGCCTGCGGAGCGCCCTGTCGGTACGCCACTCCTTGACCATCGCCACCGCCGAACGCATCAGATCGCCGGAATTCTCCTCCAAGCGGCTTTCAAAACGCTCCAGGAGCGTCATGGCGTCGGCGGTGCTCCCGGCGAATCCTGCGAGCACGCTCCCTTTGTAGAGTCTGCGGACCTTCCGCGCGCCCGCCTTTATTATCTGATTCCCTAATGTGACCTGGCCGTCCCCGGCCATTGCCACCTGCTCTCCTCGTCGAACACAAATCACGGTTGTTCCTTTAAACAAGCCCGTCCTCTCCTTTCGCGCGGGGGTGGGCGCCACGATAGCTCTCCCGAAGATGTTCCGCATTGATGGCAAGGTAGCGCTGCGTTGTCAGCAGGCTCTCGTGCCCCAGTAGTTCCTTTACGACCGCAAGCGTCGCGCCTCCCTCAAGGAGATGCGTGGCAAAGCTGTGCCGCAGCGTGTGCGGCGTCACACCGCTCAGGCCCACCCGAGCCGCCGCGCGGAGCACAACCCTGTGCACCGTCCGGACGGTGATGGCGCCGCCCTTCAAGCCGGGAAAGAGAAACGGCGCATCGGGCGGAACGAACGGACGCCATTCGCGAAGCGCGGCGAGCGCACACTGGCCGAACGGGACAATACGCTCCTTCTCTCCCTTGCCTGCAACGCGAAGCATTCGTTCCTCGACCGGCTCCATGGCCTCCCATCGAAGCGAAACAAGCTCTGCGATCCGAAGACCGCAACCGTAGAGCAGCTCCAAAATCGCCCTGTCGCGGACCCGGTCGCCGCCATCCGGCCCGTCTTCGACCAGAAGCTGCGCGTCCTCGCGGGAAAGCGCCCTGGGCAGGAGCTTCGGAAGCTTCGGCCCCCGTACTCCCTTCGCGGGGTCGGAAGCCAGCACGCCGCGCATTTTCAAGAACGCCGACCAGCTTCGCACAGCGGAGAGCTTCCTGGAGACGGAGGTTTTTGAGTAGCCGAACCCCATGATCTCCCGAAGAAAAAAGCGTACTATCCGGGAATCAACGCTCTCCGGGCGCACAACTCCCTGGTGGTCAAGGAACTCCGCAAACTGAGCCAGATCCGCAGCGTAGTTGGTCACCGTATGCGGCGAGGCTTCTTTTTCAAATCGCAGATGATCAAGAAAAAGATCTATGGTTGACCAGACGTTTTCCAACATAGAGACATTTTATCACGTTTTCTAGATTCTCGCTATTTTTCAAAAGAATCAATTAAGGCATGTTTTCTTTTGCGCAATTGCGCATGAACAGCGCATTGAGCGCCGTACATCACCCTGAAGAGCATATTTTTATACAAAGAGAATTATGAGAAAAAACAAGTCGTTTACCGCTCACCGGAAATTTCAGACTGGCAGTCGTCCGTCTGAGAATCCGCCTTCAATGATTCAAGAAAAGAATCGAAAGCCTTGGATGCGGCCTCGGCGACGTATTCGCACCGGAGCGCCTTGTTCCGAATCTTTCCCTCCGGTTTCGGCATGATGCCGAGGTTCATGTTCATCGGCTGGAAGTGCTTCGGCTCCGCGTCACTCAAATAGTGCAGCAGCGAACCGATTGAGGTCGCCCTCGGCCACTCCGGAAACGGAACGCCGTCGACAAGCGCCGCCGCGTTGAGCGCCGCAACGCACCCCATCGCGGTGCTCTCCATGTACCCCTCGACGCCGGTGATCTGTCCCGCGAGGAAGAGATCCGTTCTGCCTTCGCGGAAGCGCAGACGCTTGTCGAGCGTCGCCGGGGCATTGACGTAGATGTTCCTGTGCATAACGCCAAGACGGGCGAATTCGGCGTTTTCAAGCCCGGGGATCATCCGGAAGACGCGCTCCTGCTCCCCCCACCGGAGGCTCGTCTGAAAGCCGACGAGATTAAAGAGCGTCCCTTCACGGTTGTCCTGACGAAGCTGCACGACAGCCCATGCCTCTTCCCCCGTGCCGGGCAGAGGAAGCCCCACCGGCCGCAGCGGACCGAAGCGGAGGGTATCGATACCGCGCGAAGCCATCACCTCGACGGGGAGACACCCCTCGAACCAGGAGGGAGAATCCTCGAAGTCGTGCGGAAGCGCCCGCTCCGCGGCGACGAGGGCGTTCCAGAACGCCTCGTACCGTTCGCGAGTGAACGGGCAGTTGATATAGTCCTCCTCCTGCCCCCAGCGTCCCCGCCGGAAGGCGACGGACATGTCGATAGAGTCGGCGACGACGACGGGGGCGACGGCGTCGAAGAAGGAGAGGTACTCCGTTCCAGCCTGTCGCTGCAAGATCGCGGCAAGCGCCGGGGATGTCAGCGGCCCCGTGGCGACGATCACCGGTCCTTCGGGCAAGGAGACGCACTCCTCCCTGCGAACGGCGACCTGCGGAAGCGATTCGAGCCGTTCCGTGACCTTTTGCGAAAAGATTTCCCTGTCGACGGCGAGCGCCTTGCCCGCAGGAACGCGAGATTCGTCGGCGCAGGAGAGGATAAGGCTGTCCAGACGGCGCAGCTCGTTCTTGAGGATTCCGGCGGGGCTCGCGGCGCCGTCCGCGCCGAAGGAGTTGCTGCAGACGACTTCGGCGAGCATCTCCGTGGTGTGCGCCGGAGTCGTCCGAAGGGGGCGCATTTCGAGCAGCAATACCTCAATACCGCGCCGCGCAAGCTGCCACGCGGCCTCCGAACCGGCGAGTCCGCCTCCGACGACGGTGACGCGCCTATTCATCCGCAGCCGTCTCCCGTACCCGGGTAAAACCGCACTTCATGCACTCCTCCGCGCCCTTCGTTCCCTTGGCGAAAAGAGCCGCGCCGCACTGCGGACACGTCTCCCCCGAGGGGGGATTCCAGGAGACGAAGTCGCACGCCGGGTAGCGCGAACAGCCGTAGAAGGGCTTCCCCTTGCGGCTCTTACGCTTGACGACATCTCCCTCGCCGCACTTCGGACAGACCGCCCCGGTCTTCACAAGGACCGGTTTGGTGAATTTACAGTCGGGGTAGCCGCTGCATGCGATGAAATCGCCGAAACGGCCGTTCTTGAGCACGAGCGGCTTGCCGCACTCGGGACAGTCTTCGCCGGTAGGCTCCGGGGGCGGAAGCTTTTCGGCCGGGGCCTTCTCCGCGTCCTGCATCGTGCGGGTAAAGGCGTCCCAGAACTCTTTGAGGACGGCGAGCCAGGAGATATTGCTCTCCTCGACGTCGTCCAGACTCTCCTCCATGCGGGCGGTAAAGCCTGTGTCGACGATCGCGGAGAGGCTCTCCGCGTCGAAGTATTTCCTAAGGAAGGAGTCCACCGTTTTCCCGAGCTCGGAGGGCTGAAGGCGGCGCTCTTCGTTGCGCGCGACGTACCCTCTGTCGTAGAGCGTCTCCACGATGGACGCGTACGTCGAGGGGCGTCCGACGCCTTCGACCTCGAGGACCTTGATCAGGCTGGCCTCGGAGTAGCGTGCGGGCGGGCGCGTGAATTTCTGTTCGCGCTCCGTCTTCTCGACGCGAAGCGTCTCCCCGGCGCGGGCCGGAGCGAAGCTCTCCCCCTTGAGGTCGAGCGGCCAGACGGCGCTCCACCCCGGAAAGACGAGCGTCTCGCCGAGCTGGCGCAACCCGACCTTGCCGGCGGTCGCGGCGAGCGTCGCGTTGGCGACCTTTGCCTTCGACATCTGCGAGGCCACGTAGCGGTTCCAGATGAGCGAGTAGAGCTTCATCTGGTCGTTTGTGAGGATACCTTCGAGACTCTTCGGCACAATGGTCACATCGGTCGGCCGGATCGCCTCGTGCGCGTCCTGGGAGCGTCCTTTGGACGCGTATTCGTTCGCTTTTTCCGGAAGGTACTCCGGATCGAAGGCGGAGGCGATGTACTGTCTGCACGTCTCAAGCGCCTCGGGAGCGATCCTGAGGCTGTCGGTGCGCATGTAGGTGATGAGGCCGGTCGGCCCCCTGTCGGGCAGAGAGACGCCTTCGAAAAGCTCTTGGGCGATGCTCATTGTCCGCCGTGGAGACATGCTGTTCCTGCGGGCCGATTCCTGCTGTAGGGTGCTTGTTTTAAAAGGAGCCGGGGCGGCGCGGTAGCTTTCGCGCACCTTGAAGTCTGAAACTGTGAGGGGAGCTTTCAGGATCTCGCCGACGAGGACGTCCACAAACTCCTCCGAGTCGATGAGCAGCGACTTCCCTTCCTTCCAGAGGCTCTTCCCGTCGAAGCTGTCCACCTTGAGCGAATAGACCCTTCCGTCCTCGGCAACAGCGAGCACTGTGACAATCCAGTACTCCTTTGGAACAAACGCTTCTATCTCGCGCTCCCGCTCGCAGATAAGGGCGAGCGCAACAGACTGGACCCTCCCTGCGGAGAGCCCCCTGCGTATCTTCTTCCAGAGAAGCGGACTCAGCGTATACCCCACCAGCCGGTCGAGAATGCGCCGCGCCTGCTGCGCCTCCACCTTGTGCATATTGACGCGCTCGGGGTGCGCAAGCGCCTCTTTCACCGCCGTGGGAGTGATTTCATAGAAACGGACGCGGCATTCCGTGTCGAGCGGGATGTCGAGCAGTTCCGCAAGATGCCACGCGATCGCCTCGCCTTCGCGGTCGGGGTCGGAGGCGAGCAGAACGCGCGGAGACTGCTTCGCCGCGGCGAGCAGCTCGTTCTTCAGCTTCGCCTTCCCCTTGACGAGGATGTACTCGGGGGCGAAGTCATTCTCGATATCGATGGCCAGTCTGCTCTTCGGCAGATCGCGAATGTGGCCGACGCTCGACTTCACCGTGTACTTCGAGCCAAGGATCTTCGTGAGCGTCTTCGCCTTCGTGGGAGACTCCACGATGACGAGCGTCCTGTCCGAAGAGCCTGCCGCGGAAGAAAGCGCTGTCTTCGTCTTCGGCCGGGAAGCCGGACTCTTTTTCGCCGCTTGTTTTTTCACGGGTTTCTTCGGGAGCGCGTCCGCTGAAAGCGTCTTCTCCGAAGACGGTTTCGCAGCGGAGGTCTTCGACGAGGCAGTTTTCTTCGGTTTCGCAGCAGGAGACGAAAGTGTCTTTTTTGAAGCGCTTTTCGGGGCGGCCTTCTTCACGGGCGCCGCAGTCCCTTGTTCAGCCTTCGCGGCCGTCTTCCCGCCCTTCTTCGGCGGAGCGGAGGGACTCTCTACAACCTCCGCTTCAGTTACGATCTTTTTGCGAACCATGCGAAAAAACCGTCCTCAGCAAAGGGTGCAGCTCGAAGGATAGACCCTCTCCGAGGCCGTCTCGGGGATCTCGAAGGAACAGTCGTCGAGCAGCGCGTCTACGAGGAAATCAAAAAGAGAAGCGTCCGCAGTGGCGTTCTTGAGACGGGCAAGAGCGACCGCTTCAAGAATCGCCCGCTCCGTGACCTCCAGCGGCACTTCCTCTGTAGCAAGATAGCGGTAAATCTTCGCCTGTGCGTCAGGGGAGAGATACCTCCGTTCCAGATCATGGAGCACTCTTTTGAACTCGAGAGACTCAGTGATGCGCCCCCGGGTTCCGCAAATTTTTTTTATAATGGGCACCAGGTTTCTTCCTTTCCCGAATGGTTTGGAGTTACTTCGGGACGGCGCTCCAACGGCCCGGTCCCGCTACAAAAACACGTCCCGCAGCCATAAGCGCGGCGAGACAGGAAAATACATCAGCGGGAGCCATTGTACCCTCAACAGCAAGGTTGTCAACAGTTCTCTCCCCTGATTTTTCCAAAAGGCAAAGAATTCTTTGCTCTTTTTCAGTAAAGGCAACGGAATTTTGCTCTCCCCGGAACGGCGTCTCTTCGAAGAGGGAGAGCTGGCGTCCGAGCGCGAGGGAAATGAAGTCGGGTATCGACACCAGCGGTACGGCGCCGTCGTACAGAAGACGGTTGGAACCTTCGCACCCCGATTCGTTGATCCTTCCCGGGACCGCCCATACTTCCCGTCCCGCTTCGAGGGCGCAGCGGGCGGTAATCATGGCGCCGCTCTTCGAAGGCGCCTCGACGACGACCAGACGGTCGGCGAGCGACGCGATGATGCGGTTGCGCTCCGGAAAGCGCCACTGCTTGGGCTGCGAACCGAGGGGGTATTCCGAGAGCAGCGCGCCTCCCTCTTCGGCGAGGCGAACAAAGAGCGGTTCGTGGCCGCGAGGGTAGGCGACGTCGACGCCTGTTCCGAGGACGGCGGCGCTTGCTCCGCCAGCGGAAAGGCATCCTTCGTGGGCAGCCTTGTCGATCCCCGCCGCTCCGCCGCTGATGACGACGCCCCCTGCGCCGCCGACGGCCCGCCCTATCTCGAATGCGGCGCGCATACCGTACGCCGAGCATCGTCTGGTCCCCACGACGGCAACGGAAGGGCCGCGGAGCGGCCACTTGCCTTTGACGTAGAGCAGCCGCGGGGAGTCGGGCAGTCCGCTGAAAGCGTCGGGCCACTCCTTGTCGCGGAAGGTGAGAAGACGGACGCCGGCCTGCTTCGCGCGCAGTTCCTCTTCGTCGGGCCAGGAAGAGTCCACGAGGCGACGCAGCATCCTGCACACAGCTTCGGTACACCCAAGGCGACACCAGAGAACTTCCCCCTCCTCCCAGAACGCCTCCGGAGGAAGAGCCTCCGACTCGAATGCGTTCCAGATACGAACGGCAGGAGCGCCCGAGCCCGCAAGCAGCAGGAGCGTCCGGAGCACAGGGTTCATCTCCAGACCCCTCCGTCCCTGTACGCGAGGGCTTCCGCGACGTGGGGGACTTCAACGCTTTCGCTTCGCGCAAGATCCGCGATCGTCCGCGCGACCTTGAGCACCCGTCCTATGCCTCTTCCGGAGAGGCGCAGGCTTCCCGCCATCGAAGAGAGGAAGGGGCGCACGCCGGCCGAAAGAGCAAGCGAGCGTTTGACCAGGCGTTCGGGAAGCTCGGCGTTGCAGGAAAAGCCGTGAGGGGCCCACCGCTCCCTCTGCATCTCCCGCGCGGCACGCACACGCTTCGCGACGTCCGCGCTGCATTCGCCGCCCGCGCTCTCCACCGCGACGAGCTCTTCCGGCAAGAGCCGCGGTACGGAGACGTGCAGGTCGATTCTGTCGAGGATAGGTCCGGAAATCTTGCGGCGGTAGCGCTCCCTCTCCAGGTGGGAGCAGACGCATCGTTCCACGGGATCGCCGTCCCAGCCGCACTGACAGGGGTTCGCGGCGACGACAAGCAGCACGCGGCAGGGGTAGAGCGCGGATCCCGCAGCTCTGCTGACCGTGATCGCCCCGTCCTCCAGCGGCTGACGCAGTCCTTCGAGCAGATCGCGCCGGAACTCGGGAAACTCGTCGAGGAAGAGCACCCCTCTGTGGGCGAGACTGATTTCTCCGGGGCGAAGGGTCGCGCCGCCGCCGCAGATGGAGACGGTGCTCGCCGTGTGATGGACCGACCGGAACGGCGGCTGCACCCCCCGTTCGAAAGGGAGGCCGAGCGTGCTCCGTACAAGGGTCGTCTCCAGCAGCTCCTCGTGGGAGAGCGGCGGGAGGATGCCGCGAAGCGCCCGTGCAAGGAGCGTCTTTCCGCTTCCCGGCGAACCGATGAGCAAGATGTTATGGTGCCCCGCAGCCGCTATCTCCAGCGCACGTCGCGCACCTGCCTGCCCCCTGATATCGGCGAAGTCGGGGTCGGCGCGGACGTCCTCTTCTTGGGGCGCGTACTC
>ERZ1645192.3902-NODE-3902-length-11972-cov-4.916506_pt1 | contig 11972 bp, 7 predicted proteins | sample MGYA00575354_ERZ1645192 | MGnify/ENA primary metagenome ERZ1645192 (study PRJEB40844, sample SAMN11349763) | freshwater sediment metagenome | isolation source: river sediment | host: Sediment | place: India: Faizupur Khadar , New Delhi | collected 2017-02-21 ... | reverse complement strand
CCTTTGGCGGTCGGTTCGAGCTGATTCTGGCGCCCCGCGCCGGAGGTTGGGAGATTCTGGTCCAGGAATATGGCCGGGAGGAAAACCTGGCCCGCCTGACCCCGCCCTTGCATGCCCTGCCCAACCCCAGGGAGATCGAGGGCTGGCAGTTGCTGCCAGATCCCCGGGCCTGTGCCGCGCGTCCTTACCAGGCCGAGGCCGGACCGGGGAATAGCCGTAACTTTATCTTTTCCCCGGAGGTCGGCAGGCGCATCGCCGGACCGCTGATGGGTGCCGCCGTTACCCAGGAGGAGATTGAGGCGGTGGAGGGTTTCGGACGGGGGACGCTGGAGATTGGGGATTATGGCCTGGAGGAGGGCGAGGGCGGCTGTCCTATCATCAAGTGGCTGACCTTCTCGGTCCAGATTGAGGGCGGGTATGTCCATTGACGCCACATGAAAGTACCCGCTATTTTCGCCACCAGGGCGGCATGGAAATCTACCCGTTGGCAGGCGCACGCAAATACCAGACAAGTCCCCTGCCATTCTCTCATCCGGCACATCCCGTGTTTAGATCGCGCCACCGCTTTATTGCCTGAGGGATGTTGTTGCGTGGCTACCAAACCCCCAGCATCTCGTACCTTGTCTTTTTTTCCGCAAGCCGATCATCATCGGGGATTGCCTTCAAAGCGATCCGCAAAAAGCCCGCTGCCGCGTCATAGTCTCGTTGTTGTTCGCATACCTGCACAAGCCGTCTAAGCACTTTCGGATTCATTGGATTGACTTTATTTAGCTTGACTAACTGCTGTCTCGCATCATTGAAGTCTGCCTTCATCCCGGCAATCGAAGCGCGACAAAGCGCGTGCTCGAAGCACTCCTCACCATAGTCGGCCGCCCGATTCAGCTCGGCTTCTGCCCGATCCAACTGGCGCAGCCGCATGAAAACCTTAATCCCCAACAATCGGATCGCAGCACCATCAATGCTATTTTGCGCAACCGCATTCCGTGAAGATTCGTAGATCCTCGCAAAGTCAAACCATCGTTCGGCGCGATATAAGGCGTTAAGCTGTTGCAAAAGGGCATTGGCATCAGAAGATCTTTGATATTCCTGGCCCGCCAGCCTTGCCGCTTTCTCGTAGTCTGCGCTCTCCATGGCCTCGATGACAGAAGTTGACCAGTCAGTTGCAGGGGATAGATTGCTGATCAAGGAAGCCAATCGAGCCTGCTCGCTCTGCGCCTTGCGTGCGACCTTGAAAGCATCTCGGAGAATACCGACTGACGAGAACCGCGAGGCAGGATCCTTACGTAAGCATCCTAGAACTACACCTTCCATTGCCTCGCATACCCCGGAATTGATTTCCCGGGGCTTGGGAAACGGCGCAAGGGTCCTGACCTGGGCCTGGGTATCGTGTGGGAGCCTTCCGGTCAGCAGTTGGTAGAGGAGCACACCAAGGCTGTAGATGTCGCCCGCCAGAAGTTGCTCAAAGTTCCCTTTCCTCGTCGAGCAATCTGAGTACTCCGGCGCTGCATAAAGGACTGTGCCCCCATTCTCGCGTGTCCGGACGTAAAAATCCTCTGGCAATGCAGAACTGCCGAAGTCCGTAAGTTTTACCTGGTCACCCAGGCCCACCAGGATGTTGTGGGGCTTGATATCTCCATGCGAGATCGGCTTCGGCAGCGTTGTCAGATACTCAACGGCATCGAGAACCTGGTCATAGATGTTGAACAAGCGCTCATAGGTGTTGCCGAAATGATGCGATCGATTCTCAAGCTTCTGCGCCAATGATTCGCTCGGAAAGTATTCCATTTCGATCGCGAACCATTCCTTCTCGGGCGGAATCCTACCCATCCGATATATCTGAATCACATTGGGGTGCTCCGCGACCCCTACCAGCTCCTTGCCTTCAGCCAGAGAACGATCTTCTTTCGAAAGCTGCTTCGGGATCTTCACGGCAACGATCGCACCGTCTTGAAGACGCTCTGCCCGCCATACCCAGCCATGGCTGCCATCACCCAGGCATTCCAACAGCAGATAGGAATCACCAAGCCGCTTGTTGGCGCCCGGCAGAAAATGTGCCGATCGAATATTCACATACCCTCCCAGCATGCCAAACGCTTAAGCTTCAGCAGTCCAGTCGACTCTTTCTCGAAGATGAATCTGTAAAACAACAGCGACTTACGTGCTGCGCCACTACTTCTTTCCGAGCTGTTAGTTACCATCCCATTTGTTCTGGCGAGCATGCCCGAGATGTCCGGCGCCGATACCACACCGACATTCCAGGCAGACAACACCAACAGCTCGGGTTTCCCATCCCAACGGGCATTCGCAGCCTTCAAGTTGGCCAACTTACTCTCTAACTTTTCTTTTGAACGTTGGCTACCGTCGTATCGCTCAAACTCGATCAGGACAGCGGGGTCTCCAGTTTCGCGTCGAAACCAGACCGAGTCCGATCGAATGTCACTACCGACTGCGAACGGCGCAGGTGCTTCTACGACCGCCATAAAACCCGCGTCATGGCCCAGCGAGTTCCACAGACTGCAACCGAGGCTGTGAACAAATACATCCTCATCGCGCAGTCCCCACTTTCGGAACGCCGGAAAGGCTCGATCGATAAAATCCATCGTTTCAAGGGCCTGGCGAATCTGTTGTACTAGCTCACTCATGGAAGGTGTCCCAGACCTCTAGCACTTGGGGAGATTCGCCACCGTGAATGAGGGCCTTCGTACCCACTTTGACCAACAAAGGAGCGGGGATGGAGCGCCCGCAAACCAGCGCCTCACCGGTTGAAAGGCTGGGTAGCTCGTCGAGGTCCGCTTTGCTGACCATATCTGAAGCCTTGGCTATGAAACGCTGATCGTCCGGGTTCTTCAGTCGCATGGTGATCAGGGTGTTGCACTGAGACGTGACGTCGGGGTCCAGCTTCGAGGGGCGTTGACTAACGATGCAGAAACCCACTCCGAACTTACGTCCCTCACCGGCAATTTTCTTGATCACCCGGTGGCTGACGGCGTTACCGCCATTTGGTGCAAAGTTGTGACCTTCCTCGTAAACGAGGAAACAGGGCCGCAAGGGATCCGTCTTGCTCGATGCTGATCGGAGGATCTCGCTCGAAAGAAGCGCACAGACTACCTGTTTCGCGGTGTCGCTCAGACCCTGCAGGTCTACCACCACCAAGCGACCTTTCCGATTCGATGGTCTGCCTACCAAGCGATAGATGTCGGTCGGCTCGGCCATCGTCGCCGAGTAGAAGCTCTGTGCCTCGTTGAGTACCCGGCTGAGTTTCATGGATGCCACCGCCGCGCTTCGCCCGCTCAAGGCGTTCGCCTCGGCATCCGACAAATCATCCCAGCCGCGCAGCTCATCGAGACCATCGCCCAGAAAATAGCGGAGTCTGTTGATGTCACGCGGCTCTTGCTTGTCTATCTTCCGCCAATAGCGTATTGCGACATCCAGGACACGCTGTTGAGGCTCAGTCAGCCCCGGCAGAATTTCGGCCACATCATCCATCTCGAAGCGATCGAACTGCAGGGCCAGCGGCTGGTTCTTCCCGGCGTATTTGTGCCGAAAGGAGTCATGCTGTGGCGTATAGACCTTAACGCCCGCGTCGGCCGCCTGCAAACGCTCAATCGTTTCCTGGATCCGCGGCAGCGCCTTTCTATCACGGGCGTCCTCGACCTGATCGAAGCCCGTGGAAAAGTTCAACTTCCCCTTGGCCAGCGCCTTGCCGTATTCGCCGTGGGGATCGAACACAACCACAGTTCCGTTGTTGATTGCCACAAGGCGCTCGAGGATCCGACCAACTGTGTAGCTCTTACCTGACCCGGTCATCGCCAGTACGGCGAGATGCTCGGTCACCAGGTTATTCACGTCGATGAAAACCGGGACGCTGTTTTCTCCGCGCTCATATCCCACCAGGTTGCCAAGATGCAAACTGGTGTGTTCGTTGAACTCATAAAAATCGCAGAGAAACTGGAAATCTACCGTCTCGACGCTTGCGCCCGGATCAAGCGGACGACGCGGTATCTTGATCTGCCGCGTAACTGGATCCCGATACCCGACGAGCTCCAAGTTGGCATAGAGATGCTCTCCCGTGACGCTAGCCCCTGGTAGCAGTTCAAGCTCGGTGATACCGTCACCGAACCCCGCGTTGAACAGCATGTTTGACCGGTGAATCTTCGTTACCCTACCCAATACTGGTACTCGTGACTCATCCTCACGCTCTTGATGCATGATGCGCACAAACTCACCTCGCCTGACGGCGAAAGATCCCTCGACCACCATCGTCAACTTCCCGGAATCCCCGGTGTTGCCGACCAGCTTCCCCAGCACCTTGTATTTCATCGCTTATGGATCCTCATCGAGTCCGGAGAGCCAGACATCTTCGACTTCGTTCTTCTTCAATGCCTCGTTCAGTCCCTGGCGGTAGTAGCCAACGAACTGATCCAGTATCTTGAGTTGTTGTTCGCCTAGAACCTGAGGGAGCGGCAGTGTTTTCCTTTGATTCTGCAGGTCCAGCACCATGAGTTTCCACGCTACGGCATCCAATTGCTCAGCCTTCCAGCCTGGTTCTTCGCCTGCAAGCTGAACCATGTGGATCTGGCTGCCGCGCCCACCCTTGTAGTGGAACCCCACAACCCCTTCGCTCACGGCCTCTGTGGGCTCCATGCGGGATCGGTTCTCCGTCATCCGGAAGGCGATGGTTCTGGTGAAGCTGCCAAGAATCCCATTGATGAATCGAAGATCACCGATACCCGAAAGCTTTTCGTCGAGGTCCTGAAGATCAGAAACCTGCTCAGAGCGGAATCCGTCCGAAACGAGAATGTGCTTTCGCCCGTCTTCACTCCGCAAGTCCTGGCGGGCAATGCTCACCACGGCACTGAACCGCTCGGCAAGCACGCTTGCCAATACTGGACCCTCGCTTTTCCAAGGGAATAGCCCAGTCCGGTACTTCTCCCAGAACGTGATGATGACATCCCGGGTCTTTTCATACTCGTACCAATGCTTATGGTTGCGCTTAAGCGGTACCATCTCGCGACTGATAAAGAGCGGGGTATCCAGAAGGATCAACTGGGCTGTCAACTCGGATTCCAACAGGCGCTGAACAAGCTGGTACCCGTGCCGCATCTCCACCAGGTCAAGCCGCTTTCTCTGCGCCTCGAAGTCAATATCGTCCAACTCCGAAACCGAATCCGTGCCACGCGTGCTCACACGGTTTTCGTCGATCAGCATGTCGGTACGTACGCCTGCAGATGCATAGATGAAACCACCAAGCGCCTTCTTCACGCGGGAACTGGTCGTGACGCCAGACACAGACACATTGATGACACTGGGCCGGGCCACTGCTCGCACCAACCCAAGGTCGCGAAAGATGGGCGCGATGGACTCGATATCCCGGATTTGCTTGAGCAGTCGGCCTGCGCTACCTGGCAACCGAATCTGACTCTCGATGGCTAGCGTCTGGGCCAGCGTCGAACTCTTCATGCCACTTCCTCCCGCAGGCCAACCGCATAACCCCAGAAGGGAGAGCTTTGCAGAGCCGCCACGCCACGCTCAGTCAGTCCGGAATCATTCAGAATTCCCCTTTTTCTCAGTTTCCCGATGCCGGTAACAACGGTGCCTTCATCCATCGTGAACAACGGAACCGGGGAAGTATTAATCGCCCGCATCAACTCACCCGGATCCGCCGTCTGCCAGGCATAGAGACCAACGAGGAGTCCATAATCCATGCGAGTCAGCACCTCCTTGCTGGTTGCATCGAAGACACCTACGTCACCTTCTGCCGCCGATTTGCCCGCGTGCTCATGTAAGGCCCTCAACCAGCTATCCAAGGCGGCAACGTTGTCCAGGAGTGAAATTGACCACAATGGCAAGCAAGTCGCAGCAAACACCCCGGTGCCGGAATGCTTCTTTGCGTATCGCGTGTTGACTGACCCATCAGGCCATCTGTGTCCATCGGCTTTATCGGCCTCGCCCGCTTGACCGAGTATCTCGAAGCTCGTCTCTTCGCGCAGTCGGTCTGGAAGCGTAAGGCCGGTGGCACCCGGTACTTCACTACAAAACGCGAGTTCCCAATCTAGGGAGCGGCATAGTCGCCCTGGCTCAAACGGTGGGACCAACAACAGTGTTCTGCCGGACCTGCTGACCCAACTCCACCAGCTCGCCTTGGACGCCTCGTCGAGACTCTGATACTGGTTTCCGGTCATCAGTACCAAACCCGCTTGTGGGGGCCCGTCGTCCACAGGGACGGCATCGAGATGGGTCGCGAAGAAACGCCCCCGCCTGTGTTCCGCCAACTTTTTGTCCAGAAAAATCTTCATTTTTCACCCGCGAAGGTGATCTGAACCTGAAGAATCCCTTTCGACACCAACGAGCGCTGCTCGTCCTCCCTCAATGCAGGCTGTTTTCCATCCAGGAGATCACTCGCGATAGCTTTCCACCGGGGCAGATCAATACCCGTTCCAATCAATATCGCCTGCGCTTTCTTCAACCAACTCTGCTCACGCAAATCGAGCTCGACGTTCAGGTCATGCAAAGAAAGGTGAGTCACTTCACTCAATTGAATCGGAGAAATGGCGGTCTCGCCCACCGACTTGAACAGCGGGGTCAAGGTGACACGATGCCCACTATTGACCGACTGCAGCTTGCTGATGCGGTAGTCACACACGGCGTTCTCGATCAACAGCAGTTTTCCTCCAAGTGTGCTCGACTGCTTTTGTATGGGCTTGAGTAAGCGCTCTGGCTCATCACGCAACGCGGCGAACTGCCCCTTTCGCGCCTGCTGACTCAACTTATTGCGGATCTCGTCAACCTTTTCGTCCAGTTCGGGGATGCTGTCTTCGATCTGTCTTATCCCATCCATGTAGACGAGCAAGTCTTTCACCTGGCCTGGCGCCGGATAATCTGTTGGTAGCGGGTCCAGGGCATTCGACACGGCATCGATCCGCGTCTCAAGTTCTCTGAGATGATTGATCACCGCCTGGAAACGGGCCTTGAACTGGCGCAAGGTCTGCATGATGTAACCATCCACTTCCGACGCTGGCTTGACGTTTTCGCTGTAAATGTCATAACCGACCTCTCGGCCAAGGAGTTCCAGACGCTCCAAGACGCGGTCTAGGCGTAGCGAACGCAGGTAATGCAGCAGGGTGTCCGTACCGGCTTTCGCCTCCGCGGCTTGAGTGGAGGTGTCATCGCTTCTATTAAGCGCCCCCGCCAGAATGTTTCTGATGGTTTCCAGCGACAACGTAAAAAGTTTTCGAGGAAAGGGGTGTTGGGCTTCTGGGTCATCGCAAATCTCGCTGATCAGCAGGTTCGCCCGTTCGGTGATCTTTGTGCCACAACGATCGACGTGCTCGGCAAAAAGGCGTGCCCGTTTGACCCGCTCGTAGAGCGAAACCGCTGCATCCTCGAGTTGCACCGTCTTGTAATTCTCGATTCCGTCATCGGGCGGCTCGGCGAACTTGACCGTTGACACCAACCGTCGAACTTCTGACCGCTGCTTGAGTAGCTCAGGAAAAGCCTCAAGGACCGGTTGAAGATCCTCCCCGTCCTTCTCGGTCAGGGTCTCTTCGTCACCCTTGAGCCGATCGAAGGTATCGTTTCCTGAGGCAAGATGATCACTCGCCTCGACGGTGTGGGTACCTTCGGTGGCGGAACCTGGCGGCGCAAAAAGGTGACGAATCCGGTCGGTACCATAGACCCGCTCCAGCACCTCCACGGTGGCTGGGTAGTCCATAGCGTCAGTGCCATGCAGCCAATTCTGGGCTTCTTGGAGGTCGTTACCCAACTCTGCCCTTGGCAAGGGGACCCACCTCGGCGAGCGGGCCTTGGCATCCTCGAGCTTCAACAAGAGCAATTCCTGGCACCACCACATCCAGTCATCGAAAACGGACTTCATCGAGAGCGCAGTTCCCGACCAGAGGTAGCCCCAGTACCACTCTTCCTTTGCCTGCTCCAAGGTCCAGCTCCTGGGCTTGCCGGGGTTGGCAATTCTCGCCAAGAAGTGCGGAACGCGGGCTTGCGCCTGGGACGGCTGATCCAGGTCGATGAACAACCCGCAATGTTCGTTTCTGTCGAAGCCTTGCGCGGCCACGCGGTTGCTCACCGCGAGCCGTGCGAAGAGTCCAGAGAGTTCCTCTGCATCGAGACCATGCTCTGGTCCCAGCGCATGCAGTCCGCCGAGCTTGGGTTGTTCGATCGCAAACAGCTTCCACGCCTTGAAAAGCAGGGTCCTGTCCTGCGGGCTGAGCTTCCCGCTCGGGCGCAACGGCCAGGCGATCAGGCCCCGCGCATCAAGACGCTGACGCCAGCGATGAATGGCCGAATAGGCAAAGTCGCGGATGCTGTTCAGGCGGCTCTTGAACTTGGTGGTGAATGCCTCTTCCTTGAGATCGAAGCCCTTGCAGTACGAGGGCAGCAGTCCGATCCGTTCCAGCACGTCCAGTTCCGAGCTGTTGAGGTGATAGAGCAGTATGTCGTCCTTCAGCGTCTCGGCCACGCTGCCCTTGACGTATTCATCCATCACGCCGACAGAGCCGGTAAACGCCATGACCGGGATGCGTCCCCCCTCACGGCGCAGGCTGGTCACCAGTTTGTGCAGATCGGTGAGGTCCTTCTTGTTACTGACCCAGGCAAACCACGCCTGGTTGTTCGGGTGAATCTTCAGCCCGTCACAGAACATCAGGCCGCCTTGTTGCCCGCCCCTCTGCCCGCGCGGCGCCATCTGGATGACCAGTGTGTCGCCCTTGGCATAGGGTTCTTCGGCGTACTGCCAATTCTTATCCAGCAGCCGGAACAAACCGACCAGCCGGGTCCGCAGGCGGAGATTCGGATCGCTGCCACAGGCGGCCTCGAACGCCTTCATGCCCTTGTCATGGGCATCCGCGAAACCGGGATCGCGGAAGATCATCGAGTTCTGCTGCTGGCTGCGGTAGCGCAGATCGAGTCGCAGCAGCATGGCCACACTGGGGCCGATATGGGTGGCGTCTTCCTCGGGCAACTGGCGCTCGTCGCCCACCATCTTCTGCCACAAGGCATCCGCTGCGAACTCGGCCGCCGGATGGTCGTAGAGCAACCCGACCAGGTGCTTGAACTCATCCTTGGCCAACGGAATCAACAAGGCGTCTTTTTCAGGCTCGTTGATCGCGAAGGTGCGCAGATTCTGCAGCAATCCTGACAGGCTGAGCCCCTGCTCGACCGAGGGGTAAAACCACTCATCCTTGTTGCGCTGAAACTTGGCCTCTTCCAGGGCGCGACGGCAGGTCAATGAGTCCCAGTGGACCTGGCGGTAGAGACTCGCAACCAGCTCACTGTCCTCGTTCTCGTGGGTCAGCAGCTCGCGGGTGCGCGGTGGAGCATCGGCGAGTGCGATCGGTAGCTGCCCAAACAGCAGTATTCGCGCGGTTGCGAGCAGATCCTGGTCGCTCGTCTTGATGCCTTCGATGGCATGGTGATCCAGCACATGCTCGGCCACCCGCCCCGAACTCGCCAGGACGGCATCAACCAACTCACCCACGGGCGGCACCGCCCTACCAGCGAGGACAAACTGATCCAGCACCGCATCGACGTTGGCCATCACCACGTTGAACCAGCCGAAGTTGGCACCGGACATGGCATAGGCCGCTTCGACCAAGCCGGTCGGGTAGTCGAATCGCAGCTTCTTGTCTTTTCGCAGTTGCGCGACATAGTCCGACACATCGGCAAAGGCGTTGTGCTCCAACTCGACCAGCTCAAAACGTCTCGCCGTGGACTGGATCTCTCGCAGTTGCTGGCCCAGCAACGGCGAGCACAGCGCCACGTAGCGCAGCCAGGGCAGCTTCCGACGCGGGTCTTCCTCTTTGATCGCTTTGCCGATCAGGCGTATAGCCTGTCCGTCCAGCCGTTTCGCGTCGTCCAGCTCCAAGCCGAATGTTGCCGTCTCGGCGACGGTTTCCAGCTCATCCAGGACCACCAGCAGATAGCGGATGCCGAAGGACTGGAAATACTCGTAGGCCCTGGTGACCAGCCGGGTGACCAAAGAAGGGTCGTAATAGAGCGCTTCATCACTGTGCTTCTGATCGAGTTCGAGCAGCTCGGCAAGCCTGTCCGACTCAAACCCCATCGGCGCCAGACGCCTCAAGGCTTGCCTGGCGATCTCCGATTGGATGGAGCTGTCGAACGCCTTGGTGGCCAACGGCAAGAGCGCCTTGTAAAGGCCGAAGCCGAACCAGTTGTCCGAGTTCTGGTAATCCGATGCCACCTGGGAGTAGCGGATGTACAGCCCAAGGTACTGGTCCCTTTTCTCCTCACTATCGAAAAGCGCAGCCGCTTCCAGTTGCCCACCATCCGCTCGGACATACCAGCCTCGCGAACAATCGTTGATCTGCGCGACCAGCTCGTGTCCCAGGCGCGACTTACCGCGGCCCCACTCGCCCTCCACCGCGAACACATGGGCAAAGTGGTCCGAGTCCTGATCCACGGTGTGGATGAAGGTCTTGTAACGGCGAAAAAACTGGCTCTGCCCGACCAGGGGATCGCGCGGTGGATAGTCCGAGACACCGGTTGCCGCCCAGGCGTGCTGATTGGTTAACTTTGCCACATATTCGGGCGTGAGCCCCATGTCCTTGACCTCGTTCATGCGACCATCCCCTCTATCACTCCGCTACGCTGGCGGTCTATTCGCCACTGCTCGGCCTGTTCACGGACGGCTCGCCGCAACCCGCGGCCATAAAGATCGAAGCTCCTCGCGCCTGCAATCTGGTAGCAGGCATCGGAAAACGCCGGATGAAGCTGGTAGAACCCCTGTTCACCGGAAAGCCCTTCGCGATAGCGCCAAACCTTGCGACGCAGCAGCTCACCGATCAGGGGCGACAAAAGGGCGTTGATCTCCGCTTCGCCCGGTTCGATAGGGAATAACGCCATGTTCAATCGGCTGATGATCCGCAGCAGGAATCCGCCGAGGCTGCCGCAAAGCACCTCGGCGCCATCCGGGCCGGCGACCAGCACCTGGATCTCGGCGGGTTGATAGGCATGCTGGCCCGGGGGCAGTTCGAGCAGCAGGCCGCCGCGCCCCTCCGCCGTCCAGGCATCCTGCACATATCCGACGACAGCCAGCAGGAAGGCCCATGGGGTCGAGAGCACCCACGGCATGACAGGCAGGCTGCCGGCACCGCCCCAATCGCCGGTCAGGATGTAGTCCGGGCTGGCGGAGGGGGTTTGGGGCAACGCCATCATGCGTCCCTTACACCAATTTTGATCGGTCTTGATTCCCGCCGGGTCCAGCGGGTTGAGCAAAGCCAAGGTATCGCCCTGCCACTGGGCCAGACGACTCGCCGCGGCCAGAACGCGGACCAGTAACGGCGTTGCCTTTGCCTGCTCGGCGGTCATGCCCCACAAGGCGCGCTCCAGCGCCGCCAATCCGGTTGGTGCGAGGCTTGCGGCGCCGGATGCCGCCTCCACCCACTCGGCGGCACCGTCCAAACGTGTCACCAGTTGCACCAGTGCCTGCCGGTCCGCCAACTGTCCTGCTTCTTGGCAGCGCGCCGCCGCAATTTGCGCCCACGGGCGACGCGACTCGGGATCTGTTGCCAATATCGCCGCCACGGCCTCGCCGTCGTTGCTCAGACTCGCGCGCACGCGCAGCAGCCGGTGACTGATGATCCAATGACGCCGATCCGTGCTGGGGAGCGCGATGCCATCGAGAAGGCGTTCATTGTGCTTGTCGCCTGCCCGGCAACTGCCGCTGGAGAACAGGGCCAGCAAGGGCTTGAACGCGATGCCTGTCATGCCGCGTCCCAAACCTTATGCCTACGGTTGCGCTTCGCCTGCTGGTCGCTCGCCTGTTCGACCAGGTACCGCATCGCCTGATAGGACCGCTGGCAAAATGCCCGGAACGATGCCTCCTGGGTCTCGGCAGGCCATACGCCGGTATGGGCTGTGAGCTGTCCGCTTGCCAGCTCGTAATGGGCCAGGATGTCGATGTACTCCTTGCGGTCGCGCACGTCGATCACCACCGGCAG
>ERZ1645192.3900-NODE-3900-length-11974-cov-11.116117_pt1 | contig 11974 bp, 8 predicted proteins | sample MGYA00575354_ERZ1645192 | MGnify/ENA primary metagenome ERZ1645192 (study PRJEB40844, sample SAMN11349763) | freshwater sediment metagenome | isolation source: river sediment | host: Sediment | place: India: Faizupur Khadar , New Delhi | collected 2017-02-21 ... | reverse complement strand
TATTCGCGCTTCCTCGCCTTCAACGACCTGATCGAGATGGAGCGCGGCATGCGCTCCGAGACCGACAAGCAGACGCCGCTCTCGGCCATGTGGCGCAACCACGAGACGGTGACGCGCTTCAACGGCGGCAAGTGCGCCAAGTGCGGCACGCTGCAATTCCCCAAGACGCGCATCTGCGTCAATCCGAATTGCACCGCCATCGACTCGCAGGAACTGCATTCCTTCGCCGACACGAAGGGCCGCATCAATTCCTACACCGCCGACCGCCTGACCTATTCGCCCGATCCGCCGGCCTGCTACGGCATGATCCAGTTCGAGGACGGCGGCCGCTGGATGATGGACTTCACCGACGTCGACGAAAAGCAGATCGAAGTCGGCAATGCGATGCGCATGATGTTCCGCATCAAGGACATCGACCCGGCGCGCGGCTTCCGCCGCTATTTCTGGAAAGCCGCGCCGATGGCCGGCGCTGTGAAGGAGGGCTGAACATGGCGAAGGGCATTCGCGACAAGGTCGCCATTCTCGGCATGGGCTGCTCGAAATTCGGCGAGCGCTGGGACATGAACTCCGAAGACCTGATGGTCGAGGCCTATATCGAAGCGATCGCCGACGCCGGCATCGAGACGAAGCAGATCGACGCGGCCTGGCTCGCCACCGCCATCGAGGAGCAGCATGTCGGCAAGTCCGCCGTGCCGCTCGCCATGGCTTTGCGCCTGCCGTACATCCCGGTGACGCGCGTCGAGAATTATTGCGCCTCGGGCACGGAAGCTTTCCGCGGCGCGGTCTATGCCGTCGCCTCGGGCGCGGCCGACATTGCCCTGGCGCTCGGCGTCGAGAAGCTGAAGGACACCGGCTACGGCGGCCTGCCGCAGCGCGGACGTGGCACGCTCAACAACATGACCTGGCCGAACTCGTCGGCGCCGGGCAATTTCGCCCAGCTCGCCGCCGCCTATCGCGCCAAGCACGGCAGCGCGCCGGAAGACCTGAAGCGCGCCATGGCGCATATCTCGGTCAAGAGCCACGACAACGGCGCGAAAAATCCGAAGGCGCATCTGCGCAACAAGATCACCATCGACACCGTGGTGAACTCGCCGATGATCGCCGAACCGCTCGGCCTCTACGATTGCTGCGGCGTGTCGGACGGCTCGGCCTGCGCCATCGTCACCACGCCGGAGATCGCGGCGAGCCTTGGCAAGAAGGATCTCATCACCGTCAAGGCGCTGCAGGTCGCGGTGTCGAACGGTCTCGAGGCCCAGCACAATTCGTGGGACGGCTCGTATTTCGCCACGACGCGCATCGCCTCGAAGCGCGCCTACGAGGAAGCCGGCATCAAGGACCCGCGCGCCGAGGTCAATCTGATCGAGGTGCACGATTGCTTCTCGGTGACGGAACTCGTCACCATGGAAGACCTGCACATTTCGGCGGAAGGGCGCGCCATCCATGACGTGCTCGACGGCTTCTACGACGCCGACGGCACCGTGCCGTGCCAGATCGACGGCGGCCTCAAGTGCTTCGGCCACCCGATCGGCGCGTCCGGCCTGCGCATGATCTACGAAATGTATCTGCAGATGCAGGGCCGCGCCGGCGAGCGCCAGCGCAAGGACCTGCCGCGCATCGGCCTGACGCATAATCTCGGCGGCTTCCCGCACCAGAACGTCTGCTCGATTTCCATCGTCGGCCGCTACGGCGAGTGACGATCACGCAACAATGACAAGCCGCCAACGCGCGGCGCGCCGGTTCGTTTCACGCACCGGAAACTGAAAGGCTCGGCAGCAACGCCGGGCCTTTTTTCGTTGGGGCGTGATGTTTGGTGAACGGCGTAACGCGACCGCGAAAAACCTATGCGGCAAGCACAAGACGTTGGGGCTGACAGCGCGCGTCTCTATCCAGCGTCATGGCCGGACTTGATCCTGCCATCTACGCGGGGCCGGTGCATCAATGTTTCAAGATAGAAGCGCGTCGCCCCGTGGATGCCCGGATCAAGTCCGGGCATGACGCGGGGAAGAAACGTTCGCGCATATGGCGAATGGATGCTGACGACGCGCCGCCATCCTCCCCCTCTCCCCGCGTGCGGGGAGAGGGCCGGGGTGAGGGGCCGGACGTAGAGCGCAAGCAAAGAAGAATTTGCTCTACGATCCGCCCCTCATCCGGCCTTCGGCCACCTTCTCCCCGCGCGCGGGGAGAAGGGGATGCCAGACTTCGCAGCGATCAGTTCAAACATCACCTCGGTCCGCACACAGCGTGAAGGCGACAATGTCGCTCAGATCGTCCGGCCCGCTTTTTCCCAATGCGGGTCGCGCAGGCGGCGTTTGAAGATCTTGCCGGAATCCTCGCGCGGCAGTTTGTCCTGCACTTCGATGACGCGTGGCACCTTGTAATTCGCCAGATGCGCCATCAGATGCGCGCGCACGGCCTCGATGTCGACGGACTTGCCGGCGAAAGGCTCGACAACCGCCATCAGCGCCTCGCCGAACTCGGCGTCGGGAATGCCGAACACGGCGCAATCATGCACGCCGGGGGCGGCGTGCAGCACGGCCTCGATCTCGGCGGGATAGATGTTGACGCCGCCCGAAATCACCATGTCGCGCTTGCGGTCGCAGATGAAGACATAGCCGTCGTCGTCGACATAGCCGACATCGCCGCAGGTGATGAAGCCGTCGCGGTCGATCTCTTTGCGCTTCTCCGGCAGCTTGTTGTAGTTGAAGTCCGGATAGCACGGCATGCGCGAGAAGATTTCGCCGATCTCGTTGCGGCCGAGAATCTTGCCGTCTTCGTCGAGAATGCGGAGCTCGGCGCCGGGGCTGACGCGCCCGACCGTGCCGGGCTTGGCCAGCGCGTCGGCCGTGGTCGAGAAAGTGACGGGGCCGGATTCCGTGCCGCCATAGAATTCGAAGATCACCGGACCCCACCAGTCGATCATCGCCTTCTTCACGTCGGGCGGGCAGGGCGCGGCGGCGTGGATGATGTGGCGGATCGACGAGCAATCATATTTGCGCCGCACCTCTTCCGGCAGCTTGAGCAGGCGGATGAACATGGTCGGCACCATGAACATTGTGTCGATCTTCTCGCGCTGGATCAGTTCGAGCAATTCGATGGGGTCGAACTTCGGCATCAGGAAGACGGCCTCGGCGATGCGGCCAGCGCGCATGCAGAACGAGTTCGGCGCGGAATGATACAGCGGGCCGGGCAGCGCGGTGCGAATGCCGTGCTTCAGGCCATAGATCGTGGCGCGCACGACATCGAGTTCGGCTTCCTGCTCCGGCGTCGGCGCCATGCGCTTGACGCCCTTGGGATGGCCGGTCGTGCCCGACGTATAGATCATGCTCTGCGGCGCGGCGCGCTTCGGGCCGGAATAGGGCGATTGCGCCGCGATCCACGCCTCGTAATCATGTGCGGCGGCCGGCGGCGCGCTGGGGGCGAGGTGATAGGCCGCGACCACTTCCGGCGGCGGCGGCACGCAGACGATCGTCACGTCCTTGGGCAGGTCATGCGCGATCGGCGCGATGAGATCGGTATGGCCGATGAGAACCTTGCTCTCGCTGTCGCCGAGCACATAGGCGACTTCCTCGCCCTTGAAGTGCCAGTTGATCGGCACCGCATAGGCGCCGAGCATCATCGCCGCATAGGAGGCTTCGAGAAAGGCGATGTCGTTGCGCATCAGGATCGACACGCAATCGCCGGCCTTGACGCCGAGCGCATCGAGGCCGCCCGCCATGCGGCGCACGCGCGCGTCGAGATCGCTCATCGATTCAACGCGCGTTCCGCTGACGATGCCTTTGGTGAGTTCGGACATGGTTCCTCCCGCGCGTCGTAGGCGCTGTTCTAGTTCACTGCGCGCGTGCGGCCCTGCCAGAAGGGCTTGCGCAATTCGCTCTTCAAAATCTTGTTGGCGCCAGACATCGGCATTTCCTCGCGGAAGCCGATGGTGCGCGGCGTCTTGAAATGCGCCAGCTTCTCGCGCGCGAAGGCGATGATCTCGTCCTCGCTGGCGCTGGCCCCATCCTTCAGCACGACCTCGGCATGGACGGCCTCGCCCCACAATTCATGCGGCACGCCGATGACGGCGCAGGAGCGTACGGAAGGATGCAGCGAAATGGCGTTCTCGACCTCGATCGACGAGACGTTCTCGCCGCCGGACACAATGACGTCCTTCAGCCGGTCGACGACGAAGACGAAGCCCTGCGCGTCCATGTAGCCAAGGTCGCCGGTGTGCATGTAGCCGCCGCGCAACGCCTCGGCGCTCGCCTCCGGCTGACGCCAATAGCCCTTCATGACGATGGGGCCGGCGGCGACGATTTCGCCGATCTCGCCGAGCGGCAATTCCGCATCATCGGGGCCGACGATGCGGATGTCGCAGCAGATCGTCGGGCGGCCGGCCGAGCGCAGCAGATGCGCCAGCTTCGGATCGCGCGTGTGGTGCTGCGCTTCGAGGAAGGTGCAGGCCGGCGACAATTCCGTCATGCCATAGGCCTGCGCGAAGGACACATGCGGCAGCTTGTCCATCAGCTCGACGATCAGCGCCTCCGGCATCGGCGAGGCGCCATAGGTCATCATCTTCAGGCTGGAGAGATCGTGCTTTGTCAGGTCGGGATGATGCACGAGCAGCGACATCATCGTCGGCACCATTGACACCAGCGTGACGCGATGGCGCGCGATGGCGTCGAACACGGCTTCAGGCGTGAAGCGCGGAATGACGACATGCGTGCCGGCGAGCAGGCTGGCGGTGAAGATGCGCGAGGCGGCCGCGACGTGATACAGCGGCCCGGCGTGCAGATTGACGATGCCTTCCTGCTGGCGCAGATGGAAGATGCCGTTGAGCGCGTTCGAATTAAGGTTCGTGTGCGTCAGCATCACGCCCTTTGGCCGGCCGGTCGTGCCGCCGGTGTAGAAGATCGCGGCGATATCGTCGCCGTGCCGGCAGGCGTCGGCGATCGGCGCGGAATCGCGCAGCAGCGCTTCGTAATCGAGAAAGCCCGCGGGCGTCGCGCCGTCGCCCATGTAGATGACCGGCGCGCCGGCATTGGCGGCGCGCCAGCGCGCGGCCTCCTGCTCGAAGCCGTCGCCGACGATGAACAGTTTCGCGTCGAGATCGCCGAACAGGTAATCGAGCTCGTCCGATGTGGCGCGCGTCGACAGCGGCGCGGAAATGCCGCCCGCCCACAAGGTCGCATACAGGCTTTCGAGAAAGCGGTCGCTCGAATGGCCAAGGATGATGACGCGGTCCTCGACGCCAGCGCCAAGGCGGCGCAGCGCGCCGGCAAGCCTGGCCACGCGCGCCTCGACTTCTGTCCATGTCGCGCGGCGTTCGCCATAGATCATGGCGACGCGGTCGGGCGCGATGCGGCGGGCGCGGGTCAGCGAGCGGGTGAGCTGCAAGGCGGTTCGATCCTTTTAAAGTTTGGCGCGCAGCGCGCGCCACGCATCGCTTAAGCCGCTGCGATGTTCAGGCGCGGCGATGGCGATCAGGCGCTCGGCGCGCTGGTCGATGCTGGCGTGGCGCAATTGCGCCACGCCATGCTCGGTGACGACGATGTCGGCGTCGCAGCGTCCCTGGCTCACCGGGCCGGCGACAAGCGGCACGATGCGGCTGCGGCCCTTGGCCGAGGCGGGCAGGGCAATGATCGAGCGGCCGTTCTTGGCCGCCCGCGCGCCGCGCGAGAAATCATTGGAGCCGCCGATGCCGCTGATCTGGCGGCCGTTGACCAGCTCGCCATTGACCTGTCCGAACAGGTCGACCTCGACGGCGGAATTGATGGCGACATAATTGTCGAGCGCCGCGAGGCGGCGGATGTCGTGCGTCTCGTCCGTCGCGCAGAAGATGGCGTCGGCGTCGCGCACAAAATCCCACAACACCTTTGAGCCGATGGCCTGGCCGCAGATCAACGGCTGTGGCGCGAAGGCGCCGCTGGCGGCCAGTTCGACGATCTCGTCGGAGAGCATGCCGCCATAGAGCTTGAGATTGCGCCGGCTCGTCAGCTTGCGCAGCACCGCGCCGGGAATGCGGCCGATGCCGGTCTGGATCGTGTCGCCGTCATTGACGAAGCCGGCGACATGGCCGGCGATGATCTCTGAGGCTTCGTCGCCACGGTCGGCGGGAATCGACAACAGCGGCCCCTCGCCGTCGATGCGCAGGTGAACCTCCGACGCCGGCAGCGGCTCGCGGCAGCGCGTCGTCGGCAGGTTCGGATTGACGATGACAGCGACCTCGCGCGCGCTGCGCGCCGCGGCCAACGCGACATCGGCGTTGAGGCCGAAGGAGAAATGCCCGTCGCGCTCCGGCGGGCAGTGCAGAATGGTCAGGTCGAAGCTCTGCGCGCGGAAAAACGGGCCGAGCTCGGAATAATGCAGCGGCACGAAATTCATGCGCCCCGCCTCGAGCGCGCCGCGCATCTGCGCCGGCGCGAAGCTCGACGTGATCCGCGTGTTCGGGTGCAGGCTGGAATAATCGAAATCATTGACGCTGGCGAGGAAGACGCCGACGAACTCGACGCCCGCCGCGCGCTCCGGATCGGCGCTCAAAGCGGCGCGAAAGGCGAGGCTTTCCGACGGGCCGGCATGTAGGGCGACGCGCATTCCGGGGCGTAACTTGTCGAGTATTGCCTTGAAATTGCTTGAGTTGTTGGCTGATTCCGGCAACGGCTCATCCCCTCGAAAGGCCTGCGTCAATTTCGACTAGTGAAATATCACTTCGCAGGATAGTCAAAAATGGAAAATCCGTCTAGATTGCCCGCACAATGAAAACAGGCGCGCGGCGCGCATAGCGCCGCAAGCGTCGGGGGAACGATCGTTTCAGGTCGTAAGATTTGAGAGAGGGAGATCAAGAATGACCGAAATCACCCGCCGCAGCGCGCTGGCCATGCCGTTGGCCCTCGGCTTTTTCGGCGCCGCCTCGACGGCCCGCGCCGCCGCCAAGCCGGTTCGCCTCGGCCTGTTGCAGCCCTTCAGCGGCGTGCAATCCGTCTATGGACGCGACACGCAGCCGGTCGTCGAACTGCTCGCCAAGGAATTGAACGCCGCCGGCGGCATCAAGAGCCTCGGCGGCGCGATGATTGAGATCGTCCCGGCCGACACCGCCAGCGCCTCCGGCCAGGCGCAGAACGAGATGCGCCGCCTGTCGAGCCAGGAGAATGTCGACGCCGTCATCGGCGCGCTGCTGACCAATGATTTCCTCGCGGTCGCCGGCGCCATCGACGAATACAAGATGCCGACGATCTCGATGTTCGGCGGCCATTCGCGCTCCAAATACGCCTATTCCGTCGGCTTCGCCTATGACGACGGCTATGCCGGTTCGATGGTCGACCTGATCGCTTTTCTCAAGAACGAGGGCGGCTTCCCGATCAAGCGCGCGGCGACGGCCTACGCCAATTACGAGGCCGGCCAGCAGATCAACAAATTCATCCGCGAGCGCCTGGAAAAGATCGGCGTCGAGATCGTCGCCGACGTCGCGCTCGACATGAAGAGCACGGATTATCTGCCGGCGCTGATGAAGATCCGCTCGGCCAAGCCCGATGTCGTCGTCGGCCTGCAATTGCACAACCACGCCATCAGCCTGATGCAGGCGCGCTACCAGCTGAAATATCACGACCCGCTGTTCATCTCGAACCTCGCCTATGGCGATCCGCGCCTGCGCCGCGATCTCGGCGATACGATCGCGACGGAAGTTCTGCCCAACAAGGTCATGGGCATGACCTATTATTCGCGCGACGCCAAGCTCGGCACGCTGCCCGAACTGGTCAAGCGCGTCGAGGCCGTGCACACCAAGGAGCCGTTCAATCAGCTCGGCGTCGCCGCCGCGCAGGCCTTCCGCGTCATGGTGCATGCGCTCGAAAAGGCCGGCTCGACCGACAAGGACAAGCTGGCGGCGGCGATCGGCCAGGTCAGCCTGCCGGCCGGCCATCCCGATCTTTACTTCCCCCTTGCCAACGGCCTGGCCTTCGGCGAGGACCGAATGATCAAGAACCTGCGTTCGCTGATGATTCAATGGGGGGCGGCGCCGGCCATCGAGCCGGTCGTCATCTATCCGAAGTCCTATGCGGCCAGCGCGCCGCGCCGTTGAGCGAGACGCGGCGGCCTGAAGCCGTCGCGGCTTGTTGATCCGTTCTGATAAATGGTCCCGGTGCGCTGCGGCGCTCCGGGACGTGGTTCAATGAGGAAAGCCATGTCGAACCCGCATGCCTATGACGAAATCCGCGACGCCGTCCGCGCCCTCTGCGCCCAGTTCCCGGCCGAATATCATCGCAAGGTCGATGAAGCCCGCGCCTATCCGGAAGAATTCGTCGACGCGCTGACCAAGGCGGGCTGGATGGCGGCCCTCATTCCGGAGGAATACGGCGGCTCGGGCCTCGGCCTGACGGAAGCCTCCGTCATCATGGAAGAGATCAACCGCTCCGGCGGCAATTCCGGCGCCTGCCACGGCCAGATGTACAATATGGGCACGCTGATCCGGCACGGCTCGGAAGCCCAGAAAAAGTTCTATCTGCCCAAGATCGCCACCGGCGAATTGCGCCTGCAGTCGATGGGCGTCACCGAGCCGACGACCGGCACCGACACCACCAAGATCAAGACCACGGCGGTGAAGAAGGGCGACCGCTACGTCATCAACGGCCAGAAGGTCTGGATCTCGCGCATCCAGCATTCCGACCTGATGATCCTGCTCGCCCGCACCACGCCGCTCGACCAGGTGAAGAAAAAGTCGGACGGCATGTCGATCTTCATCGTCGACCTGAAGGACGCCATCGGCAAGGGCCTCACCGTCCGCCCGATCCTCAACATGGTCAACCACGAGACGAATGAGCTGTTCTTCGACAATCTCGAAATCCCGGCCGAGAACCTGATCGGCGAAGAGGGGCAGGGCTTCAAATATATCCTCACCGGCCTCAACGCCGAGCGCACGCTGATCGCCGCCGAATGCATCGGCGACGGCTATTGGTTCATCGACAAGGTGACGGCTTATACCAAGGAGCGCATCGTCTTCGGCCGTCCCATCGGCCAGAACCAGGGCGTGCAATTCCCCATCGCCGAGAGCTACATCGAGGTCGAGGCCGCCAATCTGATGCGCTACGAGGCCTGCCGCCTCTATGATGCGCATCTGCCCTGCGGCGCGCAGGCCAATATGGCGAAATATCTCGCCGCCAAGGCCTCGTGGGAAGCGGCCAACGCCTGCATCCAGTTCCACGGCGGCTTCGGCTTCGCCTGCGAATATGATGTCGAGCGCAAGTTCCGCGAGACGCGCCTTTATCAGGTCGCGCCGATCTCGACGAACCTCATCCTGTCCTTCGTCGCCGAGCACATTCTGGGAATGCCGCGCTCGTTCTGACGGCAGGCGCAGGCGCAAATTTTGGACGGCGGGCTACCGGCCCGCCGTTTTTCGTTGGCGAACTCAGCGCGCCGTCTTGATGCTTTTCAGCAGCGCCCTCATCGCCGCGTCGTGCTTCTTGTCGCCCTCGGGCGAGGCCCAATAGGACATCAGCACCTGCTTCTGCGACGGCAGGCCCAGATCGAAGGCGACATAGCGCAGCACGGTCGGCGCGCCTTTCCAGGTGGACGGGAAGTCGGTGAACTTGACGTGAACGCCGTTCTCCTCGTTGTTGAACACCTTGGCCTCGCCGGTGATCTTCACGCCCTGCTTGTCGAAATAGGTCTTATGCTCGTTGACCAGCGCATCATATTCCGCCGGCGCGAAGATTTCGAACCACAGATAGACTTCTTCATCGGGGCTCTTGGCCTCGACGCCGCGCTTGATCTCGTCGACCTTCCATTTCGACGGAAAATCAATGGTGACGATCGGATCTTTCGCGGTCAGCGTCACTGTCAGCGCACTGGCCGCAGTGGCGACAATGGACATCAGCAAGCCCAAGGCGATGGCGCGTGTCTTCGACAACATGGATAATCCCCCGTCGAGCCGGTTTGGCCCTCCGTCAAGACTAAGGCAATTCTCATATCCGGCAACCGGCGGGCCGTTCATCTGTTGTTGTGGAAGCGGGCGGCAGACTGGTTGCAGACAGGCCGCGCGCCTGCCGCCAAGCGAGGAGAAACCGCCCATTGCGAGCTGCCAGCCGTCATGCCGCCGCGTTCATCCTCGCCGTTTCGGCGGCCCTGTCGCCAGGCGCTGCGGCACAGGGCGCGCCGGAACGCGCCGCCTCGGCTGCCTGCAGCTATGCGCGCCTTGAGCCGGGCCTGATCGAGACGTTCTCCGGCTACGGCCGTATTTTCCTCAGCGCCGACAAGTCGCAGGCGCTTTTCCAGAGCCGCGACGACCGCAGCGCCGCCCTTGTGAACCTGCGCACCGGCGCGCGACGGGACTTGGCCAAGCCGCGCGGCGATCTGCTGCTGTTCGCCGGCGCGCGCGCCATCGCCCTGGCGCCGCGCGGCGATGCGGCGCTGGCGACGGCGCTCGCCGCCCGTTCCGTCAGCGAATTGCGCTTTGACGATCTGCTGCGCGGCGCGTCGTTCTCGATTGGAGCGCGCACGGCGCGCATCGCACGGCTTTATTCCGGCAATTTCGTGCTGAAGGTCTTTCCGGCCGATCTCGCCGCCTTCGAGGCCTTCAAGGCCGATCTGCTGCGCGGCGTCCATTGCGGCAAGCCGATCGCGGCGATGACGCAGGCCGAGCGGCGGCGCATCGCCGCCAACGCCCTGCTGGCGGTCTGGGACGATCTGAGCCTCGGCCGGATCGACGATTTTGCCGCCTTCAGCAGCCGCGCCGAGATCATGCGCCGGCTTTTGCCAAAGCAGCGCGTCTCTCTCATCGTCGACACCTATTGCTTCCGGCTCACGGAAACGCTGGCGGCCGATCCGGTCTTTTCCAGGGTCGATCCCGCCAAAGTGTGGAACTTTGCCTGGGCGCCGGTGGCCAAGCTGCTGGGCGACAAGGATTGGGTGTCGTTCACCGACCTGTCGACCCTCCAGAAGGACGGCAGCGTCACGTTCACGCTGCTCGGCACGGACGCTTTCGAGCAGGGCGAACTCAATCGTTTCGGCTTTTATCATCGTCGGCTCGAGGACGTGAAAATCGCCGATATTCAGTCGCCGCGGCGGTTCGAGTGGAAATGGCCGCACGGCGGCTTCAATTACCACGCCCGGTTTCAGCTTTCCCCCGCGCCCGACCGCGCCGCGCCCGATCTTGGCGGCGCGCTGCCCGCCGGGCGCAACGGCGTCATCATCCTCGACGGCACGCTGACCAGCGCCGAAAACACCAAGATCCTCGCCGAATATCTCACCTACTTCAAAGCGCAGGGCTTCACCTTCGGCCCGCCGCGCAAGCATGGCGACCTCAAGGCCCGCGTCGGCGGCCTGCTGACCGGTTCGCCGCGGCCGGATTACATCCTGCGCGACGGCCATGCCGACGGCGACGATGAAAACCTGCTCGTGCTGCGCAAGACCGGCATGTCCATCGCAGGCCGCAAGGCGTCGCCACAGGGCGTCGAGCGCGTCGTCCTCGTTGCGAACAGCAGCGCCCGAAAGGACTTCATGCGCCCGCTGTCCTACGACGAGTTGACGCGCTGGCTGGCTCATGCGCCGGCGGCGGGCGGCAGGCCGATCATCTATCTCGACACGAGCTGCTGGGGCGTCGAGAAGGCGAATATTGCGCGGGGATTCGTCGATCCCGCCCGCATGCTGATCATCGCCGCGCGCGACACTTCCAATTATTTCAGCACCGGCCGCGACAGCGCCGGGCGCGTGCTTCTCGACGCGCTGCGCAACGGCGCGACGTTCGAGACGCTGCGCGCGCGGCTGCGGCGGTTCCACGAATTCCAGCGCGGGCTCGCCGATGGCTACGTTTTTCCCGACGAGCCGGCCTATCACCTGCGCGACCGGGCGCTGCGCATCGAGCGGCGCATCGAAAGGGAAAAGGACGGAGTCGTGACGCGCTATCTGCCGGACGGCTATCTCTAGCCGCCGGGGCGCGGCGACGGGCGGCTAGGGTCTGTACTCAATAGGCGCTTGCGGACGGCGGCGAAGCTTGATTCAAGGC
>ERZ1645192.3897-NODE-3897-length-11987-cov-5.404123_pt1 | contig 11987 bp, 11 predicted proteins | sample MGYA00575354_ERZ1645192 | MGnify/ENA primary metagenome ERZ1645192 (study PRJEB40844, sample SAMN11349763) | freshwater sediment metagenome | isolation source: river sediment | host: Sediment | place: India: Faizupur Khadar , New Delhi | collected 2017-02-21 ... | reverse complement strand
CCTTTCGTCTCGACGATCGAAACCGCGTGGTTAAGTTCGCTTACGATGCTCTTGGTCTCTACTCTCAGTTCCATCTCTCACTCTCCCTTATGAAAGGATGTAATTAGCAGAAGTAGGCTTTGTTGAAAAGAGAAAAAAAACCTTATCTTTTTGTATCCTTTCGACTTGTTTCCTTCGTGGACTGTGGAAAATCTCCCGTATTCGCTGTTGATTGAGTTGTGGAAAACGACTGTTCTGTTTTTTCCACAATTTTTCAACACGGCTTTTTCCACAATACATCTCCCATTTCAACGCAGAGAACGGATAAAACCTTGGATATGTTGTTGAAAAGCTTTATCCGAGGACATCTTATCTTCTATTTTCCTGATGGAGTGAAGAACGGTCGAATGGTGTTTGCCTCCGAACTTCCTCCCTATTTCCGGCAGCGATATTCCCATCACTTCCTTGCACAGGAACATGGCTATCTGCCTGGGAAGGACTATTTCAGCCTTGTTGGATTTCACCTTCAGGTCGTTTACCTTCAACTTGTAGGAAGCCGCTATGAGTTTTTGGACGGCCTCCACCGTAAGGAACCTGTTCGCAGCCTCGAACTGGTTCTGCAATGCTTCGTGGGCGAGGTCCGTGGTTATGGGCTTGCCTTTGAAATTAGCGAAGAAGATGAGCCTGTTCAGGCATCCTTCAAGTTCCCTTATGTTGGATGTTATCCTGCTTGCGATGTAGGTGGCCACGCTGTCCGGAATGGATATCTTTCTCGCCTCGGCCTTTTTGTGAAGGATCGCGATCTTCGTCTCGAGGTCTGGCGGTTGGATCTCCGCTATGAGGCCCCACGCGAAACGGGATTTCAACCTGTCCGTAATGCCCTGAAGCTCGCCGGGGTTGCAGTCGCTGGAGATGACTATCTGCTTCTGGTCCTCATAAAGCGCGTTGAACGTGTGGAACAGTTCCTCCTGAGTGGCTGTCTTGTCCTTGAAGAACTGGACGTCGTCAATGATGAGGACGTCTATCTTCCTGTATTTTTCCCTGAATTCAGCCTGGCGCTTGTTGCCGATCGAAGATATCATCTCGTTGGTGAATTTTTCGGCCGAAAGGTATACGGTCCTGATCTTCTTGGACCGCTTCAGGAATTCGTGGGCCACTGATTGGAGAAGGTGGGTCTTCCCGAGACCTACCCCACCGTAAATGTATAGCGGGTTGTACTGCTTGTTCGGGGCGTCCTGGGAAACAGCGAGGCACGCAGCGTAGGCGAACTCATTGGTGTGCGCGGGGACGAAATTTTCGAAAGTGTTGTCGGGTTTCAACGAAATGGCGGACGATTCAGCCGCCGCGGGCTCTTCGCCCTTCTCCACCTTCTGTTGCTGAAGGAAGAGCTCCTCTTCCGGATTCTGCGGCGCACCGTCAACGAAGGATATCGAAAGCCCGTCGATCTGCAGCTCCCTGATTATCTCCTCGAACAGGCTCATGAACTCGCTCTCCACGTATTCGCGGGCAAGCGGGTTGGGCGTCGAAACATAGACCGTGTCGTTGGCGATCCTGATGAAGTTACGCGGTTGCAGCCAGGTGTCGAACTGCGCCGCCGATATTTTTTTTCTGGCCAGTGACAGGATCTTGTTCCAAATCTCGCGTGCCATTTTTCCTCAAGATTTCCACAGCTTGTGGAAATAAAAATCAAGACAGTATTTTAGCATAAAAACAAACAAAACAAAAGGACTTCCGGAAGGCGAATGTTTTTTTCAACTAGCTGAAAAATATAAACTTGCGTCACATGCGGTTATTACTTGAGAAGTTTCTTAAGCCCCTTTTTCAGCAACTTCTTGGGGTCCACCTTGTCCCCCTTTTCTTCGTCCTTCTTTTCACCGTTCTGTGCGCTGTCGTCCGCCTCTTTTTCGTCCTTCCCGGTCTCGGGGCTCTTCATCATGTCTTTCATCATGGACAAGCCGCCGGGATTCTCCTTCGTGTACCCGGAGGGCAGGATGAAGTTGGCCGGAGAAACGGCGGTCAACTGCACGTTCTTCGTGGTCAAAGTGGATTTCCCCGAGTACTTGCCGTCTGCCCAAGTTTCGGTTATGACCTGGACGGGGAATCCGAGGAAGCCGACCTTCGCCTCGATCTGCTTGTCGAAGACCGGGTCCCCTATCGCCAGCCCCTGGCCGTGCCAGTTGTGATCGCCGAAGAGCGCCAGGACGTCGTAGGCCGTGGTCGTGTAGTAGTCGGTCTGTTCCTCGTTGTGGCTCTTCTGCTTCATCCCCATGAAGGAGCTTTGGGTGTCGTAGGTTATCTTGATCCTCTTGCCGGTGCACGGAAGGGCGCCGATCACCCTGGGCGGAAGGGGCGTGACTGCCACTGATTCGTTGGAATAGGAGATCTTCATCATCTTCTGCATGTTTTTCGCGAACTGGCCCATCTCGTCGATGTTGAATTCCCAGTAGGCCTTCCTTTCCGGGAAAACGAAAAATGCTTCCTTCGAGTTCGCGTCGCCCATCATGTACGTACCCTTCTTGAACATCATGAAGTCCGTAGTGTAGGTCATCCTGTATTTCCCGCCCTGGGCCATGGCCTCGAACTCGCAGTAGTCCGCGGGTCCCATGCCCACGCTTTTCATCTGGGCCTCATCCTCTTTTGAAACCCCGGCTTCGCCGCCTTCGTTTTTTATGCTGCCTTCGTACCTGATCCCCTGTCCGGGGACGACCGCCGAAAAAAGAAGCAACAAGGCAAAAAAGAGAAAGGATTTTTTCACGGACCACCTCCCGGTCAAATGTAGAATCATACTCTTAAACCCTTTTCGGGTCAACGGCAGGGGAGGTCCGGAGGCTATGTTTCCCGGCGGCCGGGAGGGCGGGAGATCCGCCGGGGGCAAATACTTGACATTTACCTTTAAGAATTGTATCTTAAATAGGTGTGGAGATTGAGTGAAGTTGAGTCCTGATTTTTATGGTAAAATCTCCTATTGAAAACCGCTCCCCCGCGGAACGGTAAGGGAGGAAAGAAATGAGGGATAATATCTTTTCCGGGATCAAGGGCTCCGGCAGAGCGATTTTTATCTTCGGCGCGCTCCTGTTCTTGCTGGCGGCCGTTCCGGCCTGCGCCCAGCTGACCGTTACCGCGACCGCTACCCCCCTGACCGGTCCGGCTCCTCTGGATGTCGATTTTACTTCGACCGTGACGGGAGGTGTCACTCCTTACACGTATCTGTGGGATTTCGGTGACGGCGCCACGGATACGAATGCCAATCCGAGCCACACTTATGACACGGCCGGAACCTACGCGGTGACGCTGACGGTCACGGACAGCACGGCTCCCACCCCCCTGACGGTCACCCGCAACGTCGCCACGATCCGGGTGCTCCTGGGAGTGACCGCCGAGGCGGAACCGCAGTGCGGAACGGCGCCCCTCAACGTCTGTTTTTCGGGCTCGGCCGAGGCCGGCACCGAACCCTACAGCTATCTCTGGAACTTCGGCGACGGCGCGCCCGCGAACAACACCAGGGAGCAGAATCCCTGTCACGGATACATGAACCTCGGGACCTACACGGCCACGCTCACGGTCACGGACGCCCTGGGCAACACTGGTCAGACGACCGTGATGATATATGTTTACAACGACGAGATTCCTTTCACCCCCAGCATTGCCGCGGACGTGACCCTGGGGCTCGCCCCTCTGAGGGTGAATTTCTTCGGGTCGGTCCAGGGGCCAAGCAACTTCACCTACACCTATTCATGGGATTTCGGTGACGGCGGGGCCTGCGAGGATGACAAGACGCCTCAGCATATCTACGCGGCTCCCGGAATTTACACCGTGACCCTTTCAGTGCAGGGGACCGATCCCCTCGGGATCTGCGTCACCGACTGGCAGGACACCGCCACGATAGATATCGTCGTCGCTATGGATCCATCCATTTACATCACGTACCCCGCCAGCGGCGCCGGGTTCACCGGAACCCCGATCTGCCTGCAGAGCATGCCGCTCACTTCGGGAACCGTGCTCAGGGTCGATTATTTCATCGACGGTGAGTACGTCGGGTCGTCGACGACAGGCCCTGATTACCGGCTTTGCCTGGATTCATGCGGTGCGAACGGGACCTTCAGCGTAACGGCGATGGTCTATGTCAACAACGGCTCGTCGGCGGAATCCGCCGCTGTGTCGATGAGCGTCTACAACCCCACGCTCGACGGGACGAACTTCGTTCAGAAGAATCCCTTCAGGGTAAAATTCTACGGGACGGGATTCAAGATAGGCGCCAAGCTGTATATCAACGGCGTCCAGGCCCCGATAACTAAGGTCCTCAATTCCACGACCGTGATCGCCAAGGGAGGGCCGGCGCTGAAGGCTCTGCTGCCCAAGGGTGTTCCCGTTCTCGTGACCCTGGAGAACATTGACGGAGGCTGCACCAACACCGTCACGTTCCAGCGCTGATTTTTTTAATGAAGGTACCTGAAGGAGGAAGGCGAAAACCTTCCTCCTTTTTTATTGCTCGGGGAACCGGTATTTGGGCAGTCGCTCGTGAAAACGGTCCGCGGACCGCTTCAGCTCTTCCGCGGCATCCTTCCTGCTCGCGAGGATTTGCAGGATCCGTTGCCAGACCAGGGAGGTCAGCTTGATCATTTCCGGGGTAGTCTTCCTGAGCTCGTTGGCGGCGTCCCAGTACTTCTTGTAAACCTGTGAAAGATCATCCACGACTATCGCCGAAGATTCCAGCCTCCTGCTCTCCTTCAGGAAGTGGTTCTTTTTTTCGAGGATCGCGTTGGACGAGTTGACGCCCTCGTTGAGCTTGGCCAGGACGCCGAGGGCCAGCAGCTCCTTGGGGTCCTTGAAATTCTTCAGCAGCGCGGTCGCGCAGAGGACGGCGAAAGTGCGGAAATCTTCGGGGTTCCAGCACCAGGCCCTGAATATCCGCATCGATTCGAAGAACTTCTTTCCGGAGCCGTCCGAATACTCGTTGAAACACTCCACCAGCGCGAGGATCTCCCAGTGGTCCTCCCGGCCGAAGATCGCTTCGGGTATGTTGTCGTAAGCGGAGAACCCCCTGACCGACTGGCCTTCCAGCTTCGGGAAGGAGTACCACGTGTTGAACTTCCACTCGAAGGCCCCTTCGGCCCTGGCGGTCCTGAAGCCTTCATCGAAAACCTTCCATTTCTTCACGATCTCCGGCTTGTCGTTGTTCATGCCCCAGTCCCCCCCGGTACGCCGGCGCGCGGTGATGCGACGCCGGGATTCGCTATTCTTTATGTTCCTCCGCATTTTTCTTTCTTTTTCTTTGCGCCCACCCCTCGATGTTCTTCTGGGGGGCGCGGGAGATGGCCAGGGATCCCGACGGGACCCTGCTCGTGACGGTAGTCCCCGCCGCCACGTAGGCGCCGCTTTCTACCTCGACCGGGGCCACGAGCTGGGTATCGCTCCCGATGAAGACGTTCTCTCCTATTACGGTCGGAAGCTTGTTCTCGCCGTCGTAGTTGCAGGTTATCGTCCCTGCGCCGATGTTGGTGCCTGCCCCTATGGTGACGTCCCCGAGGTAGCTGAGGTGATTGGCTTTCACGCCGCCAGCGAGGAAGGCTTTTTTCGTCTCGACGAAGTTTCCGACGCGGCACCGGTCGCCCACAACCGTCCCTTCGCGGGTGTGCGCGAAGGGCCCTATCTTGCAGTCCCGCCCGATGACCGTCGTTTCGCAGAGCGTGTTCTCCCGGATCACCGAACCGAGTCCGACGGTAGTATCGATAAGCGTCGAGAAGCTCTTTACCTCCACCCCGTCAGACAGCCGCGTCCTTCCGCAGACCCTTACGTACGGGTTGAGAATGACCCCGGGAGCTATATCGGCTTCCGGTTCCACCCAGACGGTGTCCGGCATCTTGATCACCACCCCTTCCGAAAGGAGGCGGTTCAGTATAGATACCCTCAGCCAGTCCTCCGCCTTGGCGAGCTCGAGCTGGCTGTTGATGCCGAGGTATTTTTCAGGGACGCTCCCCTTGAAGCATCCGACAGGCTTGGAATCATGGTAGATGAGAGAGAAAAGGTCCGGCAGGTAATACTCTCCCTGTTCGTTCTTCGTGTCGATCATGTCGAGGTACGGAAAAACCTCGGGTATCTTCATCGCGTAGATGCCGGAATTGACCTCCCTGGTGACCTTCTGGGCGGGAGTGGCGTCCTTCTCTTCGACGACTCTCTTGAGGGCGCCCTCCGTGTCCCTGAGGATCCGTCCGTATCCGTAGGGGTCCTCCAGGCTAACCGAGACGAGGGACGCGAGCTCCTCCGAAGAAGAGAAACCGCTCAGGAAGAGGCTCATCTCTTCCATCGGAACGAGAGGTACGTCGCCCGAGACGATGAAAAGGTCCGCCTCGCCCTCGGCCGCGAGCTTTTCCTTGGACGCCAGCAGAGCGTGAGCCGTCCCCAGCTGAGGCTCCTGGATTATCATCTCGGCGCCGAACGCCGCGGCGACCCTTGAAACGGCCTCGGCCTCGTGTCCCACCACGACGAAAATCTTGTCGGGGCTCAGGCTCGTGAGAGAACCGATGAGCCGTTCAAGGATCGTTTTTCCGAGCAGCGGGTGCAACACTTTCGGTATCGGCGACTTCATGCGCGTTCCCTTGCCCGCCGCCAATATCAGCAGGATTCTTTTTCTCATATCTTCTCCACGGCGGTTCTCATCAATTCAAGGATCGCCTGCCTGAGCTTCCTGGGGTCGTGCCTCGCGAACTCCCCCTCCGCCAGGAGGTCCTTCTTCACTATGGAAAGGTTCAGCGATACGAGGGAGTCCTCGTCGATCTCGACGAGCGAGCTTCCTGCTTCCTCGTAATTTTTTTCGAGCTCCCCGGAAAGCTTGGCCGTGTTGACCAGGATGGTGTCGATCACCCCCTCGGCCGAATGCGCGAGAAGAGCCCTGACGTGGTCGGAAGCCCTGAACCCGTCGGTCTCGCCCGGCTGCGTCGCCAGGTTGCACACGAACACTTTTCTGGCCCTTGATTCGAGGATGGCGTTTTTTATCTTCGGGACAAGGAGGTTGGGGATTATCGATGTGAAAAGGGACCCGGGGCCTACCAGTATGAGGTCCGCGTCTCTCAGCGCGTCAAGCGCGGCGTCAGGCGGGGCGGGATGCGGAGGATATATCGAAATGCCGGCGATCCGGCCCCTCTTGCGGGAGATCGCCTCTTCGCCCATAACCATCTCTCCGTCGTCGAACTGGGCCACCAACTCGACGTTCTCCCTGGCCGAAGGGTATATCTGCCCCTTGATCGCGAGTATGTCGTGGAGCTTCTCTATCGCGGCCGAAAAGTCACCGGTCACCTCCGCGAGAGCGACGATGAAGAGGTTCCCGAAGGAGTGGCCTTCCAACTCGCCCTGCGTGAACCTGTACTGGAACAGCTTGGTGAGAATGTCCGGCGCGCCGGACAGGGCGACGAGGCAGTTCCTTATGTCCCCCGGAGCCAGGGTCCCGAGGTCGCGCCGCAGCCTCCCCGAAGACCCGCCCGTATCGGCTACCGTCACGATAGCCTTCAGCTCCTCGAAGCTCGGTTCTCCCTTTATCGGCCTCAGTGACTGGAGCAGGGCGGGAAGCCCCGTTCCGCCGCCGATCGCGACGACCCTCCCGAGGCTGAGGCCCTGGCGGGGATGGCGGTCGAAAGAACTCAAGATCTCCTCCAGGCGACCTTGCCCGATGCTACCACGGCCCTCACCGGGTCTTCACCGAACGGGTAGAAAAGATGGAGAGGGTTGGGGACGTCGAGGACGACGAGGTCCGCCCTCTTGCCGGGTTCGATGGAACCGGCCTCCTTCTCGATGCCGAGAGCGTAGGCGGCGTTCAGCGTCGAAGCCCAGACGGCTTCTTCGGGAAAGAGCCCCATGCCGAAAACGGAAAGGGTCAGGACTCCCAGCATGTTGAAAGTGTAAGAAGATCCCGGGTTGAGATCGCTCGCGACGGCGACCGTGCACCCCTTTTCGATGAACTTCCTGGCGGGGGCGAAAGGCTTCCTCAGGAAGAACGCCGTTCCCGGGAGCAGCGTAGCCACGACGTTTTTCCCGGCCATCATCTCTATGCCTTCGTCGCCGGCCTTCAGCAGGTGCTCCGCGGACCTGCAGGAGAGTTCCGCCGCCAGCGCCGCGCCTCCGCAGTCCTCTATCTCGTCCGCGTGGATCTTCGCGCCCAGGCCGAGCTCGATCCCTTTTTCAAGTATGGCCCTGGATTCCCCGACCGTGAAAGCGCCGTTCTCGCAGAATACGTCGACGAACCCGGCGAGGCCTTCCCGTGCGACTCGGGGCAGGATCTCTTCGGTGACGAGCTCCACGTATTTATCCCTCTTCTGCTTGAACTCGGGGGGCACGAAGTGCGCCGAAAGGCAGGTGGAGACGACCTTCTGGGGTCCCTCCTTTTCCAGCTGTTTCAGGACTTGCAGCTGCTTCGTTTCGTTGTCGAGGTCGAGCCCGTAGCCGCTCTTGCCCTCGAAGGACGTCACGCCGTGGCGCAGTATCCTTCCCGCGCATTTCCTCGCGGCCTTAAGGAGTTCTTCCCCGGAGGAGACCCGGACGTTCCTCATGGTGCTCAGGATCCCTCCGCCGCTCTGCCCGATCTCCATGTAGGACCTGCCCTCGAAGCGCATAACGAGTTCGTGGGATCTGTCGCCGAGAAACGGTATGTGGGTGTGGGCGTCCACGAACCCGGGAATGACCGTGGCGCTCGAGGCGTCGAGCCTTTCGCGGGCTTCGGCGTCGCAGACCTCGTCGTAACCGCCCGCGAAAGCTATCCTCCCGGCCGATATCCCCACGGCTCCGTTGGCGACGACGGGAAGTTCGCGCATGTCTTCCCCGCGGCGCGGACGATCCGAGGCGCAGGTGACAAGCGCGCCGATCGGCCCTACAAGGAGGTCGAACGCGGTCATTCGGCCGATCCGCGGGAAAAGGCCTGGATGTTCTCCTTCTCCTTGTTCTCCTCTATGGCGGAAAGAAGGTGGTTGAGCCTGTTGATCATGTCTCTCAGCGACGAGATGAGCGCCTCCCTTTCCAGCTTGAGGTCCATTATCTGCCGTTCGACCAGGTGCGCCCTGACCATCGCCTCCCTGACCGACTGCTCTCCCTTGAGCTCGGCCTCTTTTACGATGGACTGGGCCTCTCTCGATGCCTGCGCCTTCAGGTCGTCCGCGCTCTTCTGAGCGGTGTAAAGGGCGTCCTTGAGGAGGTTCTCCCTTGACCTGAACTCCTCGAGAGATGCGTCCAGCCTTTCGACCTCCCTGGACATCTTAGCGTTGTCAAGCGCCAGCTCCTGGTATGATTCCGCGATGGCGTTCAGAAAGAGCTTGACGTCGTCCTTGTCGTAGCCCTTGAGCTTGGTCCTGAAATTGTGTGATTGTATGTCGATTGGCGACAACGGTTTTTTCCTCGTCATCTTTGCCTCCTCGGGCCGAAAAGCGCCGTTCCTATCCTGACCATGGTGGAACCTTCTTCTATCGCAGCCTCGAAATCGCCGGACATTCCCATCGAGAGAAAAGCGAACCTGTCCGGTTCGGGGTGGTCCTTCTTCACATCGTCGAACAGCTCCCTCAGCTTCCTGAAATAAGGCCTGCTCTGTTCCGGGTCGTCGAAAAAAGGCGGGATGGCCATCAGCCCCGTGAGCGTGAGATGAGGCGAACGGTGGATCGCATCGCACAGCGAAGCTATTCCCGACAGTCCGACTCCTCCCTTCTGCTCCTCTCCCATGTTGACTTCCACCATGCACTCCCTGCACTTGCCGAGCTCTCCGGCTGCGGCATCCAGCCTCTCGGCGAGCCCGGAGGAATCCACCGAGTCGATCGAATCGAAAAGCTGCACGGCTTTCTTGGCCTTGTTCGACTGGAGCCTCCCGATGAAATGCCAGCTTGCCCTGCCCTTCGCCTCCGCCGCAACCGAGGACATGTGCCCGCCGCCTTCCTGAACCTTGTTCTCGCCCAGGAACCGGACGCCCGCTGCGATTGCCTCTTCGATCTCGGCGGCTTCCCTTTCCTTCGCGGCGGCCAGAAGCATTACGGGGCATTCCCGGCCGAGGCGCCTCATCGACGCTGCGTCGATCCTGTCAAGTATTGCGGCGACCCTCTCGGCTACTGTCATAAACGCCAGCTCCCATATTCAAAGATAGGCCAAATAAGGAGTTGTGTCAATAAAAAGGGAGTTCCGCGGCGAAAGGCCGGAGGTGGTGGGCGGTGAGGGGTTTGAACCCCCGACATCCTGCGTGTAAGGCAGGCGCTCTAGCCGCTGAGCTAACCGCCCGGCAACACGTATGATAACAGAAGAGAATTTGCGTTACAATGTTCCCTTGACGGGAGTGGAAAATGAGCAGAAGAAAGCACAGAAGGTTCTTCAAGAAGGTTTCGCAGAAGGCGGGGCTTCCGCCGGGAACCCTTGTCCACGTGGGCGACGAGCGCACCGAAAAAGTCAAGATCCAGGTGATCGACTACGACGAGGCCTCCCTGGAGGAGAGGGAAGTAAAGAACGTCGAGGAATGCTTTCCTTTCAAGGACCGGGCGACCGTTACCTGGATCAACGTGGACGGCGTTCACGAAGTGGAGATAATAGAAAAGATCGGAAGACATTTCGCGATAAACCCCCTGATCCTCGAGGACATCGCCAACACCGAGCAGCGGCCGCACATAAAGGAGTTCGACAACTTCATGTTCGTGGTGCTCAAGATGGCGGGGTACGACGAGGCGAACGATTCCATCGATACCGAACAGGTCAGCCTCATCATCGGTTCGAACTACGTCATATCGTTCCAGGAAGGCAAGGAGGGGGACGTTTTCGACACGGTTAGGGGCAGGATCCGATCGGGAAGGGAACGGATAAGGAAGTCGGGAGCGGATTTTCTAGCTCACGCCCTGATGGACGCCTGCGTGGACAGCTATTTCGGCATCCTCGAAAAGCTGGGGCTGAAGCTAGAGGAGATCGAGGAGGAGACGCTCAACCACCCTGCGGCCGAAACGCTTGAACGGATACACAGGCTGAAGAGGAACCTGATCCTGCTGAGGAAGGCCGTGTGGCCTGTGAGAGAGATCGCCGGGTTCCTTGAACGGTGCGGATCAGACCTGATTCAGAAACAGACAGGCATCTACTTCAGGGACATCTACGACCACTCGATGCAACTCATCGACATAATCGAGACGCTGAGGGACATAACAGCCGGCATGCTGGACATCTACCTTTCGAGCCTGAGCAACAGGCTCAACGAGGTAATGAAGGTTCTGACGATAATTTCGACTATTTTCATTCCGCTGACTTTTCTCGCCGGGCTTTACGGCATGAACTTCAGGCACATGCCGGAGCTGGAATGGCGTTACGGTTATTACGCTCTCTTGGCTTTGATGCTTTGCGTCGCGGTGTTTATGCTCTTCTTTTTCAGGAAGAAAAAATGGCTCTGATCTTTCCGGCTGCGATTGCGGTTTTTTAGCCTCCGGCCCTTCCCCGTTTTCGCGCCCAACTGGTTGACCCGGCTCGATAAAGTTGTTATCATTTCTGTTCAAACTTTGAGCCGGTCCCGTTCAGGGAAGGAGAAAGCATGGACCTTGTCGGCGACATAGCCCGCCATTACATACACATTCCCATCGTGATGGGCGCGGTCCTGGTTTACGGCGTACTCCTCTACCACGTTTTTTTCAAACCCGTTCGGAAAGTGCTCGACGAAAGGCAGGCAAAGATCGCCGAGAGCGGCGCCCTTTCGATGAAGGCGCAGGAGGAGAGCCGCGATAAGCTGGGGATTTACGAGGCGAAGCTCAGCGAGGCCCGGAAAGAAGCCGCGAGGATAAGGGAGGCTATCCGCGCGGAAGTGGCGGAATATCAGGCCGGACTTTTGCGCGACGTCAGGAGGGAGGTCGAGGAAAAGGCTTCCCTGAGGAGCGCGGAGCTTGAAAAATCCGTCGAGGAAGCGGAAAAGAGCCTGAAAAAACTGATCCCGGAGCTCGCCTCAGGGATGGCGGAGAAGATCCTGAAAAGCGGGGCCGCGTAATCAAGAAACGGCTGGGGCCCGCCCGATTTCTCCTGCT
>ERZ1645192.3896-NODE-3896-length-11987-cov-6.607023_pt1 | contig 11987 bp, 9 predicted proteins | sample MGYA00575354_ERZ1645192 | MGnify/ENA primary metagenome ERZ1645192 (study PRJEB40844, sample SAMN11349763) | freshwater sediment metagenome | isolation source: river sediment | host: Sediment | place: India: Faizupur Khadar , New Delhi | collected 2017-02-21 ... | reverse complement strand
CAACCTCGCGATGCTCATCCCGACCATCCCCGGCTGGAAAGTCGAGACCATCGGCGACGATATCGCCTGGATGAAGTACGGCAAGGACGGCCGCCTCTACGCCATCAACCCCGAGTTCGGCTTCTTCGGCGTGGCGCCGGGCACCTCGATGGACAGCAACCCCAACGCGATGCGCACCATCGCGAAGAACACGATCTTCACCAACTGTGTGCTCACGCCGGACAACGACGTCTGGTGGGAAGACATCGGCACACCGCTGGCCGAGGGCATCGACTGGCAGGGCCAGCCGTGGACGCCCGGCTCGGGCAAGAAAGGCGCCCACCCGAACGCGCGTTTCACCGCGCCGGCCGGACAGTGTCCGGTCATCGCCAAGGAGTGGGAGGACCCGGCAGGCGTCCCGATCTCGGCCATCCTGTTCGGCGGCCGGCGCGCATCGGTCATTCCGCTCATCACAGAGGCTTTCAGCTGGCAGCACGGCACGTTCATCGGCTCCATCATGGGCAGCGAAATGACCGCTGCGGCCTTTGGCAAGATCGGTACCCTGCGACGCGACCCGATGGCCATGCTGCCGTTCTGCGGCTATCACATGGGCGATTACCTCGGCCATTGGCTGAAGGTCGGCAAGGAAGGCAACGCCGCTAAACTGCCGCGCATCTACTTCGTCAACTGGTTCCGCAAGGGCGACGACGGGCGCTGGCTCTGGCCGGGCTTCGGGGAGAACAGTCGCGTCCTGAAGTGGATCTTCGAGCGCGTCGAAGGAACCGGCAGGGCTGTCGAGACCCCGATCGGCCTCATGCCTCCGCTGGAAGCGCTGGATACGACCAGCCTCGACGTCGAACGCAGGGACCTCGAGGAGCTGCTGCGCGTGGACGTCCAGGGCTGGAAGAGCGAATTGCCGACCATCGAGGAGCACTACGCCAAGTTCGGCAACCGGCTCCCGAAGGAACTGCGCACCGAACTGGAAGCGCTGAAGAAGCGTCTGCAGTAGAGGCGCAGGGCTGTTTGATCGGATGACGGCACGCGTTCGGGCCTCTTTTCGCCATGATCACACTTTGCGAAGTGTGATCATGCCCGGAACAGACCTGTTTATCGGCGGGTTGACTGAAATATCCAAGGCTTGGACATTTCGCGTCGCTTTTTTCCAGCGCTTGGAAAATCCATGGCGTCAGCGGCCGGCGGGCCCCACGATGTGCGGCGTCAGCGTAATGTTCAGCTTCTGCTGCCCACCGCTCCGGTCAAAGCCGACCAGGAAGCGCGAGTAAAAATCGTTGTCCTTGTCCAACCCGCCGATCTGGAAGGTTTGACCGTGCTGCACCACCACTTCGGTCGCCACCCCGGAGAAACGGGTATGCAACACATTCCCGTCCACGAGGCCGCTCAATTCCGGCGTCAGACGAATGCGGATCATCGGTCCCTCTCCAACCACTGTCGGCTCAACAATCAGCGAGGCGCCAACGTCCTGCCAGTTCACGGATTGCTGCATGTACCCGTGCCGGAAACCGTACTCCTTGAACCACTCGAGGTAGGGAACGCTCTCGCCCACCCGAAGAACGCCCTGCCGCCCGCTCGCCACGAGCAACGTCTGCGCCGTATCCGACGATGCCGTGATGGAGGTGTTTTCGATTCTTGGCTTCACCTTGATCTTCGTGCTCGTAATCCCTTCATCCCGCACGATTTCGCCGGCCGCTTCAATTCCAGCGCCGACATCCTGCCGGCCGGATGACTCCGCGAAGCGCACTTCGATGCGAACATTCAGCGGCGGAACATCCAGCTTGCGCATCGCGGCGGCCACTTCCGCGTGCTTCTCCTTCGAGGCCACGACCAGGAGCCGATGATTGCCCGCGTCAACAACCACGCTTCCGGCGGGACCGACGATGGTCCGGACCACCTCGGCCGAAGACTCCGGATCGGAAAGGCCCAGCGGATACACCTCGAAGTGATTCTGTGCCTGCTGTCCCAAGCAGGCCGTCGCGGCCAGGACGGCAAGAAACGCGAGGATGCGCATCTTCATGCCGGAACTATACAATCCCGGCTTTCGAACGCAATTTCGTATCGAAAGAAACCCCAGGATGCCCTATGATGCCTGAAAACAGGGGAACACGTATGAGCACAACCACCCGCCTGAGCCTTGCCGCCATGACCGCCGCCCTTCTCATGGGCTGCGCGACACCGGAATCCCGGATCAAGGAGAACCCTGAGGTGTTCAACAGCTTCCCGCCGGAGGTTCAGTCGAAAGTGCGGACCGGGCAGGTGGAGATCGGGTACTCGAAGGACATGGTCTACATTGCGCTTGGAAAACCCGACCGCGAGTACACGCGCTCGACGGCCGAAAGCACGTTTGAGGTCTGGTCGTACACGGACAGGTATACCACAACGGAACGGCAGCGGATTACCGGCGACTTCCGGATTGTCGATCCGCAAGGCGGCTTCCGCACCACGCACGACACGGTCTGGGCGGATGTGGAAGTGCCTCACGAGTACGAAAAACTTCGCGTCGAGTTCAGAGACAATCTCGTCACGGCCATCGAGCGCGTGAACCGCTAGTCCCGAAACGGGAGCACGTCGTCCAGGGACGCCGAGTCCGTCAGCAGCATCAGAAGGCGATCGATGCCCAGGGCGATTCCGCCGGACGGCGGCATGCTCGCGATCACAGCAAGAAATTCTTCGTCCAAGGGATACACCGGCTTTCCCAAATCCTTCCTCCGCCGGGCGCACTCCTCAAAACGCGCGCGCTGCTCCGCCGGGTCGTTGAGCTCGGAATACGCATTCGCCAGCTCCATTCCGCCAATGAACAACTCCCAGCGCTCCGCCAGATTCGGCGCTCCGGGCTTTCGCCGCGCCAACGCCGCCGCCTCTGCCGGGTAGTCGGCAAGAATGACGGGGGTATTCCGCGGCAGTTGCGGCTCAACCTTGTCCACCATGTCCAGATCAAACCGGTCGCCATCGAAGTTGACGGAAGGGTCCCAGCCCGCATATTGCTTGAACGCCTCGGTGACGGGCACCCACTCCCAGACCGGCATCAGTTCGATCTCCAACCCCCTGAATTTCAGGTTGGTTCTGCCGAGAATCTCCTGTGCCGCACGGGCCACCAACCCCTTGGTATCCAGGAGAATATCCCTGTAGTCTGCGTCGGCGCGGTACCACTCGAGCATCGTGTATTCAGGATGATGCCTGTCCCCCCGCTCGCCGCGGCGAAAACAGGGACCCACCTGGAAGATTCGTTTATGGCCGGCCGCCAGAAGACGCTTCATGTGAAGCTCCGGCGAAGTCCTCAGGAAAGCCTCACCGGCGGGCTCGGCGTCGATATGCAGTTCCAGCGCGGGCGCGGGGATCCGGACGGGGGTCTCCACCTCAAGGAAATCCCGCTCGTGGAAGAACTCGCGGATCACGCGGAGGAGCTTGGAGCGGATACCCAGAACGGGGCCCATGCGCTTCAAGCGTTCGGCAGGGTCGGGTTGAAACTCAGGTTTCAGGTTTCAGCCCTCAGGTTTCTCTTCACCCCTTGCTGACGCGGTCGAAGTACTTGCCGGTGCGGGTGTCTATGCGGATCGTGTCGCCCTGGTTGATGAACAGGGGCACGCCGACTTCGTATCCGTTCGCCAGCTTCGCGGGCTTCAGGACGTTGGTCGCCGTGTCTCCACGCGCGCCGGGCTCCGTTTCGGCAATAACTTTTTCGACGTAGCTCGGGAGCGACACATTGATGGCTTTGCCGTTGTGGAACAGGATGGAAACGTTCAGATCCTCGGTCAGAAAATACTTCTGGTCGCCGATCGCCTCGGCGGGGATGGTCACCTGCTCGTAGGTGTCGGGGTCCATGAAAACAAAATGGTCGCCTTCGGGATACGAGTAATGCAGCTCGCGCTCCTCCATATCCGGCTTGTCGATATGATCCACTTCCCGGAACGTCCTGTCCGTGGTGTTGCCGGACAACAGGTTCTTGATACGGCATTTGTACATGCCCTGCCCCTTGCCGGGCTTCACAAACTGGAACTCGACGATTTCGAACGGAACACCGTCCAGTTCGATCTTCAAACCTTTTCGCAGATCAGACGCGCTGTATGACATGACACTTCCCTCGCTTTTTCAAATAGCCCACCGGCTTTTTCAGTGCCGCAAGGGCGCATACTATGACCGTTTTTTCCGGCTTTTGCCAAGCCTTTTTTCTGAGACAAAATGTCTCTCGCAAATCCGTGAGAAACGGCCTGTTTTTTGGCAAGAAATAAATCATAAGGCGCGAACGGCCAAAAGACACAAAACTATTGATTTATCGAGTATAAATTCGCCTTTTTTTGCGTTTAACCATTTGCGAAATCGAGGCTTCTTTTGGTACATTTTTACGCACAATTGGAAGGTTGATTACCCATGTCAAAGCAGCAGAAGAAAACTGAAAAAACTGATTCTCAAGAACCGCAAACACCCCCGGCGAAGATCGTTCCGGAAGCGGTCGAGATCAGCGCTTCAAAGTCCGAGAATTTGCCCAAGGCGGCACCGGATCAGACCGGCCACAAGTACGATGCCAAGTCGATCACGGTCCTCGGCGGTATGGACGCGGTGCGGAAGCGCCCCGCGATGTACATCGGCGACACGGGCGTTCGCGGCCTTCACCACTGCGTGTACGAGGTCGTGGACAACAGCGTGGACGAGGCGCTGGCCGGGTACTGCAAGACGATCCAGGTCGAGATGAACGCGGACGGTTCGGTTTCGGTGAACGACGACGGGCGCGGCATCCCGGTGGACATGCACGCCACGGAGAAGAAACCGGCCGTGGAAGTCGTTCTCACGATGCTCCACGCCGGCGGCAAGTTCGACCACGACAGCTACAAGGTTTCGGGCGGGCTGCACGGCGTCGGCGTCTCGTGCGTCAACGCGCTGAGCGAGTGGCTGGAAGTCGAAGTGCGGCGCGATGGAAACGTGTATCACCAGCGCTACGAGCGCGGACGGGCCGTGACGAAGCTGGAGGCGATCGGCAAAACGAAGAGCTCCGGCACAAAGGTCACCTTCTTCCCGGACCGCGAGATTTTCCCCGTCGTCGAATTTAACTACGACATCCTGGCCGCGCGTCTGCGCGAGCTGGCCTTCCTGAACAAGGGGCTCGAAATCAAGTTGAAGCAGGAGGAGCCCGCGCGCGAGGAGTCTTTCTGTTACAAGGGCGGGATCACGGAGTTTGTCGAGCACCTGAACAAGAACAAGAACGTGCTCCATCCGAAGGTGATCTACTTCGAGAAGGAAAAAGACAAGATCGTGGTGGAGATCGCGCTTCAGTACAGCGACATGTTTTCAGAGAACATTTCGTCCTATGCCAACAACATCAACACCATTGAGGGCGGGACGCACCTCAGCGGTTTCCGCTCGGCCCTGACGCGCACGGTCAACCAGTACGCCAAGGCCAACAAGCTCCTGAAGGAAGATGCCGAGGCGATGAGCGGCGACGACATCCGCGAAGGCCTGACCGCCATCATCAGCGTCAAGGTGCCGGACCCTCAATTCGAGGGTCAGACCAAGACCAAGCTGGGCAATGGCGAGGTGGCAGGGCTCGTGGAAGCCGTCGTCAACGAGGAGCTAGGCATCTACTTCGAAGAGCACCCGTCCGTTGCGCGTCGAATTGTCGAAAAAGGCGTCCTCGCCGCCCGCGCCCGGGAAGCGGCCCGCAAGGCGCGCGACCTGACCCGGCGCAAGGGCGCGCTGGACAGCGGCTCCCTGCCCGGCAAGCTGGCCGACTGCTCCGAGCAGGACCCGGCTCTCACCGAGTTGTACCTGGTCGAGGGCGACAGCGCCGGCGGTTCGGCCAAGCAGGGCCGCGATCGGCGGTTCCAGGCCATCCTTCCCCTTCGGGGCAAGGTGCTGAACGTCGAGAAGGCGCGGCTGGACAAGATCCTGAACAATACCGAAATCCGCACGATGATCACGGCGATCGGCACGGGCATCGGGCAGGACGAGTTCAACATTGAGAAAGCGCGTTACCATCGCATCGTCATCATGACCGATGCGGACGTGGACGGCTCGCACATCCGCACCCTCCTGCTCACGTTCTTCTACCGGCAGATGCCCCAGCTTCTGGAGCGCGGCTACGTCTACATCGCCCAGCCGCCCCTGTACAAAGTGAAGAGAAAGAAGCACGAGGAGTATGTCGAGAGCGACGCCGAGCTGACCAAGATCCTGCTCAAGCTGGGCATGGAAGAGGTGAAGATCGAGAACGCGGAAGGCAAGGAAGCGTTCAGCGAGCAGCAGCTCGCGGGGGTCCTGGAGTGCCTCACCGAGATCGAGCGCATCACCGACCGCATCATGCGCAAGGGGGTCAACTTCCAGGAGTATCTCTCGCATCGCGATCCGAAGACAAAGCAGTACCCGCAGTATCTCGTGACCATTCAGCAGAACGGCAACACGGAGCAGCACTACGTGTTCACGGAAGCTGAACTTCGGAAACTGCGCGAAGCGGCGGAGAAGAAACTCGGCACCCAGCTCGAGATCTTTACGGAAGGCGGGGAGGAGGGCAACGGGAAGCACCAGGGCATCCGCTGGATTGAATTCTACTCGGCTCCGGCCCTGGCCAAGCAAATCGCGTTTCTCGAAAGCAAGAACTTCTCGGCCGACCAGCTCGTGGGCCACGAGGGCCCGCTGTTCACCTTGGTCGACAGCGATCAGCGCAAGACGCCCATCCACACGTTGAAGGAACTTCTGGACCGGGTGCGCGATATCGGCCGCAAAGGCCTCGAAATCCAACGGTACAAAGGTCTTGGCGAAATGAATCCCGAGCAGCTCTGGGAAACCACGATGAACCCGGAAAAGAGGAAGATGCTCCAGGTGGTCCTCGAGGACGCGTACCGCGCGGACCAGATCTTCACCGTCCTCATGGGCGACGAGGTCGAGCCCCGAAGGAAGTTCATCGAGGACAACGCCCTGAACGTGAGAAATTTGGACATCTGAGGATCAACCATGTACACCCAGAACGAACGAGTCGATTTCATCAACATCGAAGAGGAGATGCAGCGCGCGTACATCGATTACTCGATGAGCGTCATCATCGGCCGCGCGCTGCCGGACGCCCGCGACGGGCTCAAGCCGGTCAACCGCCGCATCCTGTATGCGATGCGCGAGCGCGGCTGGCTGCGCAGCAAGCCCTTCGTCAAGTGCGCCAAGGTCGTCGGCGAAGTCATCGGCAACTACCACCCGCACGGCGACTTGGCGGTCTACGACACGATGGTCCGCATGGCGCAGGATTTCTCGCTCCGCTACCTGCTGATTGACGGGCAGGGCAATTTCGGAAGCATCGACGGCGACCCGCCGGCGGCCTACCGCTACACGGAATGCCGTCTCGACCACGTGGCCGAAGAGCTGCTGGCCGACATCGAGAAGAACACGGTGGATACCCAGCCGACGTTCGACGAGAAGTACCACGAGCCCAAGGTCCTCCCGACCCGCATCCCGAACCTGCTCGTCAACGGCAGCACCGGCATCGCGGTCGGCATGGCCACCAACATCCCGCCGCACAACCTCGGCGAAATCGTGGATGCGATCATTTACCTGATCGATAATCCCGACGCCGCGGTCGCCGACCTGATGAAGTTCGTCAAGGGCCCCGATTTCCCCACGGCGGGCATGATCTGCGGCACGGGCCAGATCAAGTCCATGTACGAGACCGGGCGCGGCCTGCTCAAGGTCCGCGGCCACGCCAGCATCGAATCCGGCGCGCAGGGCAAGGAAAGCATCGTCATCACGGACATCCCCTACGCGGTCAACAAGGCCACTCTCATCGAGCGCATCGCCGACCTGGTCCACGAGAAGACCATCGAGGGCATCTCGGACATCCGCGACGAGTCGGACAAGGACGGCATCCGCGTCGTGATCGAGATCAAGCGCGGAGCCATTCCGAAAGTCATTCTCAACAACATCTACCAGCACACGGCGCTCGAGAGCACGTTCGGTGCGATCATGCTCGCCATCGACCACGGCCGGCCGAAGGTCATGAATCTCAAGGAACTGATGCATTGCTTCATCCAGCATCGGTTCAACGTCATCACCCGGCGAACGAAGTTCGACCTGGAGAAGGCCGAAGCCCGCGCCCACATCCTGGAAGGCCTGAAGATCGCGCTCGATCACCTCGACGCGGTGGTCAAGGTCATCCGGGAGTCCAAGGACCGCGAGATCGCGAAGCTCGCGCTGATGAAAAAGTTCGGCCTGTCGGAGATCCAGTCCAGCGCCATCCTCGACATGCGGCTGTACCAGCTCACCGGCCTGGAGCGGGACAAGATCGAGGCGGAGTACCTGGAAGTCATCAAGCTGATCAACTACCTGCGCGACCTGCTGGCCAGCGAGAAAAAGCTGTACGGCGTGATGAAGGACGACCTGCAGGATATCCGGAAGAAGTACGCCGACGAGCGGCGGACGGACATCGTCCCGGACGAGGGCGAGATCGACATTGAGGACCTGATCGCCGACCGCGGCTGCGTGATCACGATCAGCCACTCGGGCTACATCAAGCGCGTGCCCGTGAGCACGTACCGCCAGCAGAGGCGCGGCGGCAAGGGCGTGGTGGGGATGGATACGAAGGAAGAGGACTATGTCGAGCACGTCTTCACGGCGTCTACGCACGACTACATCCTCTTCTTCACGCAGAAGGGGCGCGTGTACTGGAAGAAGGTCTACGAGGTGCCCGAGGGCGGGCGCGTCACCCGGGGCAAGGCGATGGTGAACCTGCTGGACGTCAGCGCGGAGGAGAAGATCGCCGCGATGATCCGCGTCCGCGAGTTCTCGGAAAACGAACATCTTGTCATGGCCACCGAGAACGGGATCATCAAGAAGACCAACCTCAGCGAGTTCAGCAACCCGCGCGCGGGCGGCATCATCGCCATCGAGGTCGAGGAAGGCGACAAGCTGATCGGGGTCAAGCTGACCGCCGGTTCGAACGACGTGATGATCATCACGCGGCAGGGCATGAGCATCCGGTTCAACGAGAGCCAGCTCCGCGACCAGGGCCGTTCCACGGTCGGCGTCTGGGGCATCGACCTGGCCAAGGAGGACCGCGTCGAGAGCCTGGAAGTCGTCGAGGCGAACGCCACCCTGCTGGTCATCACGGAGAACGGGTACGGCAAGCGGACGGACTTCGAGGAATACCGCGCTCAGACGCGCGGCGGCAAGGGCGTGATCACGATCAAGACCACGGAGCGGAACGGCGAGGTCGTCGGCGCGCACACGGTCCACGACAACGACGCCATCATGCTGATCACGAGCCAGGGCCAGATGATCCGCATGCCGGTGAGCGACATCCGTACCATCGGCAGAAACACCCAGGGCGTCCGCCTGATCAACCTGGAGGCGGGCGACAAACTCGTGTCGGCCACAACCGTGGAACCGGAGAACGACGAGGTGGAAGAGGCGGGAACCGAAGAGAAGGCAAGTTCCGACGCGGAGAAGAAGTAAGATCCGGCAGAGGAACTACGGGCTCGGCTTGCGGGTCTTGACCTTGATGGGCGACTGCGGCTGAGTTTCGGGGGCGTTGATCTCCACGGTGGGTCCCGACGAGGTCGGTTGTTCCAGCCCGCCCACGATTTCCTGGAGAATGGTGCTGTAGCCCTTGCCCTGGGCCATCTCTTCTTCCATTTCCTGCAAGGCCACGCCGGCGCTCTTGTTCGGGTCCTGCTCGAACGAGAAGAGGATACCCCCGACCCGGATCCGGTCGCCGGACTTGAGCTTGGCTACGTCCACGCGCTGATCGTTCACAAAAGTGCCGTTGCGGGACTTCAAGTCCTTCACGTAGAACTCGCCATCCCAGAGGCGAATGCCGCAATGAATACGGGACGCCTTCTCATCGAGAATCACCACATCAGCCTCGGGACTGCGCCCGATGGTGATGGGACGTTCACTCAGCTCGAACTCCATCTGGGTTCCGTCCTTCTTGGTGTATTTCAATCGCATGGTACGCCCCCTGCTTTATGGCCTCATGATAGGCAAGGCTCGCAATGGTGGCAAGAGCCTAAACGTGACCCTTGTCGATCAGGGCACGGAAATACTCGATGGTCAGCGTGAGCCCCTTCTCGAGGTCCATTTTCGGTTCCCAGTTCAGTAAAGACCTGGCCTTGCTGATGTTAGGCTGGCGGATCTTCGGATCGTCCACCGGCAGGGGTTTGTGAACGATGGTCGATTGGCTGCCGCAAAGGTCCCGGATCTTCTCGGCGAATTCCACCACGCTCATCTCGCGTGGATTCCCGATGTTGACCGGATCGTGGCCCTCGCTTTTCGCCAGCCGGTATATGCCTTCGATCAGGTCTGAAACGTAACAGAAACTGCGCGTCTGTTTTCCGTCGCCAAACACGGTCATCGGCTCCCCTTTGAGGGCCTGGGCGATGAACGCGGGAACCACGCGGCCGTCGTTGGGCCGCATCCGGGGCCCGTACGTGTTGAAAATGCGAACGATCTTGGTGTCAACCCCGTGAACCCGGTGGTACGCCATGGTCATGGCTTCCGCGAACCGCTTGGCCTCGTCGTACACCCCGCGCGGCCCGATCGGATTGACGTTACCCCAGTACGTCTCGGGCTGCGGATGTACAAGCGGATCGCCATAGACCTCCGACGTGGAGGCCAGCAGGAATCGGGCTTTCTTGGCCCGCGCGAGGCCGAGAGCCTTGTGCGTACCCAGCGCGCCGACCTTCAACGTCTGGATCGGCAGTTCCAGGTAGTCGATCGGGCTGGCGGGCGACGCAAAGTGAAAGATGACGTCGACGGCGCCGGGCAGATAGATGAACTCCGTCACATCATGCTTGATGAACTTGAAGTTCGGCTTGCCGGCGAGATGCTCGATGTTGGCCAGATTTCCGGTGATCAGGTTGTCCAGACAGATCACCTGGTGCCCTTGGGCAAGAAGGTAATCGCAAAGGTGGGAGCCGAGGAACCCGGCGCCCCCGGTCACCACGGCAACAGGTTGGGGATTTTTCTGGGTCATAATTTCCTCTCCGGAACGACTGCGTCAGACCATGGCAAAGTCATCCAATTCTGTACAGTTCAAACATGAGGCGGAGGCCTCTGTCACGGAGGCCTCGGGGCGTCTTTGCGGCCAACAAGGAACAGCGTGTCGCGCAGGGAAGGCGCCATCCGGACCCACAGCGCGAATGGCAGTTTCAGATAACTGTAGAGGTTCAAGGGATCGAAGCCCGGCACGAACTGCGTCATTTGCGCGCCCTGCGTTTCCAACTCGGTCCGATCTTTGTACTTCAGCCTCTTCTTGATCGTAATGCCCGAAATCGTGTCAACCGCCTCGCAATACGCCACCGCGAAACCGCTCCGGCCGGCTACAAACTCAAGATCGTCTTTCGTATACTCGAAGTGATGATCCGAATGCCTCGGTGCATCGTAGATGAATTTCATGTGCGGCATGATGGAACGCCCGAAAAGCATCATGACTCTCTTCCGTAATTCAAGGATGTTCGGAGTATCGATCAGCAGGATGCCGCCGGGCCTCAGGATCCCATGGATCCACTGGAGAACGCGTTTGGGCGAATTCTGAAGGTGCTCAATGGTTCCCAGCCACAGGACGAGGTCGAACGCATTTTCCGCAAAGGGCAACGCGTCACGCTCCAAATCATTGATGAGCGTCAACGGGAAGGTCTTCCTGTTGTATTCGCAAACGGGCAGGCCTCCAATCGCCGTCGAATCCGTCAGCTGGACTTCATAGCCTTCCTTCCGCAGCAAGCGCGAAGGAATCGCCCAGCCCGCCGCGATATCCAGAACACGCCTGTGCGTGGTCAGGGGGGCGAACCGGCGAATCAGCCTGAGCGTATGACGGTGCCGTTCGAAATCCCGGACCAGGACGCCCGGGGGAAAACCGAACTCGCGAGCCGCATCGCCGTAAAGGCGCATCAACTCCGACTTGATCTCCGCATCCGTCATGGGAGTGGAATGTACCGCACCCGGAGACCGGGTGACAAGAAGACGAGCCCGGGCTAGTGTTGTGTAACCGCAATAGCTTTACAATGGTGGGAGCGCCGGACGGCCAG